>Ga0208253_1000003_pt1 | contig 125501 bp, 101 predicted proteins | sample CryBogCBE10Oct08_FD_184573 | JGI IMG/M metagenome (GOLD analysis project Ga0208253, IMG submission 184573) | Freshwater microbial communities from Crystal Bog, Wisconsin, USA - CBE10Oct08 (SPAdes) | ecosystem: Environmental > Aquatic > Freshwater > Lake | place: Crystal Bog, Wisconsin, USA...
GAATTTATAGTGCCAAGTCACCTTTTCAGATGTGCCAGTGTCGATATCAATTAACCGGATATTTGTCATCAGGAATCAACAAGTTTATACACCCAACAATTAAGAAGACATCAAATTATAACGTTTTAAATAAATCAGGCAATTGACGATTACTAGAGCCCCAAGAGAGGGTTTTTTTTAATTATTAGTTGCTGGTGACTAATCACGTTATAATAAACTTCTTCGATTTTTATGCTAAGACGATGCGATTTTCGTGACTGACTATTTTTTACCGGTATGTACTCAGACTTGAAAAGTACTGAAAAAATCTTTTGAACAGTGAAGGAAAAAGTTTCAATGATTCATGAAAAAATTCAATGACAGAGGAAAGCTGAATCAGTAAAAATGGATATCCCGTTTTCTAACTCTATGGATTTTCAGTAGCTTTGCAAAGAGAGTTTTGCTCTCTTTTTGCAGCTATCGTTTTGTCGCTAGGTCAGATTTTTTGTTCATCTGGGTACTTTTTTTTGATTCCCTGGTCTTATCAGGAGGATGCTCTGTCGTTTTTTGAACTCAGAAGGTGCTTCTTGGTCACGCGTACCAAAAAAAGCGGACGGGGACAACCCTTCAAAAAAGAGGCGCCAATTGGTGCAAGCCAGGTCGCTTTTCGCTATGCACTACTCGAGGCCTATAGCTTCTACAGGGCAAGCCTCCAAAGCGATACGGCAGTGCTCTTCTTCCTCTGGAGTTTCAGGTTGCTTGTGCACGTAAGAGTACCCGTGACTATTGTTGCGGGTAAAATGAAGCGGTGCTTCTGTGCGGCAAGCATCACAATCGATGCATTGATCGTCTACAAAATAACGCCCCGGGACATTGTCTGGCCATTTCTTTTCTTTTTCTGCCATAAAAAAACTCGGATTCGATACTGTCGGATTTCTATGTTAAAGTCAAAGTATTTTTTTTAAGCCTTTGAGGTGCTTATGGACGTTCCCGAAAAATTTAAAATTGTGATCAGTGATTGTCATTTATCAGCAGGGCATTTTTTTGAAAATAAATTGAATGTCCATGAGGATTTTTATTTTGATCGAGAAATGACGGATTTGTTTGAATATTTTTCAACAGGAGATTATGGAGAAAAAGCTTATGGCCCAGTACAAGTAGAACTATTTATCAACGGGGATTATTTTGATTTTTTAAATGTGCCGTACCATGGGGAGTTTGAAGATGCCATTACCGAAGAGCTTTCCCTTTATAAATTAGAGGCTATTTTAGCGGGACATCCTGAAGTCATGCAGGCATTGAAAAAATTTGCTTCTTTACCGGGTAAAACCATTACTTACATGATTGGAAACCATGATGCGGATCTTTTTTTTCCTAAGGTGCGCGAACGTATTATTCGAGCTTGGGATCCTGAAGGAAGTTTTCCCAGTGAAAAAGTAAAAATTATTGTTGATTCTGACCGTATTCGCTACGAAGGAGGTGTTGAAATTCATCATGGAAATCAATTTGAAGCGATCCATATGCTTGATTTTAAGAATCCTATTTTAAACAATGGTCTTCAGATTTTAAATATTCCCTGGGGAAGTTTTTATGTTTTAAAAATCATCAATCGAATGAGGTGTGAAAGGGAATTTATTGACAAGATTCGACCTGCCAAAGTCTTTGTTTTTTTTGGATTAATCTTTGATCCTTGGTTCACTATACGCTTTGTCGTGCTTTCTATTTATTATTTTTTGAAAACACACTTTGTCCATAATTTTAAAAGAAAATCAGGAGTCAGGCTCACGTTAAAAATGCTTAAGCAGGAAACAGATTTTCTTTTAGATTTAGAGCGCCAGGCGCGCAAGCTTTTGGATCAGGAGGAAGAGGTCAAGACCATCATTTTTGGGCATACCCACAAGCCCATGCAGAGGGTTTATCCCGATGGCAAGCAGTACATCAATACCGGTACCTGGACGAAGATGATCAATTTAGACTGGAGGAACATCGGGCAGAGATTTTGTCTGAGCTTTGCGTTCATCCGGATCCACGATGGGGGGAGTGAGTGTCAATTGCGTCAGTGGGTAGGGGAGCATGCTCCCCACCAGGCTTTTCGTAATTAGAGAAACGCTTGCATCCAGCTAAGGGTTGATCGTATAAGGTGAGTATGGAAAAAACAAATCGTCTTATCGTGGTGGGAGGTGGCTTAGCGGGTCTCATGACCACGTTGAGGGCTTGCGAATTAGGTATGGAAGTGGATCTTTTCTCATTGGTCCCTGTCAAGCGCAGTCACTCTGTTTGTGCTCAAGGTGGGATTAATGGGGCTGTGAATACCAAGGGAGAGGGAGATTCCCCCTGGGAACACTTCGATGATACAGTTTATGGGGGCGATTTTTTAGCGAATCAGCCTCCCGTTCAGAAGATGTGTGAGTCAGCACCTGGGATTATCTACTTGATGGATCGGATGGGGGTTCCTTTCAATCGTACCCCTGAGGGGCTTTTAGACTTTAGACGCTTTGGAGGAACAAAGCACCATCGTACGGCTTTTGCCGGGGCTTCGACAGGGCAGCAGCTACTGTATGCTTTGGATGAGCAGGTGCGCGCTTTTGAAGTTCAGGACAAAGTCAGAAAATGGGAGACCTGGGAGTACTTAGGCTTCATTCAGGATACAGAAGGTCGCTGCTGTGGGATTGTGGCTACTCATACCATTACGATGGAAGTGCGCGCTTTTTCCGCAACTGCGGTGGCTCTTGCTAGTGGTGGGCCTGGGATGGTTTTTGGAAAATCCACCAATTCTATTATTAATACGGGAGCTGCTGCTGCGGTGAGTTATCTTCAGGGTGCTCGTTATGCCAATGGAGAGTTTATCCAGGTGCACCCTACTGCTATTCCTGGAGAAGATAAGCTTCGATTGATGTCGGAAAGTGCTCGAGGGGAAGGGGGGCGTGTTTGGGTGCCCAAAGACGGAAAACCTTGGTACTTCTTAGAGGAGATGTACCCTGCTTATGGGAATTTGGTGCCACGAGATATTGCCACGCGAGCTATTCACAAGGTCGTGCATGAGATGCAATTGGGTGTCAATGGTCAGGCAGTAGTCTATTTGGATCTTTCTCATATTCCCGCATCCACCTTAAAGAAAAAACTAGGGTCTATTTTAGATATCTATGAGAAATTCACGGGAGATGATCCTACTCGTGTCCCAATGAAGGTTTTCCCTGCTGTGCATTATAGCATGGGGGGACTTTGGGTGGACTACCAGCAGATGACGAATATTCCAGGTCTTTTTGCGGTGGGGGAGGTAGATTACTCCATTCATGGCGCGAATCGATTGGGAGCAAATTCTTTGCTATCTTGCATTTATGCAGGGACTGTGGCAGGTCCTGCGATGGTGCAATGGGCTGCAGGGTTAAAGGCTTCGCAGAGGGAGGTTCCTAGTTCTGTTTATCAAGCCCAGGTTCAGGAAAAAATTCAGGATATTCAGAAAATTCAGCGTCAGGATGGTCCTGAGAATCCTTTCTTGCTGGGAAAGGAACTGGGAGAGTGGATGAGTAAATACGTAACTGTGGTACGTTATAACGATCAACTCAAAAAAACCGATGAAAAGATCTTAGAAATTCAAGAACGCTGGAAAAAGATTGGCATTGCTGATCGAGGTACTTGGGCGAATCAGTCCGTGCATTACGCCAGGCAGCTTCGTTCTATGATTCAGCTTGCTCGGGTGATTACCCTGGGGGCATTGCAGAGAAATGAAAGTCGAGGTGCGCATTATAAGCCTGATTTTCCGGAGCGTAATGATGATGAGTTCATGAAGACTACGATTGCTGTTTACGATGGAAAGGCACCTCGTCTTACCTACGAACCGATCGATGTTTCGTTAATTCCGCCGCGTACACGTAAGTACGATGTTGCTAAAAAAGGAAAATGAAAATGGATATGCAGAATGACAAAATGGTCTCAGTTCAAATTAAGCGCCAGGATCATCCGGATTCTCCGAGTTACTGGGAGTCCTTTCGGTTGCCATGGAGGCCGAATTTAAATGTGATTGTACTTTTGCAGGATTTGCAGATTCAGCCCATGACGGATGAAGGCAGGGTCACGACGCCTCCGGCGTGGGAAGCGAGTTGTTTAGAGGAAGTTTGTGGGACTTGTTCTATGCTGATTAATGGTAGGCCGCGTCAGGCTTGTACTGCTTTGGTGGATCAGTTGGAGCAGCCAATTCGTCTGGAGCCTTTTTCAAAATTTCCCATTGTAAAAGACTTGATCACAGACCGAACGCGCATGTTTGAGCATTTAAAGCATGTGAAAGCTTGGGTCGATTTAGATGGCACCCATGATTTAGGTCCCGGTCCGAGGTACTCTCAGGAGCTTGCGTTAACGCGTTACAAGTTATCTGAGTGCATGACTTGTGGTTGTTGTTTAGAGGCTTGTCCACAGTATGGTCCGCATTCGCCCTTTGTAGGCCCGCAAGCGATCAATCAGGTTCGATTATTTAATACGCACCCCTCGGGGGCTATCGCATCGGCAGAGCGTTTGGACGCTTTGATGGGTCCGGGAGGTATTACAGATTGCGGGGATGCTCAGAATTGTGTCAAAGTATGCCCTAAAAAAATTCCGCTCACAGAATCGATTGCTGAGGTAAGTGGGGCTGTGAGTAAGCATGCTTTTAAAAAATGGTTTTCTTGAAGATGGGAAGGATTGAATATGGCAGTTTCTGAAGGGGGTATGGGTTTTTCTGAGCATCTTTTTGTGATGCCTTTTGATCATCGAAGTTCATTTCAGGAAAAACTTTTTGGGATCAAATGGGTACCCAGTGCTGAGGAAGTTCTTGAGATCGCACGTTATAAGGGCTTGGTTTACGAGGGTTTTCAAAGAGCGATTGCGATGGGAGCTCCGAAACATAAGTCAGCGCTTTTGGTGGATGAGCAGTTTGGGAAAGCGATTCTTTCGGATGCAAAGCAAAAGGGTTTTCAAATAGCGTGTCCCGTGGAGAAGTCGGGGCAGGACGAATTTGATTTTGAGTATGGATCTTCGTTTTCTCAGCATATTGAAGAGGTGCAGCCCGATTTTGTCAAGGTTTTGGTGAGGTACAATCCTCAAGCAGACGCAGTTTCGAATGATCGTCAGCTAGAAAGATTGAAGATTCTTTCTGACTACTGCCATTCGCACCCTAGGAGGCTGATGGTTGAGCTCTTGGTTCCTGCGACCTCAGATCAGGCTCAGCGTTTGGGAAGTGAGTATGATACTAAATTGCGTCCTGAGCTGATGGTTCAGGCTATTGAGCAGTTTCAAAAAGCTGGTATTGAGCCTGATGTTTGGAAGTTGGAGGGGATGGAGGCTTCTTCAGATGCTAAGCTCGTGGCAAGGCAAGCGCGTAGTAGTGGGCGAGATGCAGTCGGTTTGATTATTTTGGGACGAGGAGAAAATGTCCAGCAGGTGCGTCATTGGTTGAGTGTCGCAAGTGGTGTTCCAGGGTTCATTGGATTTGCAGTAGGTCGGACTGTTTTTTGGGAGGCTTTGAAGGGATATAAAGACGGTCGTTATACCGAGCAGGTAGCGATTGATCAAATTGCGAACCATTACAAGTTCTTGTGCGATCTTTGGATGCAATCGCAGGCTCACTAAAATGGCTCGATTGACTCCTGTTTCTGGATTTCGTGATTTCATCTATGACCAGGCTTCTGAGCGCTGGGATCTGATGCACTTGATGGCTCGGGTTTATAGGAGTTTTGGTTTTTCTCTTTTGGAGACTCCTGCGGTTGAGTCTTTAGAGCTGCTATTGCAGGGAGCAAGTAGCTCTGAGAACGATAAACTCATTTTCAAGCTTTTGAAGCGAGGAGAGAAACTGAAGAAAGCAATCGATGGTGAGATTGCTGAGTACGGCCTTCGATTTGATTTGACGGTACCTCTGGCTCGGGTGGCGAGTTTGAGGCGTCAGGAGCTTCGGTTGCCTTGGAAAGTTTTTCATCTGGGGTCTGTTTGGAGAGCGGATCGTCCTCAGAAGGGAAGGTACCGGGAGTTTATTCAATGTGATGTGGATATTTTGGGGGCAAAGACGACTGCAGCTGAGATTGCAGTGCTTGAGGCATCTATTGCTGCTTGCCATGCGATGGGAGTCGGGGATTTAGTGTTGCACCTGAATGATCGCAGGCTTGTGGAGACAATGGGGAGGTCTTTTGGTTTTTCTCAGGATCAGTTGCCTCAGTTTGCCATCTTACTGGACAAAAAAGATAAGGTAGGCTGGCAGGAGCTTGCTGATCAGTTTGAGGGTTTTTTAGGCAAACCCCTGTCTCAGGATTTTCTCTCTTGTTTGAAAGGGGAAATGGGATTGGAAGCAGCTTCTCATTACCATTCAGGGGCTTTTGAGGATTTAACAAAAATCATTCAAGCTGTGAAAGAGCTTTCATTGCCTTTAAAAGCCGTGATTTTTGATCCTTCTTTAGTTCGAGGGATGGGGTATTATACCGGGCCTATTTTTGAGTTAAGGCATGGTTCTGTGGGTTATGCTTTAGGAGGGGGAGGGCGTTACGATCAATTGATCTCTCAGATCGGTGGAAAGCCTTTGGAGGCATGTGGGTTTAGTTTGGGGTTTGAGAGGATTTCTCTTCTTTTGCAGGGTCAGCAAGAAGCGTATTTACCTATAGTTTTTATGCCTGTATTAGAGGAGTCCTTACGGTTAGAGATTCTACGGTTAGCGCAAAAATTGCGTGATCAGGGATTGAAAGTGGATGTCTATTCTGATGCTGCTAAGCTGAAAACCCAGCTTCAGTTTGCTTCGGAGGCTAAGTACCGGTTTGCCTTCATCGTGGGAGTTCAGGAATGGCAGACTCAGATTTTTCAATTGAAAGATTTGAAATTAAGAACTCAAGAGACGCTTTCTTATGAAGAAGCAGTGAAAGCGATTCAGTCTTTGTTTACTAGGGAGGAATGATGGATAGTGTTTGTGTACAGCGTGTATCTCAGGATGCTTTTTTACCGACTCGAGCGCATAAGGATGATGCGGGGTTAGACCTTTATTGCCTTGAGGATACTTGTTTGCCTGGAGCTTCAGGGAAGTTGGTGCGTACTGGAATTGCGGTTGAAATTCCTCAGAAGCATGTAGGCCTTGTGGCAGATCGATCTTCTTTGGCGAAAAAGGGCTTGAAGGTTACGGGGGGTATTGTCGATGCCGGTTATCGTGGAGAAGTTCATGTTGTTTTATGGAATTTAACTGCGGAAGATATCCAGTTGAAGCGCTCTGAGCGCGTTGCACAGTTACTCATCTTGCCTATTGTAACTCCTGAGGTTGTGGAAGTTTCGAGTTTAGGCAGTACTCAGCGTGGTGATAAGGGGTTCGGTAGTACAGGGAAATGAATTCGATTCAGAAGCTTGGGGTTTTTTTGGAGGGTCGTATTTGGAAGGACCATTTTGAAAAGATCCCTGTTTCTGGAGTTTACACATGCAAGTCTTGGACAGAACGAGCTCGTTTGGTTCGTGAGCGGTTACGAGCGGAGTTTTCTCACAGGCCTGTTTTTATAAGTCTCACTCATACCTACACACCAACACAGGGGGCCTTTTGGGTGCTTGCTTGCGACAGACCCGTAGGTATTGATATAGAATTGGTATCACGCAAGTTGTCTTCTCAGGCGGCAAGTCGTTTATTGAGATCAGAAAAAAAATGGGACTTAGAGCCCCTTGCGTTTTGGGTCATCAAAGAAGCCGCTTTTAAGGCCAATCCTCTCAATGAAGGCACTGTGCTTTCACAGTACCGAGTCATTTCTTGGAATGCTGCTACTTCGCAAGGAAGGGTGCAGTTTCAAGAAGGGCTGGGAGAGTTCCAGCTTTTGGTTGGGGGGGATTGCTGGATGGCCTGTGTGCTTTGGAAGTGAGAGGGTTTAGTGTGTGGGCAAAGATTGTTTGGCTTCGGGGGTTGCACCGGTGCCTTTGTTGGATGGGACTGGGGAGTTTTGACCTGGGTCTTGCTCATTGGGATCAGTGTCCTCGGGGTTTTCATTTTGGAGGCGTATCTCCGTCGGATCGCTTTTGCAGTGCAAGAATTTTCTTAAAAGAGAGCCCTTATTGCAGAAAGAATTCCATCCTTTGCGTTCAGGGTTCTTTTTTGGTGGATTACGTAAGTCGCTTTCGCTCTTTCTTCTGGACACATCTTTGTTTGTTTTGCTAGCTAGAGAAGTCTTAAGTTTTGCTATTGCATTATTGATCCCTTCTATGAGGTTACTTTTTTTGCCATTGCTGAGTGTTGAAGTAGAGGTCTGAGCAGGGGTGATACTGTTTGTTTCGGATTCATTCTCCTTCGTCTCTTCAGTTTCTGAGATTCTTTGAGGATCTTGGTTTGGAGTGGTAGGGGGATTTTTTTTGAATCTCAGAAGATAGCGTTTTGAAGGATCTAGGTCGCTGCCATCGTCGTTTTTTAGGAATTTTGAGAGTGTAGCGATTAGGGTATCCTTGATAAGGATATAATCAAATGAATCGTCTGATTGCGGATTTAGGTGCAGCTGAGCATCGATGGTATCGTCCTGATCAGTATATTGAAAAGAAATTCTGTCACTATCTGCAAGACTTTTTAGCACTTCAAGAAGAGCTGTTTTGTCACCGATCGGGTCTATTATCTTCTTAAAATCATCTTTGGATAACTCAATATCTTTCCAATTGGCATTAGTTTGATTCTGACTCGTATTCAACTGTTCGCTAATAGTAGCCTCCCGTGGTTGTTCGTTTCCGCAGTTTGAAGTGAGAAGAATCACCAATGGAACGAGAAATAGGGAACTTAGAATGAAAAATAAACCGAACTTTTTAACTGATAGCATTCCATACTATTAGCATTCTTTCTCCCCGTTTGTCAAATTTTTATTTATTCTATCTTATAATTGAGGATCTTGTGGTAGTGTTTTTTCATTGAGTTTTGACGATTCAAAAAACTGATAGAGTTAACAAAATTTTTTTAAATTTAAATAGATGATAATAATAAATGAGGTCGGGGTACGTCTTTCAGAGCTTTTTCATTGAAAATATCTAAGATATTTCACATGAATGGTTTCATGTCTCTCGGGGAATGCTTTTCGAGTTTGAACTAAAATATGGCGAATGAATTTACTTTATATTTTTTGCATACTATTCAACGTTTCTTACTGTTTCATCTTTCATAGGATTAAACTACTTCTTTTCTTTGAGGTGAGCTTTTTTCTTGATTGGGTACACAGAGATTCTTGGGTGTAATATCAAAAAAAATTATTATAGATTTTTTTATCGAAGATTGACCAATTTTTTTTGATGCCTTGGTAGAGTACCTAATTAAGGAATTATTTCAGTCTCAGGAGCTTTTATCTTATGGATCATAACAAGACAATAGAGGCATATTAAGTTTCTGCGCAGTGTTTTTTATTTCATCAGAGATCAATGCAATAATTTTGTCTAAATGACATTGAAGATCATGGTATGTCCGATGATCGTGCACAGTAGTGAAAAAAACTTTTAATTTAAAAAGAATAGAAAGCCAATCGCAGTTAACAAGAGCTTGTTGTTGAATAATGTCACTGATGATTGGGTGATTTTTTTCGATACTTGTTGCGTCATTGAAGCTATTCATAAAATCTGGAATATTTTTTTCTAACCATTTTTTAGCTTCATCATATTCGGTTCCAAGCTGGTTAAGGGCTAATGTTCTTTCGTTGTTTTGTTGATGTTCTCGGTCGGTATCTTGAATTTCTGAAAAATCAGAGATTTTAAGTTCATTGAAGTGGGTGTCTGTTGAATCATCTAGATGAGGAGGTTTTTCTGTATTTTCATCTTGAGCAGTTGTATCTAAGGTCTTGTCATTGAATTTCTGATTTTCTCGATTTACAAAATGACTTCTGAACTTTCGAGTTTGGTGGATGCGATGGGCATGTTCGCGTGTTGCACAAGCAATAAGCAAAAAAACAAAGACCATCGCTAAAAATGTTCTGAAAGAAGGATGAAAATAAAGCATTTTAGGAGAAGTTTAGACTAACATAAGAGAATATTTCTGTAAATTTTATTTCTATTGGAATCAATAAAAATAGATTTGAGTGAATGTGGCGCTCAGAGATTTTGTGACTTGATCAAAAAAACATGCCTTCGGGGAGCTTCATGATCAGTTTTATTCAGCGAGGTTTTAAGATGGAGGGGGAGAGGCTTTCTCTTCTGCGGGCATGGAAGCAGGTGAGCATTCCATGAATGCCCCGTAGGCGGACAAGCAACTGACCAAAAAATCTGACGTTGCGGGTAAATGCTCCGTGATACCGTAGAAACTGAATTTGTTGTTGGTAGTTTTTTCTCAAACTGGATGTGCACGGCGAAGACTTTGTGCGAGGCAGAAGAGAAAGTGATCCTTAGCTTGGAGGAAGTACCGTGTTTTTAGTGCAATAGGTTAACTTTTTCAATCGAAAGCTCGGAATTTTTTCTACTACGTCAAGGAATAAAAAACGGGAGGCTCAGGTTTTTGATATTCTGACGGAAAGAGAGCTGGAGGATCGGCGAATTCTTTGCTAACAAGAGATAGTATGCGTATTTTGGGAGTAGACATTGGAAGCTTCAGTATCAAAGCTGTTGAAATAGACCTTGCTTTGGGACGTTATGAGATTGAAGAATGCTACGAGGTCGCTTTGGGCGCACAGACTCAAGAAGAGGCGCTTGCTGGGTGCATTCAAAATCTGAAAAACAAACCGCATCGCGTTATCACCGCGCTTGCCTCGGGAACCTCGACTTTTCGAAATTTGCAGTTTCCTACTCGAAAGAAAAAAGACATTCAAACAAGTCTGAGTTTTGAGTTAGAGGATGAACTGCCTTTCTCAAGTGAGGTTAGCCTTCATGATTACGTGATTTTAAACCAGGGGCCCGAAGGTTCTCTGATTCATGTAGCAACGACGATAAAATCCTACTTAGAAGATCTTTTGACCCCTTGGAAAGCCTTGGCTTTGTCTCCCGACTTTGTGACGACAGAGCTTGCAGCCTACCAGGCTTTTTTCAACCGTTGGGCTACATTAAAACCTCAATCACAGCCTGTTTTATTTATTCAGATGGGGCATCAAAAAACACGGTATTACCTTCATTGGAAAACAAAAATTGTGTTATTGCATGAAATCCATTGGGGTGGATGGCATTTAACGAATTCTATTGTCCAAGAATATCAAATGTCTTGCGAAGAGGCGGAGGCTTTCAAGCGAGAATTGATTTTAGATGATTCATGGAAGCAGGCCCAAGCGCATTTTCGGGATTTGGTTTTTGGAATTAAAAAAGTACAAATTTTAGCCCATAGTCTTTTAAACGAGGCGATAGGGTCTATCTACCTTGCTGGTGGAACGGCATTGCTTAGGGGATTGTGTCCCTGGTTAGCAGAGCTTACTGAAATTCCAACAAGTTTGCTTCCTTCTTTTCGTTGCCTTGGAATCCCCAGCAGCTATACAGAAGAAAAAGAAGCTAAGTTCTCTCTTGCTATGGCGCTTGCTTGGAATGCGGGCAATCGCTCGCAGCTCGTGAATTTCAGGAAGGGGGCTTTTGCTCCTGTTTCTCAAGCTAAATCTGTTGACTTGCAGGGGCTCCGAAGGCCTTTGATTGCTTTCGTTGTGGTGATTTTTTCTTTGTTTTCAAGTCTTTTCGTGCAATCTCAGTTAACTAAGACCAGGCTTGAAGAAACCAATGCTGTTTTAGAGAAGAATATTCGTTCTTTTTTTGGCGTACTTTCTCCCAGTGCTGTGAAGACTTATTTAAAAAGCCCCCAAACACTCAAAAATGCCATTCAAAAGGAATTAATTCAACACAGAGCATTAAATTTGCTTTTTAGTTTTAATCCTCAATCTCCTTTAGAATTGCTCAATAAAATTTCTCTTGCTATTCCTAAGGATATCGTCAGTGATTTGATTGAATTTCAGTCCGGATCTTTGAGTGCAGAGGCTTCTCGTTCTGAAGATCGGAAGACCGTACTTTCTTTTTTGGTAACGAATCCGCAAATGGTTGAGCGATTGATGGGTGCATTGAGTGCTCCCTTGACAGACCTTGAAAAAGACAAAGTGGTAGAAACTCAAATCAAGGACGCAGAGCATCTGGTTAAAAAATGGAAGGTGATTTTTTCTGGGAAGCCTCGCTAATTTTCCCAAAGAAGCTAGAGGGAGAATGGAATCTCTGCTAAGATGCAAAGGCGCCTATGTCAATTTTTTCTTCGAAAATAAAAAAATCACTTGATGGGATGGTCGATAGTCTTCAAGCCCGGCCTTCGTATCAGAAGCTCGTTGAGAGATGGGATAGTTTAAGTCAAGAAAGTAAGCTTTATGTTCAATTTGCAGGAGCTGGATGCCTCATTCTTCTGTTTTTAGTGACGACTATTGCAAGCATTTGGCATGTGCGCGGATTAAAGCAGCAGCTGGATCAAAAGCAGCAGCTTTTAAATAGTTTACGATCTGCCCGTGAAGAAATCTCTACCTTACAGCTTAAAAATCACAAGGACTTGCAGGCTATTCATGCTGCTGCTGAGAAGATTCCCTGGAAAACGTACTTCGAATCTGTGGCAGCACAGGTAGGCATTGAACCGGCAAGCTTAAAAGTTGCTCCCTCTTCTGTAGAAATGGAGCAAGATGCGAGCTTGAAAGCACTTGCAAAAGAAACTACATTTGACATCACGGTGCAAAAAATCAATGTTAGGCAGTTTACTAAGTTTGCTTTTGAGTTAGAAAACGGATCTAAGCCTATCAAATTGAGAAATCTTTCTATCAAGACCCATCCCGATCTCAGTGGTTATTTAGATGCTTTTTTTTCTGTATCGGGTTTCATTTTACTGGAGAGTCAGTGAAATTCCCTTCATTCCTATTCAAAAACAGTTGGAACCACATCAAGTGGATTTTTTTGACGCTGGTTTGTTTGCTTTTTTTTACGTTTTTCAAGTTGCCGCAGGATCAAATCAATCGTTGGTTAGATTTTTCACTTAAAAAACAGATGGAGCCTTATGGTCTTTCTTTTCGGGCTGAAGAGTCTTATCTGGGGTATATGCTTGGTCTTTCTTATACATTAAAAAATGTCAATTTTTTTTCTGAGGCATCCTATGCGCAAACGGATGATTTAAGTCATTTTGATAAAATTCAGATTGCTCCTAAAATAATGAGTCTTTTTTTAGGAAATAAAGGAGTAAATCTTACGCTTTTAGAGTCTCAGGGGAGTTTAAAAACCGAATTTTCAGCAAATTCCAAAAATTTCGATATTATTTATCAGGCTAAGCATTTTGATCTTCAAAAAACGGGACTTCTTGCACTTTTCTTAGGCATTCAGGCGAAGGGTTTATTAGAAGGGAAGGGTAGTCTTTCAGGAAGTCTGCAAGACATGAGTTCTTTCAAAGGGTCCTGTCACTTAAAAATTCAACAAGCGTCTTTAGAGTCTCAAATTTTTTTAGGTCTTTCTCTTCCGGCGATTCTTCTTTCTGAAATCAAGTTGGGGCTTCTTTTTGAAAAAGAAACCTTGTTGTTGCAGGAAGTGCAAGTAGGGAATGCAACAGATTCTGATGTTCGAGGTACGGTCTCTGGAAATATCAAGCTCGGAAAAACCTGGAATACAAGCTCGCTTCAAACGACCGTTAAGGTGAGTTTTTCAGAAAAATTCATGAAATCTTTCTTTTTTTTAAGTGCTTTGTTGGCTAATGGAAAGCAAGAAGATGGAAGCTATGCCTTCAGTATCACAGGTCCGGTTTCTTCTGCGAGCCTTGCGCCCTTAAAGGAATCTTAATGCCTTTAGAAATATCCCTGACTGATGATGTGTTTGAGCAGTTTTTTCAAGAAAAAGTTCCTTCTCGATTAAAAGAAGCTATGCGTTATAGTGTGTTGGCTCCGGGTAAACGCCTTCGTCCTAAACTTTTTCTGATGACTTCCGAGCTGTTAGGGCTTGCGCAAGCATCGGTTCTTCCGGCAGCCATTGCTTTGGAAATGGCGCATTGTTTCACGCTCATTCATGATGATTTGCCTTGTATGGATAATGATGATTGGAGGAGGGGGATTCCATCTAACCACAAGCAATTTGGAGAAACTACGGCACTTTTAGCCGGAGATGCTTTGATCGCATTAGCCATGGAGACTTTTTGTGCTTGTGAGCTTTCAGCATCCTCGGTAGTTTCAGGCTTGAAGCGTTTTTCTTCTGCGATTTTTCAGGTGATTGAGGGTCAGTCTTTGGAATTTGATCCGAATCAGCCGTGTTCGGCTTTGGAACAACTAGAAAAAATTCATCAGAAGAAGACGGGATCTTTATTTGAAGCTTGCTTTTTGATTCCGGCAGATTTTTTAGGATGGAAGATTGAGGATCAAAAAAGGCAGTCTCTTGCTTTTTTTGGAAGTGCTTGGGGGAAGAGTTTTCAAATGCTTGATGATCTCAAAGATGCTTCTGAGAAAAAAAATTCACGAAATCATTTCAATATCTTGCATTATCTTTCTGAGCAGGAAGTACTCGGACGCATTGAGCAATTGCAAGAGCAGGCTTCAAGAAAGCTTCATGAAGTTTGGGGAATGCGTGCAAACCCCCTTTTAAAGATGATGCATCATGCCTAAGCCTCTATTATGGATCACGGATCCATGGAAAACTCTCGATCATCCACGTGAAACGACCTTGCGACTGATGCAAGAAGCTTTTATCCGGGGAGTCCCTCAGTTCTGGTCTGATGTTCGATCGATTCAATGGAATGAAACTGGAGTTAGATTGAAGACTTTTCCTGTATCAGTCATCCATCCCGAGAGAACTAGTGAGAGTTTTATTTGGGGCGAGGCTGTGATCAGTTCTGTGGAGGCATTTCATCAGATCCATTTTCGCGTGGATCCTCCCGTTGATTTAAGTTACTTGCATCCTTTAAAGCTTTTGAAAATCGCCTCAAAAGCAAATTTCGTGAATTCGCTTGATGTCCTTTTGGAACTGAATGAAAAATTAGAAGGTCTTTTTTTGCCTGAACTTTCTCCTCCTACTACTGTGGCAAGTGATTGGGAGTCCTTAAAAAAGTTCGGAAAAAAATACCTGAAAACGATTTTAAAACCGCTTCATCGGTCTTCAAGCCAGGGTGTTGATCTTCTCAATTGGCAGGCTCAAGAGCCTTATTTAGAGGTTCAAAAAGCAACTCAGGGATTTCGTGAGCCTATTTTATTGCAAGAATTTTTACCGGAAATTGCTCTGGGAGAACTTCGTCTTTGGTTTGTCGATGGAAAATTGCTTGCTTGGATTCAAAAAATGCCTCTTTCTCAGGATTACCGAGTCAATATTGATCAAGGAAGCGTGATTCAAACTTGCTCATTGCACCCCTTGGAACAAAGAGCCATTCCTAGGATTGAAAAGCATTTACAAGCACGCAAGATCCGACTTGCAGCGGTGGATCTCATTGGGGGAAAGATTACCGACTTCAATTTCACAAGTCCAGGTCTTTTAGTCCAAATGGAAGCATGCCTTCAAGAAAATCTTGCTCGTCCGATTCTTTCTTCTCTTGCAAGTGATTAGAAGATGAGAAAAGATGGGGCTGTGTCTCGATCAGGGTCTTTAGTCATTATTTTTTTCATCATTTTAATTGATCTTATTGGATTTGGGATTGTCATTCCTTTAGTGGGTCTTTACGGAAAATACTATGGTGCCTCAGGTTGGCAGCTTTCGCTTTTAGGGGGGATTTATTCGCTCATGCAATTTTTTTTCTCCCCTTTCTGGGGGAGTCTTTCGGATCGGATCGGACGACGGCCGGTGCTTTTGGTTTCATTGGCGGGTTCTACGCTTTCGTATTTGATTTTTGGGCTGACCTCACAAGTATCGTGGCTTTTGATTTCAAGGGCTTTAGGAGGTTTGTTTGCTGCTAATGTCTCAGCAGCACAAGCTTATATTGCAGATAGCACTTCTGCTTCCGAGCGAACGCGAGGCATGGGTTTCATCGGTGCAGCGTTTGGCATAGGATTTATTTTGGGGCCTCCTTTAGGGGGTTTGACTTCAGCTCATGGGGGGCTTCATGCTCCGGGGCTACTTGCTGCAAGTATTTGTGGTGTGAATTTCTTCTTTGCACTGTTTCAGCTTCCTGAGTCTCTTCCTTTGCACCTGAGAACAAAAAAGCGAGGTGCTTTTTGGGGACGCTTAAAAGACATTCGAGCGATTTTTCACAAGCAGCGACTCAAATTGCTTTTAGCTGTATTTTTTTGGTTTACTTTTTCGTTTTCAGCGATGGAGCAGACTTTTTCGCTTTTTTTTCAAAAAAAATTCAGTCTTCCGGTTCAACAGGCAAGTTACCGAACGAGTTTGATTTTAATGACAGCAGGTATTGTGGGGGCCTTGATTCAAGGGGGTCTTCTTCGAAGGCTTGTGAGGCGGTATCAAGAGATCCATCTTTTAATCGCAGGAATGCTGATTTACACTGTGTCCATGATGCTTTTTCCGTACGGGCAAGTTCCTGAGCATTATTTTTTACTCATGGTCTTAGTTTCGACTGGAAGTGCACTCATTCATCCTGTTCTGTCCTCCTTAATTTCTCAAAAAGCAGATGCTTCTGAGCAAGGAATGACTTTAGGGGTTTCTTCAAGCTTAGGCAGTCTTGCTCGAGCAGTAGGTCCTTTTTTAGGACTTGCGAGTTTTTCTCTTTTTGCGTCACTTCCTTACTGGATCTCAAGTTTCATCGCAGCGATGAGCTTTTTATCCATTTTATGGTTCAGTAAAACTCAGCAAGCAGATCGCTCAATCAGTTCTTAATAAATCTCATTGATTCATTTGGGGTAGAAGAACTCATAATCAATCCTATAGAACACCATGAGCACTTGGTTAATTTTTGAGATTTTATTATTTTTCAGTAGCGCTATGTTTATGAGAATCGCATCAAAATGATTTGTAGTTTATTGGTTGTGTTCATATTTTGAGGAGGGCTTGAGTTTTGATTAGGATTTGGAGGGGAGGTGGTTTGATTTTTTGAATGAACTTTTACCCAAGCTTCTAAGGTGCATTTTGATTGGTTTACGTAAGCTTCAATAATAATTTTAAATAAGGTATGATCTTTCGTTAGTGTGATGTTTTTGTCATTTAAGTTTTTTTTAAAATTCTCTATTGAATTTTGAGCTTGAAGAGAGCCTATGTGTTCTTGTAAGTATTTGTAAAAAGAGTCCGCCGTGTCAAAGAGTGGATTTTTTTCCTCTTTTACGTATTTGAAAAAATTATTTAATTCCTCATTCGTTATTTTTGGAATGAGTGCTTGTAAAGAATCTGGATTCAATTCATTGATGTTTATTTCAGAATGGCTTGAGTCCGTTCTGAAATGAGGAGCTAGCAAATGAAAGAGTTCGTCATTCATCGAGGGAATCATGTGAAGTTCTGAAATATCATAAAAAGGAGCGCCTTTCATAGGAATGGAGCTTCGATTGCTGATATCGTAGGTTTGTCTGCTCGGATTAGTCCATAGCGAAATTTCATTGACTAGATCGGAAATATTTAAATTGCTCTGACGATCAGCTAGCTCTTGATCATTTTCAAAAAGACGTGAAAGGATATTTTTAATCCGTTCTTTAATTCCTTCTCGAGCTTTTTCATGATGATTCAAATCAGGCGATTGATTTTTATCGTCCGTATGATTCTCTGGGCCATAAGCGAGGCTATTTAAGTTATATTTTGAAGATTCTGAAATAATTTTAAGATTAAAAAAACCTTCTAAGTCCAAGTTTTCTTGGAATTTTTTTATTTCATCTCTTTGAACGGGGGACAGTTGTTGTAGAAAAATATCTGAAACGGGGAATTGAACTTCTTCTTTCCAGATTTTTTCGATGGCTTTTTTGATCTGAGGTGATGAAACAGGTAAGTCTTTTGCTTTGAAATATATTTTTAATCTTAAAAGTCCTATTTTCAATGCGCTTTTAGCGAGGTAATGTGCTTTAATCTGATCTAATTTTCCAAAAGCGATCGATTGATTGATATTAGCTATGTATGTAAAGTCTGTGACTAAAATGGCAAGGACACTGATGGCTGCAATCACGATAAATAAGGCAATGCCCTTTTCATTGAGTGGAGGTTTTTTAAAAACTTGAGGGAATATCATAGGTAAAATTTAAAAAAGATTCTGGTCTTAAGCGATAGATGCCTTCAAAAAAATGATTTTGAGTTCCTATTACTTCTAAAGTTAATTCAATGATATCGGGATACTTCATTTTTGTTTCTGATTGATTGCTGTCCCAAGATCGCGCCATTTTGAATGTGTTCTCCTCTTTTTGGTAATAAGTATACTTCCATTTTTTAATTCCATAAACTAAATTGTATTGGTGAATAAAAGTGGTCTCTGTGTCATCGCTTGAGAAAGCATTTGTATTTTCTTTTTTGACGAGAATGTAGGTTCCTGAAAAAAGGGGATCTCGGAGATTTTTTTCATCAAGGACAAATTCATAGGAAACTTTGCTGAATGTACACTCATGGGTTTCATGGTAAATGCGTGTATGTGCGGCTGTGATCCAAGAAATGGCTGAATCTGTTCCTATAAATCGAGAAGGCTGAATAGCGTGGGGAGCAAGTACCGCATCCCAGTACTGGGAAGGACGAAAGCGCTCCGCTAACTCAGCAGGCGGGGGTGTGGGTAAAGCGTTTGAGGGAGGAACCAGGACGCTTGGGGTATAAAGAGCAGCATAATCTTTTCGCATCATGTCTATGGCAAGTGAAATGCCCGTATAAAAATCACCTTCTGTGGAAAGCACTTCTCGCAAGTGGTAGGTTTCTGTAGTTGCTTGGAAAATTCCAAATACAATGAAAACAAGAATGCACATCGAAATGAGTACTTCAATGAGGGTGAATCCTGCTATTTTAGAAAGAGATTTCATTTTGAAAATTTACCCAGAAAGTGGAGATGGTATAATCTTGTTCGGTTGATCCTTTTTTCCAAAAGATACGGACTTGAATTTCGTGAATGGATCGCGAGAGGTACTCACTCATCATCTTCATGATTTGATCTTGGGTTGCTTCAGTATTTTTTTCCTCGGTGCCTAGCTGCATATTAGGGAATTTGACAGGTTTAATGGTCGTTTTCCAGCGGTAGTCTGTATAAGGCTCTGCAAAGACCCCTGAATCTTCTTTTTTCACTTCTTCAAAAGTTTTCCCTTCTATTTGGTATTCTGTCGAAATCATTTGATTTTGAGCAAGCATGGCTACTATATGCATTTGCTTGGCACGTGCAGTCGCGTTGATACTTCCTTGTTCTACCGCAAGAATGGAGCCTAATGCCAATGCCATGATTGCCAAAGCAATCATCACTTCGAGCAATGTGAAGCCTTCAAGGTTTTTTTTGAAACACATCGGACGCCTTATGGTACATGGGATAAAAATCCGTCATGCCTAAAAGAGGTGTGATCACGAGCGAGACCTGATGGTTGCTACTATCTTTTAGGTGAATGAGGGTCTGCTCAGTGAAGCCATTGGGAAAAATATGGGTGTAAACGATGCCTTTTTCGATATTTTCGGGGCTTTGTTCATTAAAAATATCTTCAAACAGGACGCCTCGCGGTAGCGCTTTTTTATTTTTGGTGACTTGGACCTCTAAAGAAAACCCGTCTTCCGGAGCGGGTTTTTTTCCATCAAACCGATGCTGTCTTTTGTCGTTTTCTAGAGTTTTTGCTGTGTGAAGCAGCACGAAGCGCTTGCTGGATTCTGTCCAGAAAGTTTGATTCTCTAAGTCATAAGCTAAGCGATGCACCTTCCCTGAAAGAACGGCAGCATAGTAACTCTCTTTCACCGTTGAGGCAATTTCTCGTGTTGCTGACTGAATAGACACCTGAAAGTAACTTGAAACCGTAGGAAGTGCCGTAGCTGCGATTAACGCGATGATGGCCATCACTACGAGCATCTCAATGAGTGAGAAGCCCGAATAGGGTTTTTTAGTCCAGATCATTGGAGGAAATATCTTTGTTGATGCCTTCGCCTCCCTCCTGGCCATTAGCGCCTAGAGATTTAATTTCGTATTTGTTTCCATCTGAAGTAAAAACAAAATCATTGTTCCAGGCGTCTTGAGGAATTTTTTTGATAAATCCTTCCGGATCGTAGTGCTTGCACAGTCTTCCTGCCGTAGGCGCTTGCACGAGGGCGTGCAATCCCTGTTCCGTGCTGGGGTACTGCCCACAGACTCGCCGGTAATCGTCCAAAATCACTCCTAATTGCTTGATCTGGATCTTGGTAGCTGAGACCCTAGATTCATCAAAACGCTTGATGATGTTTGTGGTTACAAACCCCATGACCATAGCGATGATCGCTAAAACGATCATCATTTCAATGATCGTGAACCCACGGTTGTTTTTCGATGTTAAATGGAATAGCTTTGTTTTTTTAAAATTCTTTTTCATCACCAACAGACTACTTTTTTTTTTAGAATTCGTCATTTTTTTTCGTCCTTAGCTCAGCGTTGATTGACATTCATCAGTTCCATTAAGGGCATAAAGACTGCCATCACAATGAAACCCACAGCTCCCCCCATGCCAACGATCATGAGGGGTTCTAATAAGCTCGTCATTGCTTCGATTTTGACATTGATCTGTTCTTCGTAAGTATGGGCGACATTTTCAAGCATGGCGGGAAGTTCTCCTGTTTTCTCTCCAATGGCAATCATGTGGATCATCATTGCAGGAAATTCTCCGCTTTTTCTCAAAGGATTGGCAATGGATTGACCTTCGGTGATATTGGATTCCGCCTCAGCGATCGCTCGTTCAATTGGAACGTTCTGCACTAAGTTCTTAGAAATACTCATACTGGCTAGGATAGGGACTCCGCTTCCTAAGAGGGTGGCCATAGTACTTGCAAACCGCGTCACCGCTACCATGCGGACCAGGGGACCCAGAACCGGAATTTTAAGCTTGATAGCATCCCATCGAGGTTTTCCCGAGGAAGACTTACTCCAACGTAAAAAAAGAAAACTCGATAAGCCCATGGCTCCAAAAAGCAAAGGCCAGTAATGCACCAAAAGATCGCTTATTCCCATGAGAAATAGCGTCAATCCAGGTATCGGTTTATTGCTTGATTCAAAGACCTTCGTGAGTTTAGGGATGACGAAGGTGAAAATTCCTACCATCAATCCAAAGGAAACGAGCATCATTAAAGCAGGGTAGGTCATGGCACTGACCACTTTGCTTTTCAGTCGCATCTGTGCTTCTTTGAGGTCTGCCAGACGAAGTAAGACTAAACTTAAGTTTCCTGAGCTTTCTCCTGCTTCAATCATATTCACGAAGATCTTATCAAAAATCTTAGCATGCACTGCCGTTGCTTTAGCCAGGCTTGAGCCTTCATTGACGTCTTGTCTGACCTGAGCAATCGTGACTTTCAAGCGCTCATTTTCTGTCTGATCCACTAAAGCATTTAAAGCTTCCACTAAGGGGACATTTGCTTTGCACAGACTTGCCAATTGACGTGTCATCAAGCTGATTTCAGATCCGCTGACCCGACCGAAAAGAGATATTTCCCAGAGATTGGATTTTTTGGTCGATTTTTCTTGGATGGCTGTGACCATCAATCCCTGTTTTTTTAATTTTAAGCGAGCAACTTTCAGGCTTTCTGCTTCTATGAGCCCTTTTTGAGATTTCCCTGAAGATTCGAGCGCTTTGTAATCAAAAAAAGGTGCCATCAATCCTCAGCATGTGTTGCTCGCATTAATTCATCAATCGTAGTAATGCCTTGAAGTACTTTGAGGATGCCGTCTTCTCGTAACGTCGTCATACCGGCCTGAAGTGCTTGCTTTTTGAGGCTTCCCGCATCCTTGTTTTGAACAATGAGGCTTCGGATTGTGTCGTCTAAGACTAAAAACTCGTGAATCACGGTTCTTCCAGCATAACCTGACTGAGAGCAGTGCGGGCAGCCAGAGGCTTGGTAGGTTTGGCAGCCTTCAGGCAATACCTCAAGACCCATTTCTTTCATTTCAAAATCGCTCGGAACATGAGGAATCCGACATTTCATGCAAACTTTTCGAATTAAGCGTTGAGCGACCACGCCTAAAAGAGAGCTTGCCACTAAAAAGGGCTCTACCCCCATATCAATGAGACGGGTAGGTGCCCCCGCTGCATCATTCGTATGTAGGGTAGAAAGCACTAAATGTCCTGTTAGAGAGGCATTAATTGCAATCTCTGCGGTTTCTTTATCTCGAATTTCCCCCACCATGATAATGTCAGGGTTTTGTCTTAAAAACGCTCGAAGGGCTCGCGCAAATGTGAGTTCAATTTTCGCATTCACTTGAACCTGGTTGATTCCAGGGATTTGATACTCAATAGGATCTTCTACTGTCATGATATTGCGAGTCGGGCTGTTTAATTTGATCAAGCAGGCAGAAAGTGTGGTTGATTTTCCACTTCCTGTGGGTCCTGTTACCAAAATAATGCCGTATTTTCTGAAGATTAAGTCTTCAATTTTTTTTGAGTTTTTCTTAGAAAAACCCAATTGCTCCAATTCTAAAATGGCGTTTGTTTGCTCTAAAATACGCATAACCACGCGTTCTCCAAAATGTGTCGGAACGGTGGATAATCGAATATCAATATCCTTGCCTGCGATTTTAATTTTAATACGACCATCTTGAGGTAGTCTTTTTTCAGCAATATCTAAAGTTCCCATGACTTTGATACGAGAGGCAATCGCCGCGTGAGCACGTTTAGGTTGACGAATGATATCATGTAAAATGCCATCCACCCGAAATCGCACGACAAATTCTTTTTCAAAAGGCTCAATATGAATATCTGAAGCTTTTTCTTTGATCGCCCGAAAAAGAAGCGAATTGACGAATTTGATGACAGGCGCATCATCTTCTGTTGCTTCTAAAATATCGATCGGACCTTCTAAGTCATAGCTTTCGTCAAATTCTTGTCCGATATTGCCCACTTGATTGGAGGAGTTGCGCTCATAAACTCTATTGATGGCATCTTGGATTTTTGAGCTTGAGCTGAGTACCAATTCAACTCTGTGTTGAGTCAACACCCGAAGATCCTCGATCAGATAGGGTTGAAGGGGATTGGAAACAGCAACGATTAAAGTTTTACCATGGACATCTTCCTTGACGCTCAGAGGAAGCATCTCATTGGTTTTAGCGTAGTTAATCGGAATCAGGGTGACTAAGCTTGGATCAATTTGATCACTTTTGAGATTTTCTACATAAGAAATGCCCATTTGTTTGGCAAGTGTTTGCACGAGATCTAAGGAACTGATCATTTTTTTTTCCACTAAGATAGTTCCTAGGAATCCTCCTTTTTCACTTTGGATGTGCAAGGCTTCGTCAAGTTGACTTTCTGTCAACTGGGTATGTTGTAAAAAAAGTTGACCCATCAGGGATGCAGAAGGATTCGGTAGGAACTTTTTCTCGATCTGTTCTTGCTCAGTGCTCATGGTTTAGCCTCAGCCGGAGGTGTCAGAGGAGGTGGCGGCTGAACCACCGTTTCCGTAGGCGCTGCTTGCTCAACAGCAGGAGGCTGCATTTGAGGAAGGGGGACTTGAGGAGCTACTGGCACAGCAGCAGGATGGTTGTCTAAGTAGAGATCTTCATTCGGCGCATCATCATCAATATTGATAGTGCTTTTAGGGTGGTTTTTTGTGAGCTCCTCGAGGTCCGGAAGAGATTGGATGATGTGGTCTCTTTGAGAACGAAGAAGATCATCGCCGCCTATTTCTTTCTCGATGAAATCATCCCGCTCCCTGAGTTTTTTGTCTAAAACAGATCGAATTTTTTCATATTGTCTGATGATGTAGGGAGTCATGAAAATCAAAAGATTGCTCTTGGTAACAGCAACGGTTTTGCTTCGAAAAAGCCAGCCTAAAAGAGGAATGTCTCCTAAAAGAGGAATCTTGGTAATCGTTTCATCATTTTGGTCTCGAATCAGTCCCCCTAAAACCACGGTATCCGCATCTCCTACGACTACCGTGGTTTTTGCCGTTCGATCCAAAGTGGCATACGCTGCATCTTGGACTAATTTGGGCAGAGCTCTATTTTGAATAGTGCCCATCTTGGTAGTCACGTCCATTTTGACAAAATTGGTGATTTTATTGATCTGAGGTTTGATCGTGATGGAAAGTGCCACGGATTCTTTTTGAATAGAAGTTGCGATGGTTCCTTGAACAGCGTTGGAGCTTTGATAAGGAATTTTTTCAGCGGATTCAAAATGGGCTTCTGCGTTGTCTAAAGCAATCACTTGAGGTGTTGCTAAAACATTGACATTTGAATTTGTCTGAATCGCTTTGAGTAAGCCTTGAACGCCTGCCACGGTGATGGTCTGTCCTGCAATGGTCATGGTGGTTGATTTTCCGATAGGTAAACCGATTAAAGCCCCATTGTCTAAATTTTGGGGATTTGTGGTCGCTGTCATGAAATTGAGGATATCGGATTTGTTGGTGACACTTCCTGAGAGAGAAGGAAATGCCAATAGGTTGGCCGAATAATTAAAATTTCGGCCCAAATTCACTTCTAAAATGGCAACTTCTACGTACACTTGTTCTCTTGGAATATCTAATCGATTGATGACTCGTTGTACGGTGATGAAGTCAGAATGAGAGGCGGTGATCACTAAGGCGTTCGTTGCTTTATCCGGAGCTATTTTGATGGATCCTTCAAATAACGTTCCGGCAATAGGGTTACTTCCACCTCCTCCTGGTCCGGAGGGGGGTCTTCCTCCTGCTTGCGATTGAGAAAATGTATTTAAAGTGTTGGCAATTTGTTCTGCGTCTGCGAATTGTAAATAAACTACATGGACCTTTCCCCCGGCAGACGAAGGGGTTGTTTGATCCAGTTTTGCGACTAATTGCCGAATTTGTTCCGTACCTTTAGCATTGGCATGCACGATGAGGGTGTTGGTGCGGTCATCAGCAATGATGGTATTGATGATCCCCCCTTCTTTGGTCCTTCTGGTGCTCAGGCGTCCTCCTAAACCCAGGCGTCCCACCGCTCCGCCCCCTGCGTTACTTGAGTACGCGCCAGGAATGAGTGTATCAATCATTTTGGAGATTTCAGCTGCAGATGCGTACTTCACAGGAATCAGCTCAATGCCCGCTTCATACCCTTCGACATCCAGAAGTTCCACCATCTGGGCAAGTTTAACGATGTTCGCTCCGGTATCCGTCACAATCATGGTATTGGTTTGATCGTACGTGGCAATACGTGAACTCGCAGGGACAAAAGCTCGCAAAGTCCGTGCTAACTCTTCTGCACTGATATACTTAAGTTGGAATATTCGGGTAATCAAAGCATCCGTATTTGGGGATATTCCGCTATAGGTTCTCAATTGTTTTTCGCGGGCATCTCTTTGCTTTGCAATCCTTAGGTATTTTCCAGAAGGAATAATGGCAAATCCATTGACATCTAAAGCCGTTAAAAACGCCTTCCAGGCTTCCCCGACGGTGATGGAGGAATTGGAAATGATCGTGATTTTTCCCTTAATTTCTTTATCTAAAATGAAATTCTTCCCGGTCAATCGGCCTAATGCTTTGGCGATATCTGTAATTTCAGCTTCTGGAAAATTAAAGTCTGTGATCACTTCTTTACTTCCTTCAGCGGTCTCATCATCCACTTGTAAGAAGTTGGATTCGTTTTTCGTCAAGATTTGATGGGAGGTCGGAGTGCCGAGGACTACCCCACGAGGGGTCACTGTGGGCCGCAGGCCTTGACTCGTAGGAAGACCACCTGCAGAACGAGGCGTGGGTTTTGGGGTACTTGAAATTTTGCGAGGTTCTTCTTCCAGAAAATCTTCATCATCTTCATCGTTGTCGTCAAAGAAGTTATCGTTTTGCACCTTTTTCGTTTTTTCAGAGTCTGCAAAAGGATTTTTGAAGGCTTCTGAGCTTTGAGCGTGACAGTTGCAGGACCAAATAGCAGTAACGAAATATAAAATAAAGTTAATGAATTTCATAAGTGTAAGTTGATTGTTTCCCATTTTTTTTTACCTGCAGTTCTAGATGATTGGCTGTTTTTAGCTCGGAAAGCATCTCGAAAGCTTTTCCTGGATCATTGATAGGCTGACCATTCAGGCCGCTGATGATATCTCCATCTTTTAGTCCCAGTCTATCGTAAATGCTGCCAGGTACAATCTGAGAGAGGACATACCCAGATGGAACCCCACTCTCAGAATAAGGAATAGCACGTGCCTGTGTCAAAATATTATTGAAATCGGCCAAAGCACGATCTACTTCGGAGCGTGACACATTGAATTGATTTTGTGCGACCTTTTCGATTCCCCCGGACGGGGCTCCCATTTTGATGCTGGGGCTGTTTGCGTCTTCAGTGATTTCTACAAATTCTTTTCGTCCGGTGGCAAGGTTGAGAAAGGTCATGCGCTTGGCTTCTACTTGGAGAACTTTAAGCTTATTGACCAGCTGGTCGTCTTCCTGAAGAGCATAAACCATGTTAATAGATCGATCTTCCAGGGTGGCGACTGATCGGCGTGAATCACTTAAAACCAAGGTTCCCACCAAGGAGATGGGCAGTCGGGTCCGTGTTGCAGATTCATTGCCTGGTGTCTCTTCTCCTGGAATAAGGCCACGGCTGTTGAAAAGATTTCTTGTGACAATAGAGGAAAAATCTTCGGCAGTTTTTGGTCGATTCAGGTTTTCTCGGAATCGCCCGGAAGCAGAGGGTGGAGGAGGGATCTGTTTAGAAATGAGCATAGCGGTGACATCCGAGAAAAAATACGTCGATAAAATAATCGTAAGCAGTTTGCCGTAGTGCGAGGCTCCTGTTCTTTGAAGGGTCTGAGATAGAGTATTGATGGCGTTTTGAGGCTCCCATTCTTCCATGAATTTGCAAATTTTTTGATGCCAAAGCGTGAAAGCCGTTCGTGTCTGTAGCCTGAGTCGCTGAAGTCTTCCGATGCTCGGAGCTTGTCCTGAGTCCTCGGATGTTGCCTGTTTTTTTTTAAAAAAATCAGGTAGTTGAAAATGCTTTTTTATAGATTTTAGCATATTTTGAAGGCCTATCCTACGCTCATACCAGATTCTTGATCGGTCGTGTAGCATTTTTGGATGTACCGGTGCAGCAAGAGGTTTTGTTCTATCTTTTTCATTTTACATGAGACTTGACATGATTTGCCGGATAGGATAACTCCACGGGAGTGTTGAGGGGGTAGCGCACGATATCAGTTTCTTCCATTGATATATTCAGTAAAATTCCTATAATTTTCTGATGGATTCTCGTCTAGTCGGTGTCGAGAATTCCATGAGTTCTTTGCAGCAGTATACACTGTTTTTGAGGGAGAGAACGTAGAAATTTTTGAATTCAGAAAGTGACCGAGGGGAGAGTCCAATGAATGCATTGAGTGTACAGGAAAGTTTTATGAAGTCTCTTTTTTTTGGAGAGATTCAGGAAAATCTTGTTTTTCCCTTTCCTCAGTTAGATCCTGGGGTTTCTGAAACCCTGCGTATGACTTTAGATTCCATCGAGAAGTTTGCTCAAACGCAGGTGCATTCTAGTGAGTGGGACCGGCAGGGCAAGATGCCTTCGGAGATCCTTCAGAAGCTTGCCGAGTTAGGGTTGATGGGTATTGCCGTTCCTGAGCAATGGGGTGGACTTGATCTGCCTCAGATGGGGTATGTGCGTATTATGCAGCAGATGGCTGGAATCGATGCTTCTTTAGCGACCACCTTAGGGGCTCATCAGAGCATTGGTTACAAAGCATTGTTGCTTTTTGGAACAGATGAACAAAAAAAACGCTACTTACCTCGTTTAGCTTCAGGAGAACTGATTGCTTGCTACTGCCTGACTGAGCCAGGTAGTGGATCGGATGCCGCTTCGATTCAGACGAAAGCGGTGCTTTCTGAAGACGAAAAGTACTATCATTTAACGGGGAATAAGCTTTGGATTACCAATGCTGCCGTAGCGAGTTTCATGACGATTTTTGCAAAAACACCATGCCAAGAGGTGGGTAAAGAAAAAATCACGTGTTTTTTGTTAGAGCTTCCTGCTGCTGGAGTCACGGTAGGTCCTTCTGAAGATAAATTAGGGTTGCGCGGTTCTTGGACCAATGCCATTCATTTTGAAAATGTTCGTATTCCCGTCGAGAATGTGGTCGGTGGGGTAGGTCAAGGATTCAAAGTTGCCATGGGGGTTTTGAATCATGGTCGCTTGGGTCTTGCTGCTGGTTGCGTGGGCAGTGCTCGTGTGGCTATTTCAGGAGCAGTGGCTCATGCGAATGAACGGGTTCAGTTTCAGAAAAAAATTGGCGAATTTGGAATGATCCAGGAGAAAATAGGCCGTATGGTGACGCAGCTTTATGTTGCGGAAAGTGTCTTATATCTGACAGCTTCTTTGATTGATCGCAAGACGGTGGACTACTCCATTGAGAGTGCCATTGCTAAGGTTTTTTCTTCTGAGATGATTTGGGAGGTCGCTGATGAGACGCTTCAGATCTGGGCAGGAGCAGGTTATATGAAGGAGTATCCTTACGAGAGGATTTTGCGTGATGCTAGGATCAATCGCATCTTTGAAGGGACGAATGAGATTTTGCGGTCGTATATTGCTCTTGCGGGGATGCAGGCTCCTGGACAAGAGCTTGCGGGTCTGGCCGAGGCTATTCGTGACCCTCTGAGAGGTTTGGGTTTGGTGACAGAATTTGTTTTTCGAAAGTTCAAGCATAGTACGATTGGTCAGAGTATTTTGAGTCGAAGCATGAGCAAACCACATCCTGCTTTGAAAAAAATGGCCGCGCTCTTGGAAGAGTGCGCTTTAGAGTTTGCCACACAAGTGGAGGTACTTTTGAGACGTCATGGTAAATCCATTGTGCGCTGTCAATTTGCTCAGAAAAGAATTGCTGACATTGCCATCGATGCGTACGCGATGGTAGCGACTTTGTCGCGAGTCACGCTTGCAATTGAGACACATGGTGAGTCAGCTTGCAGTGACGAACTTGCGATTGCTGAAGTTTTTTTTACGCGAGCGAATCGTAGGATTCACGGCAATTTTAAGGCGATCTCTAAAAATGATGATGATGTCATGAAGTGGATTGCTGGTAAAGCTTATGAAAAAGGAGGATATCCATTTGAAGTGTTGAAGTACTGAAGTGCTCAACGAAGTTGTTCTACCTCGGATTGCAGTTTGACTTTTTTTCGAAGTTTGTGGTAGGGTACTCACTGTCGTTGTTTTTTTTGTGAAGGCAATGCATCTCAGTAGCCCTAATTTTGGGTGCGTGTATTTCATGTCCTTGTAGTTTTTTTGGAGGTAGTCAAACATGTTCAAAGTGGGTGACAGTGCAGTTTATCCTGCTCACGGACTTACAGTAATTAAACGCATTGAAGAGAGGGACGTCGGTGGTAAGAAAAAAAAATTTTATGTACTGCAGGTAGTAGACAATCAAATGACGATTATGATTCCTACTGATAATGTAGGTTCTGTGGGGTTAAGGGGTATTATTTCAACTGATGATATAGATGCTGTTTATGGCATCTTGAGAGATCGTGATGTGAAAATCGATCAAACTACTTGGAATCGACGTTATCGTGAATACATGGAAAAAATTAAAACCGGTTCTATTTTTGAAATTGCTGAAGTTTTAAGAAATTTGTTTTTACTCAAACACAGTAAAGATCTTTCTTTTGGTGAAAGAAAGATGCTCGATCAAGCTAAGCATCTTTTGGTCAAAGAAATTTCTTTAGCTAGGCAAGCAAAAGAAGAAGTCGTAGAAGGCGAAATTCAAACCATCTTTGCTGTTTAAGTCATGCTTCGTCCCGTTTATTTATTCGATTCTTTAACCGATCAAGAGATTTTATTAAAGACTTTGCAACCTGGTAGCTTGTCTTTTTATTCTTGTGGTCCTACCGTTTATTCCTATATCCATCTTGGAAACTTAAGAAGTGCCTTAGTGGCGGATATGTTTTTTAAATATTTTAAGCGTGTAGGTTACGCTGTCAAGTATGTAAGAAATTATACTGATATTGATGATAAAATCATTCAAAAAGCCCTTGAAGAAAATGTTTCTTCTGAAGCGGTTGCAGAAAAATACATTCTAGAAGTTGAAAAAGATTACTGTGCTTTTGGAATTGCTCAGCCCACGCATCAAGTGCGTGTGACTGATCACTTGCCTGAGATTATTTCTATGATTCAAAGGCTTTTGGATCGCAAGAGGGCTTACGAGGTCGAGGGGGAGGTCTTTTATTCGGTTCAAAGTGATTGTGATTATGGAAAATTAGCCCATAAAAAAATCAGTCAATTAGAAGCAGGTGTGCGTGTAGAAGTACGTGAAAATAAAAAAAATCCTTTAGATTTTACGCTTTGGAAGCCTGCAAAACCGGGAGAGCCTTCTTGGCCTAGTCCTTGGGGTTTGGGACGTCCTGGTTGGCATATTGAATGTTCTGCCATGGCTGAAAAATTTTTGGGTCCTTGTATCGATATTCATCATGGTGGGCGGGATTTGCTTTTTCCTCATCATGAAAATGAAAGAGCTCAGACCGAGGGCGCTACAGGTCAAAAGCCCTTTGTAGGTATTTGGATGCACCATGCTTTTTTGACGTTTTCTCAAGAAAAAATGTCAAAAAGTTTAGGAAATACTTTTACTGCTCGTTCTTTTTTGGAGCAATTTTCTGCAGAGCTTGCTCGTTATTTTTTGCTCTCTGTGCATTATCGATCCATGATCGATTTGAGTTCGCAGACTTTAGAAAATGCTATTGCTGGATTAGAAAGAATTTATGAGGCGCAATTAAAAGCTCAAAAGCTTCGTGCTTCTTTGCCACTTCGTCCTGAAGAAGAAATTTTTTTGAAAGATTGTCAAATTTTGCGTGAGCAGATGGATGAGTATTATGCACGAGATTTTAATACTCCTTCGGTGTTGGCGTCTGTGTTTACGATGATTCGTAAGTTTAATCGATTAACTCAGGATCTTTCTCATGTCGCATCTGAGGTGGTAGATGGCTTTCTTAGGATTCTTCGTGAAGATTTAGCGGGTATTTTAGGTTTTGGAGGATCTGATCCTGAGCCTGCTTGGCAGGATTTACAACGTATGCGTGGATTGCTTGCTGACAAGCGGTTAGACCAAGAGACTATTTTAAAGGCGATTGAAGCAAGGCTTCAGGCTCGTCAACGACGAGATTTTCAAGAAGCAGATGCGATTCGTCAGAGGCTCAGTGATCAGGGAGTTGCTATTCAAGATGGTCCTGATGGGACGACTTGGAAGTACCTTTAATCTGGTTCAGAATTTACTAAAATAAATCAGATGCTGACATCTCTGTGTCGTGATAGACTTCTGTATCATTTTTGTTAGGATAAAAAATATAAATAATTTTTAACATCCTGTGTGTGTCTATTTAAATTTACGCATAGAATTTTTTTATTTTTAGAATCGTAGTTTTTTTGTTCTTTTACGTTCCTTTTAAATTCTTGACTTTTCTCTCAAGTTCTTTTCGATTCCAAGGCATTTTATGCGTTTCTCTGTGCATGAAAGTTGCATGAAATAGGGCATGAAGAGTTGTAATCTATGGATGTTCGTTTTTTTCCTGAATTCCTTATCAGCGAATGCTTCTTGTTTTCTTTTTAAAGTGAATGCTCAGCCATGGTTTTCGTGCTTTAACGAAATTTTCTACTACTTTTCAAATCAAAATCATGAAATGAATCAGAAAATTTCTGCTATTTTAGAAAACATAGAAACAGATATTAAAAAAAGAAAAGTAGAAATTGAAAAATTTCGGAAAAAACAGGAAGAAACAGCAAGAGCATTCTATAAAGAATACAGAAAAAACATCAATCTTATTGAAAAATACCAATCTGACAATGACATTAAATGGGAGATAAGCGCGCCTTTAATAATAGAAGAAATCGCACAAAAATATTCAAATGAATTTAATAATAAAAACGCAACTGATCTTAATGAATTCATCAAAGAAAAGATAGATCCTCAAAAAGCTATTAGCAATTATCATAAAAACTATTTGTATGTTTTTTTTCATAATGCTGCATCTGATATTCATAATATAAGTTTCATTAAAAAGGAACAAAAAGATCAAATACTAAAAGAGGAGCAAGATCTTTTGAGTGAAAAGAATAAATTAGAAGAAATCAAAAAGCTAAAGGAATTAATCAAATTTAAGCCTAGTTATGAAAATTTTCAAGCGATGAAGGAATCCTTGAGTGACTCACTCCCAGAGAAGACATGGACCTATATTAAAGAACAATTAGAAGCTTCTGATGGCTTTCGAGCTGATAAAAATAGCTTATTGAGCAATAAAAATCTTGAAGCTAAGAAATAAAATTCCAAAAAAAAATCAAACTACAGTAGCTTTTATGAATTTATTCAAGATCATTTATCATGAATAAAATACCTGAGACTTAAGAAGAATGGGAGGTCTATATTATCCACTTCGTATTCAAGAAGAAGGAGCAGAAGAAGAGCGAGAAATGTTCTTCGGTGAAGGGGAACTTTTCTTTGTGCACTTAAACCAAGAGGTTCTTGCTTTTTTATCAAAGAGTAGGGTTAGATTGAGAAAAGTTTGAAAAATAAGATTTTGACATTACTGAACCTAAATTCGCATTGAGGTAGAGGGCTATGACCCATGAAATCTTATTGCCAAATGCATGCTCTTTCATTGTGATCGGGAGTAGAAAGTCATTGCTATTTTCTCTGGTGCTAGGGCTTCTCAGTTATGTCCTTTGAATCCCGGCGGCCAGTCAAAACCGGCCAGTGGCAGAACGGATTTTTGCTGCTTTTCTTGACTATTTTTGGCAAGCTTTGCGGCAGCTTCTTTTAGCCGCCAGCTTTGGCCCTCGAACTTAAGCAGGTGACCATGCTGCATGATTCGGTCAACCAATGGAGCGAGGATCACCATATCCCCGAGCAATTTTGCCCAATCCTCGAAGGGCCGATTTGAGGTGATGATTGTGGATGATTTTTCGTACCTGCTCATGAGGACGTCAGCCAGTTCATCGCCAGCTTGATCCGGCATCTTTCGTAGGAACAGATCGTCGATGACCAGCAATTCCACTGCTCGTAAATGCTGATGGTATTTTTTGATTTCACCTAAATCCCTGGCTTCGCTGATTTCAGCGACTAACTCGTGTGCTTCTCGATATAGGACCTTGTCCCCGGCGGCCACCTCAAAAGCGGCCAACCTGTGGCCAGGTCGTGCGTCCGGTATGCGCAACAACTAGTTGGTGGAATGCCAGTTCCGGCCCTGAAAGGAGGGAATGGATAGACCAAAATCAAGGGTGCCTAAAGAAACTCAATCAAGCTGCCTGAGGAAGGAATAACGGTTTGAGAGATGAGGCATCTGAAGAAAGATGAAGTCAAATCTGTGGCCCAAACGGAAGTGAACCTCTGTAAGGCAGGCCTCTGGGGTCGAGTAGCGATGATTATGAAGGCCCAAAATCCTTTCCGTAACAAAGCGCAAGTAAGTGGGTAAACAGAGATTGAGTTGTTGTGCTTAGAGAATCCAAAGCAAATATTTTACCCATTAATAGAATTTATACATACATATAATTTAGCAAGAGGCAGAGAACGTTTTAGTTTACTTAAATAGGGTTTAAGTTCTTTTTTTGTCAGAGACATCCCAGTCTCATAGACTTTTTCAAGTACATGTACGACACAGGCTTTATGCCTTTCCAGGTCATAGATCGGGCCCATCCAACAGCTTTACTGTTAGAATCTAGGAGTTCCCCATTCTAATGGGTTTCTAGGATTCCCTAGCATCTTTCGATTGGATTGTATTTACTGTGATACGGTGGATAATAGACCAAGCGAATTTCTATTCCCGCTTTTTTTGAAAACTCAACCATTCTACGAATAAACTGTGTTTGATTGCTGGCCAATTGCGGACCGTTGTCAAGATTGATAACGAGTTGAATAATATGAGCATATCTTTCTTTGTTTTGTTCCCATCATAATTCAAGACAGTCGCAGATGAAATCGCTTGTTTCATTCGATGTTCCGAATATGATTGCAAATTCTCACGATAAAACATCTAAAATATCAAATGGAACCAAGCTTCCACTGGGTTTCATATCGTGATCTAGTGCCTTTCCATTTCGTGAAAACTCTCCTAACTTCAAATGTGATTTAGTATCAATTGAGATCCTTAATGATTTCGGATTTTCATCTGATTCGCGGTTTGCTTTATTTACGTTCTCAAATATTTCATCAACTTCTTTAATTTTTTTCAATGGTTTTGTTTTTTGAACACGTTTTAACCGGTAGCCCATTGTGTTTAATATAGCTTCGAATGTATTATTACTCGGAAGATCCTCGGTCCTATAACCGACTCTTTCTGTAACACCTCAGACAGTCCTTTTGCTGTAATTTTATTATAAATTAATCTACTTTTAAGAGATAGATCCGCCAGTGTTTTTCGTTCGCCAATAGCACGAATGAGTTCTTTTAGCTTGGGATCCTTGTCCTCAAATCTTTTGTTTCCACGAGAGCTATAAGCATCGAAGTAAATCAATCCGCTCTCCAATTCATGGAGTCCCTTCTTAATGGTCTCTCTGCCCCATCCAAGAACTCTTTCTGCATTCCTTGCATTTCCAGCAAAATGATCACGTGTTACTTCGGCCATAAATCTTCGCCTATTGGGCCCATTTATATTTTTCGACGCCTTTTTCAAGGTATTTATAAAAGAGTTACGGTTCAATTTTATTTTAGTGTTCATTTTTTTTAGTATATTGTCTTACTTTTATTATAAGAAATGAAAAATATCAATGATGAAACAAATAAAATAGTATAAAAAATTGAAAAAAATTCAAATATAAGAATGATGATTGCTAAGACACTAAAAATCAAACATTTTCGGCGCATTATACGTATCCGCTCATTAAGTTCTGTAAAGAACAGAGGTAACATTAAAAATAATCAAAATTCTCTCTCACTTAATTTTGATGATCGCAGTTCAAATAGAGTAATGATTGAGACAAAAGAACGCATCGGCTGCTCAACCTATTAGCATTGAAACAGATAAATCGATGAATTTTATAATGTTATTTCTTACGCCGACGCGTAGACTGGTTGCTTCCAGACTCTCTTTTCTATAATCTTTGCAAGATTTTCAATCTTATTACTATGGTGAATTCGATCATAAAGATAATCCCAAAAAAAAATATTTAATTTTCTGGTCGTTTTCATTAAACTCAAAAAATTATCTCTCGATTTTGTACCAATTTCACTATTTTTTTTTGAGATGCGCGTTTTTACAACCGATTCTCTTCCTTCCGTTTCAGAGCCATTATTATGGATTGGAGCTTCGGGTCTTTTTTTAGTAAAATACCGTTAATGGCTTTATCGAGTGAATCGTAACCGGTTTTTTCAATAAAAATTGCAACAAACTCGGATTCTAATCTTTTTGCCTCTTTTTGTGTTGGATTAATTTTATATGCTTTGAGCTTTTTATAAAATTCCCAAAATTTTGTTAAATCGTTTTCAATTAATTTGGCTTCATACTCCGTTGATACATTAATTTCTTTTATTGGCCTTGCTGCATGGATCCAGCAAAGAAAATGAATAAACGGCACAAACTCCTTAGCTCCGTCACTATGAAGAATTATCTCTATAAGACTCGTTTCGAGTATACTTCGATGGGCTTTGCTATTTATTTTTATTTTATTTTTTTTAATAAAATCGTACAAATCATTTTCGTCGGATTTATCGCCATGATCAAATAAATCTATCCAATTCTTAGACAGTTTCATCTTTTTCAGGTAAGAAAATGCTGCTTCATTAAAAGTGAACCAAGTTTTATTACATCCTAAAATTTTCAAAAAACTAAGGCGATTTTTACTATGAACAGTATTAAAAACAGTAAATAGTTCATTGCAAATTACATTGCAGTACCCATTCTTGCCAGAGTGCCTTACTTCCATATGATCAGTTTGAACAACATCTGAGACTCTAAGGCCTGTTTTTAAAATCTCATCTTTTTCTTCATGAAATGAATCATTTTTTTCTGTAAGTATTTTGTGGAGCTGGCTAGAAGATATCTGACAACCCATTTCTGTAAACAAAATTTTTAACTTTTTCTTGTTTTAGACATTTGCCTCCCTTGAAATTTTAATTGTTTGATCTATAGAATTACAAACAACATGAGCATTATTTTATACAAATCCAATACTTGCTCCCCTTGCTGTACTCTTAAATTTTTTCATATGATATTGAAGCTGAAAGCTACGCAAGTGACAGGTATCTTATACTTTTATTTAGTAATTTATACAAAAAACAAGAAAGCATACTTCTTAGCGATTAACCAAATGTCTTTTTCGAATCTTTTCTCACTAACTAGGTTAGGCTACCACAATCCGTGATAAATTTCTTTAGTTATTTAGGTTGCCCTGGCGATCCTGAGTATCTTCAATATCTTGCTCAATACAAACGGATTATAGGCGTATTTTCAAAAGTGCTCAGATAAAAGAAGATCATTCATTCAAGTTTCTACACATCCTAACCTCTGGATCATCCAAAACAAACTCGCAAATCACAACGATTCTCCAATTTAAAGCACTGCTCTATTTGAATTATGCTCATAAAAATCAAAATAATTTTAATGCTGTTTTTGTTTCAGTACAACTTAATGAGCGGATACATTCTTTGGGATCGAAAAATCGCACCATCGAGTATGTAGATTTGACCTGAAAAGGTAAAAAATTTGAAGAATAGATCAAAACAAGATCGACTTCGACAAGGTCGCCGATAAAATAAAAAAACTAGACCGGGAAGCCGTAGCTATGAATAAGAAGGCTAGGGTCAACTATCGGTATATTTTTTTTCTGGAATTCCCTAACTCACTTTTTTTACTGGTTGCGGATTCCTCGACCCTTTCTCATTCGTCCTTCAATAGTAACGTTTGTTCGGGAGCGTAACAGCCAGTAACGCACACATGAATCTTTTTATAGCTCGGCGGGCGAACTTCGCAGTGTGAGTTGGTATCTGTTGGTGCTCGCCAGATGTCTGAAACTGCAGAACTACTATTAGCGGATTTTGCATAAGTGACATAATAATATCTTTCTGTGTTTTTTGTGCCTTGATACATGAATTCATCATTATCAAAAATAGCATCATAGAGCTCCTTCTGGCACTTTCTGAACCAGGCATTGCGTCCCTTTGTCTCGGCATCGGTGGTTAAAAGATTCGCACTACATCGAGCTGCAGCATCTGGTGCAGAGGGCTAAGTTCTGTGCTGAAGCTTCCTGAGTTGTCATGATCAAAACTTCAAAATAAAGGAGAGCCAAAAAACCTTTGCTCATGAAACAAAAATATCTTCTCAGGGTGAAAATGAAATTACGCTTTATTTTTTTTTGTATATTATTTCCTTATGAACTGTAGATCATAGATAATCGGCAGCTAAAGTTACCATGACCTAGTAATCGTAAATATACTACAAACTGACACATAAAAGTATGTCATGCGATAGAAATCCAAATAACGAATTATGCTTTTCATGTCAACTATTTTCTATTTTTAGGTTGTCAAAAAATAAATTGAAAAATGTATTTGTGTCCCCTATGTGCAATAACTAGCGGTGGAATGCTAGTTTCGACCCTGAAAGGAGGGAATGGAGAGCCTCAAGGGTGCCCAAAGAAAATCAATTAATATGAATATGGCTTGAGAGATAAGGCATTTGAAGAAGGATGAAGTCAAACCTGTTGCCCAAACGAAAGTGAATCTGCGTAAGGTAGGGCTCTGTAACAGAGTGCAGGTAAGGAGGTGTGCGCACGGAGATCTAGTTGTTGCCCTTATCTTGGGAAGGACTTCTGTGTTCGAGGCGTCGTACCATAGAGGTATGATCTCTCAGTGATCCCGAGATGGCAAACCATGGAGCAGGAGCCTGCCGATGTAGTCGTAGGATGACTTAACTTGACTCTCTTCTCGGGAACTTTGCAGTAGAAAAAGATGTCTTATTATGGGTCTGACGAGGAGTCCTCAGGTTCGATTCGCTATTCGTGAGTTGAGGCTTTAATCTAGATTTATTCCATGATTTTACGTTCACGAGTGCTCAAAGCTTTAGCCTTTTTACTCTCCATTCGATGTAAGATTATGCCAAAGAAACCGTTGACTTCGCACCATAGATTGGGGCTTGTGAGAAGTAAGATAATGCCTAAAAAAAAGAGCACTAGCAAAGACCCGTTTTGTTTCAGGTAAAATTGCAGTGGCACTCAAGCTTTTTCTAGACGGTAACCAAGGGTTCCTACAACGTCTTAAATGGCAATACTGTTCTTATTGAGTTGCTTTTTCTTCAAAAAAAAGGACCGACCTGAGGTTTTTACAGATGATTTTTCGATTTTTAAGACTTTTTTGAAACGAAAAGACAGTCTCAGGCATCTATGAATACCAATTTTCCTGATGATCCAAAAGCTCTTGATAAAAATATTCTAAAAAACTATCTTCCTGGAACAAAAAATCACCTCCATCGAACTCACAACCAACGACTGGGCAAACTCCATTTTTCATCTTGGAGGTATCAAGACAGCAAATATACTCATCGCAATTGGCAATAGTGATCAAATGCTGAGGTAATCCTACTTCCCTGTTTCGTTTTGTCTCCTCAACCACCCTAGGAGTAGCGCCATTTAAAGAGCCTCCTTCAATCTCTAATCCGAAACATCCCCCGTGACCATACGTTCTGAGGAACCACTGATAATCCTTAGGCAGTGCCACTCCTAAAGAAGCCTCAATGCCTTGAATGTCTTTTTCACTGATAGGTCCAATGAAGTGGACTGCATTAGCATTTTTTTGTATTAAATCCTTGATTTTTTTTTGCAGCTTTGTTTTTTTCGGCAATTCCATTTTTTAATACTCCCCGTTTAGTTATCAACCCAAATGAGACAGTTTTAATGTTCTGTCTTTATCAGTACGGCTTTCTCATAAATTGCTGATCAAGTGCGGGATCATCGCTGAAATTCTCTGCTGATGAGGTGAAAGGTCGAAGTAGTTCTAAGACTGCATCGTAAGTTCTGCAATATCTCAGTGGTAAATCTGCATTTCGCCTTCCCTCAATTGCCTCTTCTACGAAAAGAGGACCTCCTGAGACTGATGGCGAACGAACCCAAGCATTCAATTTGATCAGACTGAATGAATACTCCTGTTTTTATTCGATAAAAAAATAACGCTGTGCGTATCGAATCGTTTCACCCCCTTACTTCTGTTCAACGAAATAGCAACACAGTTTTCTCTAACTGCTTCGCAGACCTCTTCTCTTGATCAATAATAGCACAAAGTAGAATCATGAACGAACCACCTGCCATTCTCATTCTCTAAGTTGCACAGGTTGGGATCTTGTTCAAGTAAAAAGCTATGAAATCGTGTTTTTAAGTTTTAGTTAGATCAATAAAGTTTAAAATTAAATCAATTCAGATGTCTTTGAATGGATGCTGGATTGCTTCTGAAATATTCAAGTTACAAGGCCTAACTGACTTGAAACAATGGCTTCATTTTTTAAAAAGACATCTGATGAGGCTGAGGTTTGATTCTAGCATTTTCAGTAAAAATCTGAAACTCGAATAAAATTTGTCCTGAATTTAATTTTCGTGAGGTCTTGGAATGCTATCGTTCGAGAAATTTAAGTACCTGCTATTTGATACTTGAGAAAACTCAGGTGATTCATTTACTGCGATTTCATTGTTAGAGAGATTTAAGTAATCAAGTTCTTGCATTTGATCAAAGTAAGCAAAGCCTTTGTTGCTGATTTTGTTGTAGGAGATATTGAGTTGTCTGACTCGTTTCATTTGAGCCAGGTAAAATGCTCCTTGATCTCCGATTTGATTATGGGAGAGGTCCAGCTCTGTCACTTTTTTCAATAAAAAGAAGTGTGTTATTGAATCATCCTCGATGCGATTGGAAGCAAGGTTTAATTTTATCATTCTTGACATATGAGCAATGTGAGTGGCCTCGATTTTGCCGATGTTATTGTGCTCGAGAATCAATGTTTCCATGCCTGGTATTTGAGCTATGTAAGTGGCTCCTTCTTCTCCAATTCGATTGTGACCGAGATCTAAGTATTGAATTTTATGCATTTCAGTTATGTGAGAAACGCCCTCGTCTCCGATTTCATTGTGTCTGAGGTTCAGTTTGGTAATGCCTTGTAGGTGAGATAGGTGGGCCATCCCCTCATTTCCAATCCTATTGGAGCTGAGATCTAAGTCTGTGATGTCTTGCATTTGAGCAATGTGAGCCGCGCCCTGATCCCCGATTTTATGGTAGCTCAGATTTAATGCTGTCAGGTCTTTCATTTGAGCAATGTAAGCTGCAGCTTCATCTCCGATTCGATTGCGGTTTTGATTGTAGCTGAGATTTAAGTTTCTGATGCCTTGCATCATTGAAATTTGAATTGCTCCATCAGTTCCTATTTTATTCCCACTGAGATTCAATAAGATTATTCCCTTCATTTGAGAAATGTGAGTGGCTCCCTCGTCTCCGATGCGATTGGAGCTGAGATCTAATCTGGTAATTCCGTCCATTTGAGCAATGTGCTTGGCTCCCATATTTCCCAGTTTATTGAAGTTGAGATTCAAATTGATCATGCCTTGCATTTGCGCAATGTGAGCCGCTCCATTAGAACCGATTTCATTCCCGCAAAGATCTAAGTCTGTGATGCCTTGCATCTGAGCAATGTGCCAGGCGCCATCACTTCCGATTTCATTTTCACTGAGATTTAATTTTAGTATTCCCTGCATTTGAGCAATGTAAGAAGCTCCAGTATCTTCGATTTGATTCGAGCTGAGATTGAGGTTTTCAATTCCTCGCATTTGAGCAATGTACTCGGCTCCTATTTCGTCGATTCTATTGCAGGAGAGGTCTAAGTTCGTTATTTCTTGGAGATTCGAAAGGTGATAGGATCCCTCATTGCCTATTTCGTTGCCTGAGAGATCCAGGTCTCTTATTCCCATGATTTGAGAAAGGGTAACCGCTCCCTGATCCCCGATTTGATTTTGAGCAAGATTTAATGCAATGCATTGAGTTTGAAAAATACAAGGTTCGGGTTTATTTTCACTATCGTTTAAGTTGATTTTTTGAGTACTCAGTCCCTGGATGAGTCTGTTGAGCGCATGATGATCCATGTCATTATTTTGAAAGCTTAATTTTTTTAAATTTTTCATTTTTAAAAGAGCGTTTCGAACTTCAGTCATCCCTAAAAACTTGTCATTTTTAAATTTAATTCTATCAAGTGATAGTTCGACAAGTGTTTGAGGAAGCCTCTGTAACATATCGGGATGCAGTGTTGATCCAGAGATATCTAAAATTTTAATCTCTCTAAAATAGCCCTTTTCTATACTGAAAAAAATTTCATTTAAAAGGTGTTTTTCAGAAAGAGCAAGGGGTCGATTAGAGCAGACATAAAGTGCCGCTTCGAAAATCGTAGGTTTGATTTTACTGATCAGCGTAAAATTGGCAATTTCTACTGACGATAAAGAGTGAAAAATTTTTATAAAAGTATGCTGGTCAAAATATAAAATACCTTGATTTTCTCGGATTTTTTGTTTTTTCTCGTCTTTTTCCATTGACCAAGCGGTATTCAAAGAAAATAAAACACACAATAGTAGTATTTTTTTCATGTCTAAGCTTGTAGCCTACATTGCTGATTCAGGCAACGGTTTTTTCAATGGAGTTGAAAAATAAGAATTCGATGTATTTATCTTCATAAGTTTTAATTTTCTGTGAGAAAGAAGCGAAGGTAGGTTTTGAAGGATCACAGTTTGTAACCTTTCTATTATCGCTTTTTTTATCTGAGTACTTGAGAAAAAGATTGAGCTCAAGTTCAATCATTCGTTTTTTTTTGCTCTTTGAGCCAAGAGTCTTTGAGCGTTACAATGCGATTGAAGACGAGTTTTCCAGGTTTAAGGTCCCATCGATCGGTAGCAAAGTAGCCTTGGCGCTCAAATTGGTATCGTGTTTCAGGGAGCGATTCTTTTAACGAAGCTTCCACTCGTGCTTCGGTCAGGATGATGCGAGATTCAGAAAAAATGGGATCTTCTACCTGAGGTACCGGATTTTCAAAAAGCTGTTGATAAAGCCTGATTTCAGCTGGGATTGCATGTGCTTGAGAGAGCCAGTGCAAGGTTGCTTTCACCTTGCGTCCACCGCCTCCACGGGTTTGAGGATCGTAAGTACAGCGCACTTCTTCGATTGCTCCTTGGGCATTTTTGGTGAATCCTGTGCAACGAATTAAATAGGCGTATCTCAGGCGTACTTCTTGGCCAGGTGAAAGTCGATAAAAATGTTTGGGAGGATTTTCTGAAAAGTCTTCTTGTTCTATATAAAGGACTCGAGAAAAAGCAATATTGCGGGTTCCTAAATCAGGATTCTGAGGATGGTTGGGAACTTCGAAGGTTTCTTCTTGATCCTCGGGGTAATTCTCAATGACTAAGCGAAGGGGTTTTAAAACGGCCATTTTTCGAGTGACCAAAGGATCTAAGTGCTCACGAATGCAAGTTTCAAGTAATCCAAGCTCGATTGTGCTATCTTTTTTCGTGACTCCAATGCGCTCGCAAAAATGGCGGATGGACTCAGGAGTAAATCCTCGTCTTCTGAGTCCCTGCAATGTGGGCATTCTAGGATCATCCCAGCTTTCTACTTGCTGAGTTTCCACCAGATGCAGTAATTTGCGTTTGCTCATGAGGGTGTGGGAAAGATTTAAACGAGCAAATTCTATTTGTTGGGGATGGCAGGGGGTCTTAAGTGTCTTAAGAATCCAGTCGTAAAAAGGACGATGGTCTTCAAATTCTAAAGTGCAAATAGAATGGGTAATGCCCTCGATCATGTCTGAAAGTGGGTGCGCATAATCGTACATGGGATAAATGCACCAGCGATCCAGTGTGCGATGGTGGTGTGCTTTACGAATACGGTACAAAACAGGATCACGTAAATTGATATTGCTTGCACCCATATCAATCTTAGCTCGTAAGACGCGCGAGCCATCTTCAAAAATGCCTGCTCGCATTTTTTGAAAAAGCTCTAAATTTTCTTCGACACAACGATTGCGATAAGGGCTGCAAGTTCCTGGTTGCGTCAGTGTTCCTCGAGAAGCTCGAATCTCTTCCCAGGAAAGATCGCAGACATAGGCAGAACCAAGTTCAATGAGCTTGCAGGCAAATGCGTACAATTTTTCAAAATAATCTGAAGCATAGTAAAGAGCATCCCAGGAAAATCCAAGCCATCGGATGTCTTCTTGAATGGATTCTACGTATTTCGTATCTTCTTTGGTCGGATTGGTGTCATCAAGTCTCAAATGACAGGTTCCCTGATAATCGCGTGCAATTCCAAAGTTCAAACAAATAGATTTTGCATGACCTATGTGAAGGTATCCATTAGGTTCTGGAGGAAATCGGGTGACAATCTGCCGGTGCCTTCCTGTTTTCTGATCTTCCTCAATGATGTGACGAATAAAGTTATTTTCTATCATGTGCTCTGACCAGGTTCAAAAACGCTCGGTGCATCGGAGAAGGATAGTCTTCACTTAATTCGCTATGAAAAGTGGTTGCCATGTGGATCCCTGATTCTACCCAAATAGGACTTTCTTTCCAAGTAGCTATTATTTTCACAGTCTTGGCGCATTCAGTAATCTTAGGAGCGCGAATAAAAAGGACCGGGTAATCTTGCACTTTGGATACAAAGCTTTCGTTTTGTCTACCATAGGCATTTCGTTGTACCGTCATCGCAATGGCATGGAAAGAGATTTGAACGGGGTCATAGACTTTTTGAGCCATTAAAATACTGCCTGCACAAATGCCCCAAACAGGAATCCTTTCAAAAGTTTCCTTGAGCGTGGATTCAAGCTCAAAATCCTTGAGCAGCTTTAAAAAAGTAGAACTTTCTCCGCCTGGTAATATCAGTCCACGAATGTCATGAAAATCAGAAGCTTTTTTTACCGGAACTAAGCAAGCATCTAATGGCTCCAAGTGGGGTTCATGGGGTTCTACGCAACCTTGTAGAGCCAGTATCCCTATAGGAATCATCACCAACCTCGACCCGCTAATTTTTCTTCTTCTGAAAGATGACCAATGCCTGGCATTGGCTGAGGTAATTTTTTAGATACTTCAAGAAGGTTCTGATCTGAGTCGTACTGAGCTACGGCTTGAACGATAGCTCGAGCATAGGCGGCAGGATTTTCAGACTTAAAAATTCCTGAGCCTACAAAAACAGACTGTGCTCCCAATTGCATCATGAAAGCTGCATCCGCAGGTGTGGCAATCCCTCCTGCTGCAAAGTAGGGGACGGGCAGTTTTCCTGTCTGGTGAATGGAGCAGACAAGCTCGTAAGGGGCTTGTAAGGTTTTCGCTTCGTGCATGATCTCATCATCATCCAAAAGTACAATTCTTCTGATTTCTTGATTGATCCTTCTTAAATGACGTACTCCCTCCACAATATTTCCTGTTCCCGCCTCTCCTTTAGTTCGAATCAGTGCTGCCCCTTCTCCGATCCTTCTCAGAGCTTCTCCTAAATGGGTTGCTCCACAAACAAAGGGAACTCGAAAGGGGGTTTTAAAAATGTGATGGGCATCATCTGCAGGTGTCAGTACTTCACTTTCATCGATATAATCGACGCCTAATGCTTGTAGGATCTGAGCTTCAGCACAATGCCCAATGCGGCACTTGGCCATGACAGGAATATTCACGGCCTCCATGATACTTGCAATCAAATCAGGAGAAGACATCCGAGCAACGCCTCCTTCTTTGCGCAAGTCAGAAGGAATCCGTTCCAATGCCATGACAGAAACAGCCCCCGCGTCTTCTGCGATTTTTGCTTGTTCGGCATTCACGACATCCATGATCACGCCGCCTCGAAGCATCTCTGCTAAGCCAATTTTTACATCTAAAGTCACAAACCTTCCTCGTATCTGATGATAGTTCCTATGCTTTTTTGTCAAGCTCGCATTGGATCATCTGTAAAAACACTCGCTATTGTCAAGTAAAAAGCTTAGGTTAAGGCTTCCCGCGCTCTAAAATATATAGGTACGCAATACCTCCATACAATTTTTCTGATTGCATATGGGAGTAAGCATGGGTTGCGAGTTCTAAAAATTTTTTTCCACAAGGAAACTCACAAGAAGAGCGTCGTAAGTAAGCGTAGGCTTCCGGTTTGCCAGTGATCCATCCTCCCAAACGAGGAAGGATATGTTCTGCATAAAGTCCGAAAATCCAATTGAGGGTAGGGTAAGAAGGTTGTCCAAATTCTAAAACTAGAACTTTTCCGCCTGGTTGAACTACGCGACCTAGTTCACTGAGCACTTTTTTAGGATCGGAGGTATTACGAATGCCAAAAGAAATACTTGCAATATCAAAAGAGTCATCAGAATATGGCAATTCAGTGGCGTCAGCCCATTCAAAGTAAACGGAAGAATTTCTTTGTGTTGCTTTTTTTCTCGCTTCTTTCAGCATCTCTTCGCAAAAATCTGTTCCTATGATCTGAGCCTTTCCTCTTGATTTTGCCTCAAAAGCAAAGGCTAAGTCCCCTGTCCCTGTTGCGCAATCTAAAATGCGTGCTCCTGGAAAAAGACCGCTTGCTTCAATGAGTTTTCTTTTCCAAAGGTGATGGGTTCCTAAAGATAAAATGGCGTTAGTGAGATCGTATCGGGAAGAGATGGCCGCAAACATGGTTTGAATGGAGCGTGGATCTTCTGGTTTCATGAGGGATTCCATGATGGGGCGTCTTGAACTGCTTCCACCACACGGTGTAAGGTAGGAATAAGCGCTTCTAATTGTTCTAAGGAAAGTGCTTGCTCAGCATCTGAAAGAGATCTTTCAGGTTGAGGATGTACCTCAAGCATCACTCCATCTGCTCCTGAAGCAGCGGCGGCAAAAGCCATAGAAGGAATGAGCGATCGTACACCTGTTCCGTGGCTTGGGTCTACAATGACAGGTAAACTCGTGCGTTGTTTGAGGTAAACGACCGAAGCAAGGTCTAAAGTATTGCGCGTTCTTTGTTCAAAAGTTCGAATGCCTCTTTCACACAGGATGACATTAGTATTGCCTCCTTGCATGAGGTACTCTGAGGCTAAGAGAAGTTCATCTACGTAAGCACAGAATCCTCTTTTTAAGACAACGGGCTTGCGAATACCGCTTAAAGTTTTCAGAAGTTCGTAGTTGTGCATATTACGAGCGCCCACCTGAAAAATATCGACCACATCATGAAGCTGGTTTAGTTGTCTCGGGTCTGTAATTTCACTGACAAGAGGTAAGCCTACCTTTTCTTTCACAGCCTTAACAATAGAGATGGCCTCTAAGCCAAGGCCTTGAAAGCTTTTGGGATTGGTTCTAGGCTTGAAAATACCTCCTCGCAACGCGGTAGCGCCTGCTTTTTGGATCCTCAGGGAGGCTTCTAAAAAAAGATCGTAAGACTCAATAGCACAAGGGCCAGCAATCAGCGCAAAATTTTTCCATGTTTGGTTACTGGCATTCCACTTGGCAAAGTGCATTGTTCAAAATCTAATCAATTTTCATCATGGCTTCAATAGAAAAGAGAGTTCGACGCGCTTAGTTGTCTCAGTGAATGAGGCAAGTTGTCAAATACCCTACATTTAAATAGGCTCGATTATTTGAGCTGCCTTCTGATGCTAGCGGCTTACTAAGTCGCGTAGGAGGGATTTTGGTATCTTTTTTCAAGAGGGGGTTTCTTCTGCTATTTACTTAACGCTCAGGCGAACACCAAGGATCGGTGCCTAGAGCTCCTGGGGACATAAAAATAAATTATATAACTTTATTAAGTGAGTTTTCTGATCCCAGTAGAGGTAAGAATGACTAGAGCTGGGTTTCGTATCAAGTCTGAGTTGATCGCAGAATTTGATTTTTTTATCTAGAAGTGATGGATCGTGCATATTTTATAAACTATTTTTTGTTCATGAAGCTTAGATAAATTAAATAAACTTATTTTTTCAGACTTGGGTTTCATCCGTGGGTATTCTCGTGTATGCTTACGCGGGGGTGGTAGAAATTCCTTTCTTAGGATGTTCTATCATGATAAGCGATTCTTATTTCAGGGTGGGGGGTGGTTCCTCCTTGTGATTACCAGGTAAGTCTATGCATTCAGGAGTAACTCAATGGGAAAGATAGCAAAAAGCATGCAAAAACTATTGCTGCAAACGATCCAGGAAAAAGTAGTGCCGTTTGAGGCACTGGTGGAGAGCGAGAGGAAGGCTCAAGAGAATGTGGCTTCCATGCGTTCTTTTCAGGAGCTATGCGAGGAAGGGTATGATCCAACTCATGCGCTTTATATTGCCACGCAAAATTTAGTGAGTTGTTTTGGTGAAGAAGCTTCCGTCCTTCCTCCGCTTCATGCTTGGAATGATTTTGCTCTTGAGGTGGAAAAGACGTACATGCCGGGGTATCCACCGATGAGTCCCGTTATAAAATCGTATTCTTTTCCATGGAAGTTTTTTGATGTAGGTTTTGGTGAGGAGCAAGAAACCCTCGGTTCGGTCATGATTACTTTGGGTCCCGAAATAGGAGTGAGTCCTTTGCAATTAGAGGCTATTAAGAAGCTTTCTGCTTCGAGGATGGGTATTTACGAGGTTACCCATGTTGCGGGAAAAAGACATGAGTTCACTGAGCTTATCACAAATAAGAAGTATCAAGCGATGGTTGCCTCTGGGTACGTCGGAAATCTAGGGGATTTAGTTTATATTCGACTACTGCCTCCTCCTATTGAAGGAGCGATAGATTATTATGTGACGATGAATACACCTTATGTATTACTCGGCACCACAAAAAAGGACTGGATTGAGTTTTTTGAAAGAAATCAAATTAAGAATACCCATGTTGGCTATGAGTCTAGACTATATAAATTTTTAAAGCATGGAAAGAGTCAAAAATTTTGGATTGAATTTGTCTTTGAGGCTTATTTGAATTATATGCAAGATCGAATCTTCCTCGTTGGCATCCCTGATCGACCTGAAACGCTTCCTCATTCAGATCGATTTGATCTCTCTGGAGTCAATCAGAGAATGATTTTTCATCAACTTGAGAGAGCGGGTTTTAACTCCTCTGTTTCATGAAAGAAGAAATCTTAGGGGGTACTTGTTTCTGAGAGACCCATGCGTTCCCAGCTGAATAGTTCGGACCATCCAGGGGTTACGCATATGACTTGGGAGGCAGATCAGCAAACAAAACCTTCATTAGGTAGCTATTATCCATGGCAGCCATCTTTTGCTTTCTTCTGATGCTTTTTTTGGTGGGTTCTTTTTTCAAAAGATTCAAAGCCATTTGCCTGAGAAGAGAACAGTTTTTGGCCGATTCTTCAGCCCACTTTTTGTCGCCATCCTCGTTCATAGACACATCTAAACTCCAATGTGGCTTGTTTTCAATGTGATCACGAACTTTTTCGTTAAGTTCTTTGGCTGATTTTTTTGTGCTGGAGATGTAGCGCGTCTCAGTCGAGGTCACTCCAGTAGATCGGATCTTTCTCTCAGAGCGGATCCTGATCAGTGTATGGGCTTCCGGCCAATCTTCTTTTGGGGAAAAACTCACCTCTTTTTCTAGATAAAGAAACCGACAGCATCTGGATTCATCTCGACCGTGGACCTTCTCTTTTTTTTTCGGTATGCTCGCTTGGGAGCAATTTATTTTTTTCTCGTGTGAAACTTCTTCTAAACAATTCCTCAGTCGCTTCATCAAGCCCTTTCTGATTTTCTTTCACCGCCAAGAGATAATCCCCCTTTTTTTTCGATCACCTTTTGAGCAATGGCCGTCTGACATTGCGTCGATACTTACCAAACAGCCCCGTAAATCGAGTAGATCTAATAGTTCAGGAATCGCCGTGATCTCATTTCTCCTCTGTAGACACTTGACCTAAGGATATCGACGCACCCATTGACCAAGCGTTCACCATAGGAAGCGCTTGAATTGATTTCGATCGATTGAAGCTTCCGGGGAGGGTTTTTCCATCTACGCAAATCTGATCTTTTTTGATACCGAGACTTTCTTTTACTTCCTGAGTCCAGTCGATAAAAACTCTTTGAAAGAGCTCAAAATCTAAAATACAAAAAGCCTTCCCAACGTGTCATGAGAAGGAATACCGCCTTCGAGATCTAAAAAACCTCTGAGCCATTGCTCTTTAGCTTGGCCGTAATCTTCTCGGTCCAGCATTCACACCCACTGATCACCGCACATACCGCGATAAAAAGGACCTCAATAAATTTATGTCTAGTGTTCTGGCCAGTTCGGGGATCTTCTAACCTGGATAAATGAACCATTAATGTTGTTTTTGCTACGCCTTTCATGATGACAAACTCCTTTTGAATAGCTTTGATCCGCCGTCCAAGTCATATGCGTAACCTCTGTCTGGGGTTGAAGGGCTTCCAAATTTAAAAGAAGTTCTGCAGGCTTATGCCAATCGTTCCATGGAAAAAGTTTTTCACCTGAATCCTGGATGAACGAAGATAAGGGATTGAAGCTGATTGAAGATACCACTTCTTATTTGATCAACGCTACCGATGCGTTTCGATTGGAAGAAGTGATTCGGTCTCTTGATCACCTGCTTAAGATCACAGATCCTACATCTGAGTATATTCAACAGTTTTATCAAACAGCTACTGCCTTACGAAGTTATGATATTGCTTTTCATCCTGATTACCTCGTTTTTGAGTATTGGAATCGTATTCTGATACGAAAAGAGCAAATCACGAACCTTGAGCAATTGACAGGGGATCAGACGGTCTTTCTTGAAATGATTATGGGTGCGGGTAAGACTTCTGTTTTATTGCCGCTTGCCAGTCACGCGAATGCTCTAGCAGGAAAACAGCTCAGCATGATTGTTCTTCCTGAGGCGCTTGTTGCTTCTATGTCCAAAGAGTTCAGTGAGCAACTTGAGCTTGTCTATGGTCAGGGAATTGATCGCCTTACCATTCAGAGAAAGCATAAGTATGACCTTCAGAAAATCGAGTATCTGTATTCAAGGCTGAGAAAAGATCTCGATCAGGGCAGAGTGATTGTGACTTGGAATAGTAGTATTCAAAGCCTTTTTCTTATTTTTATCGAAGCACTTTATGACTTTCGAGAGCTTAGTCAGGCGGAAGAAGAAATTCGAGTGCAGCAAATTGCGGCCTTTCAAAAGATCTTCATTCTGCTCAAACAGTATTCTTACGTTTTGATTGATGAGGTGGATTCGATCTTAGACATCATGGCTTCTCATCGATTTTCGCTCGGTCGTCGTACTCGATTAGAAAATTCTATCGTAAATGCGACGATCGGACTTTACCGGATGCTTGCTCAAGATAGAGAAATTCATCAGAAAGTGAATATTTCTTTTTTGACCGATAAGATACCAGGTGCTGTGCCTTATAGTCGCGAGGCTTATCATCAGTATGTGAAGTCTAAGTTGATCGAGGATTTTTGCGATCTTGCTCATGCATCCTATTTCTTTGATGATCTTGGGCTGATTCAGCGTTTTAAGAAACTAGATCGTACAATGCTTAAAGATTATTTGAATTCAGAATCTGTGGAAGATCAGAAAAAGTACCTTGCTCTTGTCGATAATGATGAGATTAAGGACGTCTTGAGTGTCGTTTTTACTCAGATTCATCAAATGCTTTCTCTGACCTTGGATAGGACGTATCTGGTTCACTATGGTCTATGCCCTAAGCAAAATGCGTCTTGTGATCCTTTGATTGAAATTCCGTACCACTTAGGTGTTCCAGTGGGGAGTTCTCGATTTGGGACAGATTTAGAATCGTTGAATTATGCCATTCAATCCCATCTCGAAAGTCATGATGTCTTGGGTATGTTTGAACTTGAGATGAATCGACTTCGAAAGTGGTATATTCAAGCAAGCGCTGATGACACAAAAAAACGCATTGCTAAAGTGATGAGCAAATATTTTGATATACCTCAAGATACAGTTTTTTCTAATCGACAAATATTAAAAATATTGAATAAGGAGCAACGTTTTATAGAAGAGGGATCTCGGTATGCAAGTAACCGTCCGGATCTGGTGCTAGATTTGGCAAAGCGGCATGCAACGCCCAGGATAGAAATCTTTCTAAATCAGCTTTTTACCAATGCTTATATTTACAAGATTTTATTCAAAAAAATCCAAGGGATGACTGGAACTTTGTGGAACTATGAATCGTTTCCGAAGTTCGATGAGCATCAAAAACCGATTCCATCAGATTCTCTTGTTCGTACCTTGAGTGCCTTGTGGAAAGGGTCTCCTCAAGTGCGGGTAGTTGAGGCTTCTGAACCAGGAAAAGCCCTGCGAGATGTTCTGAACAAGATGCTTGAGGGATCTGAGTCTCAGTCTATACCTCATCCTCTATCCATCATTGACGAAGGAGGGTTCTTGAAAGGAAGAGATAATCAGGAAGTGGTTGAGTTTATGCTGGAAAATGCTTCCAGGGATTCTAAAATATCTCAGATCATTTTTTATGATGCTCACAATCAGCTTCAGATGATGGGTGATGGGATCGTGAGACCCTATGTCAAGCAGGAGACAGATCGAACGAAGACCGGTGCTTACTGGGATATGCGGCATACGACATCTGACTTAAAAGTGCATCCTCAGACAGTTGCGGTATTGACATTGAGCAAGTCTTCCATTTTGAGAGATTTGCTTCAGTCAGCTTGGAGACTCAGAGAGCTTGATCGGGATCAGTCTGTCACTACCATCGTGACTGAAGATGACGTGAAGATTATGTCCGATTTACTCATAAGATTTTATGGCGAAAGTGAAAGAATTGACAAAAATAATCCCATCGTTGATTTTAAAAAAATTCTTCTCTATTTGGCAACGAACGAGGCAATGAAGTCTGCAGAAGTGAATTACCGCTCGATCAGAGGAGCTCAGCGGGCTTCGGGTTGTGGAACAGGTTTACGATACTTTAACGAGTACGACTGCATTTCAAGAACGTCGCGTAGACTTTTTCAATGCATTCGAAAAAGTGAAAGGCTTTTTCAGTAGTCCTCGAGGTCAGAAGCCTCATGAGCGTTATGCTATTCCGATTGTTCCTATCGATACTGTGGATTTTTTGAAAGGTGAGGTTCAACAGATCTTGGAGTCTGTTCAAAGCGTATTTGTAAATTTAAGTCAATTACTGGACGATTGTTTGCATGACATTTCCATTCGAAAGCAAGAATTGCAAAAAACAGTACTTACTGCTTGGCTTGAACAAGCAGAAACTCAGCAAGAAATGGAAATTGATACCGATGAACAACAAGAACAGCAAATGCAAACACTAACAGAAAGTGAGCTGGAACAGGAAGAGGTGCTTGAGATTCATCGTCCTAGGGTTTCGAATTATCGTAAACAGGCGGTGCCTTGGAATTTGGAGCGTCTCTTTGATGAAGGCTATTGGAAAGAATCTACTAAAAAAGATGAGATCAGGTATGAAGAGACGTTTCAGCAAATTGCATCTCTGCATCCAGTCATTTCTTTAGAAGATATTTTGGCGGTAGGAAAGTTGAAGCCTATGGCTGATTTTGATGGAAGGATTCATGGATCATTGAATCTCTTTCCAGTTTTTCAGTCTATCCAGGAGCAGAAGCCATGATTTGTCCCTTTTGGTCTTTGTCAAGGAGTATGGATTTTATCCTCATTGGTTTGAAAGATTGCCATATAGACGCTTTAGTGCTCCTCACGCAAGACGAAGTACTGGGTGAGTTGGGTGAGTGGTTGGCAGAGGATTATGCTCAAAATAGCTATAGCAATGGGAAAGAGAGGTCGCTACTGATCTATCAATTGAGCAATGAGCTTTTCATCCGTTCCAGTGGAAACTTTGTTCAAAATTGGCAAAAATGCAACGGGAATGGGTCACAGGAGGTCTTGGCTCAAGAAAGGAAGTACCCTCACTTGAAAGATGCGATCTTCCTGAAGGCTTTCTCTGAGCTGAAGCAGCAACCTGATTTCTTGAAACTTCGGGTTCAGGCTAAGTTTCTCAGTGGTAGAACGTATTTTACTCTGAGGAAAAGCCTATCTTGAACTCATGGCTGAGAGACTCTGATAGGGTGAGTCTATTTGAATTCTTCCGTGACAAAGTCTTAGAATACAAAGATGATACGAATAGAAGTTTTACAGATTCTATTTTGTATGAAAGCTTTTGTGATGATGAGGCACTTGAAACTGGGGCGTCAGATGTCCGGCAGGCTGGATGATTTGCTTCATGGGTGAGGACTCGGGTTGGATAACATGGGTAGGATGTCATTGAGTCAAAATAAAGGTGGATTGGAATGATGAAAGAAAATCTAAGAAAAAATCGTCTTTTTTTCTGGGGGCTTCTCTGTGGAATTTTGGGGTATGCGCTGGTGGATTTCTTGGGTAGACCCTTCCTCCTGCGGGTTCAACTTGCTTCTGAAAACGCAAAAGTCTTTTATACCTTGGGTCAGCTTTATGCGCGACGAGCAGAATCGATTCGATTGACGGATTCTGAAGCAGGTATAGTCGGTCGGGGATTTCAAGATTGGGCAGGTAGTCGACGGGAACGGGTGGATTTTGAAAGCCATCGTCAGCAGCTCTCGGCCTTTTTAGAGAAGAGGCAAGCGGGAGCCATTGCAGCGGCCGAGCAGGAAGGACTTCAGTACCTCAAGAAGTTTCTCAAATCGGGAGGACTTCATTCCCTCTCAGGGCTTGCCTACCGGATTGTTGCTCCCGGTTCTCAGAAAAAACCCACTTTGAAAGATTGGGTGCAAGTGAGTTACCGTGGGACTTTAGTCAATGGCAATGTGGTGGACGATAGCTCGCTTTCAGGAGGGAAAGTCAAACTTCCTATGAATGGGGTTATTTTGGGCTGGACGGAGGGTCTGCAGCTCATTGGAGAAGGGGGCGAAATTGAACTCGTGATTCCTCCGAACTTGGGCTATGGGAACGAAGGCACTCGGGGTGGCGTTACTGAGGTGCCTGCGGGGGCTACCTTGGTCTTTCGTATTCGGTTGCACAAGGTGCTTGAGGACGGCAGAAAAGACCAACGTAAGCGCTGAGGGGTGCTGAAGTTCAGGATCTCCTGGTGTAGAAAGGGTATAACGCGTGGGGTCTTCTGCTATGGTAACAGGGGGTTTAGGTAACTTTACCGGAAAGTTCAGTTGCCCTTCCTAAAAGGTGATTGAGCTTGGCTTTCTGACCACTTCGTTCTTCACTTTGACGAAAAATTTTGAAAATTGCTATTCTCAAGAGTTCTATTTTATCAGTTTCAAAAATGCACCCGAGGTGCTTGGCGATTGCTCACTCAAAAAAATTCCTTTCGTGAAATTTTTTCTATAAATATTAAAAAATTTAAACTTAAAAAGTTTTTTCATGAAAAAATTCATGGAAAAAAAATTAATACTAGAATAGAATACCTTTTATTCATGGATCAAAATCAGGGAAAGAAGCAGTTTGACTGCAAAAGTAAATTTAACAAGTTTTATAATTTAAGATAATAAAAAGCTTATGGAGAGCTTTTCATTGAGGAATGAGATGGGTGAGTCTCAAGTGTAGGATTCGCTTGGTCATAAACTTGGGATTGTGTTTTTATTGGTAATCGATCAATTTTTATGATTTTCAGCATAGAAGAAATAAAACGGTTTTTTGAAATCCGTAGTTCTTTGAATATTTTACGTTTCATAGGCTTCCTTTTTAAATGAAGAGACAAAAGGATATTGAGTTTTGAAGTCGCATTTTCTGAAAAATCAAAGGGTGCAGTTGAGAGAAATAGATGAATAGAAAAAAAGTATGGTCGTATTTGGGCTTTTATTGCGTACTTTTGCTTTCAGGGTGCTCGTATGAGCATACAGTATCTTCTACTTTACGTTCTCAAGTGCTTCCGGATCATGGGCCTTCTCCTGAGCATTCGTTTTTTCCTGATGAGTTTAAAGACAACCTTCGAGGCAAACAATGGAATCAAGAAGTAGTTCCTCTTTTTGGAGTGAATGTGGCTGCGTTGCCGCCCTTAGAAAGTTTACCCGCGAGGACTATGGGTAGACCTGAAACAGTTGCAAGAAAGCAATCGGTCAATTCAAGCACTTATCTGAGAAATGCGAGGCAATGTTACCAATCTTATCTTCATGAGTGGGGTGACGATACTCGGGGAACTCAGAAAATCCTCAATACTCTGAGAGCATCGCAAAAATCGTGTTGGACGAAGGTGCAAAACAAGGAAGTCTATCAATTACAAGAGGCGATTCAGACAAACTTTCAAGAGATTAATACGATCTTATCTCAACCTGAGAAACAAACTTACGAGCATTTAGAACCTCTTCTCACAAACTTAGGAAGAAATTATCAGGAGATTCAAGAAAAATTGTCTTTTTGTCGTATCAGAGATTTCATGCGTATTCTGAAATCTGCGGATTCTTTCAATCTTCTTCTGTATTATTCTGATCGAAATTTACTTGAGGTACTAGGTGATGTTTTTGGACATGAATCCGGATTAGAGGATATTAGGCAGAATAGGACTGAATTTTTACTTAGGAGTAGACTTGCGATCATTGACCAATTGCGTGAACAAATAGATAATAATGATTATATCGTTTCTGATGAGCAAGCCTATCCTTGCGCTAGCATCTCAAAAGATTTTTATCATCCTAGTGAAGAGGATCGTGCAGCTCCTTTGAAAGACATGGATAAGAGTGAGCTTAAGAAAATCAGTGATCGTGGTCATGTCGCTTTAACATTGACGTCCTCTTTTTTACATTCTTTATCTGCATTTAGAGAAGCATTTTTAGTCGAAGTAAATAAGCTTAAGATCAATGACTTGTTTTATTTCGTAGGGGGGGCGACGGATGCTGTTGTGATTTATGAGGTGATGAAAGAGAGCGACAGTAGGTATCAATTTCGAGTTTACAATAGCACTCGTGGAGTGAAATTCCATGCATCTATCTTGGATGGCTCGAATCAAAGAGTGTTTCCCTTTGTCGAAAGGCGTAACGTTTTAAAAGAAAAGATGGTTAGCTTTTCATTTTTAAAGTCCTTAAGGGATTTATATGAGCAGAAAACTTCTTCTAAAGTCGCTTTTGTCTATGATAATATTCTTGCTGAGTTAGGTGGTATTCAGACTACGAAAAATGTGCAGAGTGAAGATTTTCTAGATCCACAAGTTGCCCGAGATTCTTCGTACTATATTTTTCCTTATCGAGATACCTCAGATTTGGGAAACCAAGCCCTGGGGTCACACCTGGAGTTTTTTGTCAAATCCAAGATGATCGATGTATACTTTAACGAGTATCCACGCTTTTCACGTAATGAGGATAGTGCTAGGAGACTAGCAGAAGAGTCTTTGACTTTTTATACAGAAGAACTGGCTAGAAATATCTCAGTTGATCCCTCCTGGAAGGGAAGGTACCTTGATCGGGGAATGGTGCACGAAAGTGGGCTTCGTGTTGCTCGGTATCGAGAAATCTTAAATAATAACAGTAAAATTCGAGAGCAAGCAAAAAACGTTCAGTGCGAGGATCTGGAAAATTTCTCTTTTACTCCTCTTGGACGCTCAAATTCATTCTCCTTGCAGTCTATTTTGCGAACGCCTCCCCAGCCTTCTTCGGATCAACGTCAAGCCGTAGATATAAAAAAATGGCATCCAACATGGGAACAATGGGATAAGGATATGAATAAGTTCTGGTATAATTTGATCCCTCCAGAGGAAGAATCGTTCGAAGAACGATCGCGTGAGCAGGGAAGGATTCTGTCAATTATTCCAGAAATTGTTCGAAGAATTCCTCTTGAAAAAGATGCTCTTAGTGCGTTTTTACCTAATATCGAGGATCTTGAGAGATTTTTGGGCCACTTAAATGATCTCAGCCAATTGCATTTTTGGGCGATTTTAACTTCGAACTTAACGAATCTCTCGGATCATGGGCTCTCTCCTATTTCTATTTTGACTCAGGTTCGCGTCCTTACCCTGGCAGATCAGGTGATGCAAATTTATGGAGAAAAAAAGCGTGATCAGCATTTTCCTGAATTTCCTAGTTTGTACGATTGCGTTTTAGATTGGCTTGTTTTAGATCACGGTGAATCTCAAGAAGAGATCCGACTTAAAAAATATTGGATGTCCTATTTCACGATAGAAGCATCCTGGAATGATTCGTTTCAGGAGATATCGAAGTATTGGCAGAAACAGAAGGACTCAGAAAGAACGAAGCAGCCTATGTTTCAGTGGGAGCGCTATCCATTATATAGCCTCTCAAAACAAGAAGCTTTTCAGCGCCATATCTTGAAAGAAGTTGGTCATGGCAATGAATCGCATTGGAGTCGTTCATTTGGAGATTCTCGTTTGGAATCTTTTTGGATAGATATCCAATGGGCTCGGGATTTTTTTCATCAAAATAATATACCCTCTCAAGATATAAAAGACGTGCTGGATGCATTACAGTATCGTTATATAAATTTTTTCGCTATTAGAAAATTGCCGCCATCGCCATTGCCAGGAATCTTTTTTGAAACGAGAGATATTTCCTTTGTGACGCATTATGTTTTATCAGGATCTTTCTCTAAGGAGATTCTGGTAAAAATCGAATCTATTGTAAAACCGATGCGAGAGAGGTTTCGGCGCGAGCATGGTGAAAGAGTTTCGAGGCCCATTGATTTTGAGGTTCTGAAAGAAGAAAAGGAGAAAAATCTTCAAGATCACTATAAGAATAGTTATAAAATATTTGGAAAAGAGTTTATTTCAATTTCCTCAGAAGAGGCCAAAAACTTGGTAGAGTTAGATAAAGAAGTCTATACAGGAAATCTACTTTCTTCTTTAAAAATTAACACAGAGCGTTCTTTGCTTGATCCTTGGAGCAAGATTTTTGAGATCGCGAAACTATTTTTTCATCCTCATTACCGTAAGGTTTCGTCAAGTATTCCATTTTATCGCAGATTGAGTTCGCGAGAAATCATTTCCTTGCCTCAGGTTTTACAACGTATTGCGCTTCGCAATAACAAGGAAGTCCCCGTTGAAACTTTGGAAATGCAGCGACAGCTTCTCAATTTAGGAACGCCAATTGTGACATTAGGGTATTTTCAAGAAAATGCGTATCTTCTTCGAGAGAAACGCTGGCAGATCTTATTTAAGTCATTGATGTTTCAGCCTGGTCTCTTATTAGAAGAGTTTAATAAAACGAAAGCGTTGCCTCAGCTTCTTTCGGATTTTACCTGGAACAATTTGCAAGGACACTTGCATAATCAAGATTACCTGACGGCATCTTTTTTTGCTCGTATGCATCAGCTTTTAGAAGAATTTACGATCAAGGCTGAAATGCAAGATGCTTTGCCCAAAGAACGCCATGCAAGGTCGGCTTTTTTTGAAATTTTACAGGGTCTTAAAGGAGCTTCAGATACTAAAAATCTTGTTTACAGAGACTTGATTCGGACTTTTCAGTTTGAAAATTTCTCAAAACTTCATTGGAACGAGTTAGCTTTATTCGTCCAAGCTGTTATCTATCGGAATTTACATTCTCTTGAGAATCGAGAAAATTTTCAAGTGGATGAAGAGAGTGCAGTGGTTGGAATCTACCAACTTAAGCTCAGCGAGCTGCTTCAAACCATTGAGGTTTTCGGCAATGAGGCTCTGAATGATTTTATGAATACCATTGTCAAGATGGTTCGGCCTGATGCGGATTTTCAATGGGAATATGAATTAGGAGCAAGATGGAAAGGTACCTCATTGAAAAATCGGCAGGATCAAGTTTCGCTAGATCTTAGTCTTCCTAAGATTCGAGCAGTTAAAGAAGAATTCAGACAATTACCTGGGGAGATCTTAGGGACTGCTTTTTTCCAAGAAATGCTGCCTTCTTTTAATCCTCAGCAGTCCTACGCGACTTGGTTAGGGGAGGATCGGTATGAGATGCACGATGGAGAACATCTGGTTCGTATTGATGCAAATCCGCAAGCAAATTTCTATGACTATTTAGGATCTCGCGGTATAAAAACAGGGGATCACACCAGCCCTAAAATTGAAAAAAAATGGGGTAATCGTTGGTATCAACTGATTAAGGATGAAGTGGTAAATGAACGTGCTATTTCTTGGAAGGAGGGTAAACGAGCTCCTGATACGGATGATTGGAGTGTGATTCCGGGATATCGGAATTGGGTTTTCAAGAAGGATATGAATATAGATGGTATTTCCTCTCCTGAAGCTTATCAGAAAAAAAGCGGTGTCGATTGGAGCGAGTGGGATAAGATGCCGGACGCAGAGGTTCTTGCTTTTGATCCGAAAGACCATCGCCTTTACGCAGTCAGTAGGATTCTAGGTGAAAAAACGATCGTTCAAAAAGTGAATTACGAAAGTGGACAAGCCGAAATTGATGGTACTACTTTGTCTCGATTGCGGCCTGATAGCTCTTATGGGTTTCTTGCGAGAATAGAGAATCCTCGTTTTATATGGTTTTGGCAAAAAGAGGCTTCAACAGAGTCTCTAACTTTAGGAAAAAAAGAAAATGTTCTGCAAAAGGTAGAGCTTCCCCGATTCGGTATCAGCTTTGATCTAAAGTACAAAAACGAAGAGAATCAAGTTCCACGCTTAGTCAGCTATGAACTGCAAGGGTACGCTCTCGCTGTTAGGCAAGAACTTCCTCCTGGTAGCGAGCAATGGGGAGAATTTCCTCACTTTGTGGTTCTTGAGAAAGAAGACAAAATACGTATTGCTGTTCCACGCATGAATTTCAAATCGTATCTCAGCGGCTTGTCAGTTAATTACGATCTTGACTTTTTCAGCCGAACTTCTGAGGAGATCGCTCAAAAACCGGAAGCAATCCACGAGTATGCAAGAGAGTCTCAGAAGCTATTTGTTTGGCCAATAAATGCTCATCCGTTTCATCTGCCAGAAGTAGAGGATCGTAGTTATTTGGCACTTATTCATCTTTGGGGGCGTTCGCTTGAGTATCCGTCTTATGATCGTGCTCGCGAACTTCTTTATGGCAGTCGTTCTAATCAGGGAGATTTTAGGCGTTCCCCTCATAGAACGCATGTGAGTGGCGCACGAGAAGTTTTGGAATGGATATTCTCGTTCAAGAATAACGACTACGATCCTCGAGCGCTTGCGCTACGCTTAGGTGCGGCTCTTTTAATTGTGGAGAACGATTTCGCTTATCATCATTATGGTACCATTCCTGAAAAAACGCCCGAATTAGAAAGTTCTGAGTTCATGGTTTCGCATTGGAAAAATCTGGATGCTATCTATGGTCACTATCTCAAAGTAAGGGATAAGATTTCTTCGCGTTTTTTCCCAGAAGATTTAGAGAAACTATTTCTCAAGGTTCGAAAAGATTTTCCTGATTTTCCTCAGCAGTATGATGCGCGTCTTGCTGAGATCCAGGGAGAGGATTCTGGAGAAGTTCAATTATTACATGGAATTGAGCCGGCTAATTTTAAGTATTCTATTGATTATTCTGGTTATTATGGATACAAGAGAAAAATTGAAAAATATCTAGAAGCTCGATGCTCGATCTTGGAAGATAGCGTCAATTTTTATAAATCTGATAATATTCTTCGATTTCCTGAATCTTTTAAAGCTTTGTACAGTCTTTCTCTTAGAATCGATGAGCTTCAAACAGTTCAGCAGAAATCAGAGGTAGAATCACTTCTTAAGTCTCAACTTGAGAGAATGCTTGGAGTTTCTGTTGAACATTTGAACAAGCTTACGAACGAGCAATTAAAAGAAGAATACCTGAGTCTGCTGCGTCTTTATCTCAGGCAGGGTACAGTCATGGTTAAAGCTGAAAATGAAATAAATGATCTGAAAGAGGGTCGATCGCAAGATGGTAGTTCTTTGGATAAGACATGTCATTCTATGGTTGAATTTCTCTATATTCTTGCTAATGCCAATGATGATAAAAATCGCCAGAATATGAAGCGTTGGACACTCAAAGATGGGTTTCTGAATATGGATGATTGGAATAGTTATAATAATTTTTGGAATGATTCGCCTGATGAACAGAAAAAATACGAACCAGAAAGGAAGCAGAGAGATCAGTGTTTGTTTGAGTTTCTCCCTTCTATGTCTTCGGAGAAGTGGGATTTTCTCAAAAACCAGGCGATTGCTCCATCTTTTTGGACCGGGAATACTCAGGTTCATCGTGCGCGTCACTGGGATCCCAGAACGGAAGCAATTCCTGCTGATTTTAAAAAAGCATACGAGCAGGATAACCATACTGCTGATAGTGATGATCCTGGAAAGCGACCTGTCATTTCTGTTGGTAACTTGATGAGGTTTCTTAAAGAAAACGATCTGAACTTGGATCAAAAGGAGCAAATCCAAAGTACTGCGAAAGAACTATCTGGTATTTTAGATTTAGAAAGCATGCAAGATGCTTTTATTCGTAAAAAGCTCGAAGATCAGCGACTACTGATTGAGTCGAGTGCAAAATCGGATTTAAACCACAAAAAAGTCTATGAGTGGGTAGGAACGAAAGCGACCGCTATTTCAGGGCTCCAAGCGTATCGTCCGTTATTGCTGACTCTTAAGAAAAAATTTCAGGATCGAAGAGTGGCTTTTGAAGAAGAGATCATGAAGACGATCCAATTGCTTCCAGAGGGCGCTTGGGAGTCTGTGAGAGAGCTTCTTTTTCGAGAGTCTGCTGTTGAAGCTCGTCCCAGTTTAAAAGAAGTTCTTCAGATTTATGCGAATGGTTCTGTGGAGAAAATTTTTCAGATGAATCCTGGATTAACTGAAGATCAAGGAAAGAAGTTGCTTCAAGATACAACTTCTTATTTGATCGCTTCTACTTATGTGTTTCGAGTGGAAGAGGTAATTCAAGCGCTTGATCGCCTTCTCAATGTCAAGGATGTCGGGAACGAAGAGATGCAGCAGTTTTATCAAAATGCTACTTCTTTACGAACTTATGATATCGCTGAGCATCCTGATTACCTAGTTTTTGAGTATTGGTCACATATTCTCATTCGAAAAGATCAAATGGATAACCTCCAACAATTGACCAGTGAAAAGACTACCTTGCTTGAAATGATTATGGGCGCAGGTAAGACTTCTGTCTTATTGCCATTGGTAAGTCATGCAAATGCTAGTCCTGGAGAAAAGCTCAGCATGGTCGTTCTTCCTGAGGCCCTGGTTGCTTCTATGTCCAAACAGCTCAGCGATCAACTGGATCTTATCTATGGTCAGGGAATAGATCTCATCACCGTTCATAGAAGGCACAAGTATGATCTTCAGAAAATTCAGTATTTGTATTCCAGAATCAGGAAGGATCTAGATACCGCAAGAGTGATTGTAACTTCTAATAGTAGCATCCAAAGTCTGTTTCTGATTTTTATTGAATTAATTTATAACTACGAAAAGCTTGATCATACGCAAAAAACTATCCGAGGTCAGCAAATCGAAACCCTTCAAAAAATCTTCCACATTCTAAAAAAATATTCTCATGTTTTAATTGATGAGGTGGATTCGATTTTAGATATCATGGCTTCTCATCGATTTTCGATCGGACATCACCATCGACTGGAGAAGTCGATTGTCAATGCGACAGCGGGACTTTATCGGATTCTTGCTGAGAATCAAGAGATTCATCAGGCTGTGAATATTCCTTTTATCCAAGAAGAGCAAGTTCGTGCTGTGCCTTATAGTCGTGATATTTATCATCAGAAAGTGAAGGATCTTCTCATTGAGGGATTTTGCGATCCTCAAAATGCGAAGTATTTCTTTGATGAGCCGGAATTGATTCAGGAGTTTCAGGCAATTGGTTCTGATCGTCTCAAGCAGTATTTGAAATGGAACTCTTTAAAAACGAGTCAAAAGGGCCTGGATGGTGTAGAGCAGGATGAGATCAATATCAATGTTGTTTTAGAAGAAAGAAAAACGTACCTTGATGGGTTGAAGTATGATGAGTTTAAAGACGTCATCAGTGTTGCTTTTACTCAGATTCATCAAATCCTTCCTCTAACCTTGGAAAGGGCTTATCTGGTTCATTATGGTCTTTGCCCCAAGGAAAGTGAAGGTGCATGTCATCCTTTTGTTGGAATTCCGTACCATTCGGGTGCCCCTGTGGTGAATTCTCGGTTTGGAACCGATTTAGAGTCGTTGAATTATACTATTCAAGCTCATCTCGAAAGTCGTGATGTCTTGGGGATGTTTGAACTTGAAATGACTCGACTTAAGAAGCAGTTTATCGATAATAACAGTCGGAAAGTGAGAGATAAAATCAGCTCCTATTTTTCTAAGACTCTTTCAGATGGACAGATCTTGAATATGGATCGGACTTTCATTCAATCAGGGGCGAAGCATGTTCAGACGCGACCTGATCTTATGCTAGAGTTGGTGAAGCAGCATGCAGCACCCAAGATTGAAATCTTTCCTGATCAGCTTTTTACCAATTCGTATATTTATCCGGTCTTATTTAAAAAAATCCAAGGAATGACTGGAACTTTATGGAATGCTGACTCATTTCCGAAGTTCTATGAGACTTTGCAGGCATCAGATTCTCTGGGGCGTACCTTGACCGCTTTGTGGAAATCAGAGAAGACCCGCAAAGTGAAGGTAGTGGATGCACCTCGGGCTGGAGAGCAAATTCAGAGTATTCTCGATAGGATGCTGACGGGAACACAGCCTCAGTCGATCATTGATCAAGGAGGATTCTTGAGGGGGAGAGACAATCAAGAGGTTGCTGAGGCTATGCGGTCTCATTTTCTTGGGAAGGATTCTGAGATAGATCAGTTGATTTTCTACGATGCTAAGCATCAGATTCAGCTCATGGAAGCTCAGGCGGTACGACCTTATGTTAAGCATGAGACAGATCGCATGAAAACCGGTGCTTACTGGGACATGCAACATACAACAGGTTCTGACTTAAAAGTGCACCCTCAGACAGCTGCGGTACTGACAATCAGCAAGTTCTCCATTTTGAGAGATTTACTTCAGTCAGCCTGGAGACTCAGAGAGCTTGATCGGGATCAGTCTGTCACTCTCATGATTACTCGAGATGACTTACAGATTATGTCTAAATTGCTTGTTGAAGTTCACGGTAACAGTCAGAAGATGGAAGAGGAATCTGGCACGGTTGATTTTAGAAAAATTCTTCTTTATCTTGCGACGAACGAAGCCATCAGGTCTGCAGAAGTGAATTACCGCTCGGTCAAGGCATCTCAGCGTGCCTTAATTGTGGACCAGATTTACAATACTTTGCTTGATCCTCAGGTATTGAAGACAAAGTCTTATGACTTTTTGAGAGCATTTAAGCAAGTGAAGGGCTTTTTCAGTAACCCTCGAGGGGAGCACCCTTACGAGCGCTATGGTATTCCGATGGCTGAGGTTGAGACTCTGCCATTTCTTGAAAGTGAGATTGACAGGATCTTGAGTCCTGTTCAAGGTGCGTTTGAGAATCTTAGTCAATTGCGTGAGACATTTCGTCAAGATGTTTCTAGCCGGAAGGACGATCTGCGAAGTAAAATTCTTACGGCATTAGTGGTACATGTGGAATCCGATGAAGAAATGGAAATTGAAACGCAGCAAGAACAAGAACAGGAAATGGAACTTGAAGTTGTGCAAGACTTTGAGAGTCATTCTTTCGATGCTTCTTATGATAAACCTGCGGTGAATTGGAACCGGGATGCTCTCTTTGATGGGCACTGTTTCAACCATCCTACGACCATGGAAACGGTCATTGGGGGAAAGGATCCTCGGGCGATTCAAAGTAAGTCTGATTTGTTGATTCAGTTTTTTCTCAATCCGATCATTTCTTTAGGTGATCTTTTGAAGATAGGAAGTTTTGAGTATGTTCGTGATTTATTTGATCCAAGAATTCATGGATCGCTTAATCTCTTCCCAGTTTTTCTGTCTGATTCTGAGAAACTTACTACGGATGGTTCTTCACAAGCGTTTACTGCGTTTGGTATTTATCAGGGAAAGTCAGATTTTATCTTAATCAGCTTAAATAAGTATGGTGCTGTAGACGCTTTGGCGCTGATGACGCGAGATGAAGCGCTTGATGTCGTGGGTAATTGGTTGGTAGAGGATTTTGGAGGAAGAGGTTATAGTGAAGGTCAACAGAGATCATTTCTTATTTACCAATTTGGCAATGGTTTCATCCGTCAGAGTGGAAACTTTCTCCAAAATTGGAATAGCAGGCATGAGGTCTTGGTTCAGCAGAGTCAGGAGTTATTGAATCAAGAAGTTTCAGAAGAGGACTTGGATGCGGAGTCTTGTTCAGGTGACGTTCCTATGAAGTTTGTTGATAGGCCGGAGGCCAGGGGGGACTCGTATTTCAATCAAAGTTCTTACGAGCGGCAAGAGGTGACCTTAACTGAGGCTTTCTCTGAGCTGAAGCAGCAATCTGATTTCTTGAAACTTCTGGTGCAGGCTAAGTTTCTGACTGGTAGAACGCATTTTACCGATCAGGAGAGGCCTTTTTTGGAAGCATGGCTGAGAGGTTCTGATGAGAGGGCTTTGATGAATTTCTTCACTTCTGAAGTCTTACGATTCAGAGATTCCACGCGGGAAAATTTTGAGGGATCGGTTTTACACGAGGTTTTTCATCGTGAGCAGGAACTTCAAGGCAGCGATGTTCTTCGGCAGGCTGGATGACCTGCGAGTCAAAATAAAGCCAGGTTCGATGAAAGAAAATCTGAGAAAAAATCGTCTCTTTTTCTGGGGATTTCTTGGGTAGACTCTTCCTCCTGCGGTTTCAACTTGCTTCTGAAAACGCAAAAGTTTTTTATACCTTGGGGTCAGCTTTATGTGCGACGAGCAGAATCAAGTCGATTGACGAATTCTGAAGCAGGAGCCGGTCGGGGATTTCAAGATTGGGCAGGCAGTTGACGGGAACGGGTGGATTTTGAAAGCCACCGTCAGCAGCTCTCGGCCTTTTTAGAGAAGAAGCAAGCGGCCGAAGAGGAAGGACTTCAGTACCTCAAGAAGTTTCTCAAATCGGGAGAACTTCATTCTCTCTCAAGGCTTGCCTACCGGATCGTTGCTTCCGGTTCTCAGAAAAAACCCACTTTGAAAGATTGGGTGCAAGTGAGTTACCGTGGGACTTTAGTCAATGGCAATGTGCTGGATGATAGCTCGCTTTCAGGAGGGAAAGTCAATCTTCCTATGTGGAGTTATTTTGGGCTGGACGGAGGGTCTGCAGCTCATTGGAGAAGGGGGCGAAATTGAACCCGTGATTCCTCCGAACTTGGGCTATGGGAACGAAGGCACTCGGGGTGGCGTTACTGAGGTGCCTGGGGCTACCTTGGTCTTTCGTATTCGGTTGCACAAGGTGCTTGAGGACGGCAGAAAAGACCAACGTAAGCGCTGAGGGGTGCTGAAGTTCAGGAATCAGGCTTGAGTGGCTAAATTGATCAAATAGGAAACAGACAGTCTTGGCTTTAGTTTATTTGAATCACTTTTTTGAGTTTTTTCACGTGCATCGTTTTGGAGAGTACTTGATGTTGGTGAGATAGGGTGTTCGGATACTGGTTGGTTGAAAAAAAAGACGGCTTCTGTTAGGATTCTTTGAATATTCAATGGTATTTCGGAATATCCTCAAAGGATTACTATGTTTTATCATCGCATTTTTTTATGGAGTTTTTGTTGCTTAAGTTTTTTAGCTTCAGGGTGTGCAGATAAGCAGAATCAGATAGATCATTTGAACGCAAAGTTAGCGCAATTGAGTGCAGTTCGACCATTTTCTGCTCTATTTGATTGGAAATTGATTGATTTTCGTGACCCTACGGATTCTGACAAGGTGAGTGCTTTTGGTAGTAAATGGCTTCGGATTATTAAAGTTTCAGATGCTTCTGCCATTTCTATTAAAGAATTATCGTATGCTCCTGTCACTCAAAGTGTCTGGGAAGCGATAGATTCAGCATTGGTGCATTTCAACCATGATTCGTTCAAGGATGTTTCTTTGTTAGTTGTAGAGAAAGATCATGTGGGCGAATTATCTCGGGTGCGCTTAAGGATGGTGGTGTCGATTATGGGTCTTGAAAAGTGTGATGGAGAGAGGTCTTTTTATACTATTGTAAAAAGTTCTAAATTAAGCAAGATTTTTGACATTTCATTCGATGATGGACCCGCGTATTTAGTCAGAGATAAGCATAAAGAGGACAGAATTCTTATTAAATATGATCAAGAATTATTATTATGAAGTTGTTTTCAAAATAATTGCTCCTCTTCAATAACTCATCCGGAAGCACAGTTGATGCAGGCTTCGTGTGTAGATGGTATCTGAGGGATCAAAAATATTTGCTAAGTTAGTACTTTTCAAGTGGATCTGACCACAAGTTGTGATGCTACCTGTTGACTTGCATCAAGGTTCCGGACGAAGAATGGATATTGTTTGGAGGTGCTTGGATCAATCATCATGTTGCCTCTGAGACCATGGGTTTTTGTTCTTGGGTCGTGGTTTTGAAAATCCTGTATCAGCAATGTGATGGAGGGACTCTGCCCACTTTTTTCAGAAACAGAGTATTTAGGAGGAGTTTATGATGAATCCGACAGAGATTGAACCGTGCGCCCGGTATGCGCACCCTTGATTTTGGTCTATCCATTCCCTCCTTTCAGGGCTGGAACTGCATTCTAGTTGTTGCGCATACCTAGGCTGTCAAAAGTTTTGAAAGAATACTTAAATTTTAACCTAATCCATTACTGCTCTGTACGAATATTTGGTTAATCTTTGAGAGGGGTACTTGGTTTAACTTTCATCTTCTTTGGTTTGCGCTGCGTAACAGGAATGTTCGCTTCGCACTAGTCTCTCACTCGAGTTTCATTTAAGCTCATGATGTTACTTCTTACATTACGATTTTATGCATTATAGAAGTCATGAAAATCAAAAAACTTTATCTAAAGTGCCTTCAGGTTCCCGCTAAATTGCTAAATCTCTAGCGGATTCCTGGCATCGGGATACACTCGAAAATACATTTTTCAAATTAATTTTTGACAGCCTAGGCTCAGATAGCTAATCGTATCAAAAATTTAAAAAATGAAGATGCCTGATCTCAGGTGAGAGGACTTGCTCAGATCAAGTAGGTAGGGGCGCATGGAGAATGCTTGAAAATCGAAGTAAAGCCCCATCTTGGTTTGAGAAACTAGCAATGGTGACAAAAATAGGCGTCGGGTTTCATGCACTCAAAGTGATGCTACATGGGGTAATGATCACTCATTGGTGATGGAGCAGCTTATCCTCCCTCCCTAACTTCAATGGAGTCAACAGGAAAACTATAGAAACTACTCTCGAACTAAGTTTTAAAATTTTTAACTATTTACGTTTTTTTTAAAGAACTTTCAGGAACTCATGTGAATGTTAGGCAGGTCTTGAACCTGTTCTGTAGGCAGATACCATTCACAATATTTTGTGGAAATGACTTAAGCACCCTAGGATCTTTGCTGTGATCGGTCATGTGGGGGGTTCCCAAATTTATCCCAAGAATAGGATGGCTGAACCTATATTTTAGATTAAACTCCAAGGTGAGCCAGAAAAAGGTCTCTCAGAAATCGTAATAGGAGAAGTCTGCGAGCAATAGTCGGTAGAGCTTTCTTCTTTATGTTCTTTAAGTCCCGGTCAGTGATCAGTTTCTGCAAGAAGTTAAGGTTAAGTTCTCAGGCTTCTCGTAGACAATCGTGAGCCTTTTGGACTCCACACGCGCACTGAATCTTCCAAGCAGCACTCCCGTTGGCTGTTATGGACCATCATGCGGCTCTGGCTCTGTTCTACAGGAAGTAGGAAGGATTTTGAAAAATGAACAAATCTCTCTTTATTCGGTTTGAGAAGTGGGACGATTTCAAAGCTCGGACTCAGGCCGCCTTGAAAGTCCAAGTCTAGGGGAAGGGCAGATGCCGTCTTCTTGAACTTCGTTTTAGACTATCAGAAGTTCATGTCTGAACTTGCTGCAATCATCAGTCAGAAGCCTTCCTCAATCTATCAGCTCGCTTAGATCCTGGATCGTGATTTTGGGAACGTTCAGAGAGACTGCATAGCTCCCGAAAGGATGGGTTTTATGCGAGTAAAGTACAGACTCCAGGGGGCTCTAGGGCTCCCAAGTTTGCATTTAACTACCGTCGGATGGTGGGGCTGCTTAATCATTCCTGAGGCAAAGGGGAAGATGATATCAGCAAGGAGGTAGTGTTGGGTGTTGATTTCATCACTGAAGCTGTTTTTTCGTTGATTGAATGGTCACTTTTACCATGAGAAGTCTCGGACATGCATTAGCTTCTCTCTTGACTTCGGTAGAATGTACCCTTTGCTCAGTTTCAAATTCCTGTTACCACGGCTTTAAGTCCTTCTTTCCTGTCTTGAGGGGAGAGATAACTTCTGCAAGCGGAGTTTGGAAGGCCAGCAGGGTTTTGGAAGCTTCAGACGATGCAAAAGCAGTTTTGCTACTTGCTCTTGGAATGTCAGTTCCAAAAATAAAAAAGAGCTAGAGATCAGTCTTTGTTTTCTATGGTGGACCCGACAGGGCTCGAACCTGTGACCTTCAGATCCGTAGTCTGACGCTCTAATCCAACTGAGCTACGGGTCCTTGAGAAAAAAAGACTAACACGGAAAAAGTTACTTTCCAACCTGATCCCATCGTACGAGGCATTCTAAAGGACGCTTGTGTTGAAAGTCCGAAATGCTTTTTAATGTCGTTTTTGCAATATTGTCTAAGGCCTCTGTGGTTAAAAAAGCCTGATGGGAGGTGATCAAAACATTCGGAAATGTGAGAAGCAATGCCAAAAGATCGTCTTTGAGCACTTGGTCGGATACGTCTTGCAAAAAAACATCCTCTTCTTCTTCATAGACATCAAGTCCTGCAAAGCCTACCTGACCTGTCTTCAAGGCAAGTACGAGCGCTTGAGAATCAATTAAAGCCCCTCTGCCTGTATTGATGACCATGACTCCCTTGCGCATTTGTGCAAAGGCGTTTGCATTCAATAAATGGTTGGTCTTCGAATTCAAGGGAAGATGCAAAGAAAGAATGTGCGCTTGTTGATAAATTTCTGCTAAAGAAACGTACTTCACCCCTTGAGCTAGAAGATTCGGATCTTCTTTTAAATCATACGCAAGCACTCGGCACCCAAAGCCTGCCATGATTTTGCACATGACAGAACCAATTTTGCCCGTTCCCAGGACTCCCACGCACTTTCCATGTAAATCAAAACCTACAAGCCCCTCTAAGGAAAAATTGTGGTCTCGAACCCGAGTAGCAGCACGAGTTAACTTGCGATTGAGGGCTAAAATCAACCCTGCCGCATGCTCCGCGACAGAATAAGGTGAATACTCAGGAACTCTCACTACAGAAATCTTCAAAGAAGTAGCAGAGGCCATGTCGACATGATTAAATCCAGCCGATCGCAAAGCAATGAGTTTCACACCTTGTTCTCTTAAAATTCCAAGGGTCTTGGCATCTAAAGTATCATAGACAAAAGAACATACTGCTTCAAAGCCAGAAGCTAAGCTTGCTGTTTTTATATCAAGACGAGATTCAAAAAAGGTGATCTCGTGCTGAAAAAAAGCGTTAGCAGCAGTAAAATGTTCTTTTTCAAAAGGATGAGTATCAAAAACAGCAACTTTCATTGAGTATACCTCAGCCTATCCTATCTAATACTCGGGTTTCTGTCAATTGCTTCGCGCATCAGCATCCAGGAAAGTTTTCTGGCACTATTGCTGAACACGCCTTAATATGAAAAAGATGCCCAAGAAAAAAAACAGTGCTGGTAGGATTGGAGAAATATCTCAAGCAAGGTATGTAGGAAGCATTCAAAAAAATCGCAAGGGTTTCGCTTTTGTGATTTTTCAAGATAAGAAGCTTGAGGATCTTTTCTTGCCTTCCTCTCAGGCTTTTCGATTTTTTCATGCAGATCAAGTTCAGATGACGGTTCAAAAGGGCAAACCTGTGATCCGTCTCTTAAAACATACCTTGAACACACTGGTAGGAAGGTATATCCCTTCAAAAGGGGGTAAGGGTACCGTCATTTACGAGAGAAAAAATTACTGTGAATTCATTAAAATCCCAAAAAATACCCTTCGTGCGCAAAAAAATGATTGGATAGAAATTAAGATTAACTTCAAAGATTTTCCTCCTGCAACAGGGGGCATGCTCCGAAATTTTGGACCTGATCTTTCTGCAAGCTCCGATCTTCTGATGATCACTCAAGAGTTTAGACTGAGTCCAGAGCATAGTCAAAAAGCGATAGAAGAAGCGAAGAGCTGTAAGTGGAACCCTTCTGATAGAAAAAATCTATCCCATATTCCTTTTATCACCATTGACGGAGAACAAGCGCGCGATTTCGATGATGCGATCTTTGTGGAAAAAAATCCCTCAGGATACACTCTTTGGGTTGCTATTGCTGATGTTTCGCACTATGTACGAGAAGGAAGTGCCTTAGACCAGGAAGCCTTGAGTCGGGGTACCAGCGTTTATTTTCCAGAACGGGCTTTTCATATGCTTCCTGAAGCTTTGAGCGAAGGACTTTGTAGTCTGAAGCCTCACGAACCCCGATTAGCGATGGTGGCAATGATCCATTTTGATCCAACAGGAACCCGCCTTAAGACTTCCCTGCTTGAAGCAGTGATCACTAGTCAAAGAAGAGCAACTTACACAGAAATTCAAAAAGAACGCGAAGAGGCGAGGAAGCAAAAAAATTGGGAACTCAGTGCCCATTTTGAGCTTTATGAAAAACTGAAAAATCAAAGAATTCAAAGAGGTTCTATTGATTTTGACTTTCCTGAACCTGAAATTACCTTAGATAGTGCTTATGATGTCGTATCCATTCTTGCTAAACCTCGGTTAGAATCCCATCAGCTCATTGAGGAGTTTATGATTGCTACTAATGAAGCGGTGACCCAATGGATGGTAGAAAAAAATCAGCCTTTTGTCTACCGTGTTCATGAGTCTCCTTCTTCTTTAGCCTTAGAAAAGTTTGCCAAATGGGCTGCAAGTTTAGGCATTACGACCACTGCTGAAAAACTTGCTCAACCTAAAGCATGTGCGGCACTTTTCAAAAGTGTGATCGGAACTTATGCAGAACCTCTGATCCAGCTTGCGCTTCTGAGGTCCATGAAACAAGCAACCTACAGTCCGAAACACGCAATCCACTTTGGCCTTGCTTCTGAAGGATATACCCATTTCACAAGTCCCATCCGTCGTTATCCAGACCTTGTGGTACATCGACTTATTCGTAATACTCTAAAAAAACAAGAAAATAAAAAAATACAAAAAAAACTTGCAAGCATTTGTCTACACTGTTCTCAGCAAGAACGTCTTGCTACAGAGGCAGAAAGAGAAGCAATCAAAATCAAACAAGTACGAGCGATGGCACAACAATTAGGTGAAGTTTTTTCAGGTAAGGTTTCTGGTATGCATGCCTCAGGAATTTTTGTGCAAGTTCAAAATCCTTTTGCAGAAGGAATGATTCCTTTTGATCAAATTTCTGAAGATGATTTGATTTTTGAAGAAAAAAAAATGCGATGTATCGGGCAAAGAACGAAAAAGCTCATTAAAATTGGGATGTCTGTTGAAGTACGGGTAGTCAGGGCTGATTTAGAAAGAAGGCAAGTAGAGCTTGAGCTGCTAAATTTTTTTCAAAAATCTAAAAAAAATCAGGGACATGCATGAGTTTGTTGGGAGCAGGCAAACAAATTGGACAGGCGGTTAAAAATGTTCAAAGACTCAAGCAAATTCTTGCTGTTTTTGCACGTTATGGTTTTTCTGATATCATTGTACGCGTTAATTTGGGAAAATTTTTACCTAAGCGCTTAGCAGCTTATGCTGAAGTTGAGTCTCATAAAACCCAATCAGAAAAACTTCGGTTAGCCTTTGAAGCACTGGGTCCGACCTTCGTAAAATTAGGACAATTACTTTCTACGCGATCCGATCTTCTAACGGCACCTTTTATTGAGCAGTTCACTTTATTACAAGATCGTGGACAACTCGTAAAATTTAATACTGTTCGTGCTTTAGTAGAAACGGAACTGAATCAAAAACTGGAAGAAGCTTATGCTTTTTTTAATCCAGAGCCTCTTGCAGCGGGCAGTATCGCTCAGGTACATGAAGCCCAATTAAAAACAGGTGAATGTGTTGTCGTCAAAGTACAGCGTCCAGAAATAGAAAAAATCATTGAAACGGATATCTCACTTCTTAAGTTTTTGTCTCATTTATTAGAAAAGTATATTCCTGAGACTCGTATTTTTAATCCAAGTATCTTAGTGGAAGATTTTTCAAGAACGCTTTCTTACGAACTTGATTTTGTAGTAGAGGCCAATAATACCTTACGCATGCAAGAGAATTTAGTTTCTTTTCAAGAAATTGTCATTCCTCGAGTGTATCAGCAATTCAGTACCCATCGCGTACTTACTTTAGAAAAAATAGAGGGCATTCGATTTGACGATATTGTTTCCATGGATGAAGAGGGGATTAATCGCAAGCAAATTGTAGAAATAGGAGCTAAGGCATTTTTTAACACCGTCATGATCGATGGGTTCTTCCATGGAGATTTGCATGGTGGAAATTTGTTCATTTTGCCTGGCAATCGTATTGGCATGATTGATTTTGGGATTGTAGGCCGATTATCTCAAAAATCACGTGATTTGCTTGCAAGTATTGTCATGTCCTTAATCATGGAAGATTACGAAAATCTTTGTTATGAGTATGCGGAGCTTGCAGGAGCTAAGACTTCTATCGATTTTGAGGGATTTCAACGTGAAATACGCAATGCGTTATCTCCTTATATGGGGATTTCTTTAGCGAATATGAATGTAGGAAGTGTTCTCATTCAAGCAACTCAAGTTGCGAATAAGTTTGACATTAAGGTGCCTTCAGACTGGATGCTCGTTTTTAAAGCCCTTTTTACGATGGAAGGCATTGGAAGAAGCTTAGATCCTAGTTTTGACCTTCTGGCGCTAGGAGAAGAGTTAGTGAAAGATCTCATCAAACGCAGGTATTCTTTTCAAAGATTGAATCAGAATTTTACCTGGATGGCGCAAGATATTTTAGAGCTTGTGAAAGTTTTACCTCGTCAGCTTCGTTGGATGTTTAAAAAACTCAATAGCAATGACTTTGCTTTAGAGATTAAATCTTCCGAGCTTCAGGCCCTTCAGCAAGAGTGTCGTCTTCATGGAAAAAGAATCAGTTTAAGTGCCCTTGCTTCAGGTTTATGCATCGCAAGTAGTATTACCTTCAGTCAATCTCAAGACAGTCGGTTAGGGATGTTTTTTTTAATCACAGGCTGCTTTTTTTTATTTTTGTATCTCGTTCAATGGATCAAATGAAGATCGCAATTTTGCCTTACCCTGACTTGCTAAAGTCCATCCAGAAAGCTTGTAAAGTAGCCGTGCTCCCACATTAGCGTCCCATTTTGCACAGGCCACTTCTGATAAATCAAAGCCTACGATCTTTCTTCCAGATCGCACGAGTCTTGAGATCAAGGCATTGACCTCTCGAAAATCTAATCCCCCGGGCACCGGGGTGCCTGTCTGCGGGCAGTAACGAGGATCTAATCCATCAATATCTAAGGAAATCCAAACATTCTGAGGTAAAGGCTGGATGATCTTCTCTGCGATCTGAATCCAAGATAAGCCTTGAAATTGAAAATCACTTAAAATTTCGTCAAAAAAAGCAACGATGCGAGAACCATAAGAGCGCACAAGGTCGAATTCTTGTTCGCAAAAATCACGAATACCCACCTGGACTACTTTTTCAACGGCTTCAATGTTTTTTAGAACATTGTACATGATCGAAGCATGGGACCAGGTAAATCCCTCATAAGCTTGCCTTAGATCAAAATGCGCATCAATGTGCAAAATACCAAACTTCTGCCGCTCTCCCAGGGCTTTTAATGCTCCAAAAGGAACCGAGTGATCCCCCCCTAGGATACCCACAATCTTGCCCTGGTCTAAAAAGCCTGAAGTCTTCTCATAAACGAAAGCATTCATCTTTTCACAGGCTTCATTGACCTTCTGAAGTTCTGCTTGATACGCTTCTATCGGGGCGGAAGTTTCTAAACACCCTATCACCTCAGATGCCATGATTTGGTGCACCACATTAGAGGCTTGAATCGCAGGAGACTCTTTCAGCAGAAACAGACCGGCTTCGTAAGGGCGAAGCACGTTGAAGTCAAAAAGATCCACTTGCCTGCTTGCCTCTAAAATAGCAGAGGGCCCCCCTGCCGTACCCACGCCATACGAGGTGGTGACTTCCCAGGGGACAGGAAGATAAATTAAAGAAGCTTCTTCTTCTGAGCTCTCTAAACCAAAAATACCTGAATTTACCGAGGCAATGGCATTCGGGTCAAACATATCAATTAGAGTGCGTCAATTTATGGCGATGCATGATCAAACCATGCGTCGTATCATACGGAGAAACTCCCACGGTAACGCGATCCCCTAAAATGACACGAATATGAAACTTTCTCATTCTCCCAGAAAGCTTCGCAGCGATAGAACCGCCATTTGGAAGTTGAATGACAAAATTCCCCCCGGCTAAAACCTGCGTTACTACTCCATCCACTTGTACTAGATCTTCTCGAGACAAATATTACTCCTCAATTTTTTCAATGAATACCACTCAACCTGACATCGAAAGACATCTGAGTGTTTACCATAGCATCAACGAGAGGTACGATCCAGTTTCATCTGCTCAAAAGCTCGAAAACCATAGCCACTTAAAGGACCCTGATATAAGCCAAGCTTGCGATTTTTAGAAAAACTCACAGCAATCTGATCAGCACGCTCATTGCCTACAATCCCGCAATGAGCTCGAACGTGCTTCCAAGACACACGAAAAAGAGAAGCAAGCCTCAGAATCTCACACCAAAGCTCCTGATTCGCAACGGGGGTTCCTTGGCTGGTCATCCATCCATTTTTTTTCCAGCTGAAAGTCCAGGTGGTCATGCCTTGCACTACGTATTTAGAATCAGAATGTACCTGGACGGGGAATCCCGTTCCTCGTTCGCGTTCAATGCAGCTGAGTGCCTCCCGTGCAGCAAGAAGTTCCATTTGATTATTGGTAGCATGAGCAGCGTGCCCCCCAAGCTCAATGACTTTTTGTTCGTCAGTCAAAACAATTGCACCCCACCCTCCAGCGCCTGGATTTCCTGAACTTGCTCCATCTATATAAACTACAAAAAAAGAATCAGACATATACTTTCTCCCTTAAGTGTTAGGGCCCACAGAAGCTTTCATGCTCTCAGTGTCTTACGATTTGCTCCACGAATCTGCTTTGGTTGAGCATTTTTCTTCCCATAAGCATTTTTTGAGCAAGACGAGTTTTCTTGCAAGCGAAATGAACTAGGTTTGGATCTGAAGTTTTGTCCTTAATCTTGAGATTCCAAAGAAAGTTTTAGCGATCTCTTTTTGCTTCCTCCCGATCGTTGTTTTTTGTTCTCACGCGAAAGCGAAGGATCCCTCAAAAGCATCGTAATCACCCTTTCAGGTTTTGCTCCTTGCCGTCCTCTTTCTTGCGTTTTTACACCATGGTTGAGATCTACGTCATTGAAATAGGGGTGCTTCAGCCGAGTCTCCTGCCGCTGGGGTGCATCTGCTTACATCCGTTTGAGAGCTTTTCGCCCAGAGTGCTTCGGCCTGCCGCGAATCAGTGTTCCCTAAGCAACGGATCCATCATTATATATCATCAGAGTCAGAAAGTGTTTTAGAGGGTTGAAACCAGATGAAAAATGGAAAAAAATTCAGAATAGGGAGATGGTCGATTCTTGAGGGAATGAAAATATCACACTTTCGTTGCGGGACCGATACTTGGGGATCAAAACGGGATTGACTTCGACAAGGCCGCCTATGCAATGAAGGCCATTTTGAATCAATGATTGATCGGGCATTGACCAAAAAGAGCTACCGCTTGCAATAATGAGTCAAGCCAACTAGGTGCACCGATGAGATCTTTTCCGTGGTATAATTCGACGATAAAAAGCGGACATTTTCTGGATAGACCCTTTGAACTCAGTGGGTGTTCCGAAGAGCGATAAATAGAAAGACTCAATACCATAAGTTTATCCATGAGCAGACGTAACAAACTAGAAAAAGCGAAGTTTCTAAAAATTTATCCCAAGGTTTCTAGAAAAAGCACGAAAAAAAGTATGACGATTTTTAATGGTCGGGACGGCGGGATTCGAACCCACGACCCCTTGCACCCCATGCAAGTGCGCTAGCCAGGCTGCGCTACGCCCCGACGAGAGGCCAAACTAAGATAAGCTCATTTCGAGTCAAATGCTGTAAGGAAAACGGGGATTTTTACCGCGTGTTACCTCAATAACGACAGGCTCGGCCGGTGTGACTCTCAAGGCTTCTTGTATTCAGTGTTTCTGGTTGCAATATATATTTCCTGCAGGGACTTGGTGGTTCACTGAAGGAGGCGTCTATGTCAAACTCAAACGGTCGAAGTCTAGCTCATTCCAAGTGGGACTGCAACTACCATCGTCTTGATAAGAAAAGGACGCAAGAAGGCTTTCGGACGTCCAAGGCAAGATGGGAGAGGATAACGAACTCTCCATCGGCGTCGTGAATGCTCGGCGCCGTGTTTCACGATGGTGGAATGGCCAAGTTTTAAACGTAGGGGGGCGATAGGTTTGGTATCGTAAAATTTATTCAAAAAAGTTTAAATAAACTTGAGTAGCAAAATTTAATCAAAGAGATAGAACGATAATATCGATAGTCGAAGAAGCTTTTGTATTGTTTGGAACAGGGTCTCAATAGATCTCTGAAAGGCAAGATAGAGGTTTCTAGGATCCTCAGGGTCAGTGAGTGTACTGCCAATTTAAAAGATGAACCATGAGGGCTTGATCTCAGACGAGAGGGTTTGCATACAACTCAAAGAAAGATGCAAGAGATAGTAAAATGAAGCAACTGGAACATGAAATTTTGAGAAAAGACAAGATTTTAGCTGAACTATCAGCGTTGCTTATTCTCAAATAAGCGAATTTTCTTTAGAGAGAAAGTAAGAAGGGGAACTTAAGGTATCGTACCGCGATTCTAGACCTGATGAAGGAATGTGGGAGAGGGGGCTCGTCAAAAAGGCGTGTAGCATCTTAAAAGATGAAAGAACGATTCAGTGATAGACGCTATCGGAAAGAAGATTACTTAGGCCCCCTAGCCACTTTTCATTTTCTCAAGAAGCACTTCAGGTTATTTCAAAAGTGGTAAGCTTCGGAGTCCTGCGACAGCAGCTTCCAGCTTCCGAAGCTTGGCTAAAGAGCGCGTATCTAGGATCTGAATCGATGATAGATGGATTACTTAAATTTGAAAAAATGAATAACATATCAAGTTAAAAGCTGTCCTCCAAGACAAATCGAAGTGGTGAGCACATTATTAAAATTTAATCATGTGATTTTAACTGAGATATAAATTATTGTCTTGGTCCTTGATTTTTAGTGCTATTTCTGCTTGGACATTTTTTCACGTAAAATTCTGGGATGTACACGAAACTGAATTTACAGTACTTATCTGCTTTCATTGGAAAAATCTGCATTATCGAAAATATCCAAAAAAATCGAAAGCAAGAGACTTAGGTCAAAGGGTTAGAATGGTAATGAGCATTGAGATAGGGAAATTCCTTTTGCCGCATCAAATTCAAGGCACGAAGGTGAGGATCATTTTGAAAAGAAGGGGTGCTGTTTATTAAAAAGTTCAAAAACAATATCTCGAGGTCACAATTACTCTCAAACATACCGCTTAATTGGGTCTTTCATTTGAAATTCAGTTGAGTCCTTAGCGTAAAAAAATAATAATTTTTTTAGATACTCAAATGAGAAAGACCCCGAAGAGAAGAAAGGTGGAGAGCCCCGTCATCTGTGATTTGATTTTCGCTGAGATTCAAGGAGGTAAGACTCTGCATTGTTGAAATGTATTCCGCGCCAGTGTCCCCCATTTGATTTTTAGCAAGATTTAATTCTTTCATTTTTTGCATGAAAGTAAAATGGGGTAAGCCGTTATTTGTGATTTGATTTTCGGAAAGATCTAGAGTTACCATATCTTGCATGTGAGCAATGCGTTCTGCGCCAGAATCACCGATTTGATTCTGAGCAAGATTCAAAATGACAAGCTTGCGCATTTCAGAAATGTCTTTTGCGCCAGTGGCTCCAATGCGATTTTGAGCAAGATCCAAGTTTAAAATATCTGGCATGTGAGCAATATGATTTGCTCCCAGATCTCCGATTTCATTGGATTTGAGCTGCAAGTACTCAATTCTTTGCATGTTAGCAATGTGCCGAGCGCCATCATCACCTATTTGATTGAAATTGAGGTTTAAGTCTTCTATTCGTCTCATGGTAGAAATGTACTGTGCGCCAGAGTCACCAATTTGATTGTTCGCAAGATTTAAGGAGGTAACGTTGTGCATACGAGCAATGGAGCTCCTGCCGCAGCGATCTGATTGGATTCAAGTTCCAAACATCCGATATGAGCCATTTGAGCAATATGAGCTGCTCCCGCATCTTCAATGCGATTGGATTTTAGCAAGAGGTGTTTTAATCCTTGCATATCGGCAATGCTCTCTGCCCCTTCATCTCCGATTTCATTGTGACTGAGATCCAAGATTTCCAGTCTCTGCATGCGAGCGATGTAAGAAACGCCGGTATCTCCGATTTGATTTTCGGCAAGATTCAGTATTTCCACTCCTTTTATCTTTGCAATGTAGAACGCGTCTTGATCCTTGATTCGGTTGTGGTTGAGATTTAATCGTTTGATCCTGACTGTGGCAAGCTTGGTGGGTTTAAAAGAGCCTATCTGGTTATGGCTGAGGTCTAAAGATTCAAGCCTATACAGGGCAAGAATCTTTAAAAACCCTTCACCCGTGATTTGATTGGTCGGAAGATTTAAGTTTTTGAGTCCTGGTATTTGAGTGATCACGGATATGGCCGAGTCATCAATGTACTGATTTTCTAAGATTAAGTCTTTTAAGTTGTTTTCATAGGGAGTGTTCTTCAAGAATTGATCGACTGAGGTATATTTACCTTGAGATCTTTGACTGATTTCAGTGATAATTCCTTGAGATCTGGAGGTGAGCTTTTGAATAGCTCAGGATCTATTTTCGGGTGGGAAATTTTTAATTTTTTAATCACTCCAAAATCGTGGTTTTGAAAAAAATGGTGAAGATCAGTAATGGTCGTGGAAATAAGATTGAGTTGATTTGAAGAGGCACGTCTGGGGCTAGGGTGCATAGCGACTGACGAAGAAGTATACGAAAAAAAAGCTAGCATGGAGAATAAAGCACATTTCTTCATCTGAGAATCATTATATGAAAGAAATTTTTTAATCAACTGTTTTTACCTATGCTCTCTTTTTTATTAAATATATATTTAAATAATTGATCTCAATAGTTTCTCTGAATGTAGGGTCTTGGAACTAGTACCGAATCACTTCTTCGTTGTTGCAAGAGGGGCAGAAGAACTCTATTTTTATCAGTTGATCTGATGGGTGCAAATTAACGAAAGCCTGGATTCTGAAAATTCATATGGGTGTTCTCCATCAGGCTTTTGCAATGCGTTAGCATTCGAGAGTTAGACTTTTGTGGGAACTCAAAGACGCGAAGAATGAAACTTTTTTACTTGATTTTCAAGTTTTTTTTTAAATTTATACAACATATTGAAATTATTGAATTTTATAAAATAAACATTTAATTTAATCGTCGATTTAGATCCTGATAGAGGGCCTTCAGCCAACGGTAGTCGGGGGCTTTTGTCTCAAAACTCTGAAGCTTACCTCTTTAAAAATAACCTGAAGTGCTTCTTGAGAAAAGCAAGAGTGGTTAGGGGTCCTGACGGGATTTCTTTCTGTTAGCTTCCATCGCTGAGTTTTTCAGTCTTTAGAATGCTAAGGCTTTCTTGGAAGTCTTTCCTCGTACATTCTTGATCAGGTCTAGAATCTGAGTTCTAGCTCCTCTTCCTTTTTCTTCCCAAAGAAAATGTGCTTTTTTTGAGCATAAGCAACTGATATTTTTAAAATCTTGTCTTTTCTTAAGATTTCATGTTCGAGTTGCTTAATTCTGCCTTCCACCCTTAACGGGTTTCTTATTCCATGCTAAAGCATGCATCCATGATGTGGACCATTCTTTTATTTAAGTTGAATGTAATCTCTCTCATCTGAGATCAAGCTCTCATGGTTCATCTTTTCAATTTGTGGTACACACCTTGATCTGAGTCTGTGGATCCTAGAACTCTTCTATCTTGCCTTTCAGAGATCCATTGAGGCCCTGTTCCAAGCAAGCAAAGCTTCTTTCAGGATCTTTTCTTGGAGTTTTTTTAAACTATTTTGAATAAATTTTACGATGCCTCAAAACCCGATTGCTCCCTATTTTCAAAACTTGCTAATTCAACTATCCTGAGACAGGGGATCGTGGTGCGGGCTGTAATTGCAACAAGCACAAATCATAGCTGGGCTGTTGAAAACTTATCGCAAAATTTGGTTTATCGATCACGTAGGTCAAAAGATTCGGTCCTCGAATAGACTGCCACTTGCAGTATGGATTAATCACATGAAGAGCTCGGATACGTGACTCGTAAGTTCGGTTCCTTGGGAAGTCGGCTCTTGATCCGGGGTCACTTATCCGAGACAATATCTATCATATAAGTTGATAATTGACTTCTGATGGGTGGTTTACGAGATTCATTTTGTTTTAGATCTATTTAATTTTAAATTTTATTGCTTTCATAAATTTTTGCGAGTGAGATTTTTTCATTTTTAACTTGAGAAAGGTTTTAGAATGTGACAATGCGAGTGGATGAGTTTTATAAAATTTAATTAGGGAGTTTTAGTCATGTTCCGAATCATTCTTTTTTTTGTGCTTACTGTTTCGGTGTCAGGTTGTGATAAGGAGACAAGAAAACTGAGAACATTAGAAGAGGTGGTAAAGGATGCAGTGCATCATGAGCTTAAAAAGACAGATAACAAAAAAGCATCCCAGGATTTAGAAGATCGGCTGAGTAAAATTGAAAATTTATTCATAGATTTGTCATCAGAAAAAAAAGAATCTGATGAGAGAAATTTTGGAGAGATTAGAAATCTGAAAAATTTCTGGGAAATAGGACTCCGTCGTGCAAAAACTGAAGCTGATGTTTTAAGATTATTAATATATGCGCTTTTTAAGGTGCAAGCAAATCTCGGTGAAGAAGCAGAGGATTTTTGTTTCGCCAAACAGAGTAATTTGGAGCAGATGGTGTCAGTTGGGCTTGACTTTTCTCTCAAAGTTGCAGTGAATTTAGGATCACTCAGTGAGGTCCTAAGAAAACTGAAAGGTATCCGTATAAGATCGCAAAAAATGTTCCAGGAACATGCAGGTAGCAATGACAATTCATCAGAGGAAGTCAAAGAATGTCAGGATGATAGTGCTGAAAATTTGAGTAATAGGGAGTTCTTTCGTCTACAAGGTCAGCCTGAAAGTCTAAGTTCACTGATAAATCTGCTTCACGGGACGCAAACATCGCTTGTTGCTAATATTGATAGTTTTGATAATGGCATTTCGAATGGCACAGATCATCGGATCTGCTTGCGTAATTTATATGCTTCAGTCCTGCGTTGCTTGCCTGAACTTCAAAAGGCTCTAGATTATCTTCAAGATAAGCTTGAGACTGGAGAGCCGGTTTTTGATCCAAGTAAAGACTTGTATCAAAAATTTGAAGAAATTGATCAGAATATTCGAAGTGAGCGATCATCAACGGGTGTTTTTGTACAAAATAGTGATCCATATGTCTTTTTTTCCAGTGGAGCATGTCATAATTTATTAAATGAAAGTTCAATTCCCCAAGTGTCTACTTCGAAAATTTGCGGCGAAGCGATAAGTCTTCAAAAAGAAAATGCATGGCTCTGTATGAAAAATTCGCAAGGATTTGTCAGTGAAGTTGATCTTTTGTGACTTGAGAAGTTTTTTGGCAATGAGAAAATGATGTACGTAAGTGATTTAGGGAGTAGGGAGGTAGTGTTGAAAAGAGACTTCGCTGAGATTTTATCTGCAATAAAATGGCATAAAGTTAAAATTCAAAAAAAAGTTGAACTTACACGAAGATAGACTGAGTTAGAGCTCTGAGTGAGCAGGACCGCAAAAAAAAGAAGCTATGAATAAGCTTCAATCATAGGTTCAATTTGAGAGAAATACCTCATCAGCAAGATCTCAAAATGTAAAAAATTAGCTTAAAAATGTGTTGCTTTTGTCACTGATTTCAATATGCAAGAAACTTTGACTGTGTATTATACTCAATGTGGATAAAAACAGGTAGAAGCCTTGAATTTCTTAATTGGAGTTGGAGTTTGCTCAAGAAATGGATATTTTTATTTTTTTAGCTGAATGGAGATGACAATGAAAAAAACTTTTTATGCATTTGTTATTTATTTTGTAATAGCGAGTAAGTTTGTGATTGGTGGAATAGGTGATGGAACTGATAGATCCGAGAAATTTGATGTGTCGGCTCAACTGACTGGAATAAGCCCTCGGATTCAGTCAATTGAAGGAATTTCTGTGGATCAACTTTTAGACGAGAACTGCGTAGAAGCGCAACTCGTTGAAGTGGTTGATGAGATTCGACCAGTTGAAGCAATGGCGATGAATCGAACTAACGAGAATTACCTCTTCATTCGAATGAGAGAAGTGGGCAATGAATTGATAACACTTCGACAAATTCAATCAAAACGACTTCGAGATCCTTATTACGCATTGGATCGATTAGATGAAATAAGTAGTATGATGCGGTTTCTTTATGGAGATTCTGCAGATGAATTCGTGGAATCAGTTAAAAAAAATCGAGAGATTCAAGTGTTGTTTGATAGATATGCACATTGTGAATCACTTCGAATAGAGTATCATCAGCTTCGAAGAGTTGAAGTAAACAGGATGGGTGAAATCCTACGAAGACTTGAGAGTCGGTATCTTCCCCCAGATGTTTCATTAAGATATAGTTTATTCTGGAGGGAATTGAGATCTACATATCCTCTTCCAAATGTTTCATCAAGAGATCATTTGCTTCGAGAGGGATATCTTTCGCCATATCCTTCCCATAATGTTTCATCAAGAGATCATTTATGTGATAATTTATTAGATGAAAATTCGGCTTCCCAAGCGTCTCCTCCGAAAATTTTCGAGGAAGAGATAAGTCTTCAGGAAACAAGTAGATGGCTCTGTATGAAAAATTCGCAAGGATTTGTCAGTGAAGTTGATCTTTTGTGACTTGAGAAGTTTTTTGGCAATGAGAAAATGATGTACGTAAGTGATTTAGGGAGTAGGGAGGTAGTGTTGAAAAGAGACTTCGCTGAGATTTTATCTGCAATAAAATGGCATAAAGTTAAAATTCAAAAAAAAGTTGAACTTACACGAAGATAGACTGAGTTAGAGCTCTGAGTGAGCAGGACCGCAAAAAAAAGAAGCTATGAATAAGCTTCAATCATAGGTTCAATTTGAGAGAAATACCTCATCAGCAAGATCTCAAAATGTAAAAAATTAGCTTAAAAATGTGTTGCTTTTGTCACTGATTTCAATATGCAAGAAACTTTGACTGTGTATTATACTCAATGTGGATAAAAACAGGTAGAAGCCTTGAATTTCTTAATTGGAGTTGGAGTTTGCTCAAGAAATGGATATTTTTATTTTTTTAGCTGAATGGAGATGACAATGAAAAAAACTTTTTATGCATTTGTTATTTATTTTGTAATAGCGAGTAAGTTTGTGATTGGTGGAATAGGTGATGGAACTGATAGATCCGAGAAATTTGATGTGTCGGCTCAATTGACTGAAATAAGCCCTCGGATTCAGTCAATTGAAGCAATTTCTGTGGATCAACTTTTAGACGAGAACTGCGTAGAAGCGCAACTCGTTGAAGTGGTTGATGAGATTCGACCAGTTGAAGCAATGGCAATGAGTCAAACTAACGAGGATTACCTGTCGGTTCGACTACGAGAAGTGGGTTGTGAATTGATAGCCCTTCAACAAACTCAATCAAAACGACTTCGAGATCCTTATTACGCATTGGATCGATTAGCCGAAATGGGTAGTATGATGCAGTTTGTTTATGGAGATGATGCAGATGAATTGGTGGAATCAATTAAAAAAAGTCGAGAAATTCAAGTGTTGCTTGATAGATACGCGCATTGTGAATCACTTCGAATAAAATATTATCAGCTTCGAAGAATTGAAACAGATAGGATGGGTGAAATCCTACGAAGACTCGAGAGTCGGTATATTCCCCCAGATATTTTATTAAAATACAATTTATCTGGTAAAAAATTTCCACCTTCATATTTTCTCCCAAATGTTTCATCAAGAGATCATTTGCTTCAAAAGGGATATTATACGCCATGGCCTTCCCAAAATGTTTCATCAAGAGATCATTTGCTTCGAGAGGAGTATCTTTCGCCATGTCCTTCGCAAAATGTTTCATCAAGAGATCATTTGCTTCGAGAGGAGTATCTTTCGCCATGTCCTTCGCAAAATGTTTCATCAAGAGATCATTTGCTTCGAGATGGATATCTTTCGCCATGTTCTTCCCAAAATGTTTCATCAAGAGATCATTTATGTGATAATTTATTAGATGAAAATTCGGCTTCCCAAGCGTCTCCTCCGAAAATTTTCGAGGAAGAGATAAGTTTTCAGGAAACAAGTAGATGGCTCTGTATGAAAAATTCGCAGGAATTCTCAAGTGAAGTTGATCTTTTGTGACTTGAGAAGTTTTTTTTGGCAAGGAGAAAATGCTGCACGTAAGTCAGGAAGTGGGGAGGTAGTGTTGAAAAGAGACTCTGCTTAGATTTTATTTGCAATAAAAAATGACACATAGAAGCCCGAAATACAGTATTAACCTATGGTTTTAAAGTCATGGGTACTTTATCCTATGCATCTATGTATGACACAAGCGGTTGAGGTGACAACCATAACTTTAGTTAATATGGTAAGAGCATCAGGGATATGCTAGCATCTAAAAAGGTCTATCGCTGAAAGACTTGATTTTTAAAACGAAAGCTTATGGATCGTGGTTTTCTCAATCAGGGCTTTCTTGTTTGTCAAGACAAGGTTGGTATTTGATGGAGCAGATGGTAGTATTTTGCTTGATGGTACCAAGTGCTTAGTTTCTATCTGAAGGGAGTTTTTTATGACAGCTATTTTAGTGACTATTTATACCATGAAACAATGTCCTTACTGTGTTTCAGCTACCAGTCTTTTGAACAAAAGAGGGATTGCTTTTGAATCTGTGATGGTGGACCCAGACGATGATCAGATGTGGGAGGATCTTTACAAGCGTTCGGGGATGAAAACAGTTCCTCAGATTTTTCATGGTAAAAAGCTGATCGGTGGATTTCGAGAACTTGATGCTTTAGATAAAGTGGATAGCTTAGCTTCTTTGAAAAAAGCCCCTTAGTGATTTTTTTTATTTGTAATATACTTCTTGATGCATATTCGGTTTGGCTACGCCTTTTTCGGTGAGAAGGGCTTTGACTTCTTGTATCATACCTCCATGACCACATAGGTAGTACTGTGTTTGAAGCCAGGGAAAGCTTGCATCCAGTGTTTTCAAATAGTCGGTCACACGTCCTTTGAAGTGCCCATGATCTCGATTTTGTGAAATGCTGTTGATGAGTGTGATATTTTTTTGTTGAAAATCTTCTTGATACAGTAGCTCTTCTTGTGTCCTGACCCCTAAAAAACAGTAGGTATGTAGTGGGGGATGGTTGGTAAACTTTTCTGATAGGAGCATCGATCGAAATGGAGCAATACCTGTCCCAGTTGCCACGAAGCAAATGTGAGAAGTTGGCTCGGGTTGGTAGGTAAAATCTCCATACGGAGCCATGATCTGGAAGGTGTTTTTTGCACGTAGTTGAGACAGGTACTGGGTACCCGGTCCATTCTCTACTTTTTTGATACAAAGCTCAATAGGGCGCTTTTGGGGAGAGGAGGCAATGGAATAAGCCCTCCGTAAATTGCGGCCTTGTGGACCTGCCTCGGGGATGATGACACTGACAAATTGGCCGCCTTCGAAGGTGATCGAAGGCTCGGTCTCAAAAGCAATTTCAAAAACGCTTGGAGTTAAGTTTTTGTAAGATACCACCGTCGCATTACAGGAAATAGGTTTCATCAGATAGCTCCTCGGGGGAACATATCTCATAATCCCGTTTGACGCTACCTCTACCTTGAGATAGCCTCATGGGATGTTTGGATTGAGTTTAGGTCATCTTTTGGTGGTCTCGTTGGTCGTTTTACTTTTTGGATACCGGCGGTTGCCTGAACTGGGGCATGCTTTGGGGAAGGGAGCCAGCGCTTTTAAGAGGGGTCTTGCTGGAAAAGATGCCTATGGTCCAGATGATTCGCATTTGGAATGATGTCTATTCCTCTTTTGTTGGCATCTTCTTCTCCAAGACGTTTTGATTTATTGCGTCAAGTCGGATTTCATCCGGAAGTACGCATTCCTGAGGTGGATGAGTCTCAGCTCCTTGGAGAGAAACCGGATGCTTTTGTGTCTCGCTTGGCTTTAGAAAAAGTGCATTCCATTCGGTCCCAAGTCCAGCACGCAGAATGGCTGGCATTGGGTGCTGATACGGTTGTTGTGCTTGAAGGTCAGGTCTTTGGCAAGCCTTCTTCTGTCCAAGAAGCTCTTGAGATGCTGGTGTCTTTATCGGGAAAAAAGCATGAGGTTCTTACGGGCTATTGTTTGCTTCATACGAAAAAAAAGCAGGAAGTGAAGCGTTCTTGCCGTGTCATCAGAACTCAAGTGAGCTTGCGCTCTTTGAGTCTGGAAGAAATCGAGCGCTACGTTGCAACGTCTGAGCCCTTAGATAAAGCAGGCAGTTATGGTGTCCAAAATTTTGGCACTTTACTGGTAGAAAAAATAGAAGGAAGCTACACAAATGTGGTGGGACTGCCTTTGACAGAACTTTGTTCTGATTTGAAAGATTTTTTTGGGATTCCTCTTTTTTCATGGATCAATTAACAAAGCTGCAAGTTCGCTATCATGCGATTCTTCAGCAATTGCAAGGTCGCAACTTAATTGCTGTTAGTAAAGGCCAAAGTGTCGAGAAAATCGCCCTTTTGTACCGTGAGGGACAGCGAGATTTTGGAGAAAACTACGCTCAGGAACTTGTAGAGAAGGCCATCACTTGTCAGGCTGAGGGCATGGAGATACGCTGGCATTTTTTAGGTCATCTGCAAAAGAATAAAGTAAAAGGGTTACTGCCCCATCTGTATGCTATCCATTCTTTGGATTCTTGGAAGCTTGCTGAAATACTGAGCCAAGGGTCAATCGGACTTTTTGTCTTCATTCAGGTGCTTTTTGAGTCTTTTTCTGGTCGAACGGGCGTGTTGCATCATGAAGTTGCTGGGTTGGCTCAAAAAATAAGCACTTTGCCCGGTCTTTGCTTGCAAGGATTGATGGGCATTGCTCCTGACTATTTTCATGCTCAAGTTTTTTTTCATAAGCTTCAGCAACTGGAGTTACAGTGCCGTCCTTTTACGCAAGGAAAGCTTTCTATGGGAATGTCTCGGGATTATTTACTTGCTTTACCAGCGGGTGCTACGCATCTGCGCTTGGGTGAAGCGCTTTTTGGAGCGCGTGCTTAGGCATTTATTCTAAAAAATACTTAACTTTCTGATAATATCTTAAAAAGAACAATCCTTGGTTTTCAAGAAGTTTTAGTATTTCAAGTGTATCGTTTTTTTTGCAGGATATAGTTTCAGTTCATCAAAACTTGCGGATATTTGTGCACAGCTCTTGTTAGGAAAAACTGTCACATTCTTTGAAAATTATTGCTGATTTTTTAAAAATATCAAACTCAGAAGTGTTGGATGATTTAGTTCACAGATACTGTATTTGATTTTTTTTTAAAACAAATACTTAGGTTTTAGTGCTTTACCTTTATCTTTTAAAGTTTCCGTTATTTTCAAATTTTATTAACAATATGTTCCTTGTGACATAGGTGTTTTTTTTACAAAAAAAATGCATGAGCACACAATTTGCATATTTTATAATTATGTATTATTTGTTTTTTTTGTGGATAATGCTGAATACAAGTTTTTCAAATGCAGCAAACAATTCAACAGCACAACAAATACCCATCAATTCTAGTGCTTCTTCTCAACAAGAGTCTGTGAGTATTCCCAATAAAGTGATTGCTACTTCTTGGATGATCGACAATCTTCTGGGCTTGTTAAATCCGGCAAATGCTGCAAGATGTTTGATGCTAAATAGTTCATCAAAAAAATCTCATAGAGAATTAGGTATAGTGAATTGTTTCTCAGATCAGCCATTATCTTTTGTTAATCAAAGCATCACAGATACTTCTCTCTCTAGTCTAAAAAATGGATGTTACTCTAAGATCAAAAAATTAAATCTTATTCGTTCGAGATTTAACCCAGAGATGTTCAGAGAGATTCCTGAAAGCCTGGTGGAATTATCAATTGATCTTCCTCGAGAAGATGCGACTCATCAAGCATTTATCGAAAAACTAATAGATAATATTATCAAAAGATTTAAAAACTTAGAAAAGTTAGATCTTAGTAACATTCCTCTCCGTGAAAATGAAATTGAAAAGATTGTTTCATCGTTAAGTAATCTTAAAGAGTTGCGTTTAAGTCATTGCTCTATCAATGCCTCGCATGTTCGAAAAATTGCTCAAATGAAAGCTCTTACCCATTTAGATCTTTCTTCGAATAACGTGCATGATGAGGGAGTTCTTGCGCTTTCTCAAATGAAAGCTCTTACCCATTTAGATCTTTCTTCGAATAACGTGCGTGATGAGGGAGCTTCTATTCTTTTTCGAATGGGGCATCTTACTGACTTAAATCTTTCTGGGAATGCTATCCATGGTAATACAGTTTTCTTGGCTCCTGAGTCAAGCAGTATGATTCATTTGAACCTTTCTGACAATGCGATCAGAGCGGATCAAGTGGCATCCCTTTCTCCAGTACTTTCTAAAATGCATCAACTTACCCATTTGGATCTTTCTGGAAATTTGATCATCGGTGGTACCGCTCGGTTACTTTTTCGTTCACTCAGGCATGTTATTCACTTAAACCTTGCTGATACTGGTGTCGGGCATCTCAATGAGGCTCAAATTCACTCTTTTTTTCAGGGACTTTCTGAAATGAATCATCTTACTCATTTAAATCTTTCTTACAATGCTATGGGGAATGCTGGATTTGAAATACTTTCTCAAATGGATTTCCCATTTATTCACTTAAATCTTTCATCTAATCAGATCGATGATAAGAAAGTTTCCGATTTTTCTAAAATGAAGAATCTTACTCATTTAGACCTTTCACACAATTTTATCAGTAATGTTGGAGCTCGTATACTTTCTGCCATGAAGCATCTGAAGGACTTAAATCTTTCTTACAATACTATCGATAACAAAGAGGGAGCTCGCATCTTTTCTCAAATGATGGATGTTGCCCAATGGACTCCTACTCGTAGGATTTGGTGAGATAAGACGCTTTTGACTTTGATTCATGCTTAGGTGCACAAAAGTTCATCAAAAACAGATTTTTCTGGAAGCGCTGACGTGTTATCAAGGGATCACGAGGGCTTATGCTTCTCCTCAGCATTTAAAAAAATCCTGTGTCATGACGAGATAGATTCTCTAGTCTGATTCAAGACATTCGTTTTAAAACTAAAAAATTAGCGTACTCATCGCCACTTTTCGTAAGGAAAGTGGCAAGTGTCTTATAAGCGATAGGACTAAGAATGCAGAAATTTCGCTTAATTTTGCTATGGACACAAATTCTGTACGGGCAAGATGCGAGAAATTTGATCCATAGTTTAAAAATTTTGGGTTGTTTGAGCAGGAAGATAGGATGAAATACTTAGAGCTAGGTAAAACCGTATAGATTTAATAGGCATAAATTTCATCTCCATATGACTTCAGTGTATCAAATATTTTTTTTTTTGTTAAGTCTGCATTTGGTACTTTTAAGACACAGGTTAAAAGGAAGATTTTTTTCTTTGGTTAAAAGAGTTGTCACTTCATCTGGAATGATTATTTTTTACGCCATTATTTTTAAAAAAAACTTTTACAAAAATAAAAGAAAGATGTGTTTCTAAGTGTTGTAAAGACTTTTTTATCCGAAATTTCTGCTTGAAGAGATAGATGATCTTCAAATTTTAAAAATTAGTATCCATTATCGTTTGGTTGCAGGGTATTGCAGTGATTGACCATCTGAAAAAGCGTCTGTTTTATTTGCTGTATCCTTCTTTGCATAAAAGTTGCATCATACATTGTATGCAAAAATTTAATTTTTGTATTTTTTTTCTGATTTTATCGCTAAAGCCTCACTCAGCGAATGCTTGCTTCAAGGTTTTCTTGCCATGTTTAAATAATTTACACTCAGCATGGGAAAGCATTTTTTCGGATATTAGAATAAAATTTGTTAACAAAAAAGTGAAAGATGGCTATAAATCAAACATTATAAATAAAATCAATAAAAAATTAGAAGAATTAACTCTAGAAGAATTGAATCAGGATACTCTTTTCGAGTTAGCAAAAAGAAAGAAGCAGGAGGTGAATGAAGAATTCGAATTTCAAGATGCTTTTTTTTCAAAAATTTTAAGGCCTGAATTGATTTTTCGAAGCAGTAGTGCAGTACCTAATCGTCCTGTTGAAATACCTACAGCCACGAAAGTGCCTTCTCAACAAAATGGTTCAGAAGTTCTAGTGGTTGAAGAGATTAATCCATTTGCGAATCAAATACCTGATCAAATTGCGAATCAAATATCTAGTGAAATACTTAAAACTCAAATATTTGTTTTGGATAAAACTAAAATCTGTGTCAATTCTAAACCTACAAATGGATTCTCTACAAGGCCTTGGTATCCAGACTTAGACTTGATACTTCAAGATATCTATGGAAATACGGATAATCGTGATGCGTTTAAAAAAATAGTTTGTGGATCTCAAGATACAATGTTGAGTAATCCTCTTTTTTCTGAACAGAGGCTTATGGAATACGACAATGAAATATTATACTTTAAATTTAGTAAGGATCTCAATAAGTTGTCTAACGATACGAATTTTAAATCAAAAATAGATTTATTAAAAAAGAACTTCAAGCTTAAGCTGTATTATGAATATGCTATTAGTCATGAGCAAAAGAAAATAACAGAAGCAGAAAGTAATGTTAATATTTTAAATCACCAGATATTCTTATTACAAGGATTAATTTCTTTTTTGCAAAATCCTCGTAGTTTAAATTATAGTTCATTTGAAGAATTTAAGAAAAATTCATTTAACCTTCTAGGGCTTGCTCTTGATGAATGGGCTTTTATCAAGAGCATGTGGACAAAGCACTAGATTGTGATCGTGAAAATGAAGCTTAATGCATTGATTGCCATCCATTTTTCATGGTGCCTCATGTAGTGTTCCTGCAGGCTATTAGCCTTTGCAATATTTTTTTGATCTAACCTCTGATTAGAGTACTTAAAGCCTAGAAATGTTGGCTTTGGAGAGACAATTGCCATAACTACTGAACTCGTCTTTCTAACAGTTTGGACCATTGTATGAAGTGCTAAATCCAGAGAATGACTGCACCAAAAACCCTTGCTTGAGTTTCATTTATCTTAATTGCTTTTTTTCTTTCAAAAATGCTTTTAATGAATGTGTTCTTGAGCGTGAAACTAAGATACATCTTAATGCTTAGGGTGATAGTAGGATTGATCTTAGAAGTGTCTCCCAAAAAAGTAGATAGGGCGAGGGTCTAAAAATCGTTGTTCTAGCTTTTGACTGAAATTCTGAGCAAAAGTGAAGCCATAGGGGGAATTGCTATTTTACGCTTCTCAAATCTCGATCTTTGCCATAGAAGGTAGCCTGTTCTAGCCTGAATACCTTGCGTAGTGCCATCGCAACTAGATAGAGTTTCTTTCCAAGGACTTCAGAGAAAAGTGTGATCCAGTTCTTCTATGTCCGAACGCTGAAGACCACTTAGCGTGGGTTATTTCATCGTTTAGGTAGAGCACTCTTCGAGTCTTAAGGGCTTTTTGGTCTTTATTCAGAAAACCTATGCGCCTATCTGAACTACACTGATCAAAATCAAGTAAGAATTCAGGCATTTTCAAGCTCTTGTTAGGACTTAATGCTCATACTACGCGGTTAGTGTGTCAAAACATGACTTTATTACTTTATTTTTTCCCTATCTTATTTTCTAAAACTAAGATAATATTAAATAATAAAATTTTAAAAATATTTAAAATAATGATAAGTAGGTAATTTTTTAATATAAATCTAATCAAGCACGAATAAAAATAGGCTATAAGTTAATCTTATGATAAAAAAAATAATTTGTTTTTCTATGTTTTTCTTTATTATAATGACTAAAATTATAAATGCGCATCCAAATTGTTTTTCGAAAACGATAGATGACAAGAATATAAAAAATTTTTTATATATTATAGGAATAAAAGACAGGACTGTTGAGAGTATTAATAAAAAATTTCAATCATTCACTCGAAAAAAAAAGAGATCTAGTGAAGATTTACAAGATGTAGCAGAAGAACAATCTGGTGTTACAGGACAAGACTCATCTAAAGAAACTCCACTTGTTTATACGAGGTTTGGGGCTGCTTGCATTCATGATTTCAACAATCAAGAGTTCGAAGAATTTATGAATACAAATAACTTGAGTGAAAAAGAGGAGAACTTTTTAAGAAACGCCAAAAATAATAAAGATGACTTGAGCAACAAATGTTCCTCCTTTTTCGGTAGATTTTCTTTAGAATTGATGTTTTCTTTTCTTCTTCATCAATCTGTTTTTTTTACGTCCCTATAGTTTTGTAAATGTGTATGCAGAGATCATGATATTTAAAAATTTGCTAATATTTCTTTTTCTTTCAATTTGATGTGCAGTAGGATCAAATATCATGAAGAATAGCATCTTTGAGTTCTGCTTGATTGTTCTATAGATTGCTTTTGAGCAAAACTCATGGTAGTCGTTAAAAAACGATTCGAAAGTTATGCTGTGATTCCGTTTACGGATTAAAGCAGAAGTGTATATTGGCAAAAAGCAAACCGTATTTTTCATGCTTTCTCGGGTGTAGAGCTTGGGTACTTGTGTGAGCTGATGAAGTAAGAGAATGAATCAAAACCTCTTTTAAGGTTACTCATAGGTTGCTTCTTGAGGTAATTGAGATTTTCAGTACTTGTTTTGAGCGTCAAGAGTTCGTGCTAAAACAAGGTGCCACGAATCCAAATGCCAAGCGAAGTTACTTCAGCTAAACTTGCGATTTTTCCGAATTCTATAGAATTCGGATTCCGATTGATGCGCTGTCCAGCAATAGGATATGTTGTAATGCATGGTAGAAGGATGATGGCAGGACTGATGGCGTAAGTTACTCCTAAAAAGGTAGAGATAGCATGCAGTCTCCAAGCTGAGCTATCTCCATTGGAAATCAAGCTTGCATTAAAAGGATTCCAATCAGAGTAAACTTGTTTGACATAGCTCATGTTTCCACCCAAGGTAATGCTTAGTTGAGAAGTCAGTCTATAATTAAGGGTAGGTATAGCAGATAAAATGATCTCTGGTTTATTTTTTGCATCAAAGCCTGCTTTTTGATGATGCGATTCAGAAGCATCTAAGTTCTCGTAAAAAAAAACTCTAGGTTGAAGCATGGCAAACACAAACCATCGGCTTCCTGAGGGATCATATCTAAGAGCCGCAAATAGTCCAGGGGCTAAAATGGTCGTTCTAGCTTGTGACTGAAATCCTGATAAAAAAGGAGGAAAAAAATAAGGGAAATCGGTATTGATGCTTCCTGTTAAATCCCAGTCTTTGCCGTATAAAAGCTTGCCGGAAATTCCAACGCGAACACCTTCGTAGCGATAATTCTGTAAATGTTGATCGCAATTGTTCACAAGAATAACATTCCTGAGTTGTAGGTCAAGAGCTAATTTTCGAGAAAATTTGTATTTGAAGGATATCTGATTAATTAGGCGAAGGCCTCCGTCGTTTTTTAATCCAAATTGATTAGGATTATGAGAAAAAGTGTGCGATGTAATGCCTGGGCCATTGAAGTAAGAAAAATAGCTGAGACCAAAAATTTCAGAGACTTTTTCCCAAGAAAAATTTTCAGATTTTTTCATGGAAGTCGAATAGGTGTTCAGTCTATCTTTCTGAGACTCAATTGCGTGAGTATTCAGAGAATGCGCGAAGAAACTCAGTAAAATGAGGGCGAGTTTTAACACTTCAAATAACTCTTAAAAAAATTTTTTTTTAAGCAGTCACTATGAAGAGGATTCAGCAGGAAGCTCGAGATTTTTTTTTTCCAAGTCATCCAGTCTGATGAACGTTTTATGGCGAGGTCCGGGGATTGCCTTATGGCATGACTCATGGAAGTTTTTAAAAAATAGAAAAACCAACGTGTTGTATTCGTGGTTGAGGCAAGGTTCAAAAAAGTGACTATGGTTTCTGAAGGTATAAATTTCTGAAATTTTCGAATGGTTCCTGTTCTCATGAGGTCCTTTGAGGATCGGTTTGAGGGTATTTCAAGCAATGTATTTTATGTTTTGTTACGATCATTTCAGGGTGTCTCATGCAATCCCCCCTTTATCGTAAATTTTATGAACTTCGTTTAGATTGACGGGAGTTTTTACGCTGTCGATCAGATGTCTTCTGTGTTGAGTGGCTCTTATGCAAAGTCCTTCCCAAAAAATAGTAGAATCTCGAAAAATCAAGAAGGTGGATTCCTTGCTATTCGCCAGATATGGTGAAAATCGACTCAAGTCAGGTACAGAACTGTTGGGACGCGATATCGCTTCTTTTTGTAGATTTTGTGTGTGAAGCGTTTTGTCTGATGTCTCCCAAGAGCCATAGATAAAACAAGTCATTGATTTCATCGTTTTCCTCAAGATGGTTAAGTTGCGATGTATCGAATGTTGGTAAGTTGCATATGTACCGAATCAACGAAGTTTTTTCTATCGAAAATTTTAAAAGTCTTTTCTCATGCAGAAAATCAATGATAAAGATTTTGTTTTTCAGGGATGAATGTTCGAACGTCGGTATTGGGTCGTTTGAGGGGTACAAGAGGGCTGACCTCCTCTTGCTAGGATCACAATTTTATTCGATTGATCAATTAGATTTCTTGTTTGGGTTTTTGTACGGGAGATGGTTCGCTCTATGGTTGAGATCACTTCAGGAACGTTGTCAACTTATATAGTTAAACTTTTGGGTTTCAAAATCCTTGGGACGAGGGAGAGTTACGCAGAGAGATGCCAACGCGCAACGATTGGATCATCGGGATAGGAGTGTGTCAAGAAAAGAAGTTTTGGTTCTTGAGAAAAAAGACACTAAACTCGGAAGATGTCTTTTAAAAAAAGACACATCTTCTCCCAAGAATCTTGATCTGCCTGAGCATCATAAGCAATGGGAAGCTTGAAACGTTTTCCGAGGGAAGTGGCCTCGGGATTGGTAAACCCATGTTCCGCGTCAGGATAGGCATGAAACTTAAAATCTGCTTGAGAGGTTTTCATCTCCTGATGAAAAGCCTCTACTTCTTCTTGTGGCACCATTTTATCTTGATGGCCATGCAAAACAAGAATCTTGGGATGAATTTTTTGCGTTTGAAACGAAGAACGAAGTCCTCCGTGAAAACTCACTACGGCTACCAGGGAAGTATGTGGTTGTCGGGCAAGGTTGAGTACCTGAGTGCCTCCAAAACAGTAACCTATTGCTGCGATACGCTGAGGGTCTAGGTGCAATGCTACTTTTTTAGCTTCCTCAAATGCAAGCTTGACAAAGCTTTCTAGCATTTCCATACTTTTTAGTGGCTGCTCATAAAAGCATTTCGCAAGCGCTAACGCTTCGTCTGGATCAGAGGCAGTTTTCGCCTCTCCATAAAGATCTACTGCAAGGCTAGCACAACCTAGCGCTTCAGTGAGCTTCCGGGCCCTCATTTCTAATTGAGAGGTTTTTCCCCACCACTCATGAACGAGTACGACTAGGGGCTGATTTTCAGATTTTGAGTGAAAGTACAAATCGCCTAGGTACCTGATCGAGGATTGAGTCAGAGTGACTGGAAGGCTTTGAATCGTCATGGCTTCTGATACCGTATTTTTTTTTCTTTGGAAACTAAAAAAATTTGAAGATTCATGCAAGAGGCAATCCCTTTTAGGGGGGTTATCCATGCACAGGGGTCTTCATGAGGAATAAATTAAATTCATTGGGGTTTCATGTGCTGATTTTAAGTCGTGTCGATGATTTTTTACGATCCACAGTTCGTCCATAAAAGGGCGGAACCAGCAGAGATGCTTTCCCTGAGTGAGATAAATTATAAAAATTAATTATCTCTGCGATCAAAAAGTGACTTCCTTCCTAGAAGCAAGATAATCCGCTCCCACATCCCCGATGGGATTTCCAGTCAGATTTAAGGTGATGATCCCGAGCATTTGAGCGAGGCGAGTCACCCCGAGATCCCCGATTTGATTCCAACTCAGATCTAAGTCGGTAATCCCAGACATATGAGCAATATGGGCTGCTCCATTATCTCTGATTTGATTTCTCACAAGATGCAAGGAGGCGATTGTCTTCATGTGAGTAAGATGAGCAGTTCCGAGATCTCCGATCTGATTTCCAGCGAGATTTAAGTCTGTGATTCCCATCATGTGAGAAATATGGGCTGACCCTGCATCCCCTAGGTGATTGCAGCTCAGATCTAAGGTGATGATCCCAAGCATTTGAGCGATATGACTTGCGCCTGTCTTTCCGATTTGATTATCACAAAGATTTAAAAAGGTAATCCCCTTCATGTGAGCCAGATGAGCGGCTCCGAGATCCCCGATTTGATTTCCGGCAAGACTTAAGTGGGTGATTCCCGTCATATGAGAAACATGAATGACTCCCACATCCCCTAGGTGATTGCAACTCAGATCTAAGGTGATGATCCCGAGCATTTGAGAAATAGGGCTTACTCCCCTAATTCCTATTTGATTATCACAAAGATTTAAGATGGTGATTCCATGCAGTTGAGCAATAAGACCTGCTCCAAGATCCCCGATTTGATTTCCGGCAAGACCTAAGTTTGTTATCCTTAGCCTATGAGCAATCTGCTTGACTCCGACATATCCGATGGGGTTGTAGCTCAGATCTAAGGCCCTTAGCTTTCGCCTATGCGCAAGGTGAGTTGCTCCGACATCTCCGATGAGATTGCAGCTTAGATCTAAGTTTGTGATTTTTTCCATGTGAGCAAGATGACTTGCCCCAAGATCTCCGATTTGATTGCAAACAAGATTTAAGAGGGTCAAATTCTGTAGCTGAGCGAGATGAGTGGCTCCGAGATCCCCGATTTGATTTTTAGCAAGATTCAAAGTGATCATTGCTTGCGTGTGAGCAAGATGAGTGGCTCCGAGATCTTCAATTTGATTGAAGCTCAGATCTAAGTCTGTAACCTCCTTCATTTGCGTAAGATGTGCCGCTCCTGCATCTTTGATGTTATTTTTTGAAAGATTCAAGCTGGTTATGCTTAGCATATGAGAAAGAGAAGCGGCCCCCACTTCTCCGATTTGATTGAAGCTGAGATTGAAGTGGAGGATTCCTTGCATGTGAGCAAGATGACTTACCCCAAGATCCCCGATTCTATTTTTAGCAAGATTTAACCTGATAATGCCCAGCATGCGAGCAATAGGGATCACCCCTGAATCTCCGATCTGATTGAAACTCAGATCTAAGTCTGTGATCCCTTGTATTTTGGCAATGGCGTTCGCATCTGCATTTCTGAGCTCATTATGCCTGAGAATGCATCGCCTTATGCTTGAGCTGGGAGTGAGTTCGTGAGACCCCAAGCAACCGACTTGGTTTTCACTGAGATCTAGCTCTTCAAGCCTTTTCATGTGAGCGATCTTCTTGAACCCTTTACCTGTGATTTGATTGTTTGAGAGGTTCAGGATTTTGATGCCTTCCATTTGAGCAATGATAGATAATTTCGCATCGTTGATATGCTGACTTTTAAGACTTAACACTTCTAAGTGGTTAAAGTAGGCGGTATGCCTTAAGAAATGACGGCTTGAGAGGATATTGCCATTAAGATCTGTAACTGTACTCAGAGACAATTCTTTCATGCTTGAGGGTGCTTTTCTGAAAAGCTTGGGATTTATTTTTGAATGCGCTATTTCTAGTTTTTTCATCGTTCCCCTCTCGTCTTTTTGAAATATCTCTAAGAATTGATTGGGGTTAACGATTGTTTCAAAAAAACCAGAAAGTCTCGATCTGGAATCACTTGCTTGCGCCTCAGGGTGCATAGCGATTGCCCAAGAAGAATGGTATAAAAAAATCACCATGCAAATAAGGATTATGTTTTTCATACAATCAGTCAGTGATAGATCTAGTTTTTTGAGCAATGGTACGAAGTCTTGAGTCGATTTTTCTCCTGATGCCTTTTTATCGCAAGTTCGACCAAGGTATCTAATAATTTAGAATAAGAAAGTCCCGAGGCTTCCCATAATTTAGGATACATACTAATCTCAGTGAAACCAGGCATGGTATTCACTTCATTGAGAAATAATGCTTGGGTTTCGCGGTCTAAAAAGAAATCCACACGAGCTAATCCTGAGCACCCAATCGCTGAAAAGGCTTCTAAAGCATACATTTGAATTTTTTTTACTAGCGAGGCACTAAGACGTGCTGGAATGCTCAAAGAAGCTCCTTTTTTATCCAGGTATTTTGCTTCATAACTATAAAATTCATGATTCGGGATAATTTCACCCACGATACTTGCACGAGGAGGATTTCCTCCTAGCACAGAGCATTCGAGCTCTCGAGCATTGACAGCTTGCTCGACCAGTACCTGTGTATCGTATAAAAAAGCATTCTGAAAAAGCTTCAGGGCATGTCTAGCGTTTTTTACCTTAGATACCCCAAGCGAAGATCCAGTACTGACGGGTTTTACAAAGTAAGGAAAAGAAAATCTTTCATGCACATGGTCTAAAAAAGCGCGAGCATTATCTTCAAACTCTGGATAAGAGATCACGTAAGAATCCACCACGGGAATTCCCGAAGCAGCAAAAAGCCTTCTCGATGTAGCTTTATTCATACCTAGTACAGAACCTAAGACACCGCAACCCACATAGGCAATATTCGCAAGTTCCAAAAGACCTTGAATGGTGCCGTCTTCTCCATAAGAACCATGCAATACGGGAAAAATGACATCAAAATGAGAAGCGGCAAGCTTCTTGGCTAGTGGATTTAATGAAAAAAGCTGTTTTTCATTCTCAAAAGCAACTAAGCTGATTGGTTCCCTTCTGCCATCGAGTTTGACTGACATCGGATCAGCGGAACCCAGACAGGCTTTTTCCTCAGGTAAAAACCACCGCCCCTGCTTGTCAATTCCAATCAGTGTTAATTCGTATTTTTTGCGATTAAACGCACGATAAATAGATAAAGCAGAAGCAATACTTACTTCATGCTCGCCCGATTTACCTCCAAACAATATGGCTATCTTGATTTTTTTCATCAGGAACTCCAGCAAAAAGTTCTAACTGGTAAATACAAAAAAAGCAACTCCTTCTGATGAAAAAAGAATAATGGCTGAAAAGAGTCAAAAAACCTCATGGTTGATTTCAAATGCATGATGCCATGGCTAAAGCTTGCACCGAATCAAGACAGAGCGTGATGGCAAAGATTTGTAGGAGTCTGGGGGGGGTTCTTTCACATTTTTGTTGAGGCTTACCTGGATCTTTTTTGTTCGAGCATTCTTCGTGAAATACGTTTTATTTTGCTTTCAATGGCATGTCGAGAAGGATAAAGATTCTGAATTTTTCGATAAATTACGATAGCATCTTCTAGATGCCCTAAGGCTTCTAAGCAAGAGGCCACTCCAAATTGAGCTTCTGGGATGAGGCTACTTTCAGGGTATTTCTTGATAAATTGTTCGTATTTTTTCTTTGCTTTTTGATAAAAAATATCAGCACTTCCTTGGGAAGCTGTGCGTTTCTCTCCTTGCATATAATAAGTCGCTGCTATTTCAAATTCGGCGTTTTTCGCAAATGCAGAATTTCCAAAACGAGTGATGAGTGTCTCATAAGTTGCTATGGCAAGGTCAAATTTGAAGGAATAAAAGGCACTTTTTCCAATAGCGAATAAAAAGCCGGGAGCATCTTCGTGATCAGGTGCTTCTTCTAAAAGAGACTGATAGTGTGCTATGGCAAGACCATATTGTTCCGTTTTTAGAAATAAAATTTCTCCAATTTGAAGCTTGGCATTCCAAGTGTGCTCTGAGGGCTCATGACCAGCGATATACATTTTAAATTTAGCAATGGCTTCGTCGTACTGAGACAAAAAAAGGCACTGTGTCAGACCGGCTTTGTACAAAGCTTCTTTTCCAAGAAGGCTTTGGGGGTCTTTAGCGTAGGCTTTTTCAAATTCTTGAACGGAGGCTTGATACTTGCGATCAGACCAAAGTTTCTCAGCCAGTATATAATGACTGCGACTGCTTTGTGTACTACAAGCAAGAAGCAGGAACTGAAAAAAAAACGCAACCCTCTGCACAGACTCCTCCTGGGAAATGGTACCATATTTTACGCATTGCCAACACTGGTACAAGTTAAGGTGGTACTCGCTAAAAAATTGACCGACGATGAGTTCAAGATGCTGCTTAAGTCAGCGATTACAACTTCGATGAACTGAAGATAGCCATAGTGCAATTGGATATTCGAGAAGATAGTAGTCGCAAAATTCGAGTTTCAAGTTTTTTTCTGGAATTTTTATAACATATTGAGATTATTGGCTTCTTTAAATCAATCATTTTCTGTCATCCCTTAAAAATCAAGGAGTATCAAAAACTTGAGTGATTTTTATCTCAAAAAGGTTTTTTGGCTTCTGATTTTGATACTTGGTTTCCTTGGGGGTGCAAGTTAGAGGCAGTTGCAAGCTGCTTACGTTGCTTGCTTGGTTTAAAGAGGGGTTGAAAAATCTTGTGAATGAAATTGACATATAAACTGTATTGCTCATTATCCGCCCTATCAGTCAAAATGAAATTCCATTGAACATAAACTTTTTCCACCTATTACATGATTAACGCAAAATGTTATTTTAAGTCATTATAACATCACGAAATCATTGATTGAAAAACGCAAACTAATGGATTTAGCCTGAGCATTTGCAAAATTTATGAACTATGTAAAAAAGCTACAAATAGCTTTAAAAATTCCATGAAGGTTATTTTTTGATGAGCTTTTGGGATAATGGAATGATAGGGATCTAAAGCTAGGTCGTAAATCTTCTAAGAATACGAAGTTATTTCGGGCGCGATCCATAGTTCCACTGGAAAGTCGCTGAGTCTTTACTTTCACGAGTTTTTTTTGCTAATAAAACATGTTGGGTGGCTCCTAGAGAGTTTTTCAGGTACTTAGGGATGGGCACCGAAAAGATGATTACTTTGGAAAAAAGGATATAATTCTTAGGATGGAGCTTTCGAATAGAGGGCTAAACGAAGGTTTGTCTCAGGCGTCAAATATTGGTTGCAAGAGGAGAAAAGCTCATGTGACTTAGTGAAAACTCAGCATCTTCAGATGTCATCGCTTTTCCCTATGAGGTTGGAGATCGTAAAACCCTGATTTTTTCTTCGATCTCACTTTCGAGCATCAGCCATCAGAAATGTTCAAGGTTTCCAGATTTTCTTGTAAGTTAGTAGTCAATTTTTCAGAATTTTTTGGCAGCATTCTTCTGCTTCTATTAACTTCATAAACACGAGGATGAGAATAGATATTATTTATCTCACGAATACGTTCATTATTAATAATTCTTACGGAATCAGTTAAATTTATTAATAATCTGTGAGACATATCGCTGATGACTTCCTCTACTTCAGCTCTAGCTTCAATTGCAATAGCTTGAATATCAACATGAGAGTTTAGTAACTTTACTCGCGCTTCATTTACGATTTGCTCCTGAACTGAAGGAGTAGAGAGGTCTTGTCCTTCATGAAGAAGTTGTGCGATAATAGCTACTACATGAGGATTTACGCTATTATTGTAATTATCGCGGATCGATTTTGCAAGTGCAACATAGTCAGATTCAATTTTTTTTAATTGGTTACACGTATCCTGAACTACCACTAAAGCATCGATATTTTTTATTGCAACGCGACACTCATCTGGAAGGTGCCGAAGCGCAGCGTCTAACTTTTCGTCGATTTTCTGAGCCTTCTCTATGATTTTCTGCTCAATCGAAGTATCTATCAGGTTTCCTCCTTTATCGTAAAGTTCCCCCATGTATAACGCAACAAGAGATTCATAAAAAAAGCTGACAGCAGCGTGAATAGAACAATACTTGCTATTGATTTTGACAATTTGTACTTTTTTAACTTGAATTTCTTGAGATCCATCCCCTAACATACTCAATATAACCTCTATGGCACGATCCTGGGGGGTATTTTTGCTGTTAGCAAGACTATTCTTGTCTTCGGATTTTTTAGCACAAAACGCAAACTCATTTGAAATTGCGATGTAAAAAATGAACACATAAATGATTTTTTTCATTCAAACCTCGAATTAGGACCCTGGAGACAATAAATTTTTACAGGCTAACTATGTTCCTCTTTTCAGAAAAATTCGTTTAAGAATTAAATAACTTACAAAATCAAATATAGACTCTACTCGGCACACTAAGTTTATCACAGGCTTCGCAATCAGTTTAAATTTTAGGCTCGCTGATCAGACGGGGATCAGCCTGTTTCATTGGTCCTGAAATTTTTTTAAAATCTGAATTCATCCCCAGGTTAGCTCAGGTTTTCAAAAGATTTTCTATTTTTTATCGATTCATATTATCACAAGGACTCTCCATATCATGTTTTATCTCATTAATAGAATCTTGAATTTCAGAAAGCTTTCTATTTATTGCCTCAAATTGCTCGTCTGTATTAGAAACATTGCCCATTGTTCCAAAAATACCATGAATTACTTGACTAGGATCGCTCTTCACCTCTTCTGAACCAGTATTGTGAGTCTGCGTTTCCTCTGCCTCTTGAGCTCCAGGCACAGCTTCCCTATTTGATGGTGGACGTCCAGTTTGGGTTACAGTATCACTTTTTGATTCATCAGTTCTCTCATGAGAAGAATTACCATCTTGAGCTTCAAGCAGAGAACTGAGAGGTTTTGGATAGCAATCGCTAAAAAATGAAATCATAAGACCTAAGATCGCTATACGATTTTTAATATCCTCAGTTGGAAGATTTTTTATAACCTCATTAAAAAAATCTGATACAATCTTGCCTTTAAGAATATTTTTCTGGCTTTGGGGGTCATCATCGCTATCGAAGAGCACATTACGCCGAGATTCACATGATCTATGCTGAGATTTCGCTGCTTGTTCTGGTAAAAGATTCACAGTATTTGTAGCGATACCAAGTTCTAGATCATCCTCTTTCTGACGTAAAAGACGAGCGATTCGGATTCCGGCTTGAGTGAGAGCATTTGCTCCCTCTTGATAGTGGCTAACGAAATACACCATCATAATCCCATAGATCCGATCATGATCCAAGGTATCACTAGATTTAATGAGAACCTCATAAAAAAATTCTCCTATAACTTTTACTTGATGTTTTCTTTCTTTTCGCCTGAGTTCGATCTCCTCTTGGTCGTTCACTTTTGTTTCCGGCGCTTGTTTATAGGCTACCCAATCACAACCACATACAACAAGGATCAAAAAAAGGAAAATTTGATTCACAGAATCACCCCGTCTTATTGCACTTAATTTATACAAAAGTTGCTACCTTGAAGTTGACCAGACTTCAATGTCAGATTTCAAGATTTTACTCAAATTAAAAATGACAAAATCTCACTTCTAAAAATTTATTAAACTTATAAAATTAAAAATTAAACTAATTTTTGTTACAATGATTAGTTGGCGGAATGCTATCCTACCCTGAAGCAGCGAAGACCAAAATCAAGGCTGCCTTAAGGAAATCAATTAAAACAAACGACTACGGAAGTCCTTCGAGAGATGAGGGATCTGAAGCAAGATGAAGTCTGTGGTCAAACCGAAGGTGGCCTCTGTTGGGCAGTCTCTGGTGTGAAGTAGCGATGGTGTTGAAGTTCCAATCCTTTCCTGCCAGAGTCCAAGTAGTAGGGGTGGGTAAAAAGATCTTCAGTGGTCAGTGCTTATCTGGGGAAGGCTTTCGTGTCCGAGAAATCGTAAATACGACGCATGATCTTGATCCAGGGAATGATAGAGTAAGGGCTTTTCCATGAAATCGTAGTAATTGTAAAATCAGGAGCCGACGAAGATAGGGTGACGTATCTGAGGAAACTACTGAAAAGCGAACAAGGCTTGGGTGGAGATACAGTGGACCCCGTCTAGACAAAAAACGAACTAGAATTTTAAATGACAGGGATGAGCTGCCAAGCTTGCAGCAGCGGGGTTTCCGCATGAGGCCGCCCACCCTTGAGTGGTTACCACTGCGTTATCGGTGACTCCCATAAAATGGAGTTTGATGATTTTGGTACTCTGGTTTGTAATAAAGCTTGAGCGGCACAAGCCATAGCTCGCACTGGCGCTCATAGGTATCCCACTGAAATTAGGTTCAATCATCATTTTTTTTCAGTTCAATTTTGTAGCTTTTTTTTTAACCAGTCCAACTCGAATTTGAGTTGACCAATCTCCTCATAGAGCTGGGCTACCAGCACCTAGAAAGCTCCTTCCTGAGCTTGCTTATTCCCGAAAACGCCGAGGATACACCCATTAGGCTCTTTTTCTACTGACTTGATTGATCATGATGAGCTTTAAAGTGAGGCTGAATCTCCCTTGAGCGCCTCGAGAGCAGCATCTGCTTAATACGAATAACTTCCAAACCCCCTTCTTGTGATGGTCACAAAACCATTTTTTTAACTTAGCAATCTGTTCAGTTTTTGGGGTTCACTATAGTTTATCTTTTAAACTTTAAAAAACAGCTCAATAAATTTATATACAATAATTTACTTCAATTGATTTGAAAAATCTCATAATTTGGATTATTTGGTACGCTCCTGATAAAAAAGCAGAAAAAATTGATTAAACTGTCTTTTTGAAGTATGCATTTTCCAATGAAAATCAATTTTTTTGTGATGGTCGCTATTTTGTATTATCCTTCTTGGTCTATTGCGATGCACCATGATCTTGAATTGAGATTTACTGATTCAAGTCTCGATTTTTTTGGAGCAACTCTCAGCTCGCAAGACTTTTCTAAGTTTCTTTCGATAAAAAATCTTAAAAATATTAAAGAATGCAAAATTTCGCATTCGAAAATGGATCCTAGCCTATTGAGTCAGTTGCCTGCAGATATTGAGAAATTATCACTTAACTCGGTTACCGATCTTGAGGGAAACATTCTCTCAAACTATGATTTTTTAAAAAATACTCCCCTTAAGCACTTAAAAGTATTAATTTTTCGAAATCAGCACATGACTGATTCCCAGTTATCTAAAATTGCTGAAATGCAAGAGCTTCAAGCGCTAGGGCTTTCGAACAATCAAATTACAGGTAAAGGTTTCATGAGTATTGTTAATATTCGAGGACTTGAAGTTTTGGACCTAAGAGATAACCAGGTTGGTTCGTTTCAATCTATCTTTTTTCCCCAAGTTCCAAGCATAAAACGATTAATTCTCAAGCATAACTGTATCAGTAATCAAGATACGTTCTGCATTACTCAAATGAAAAAAATCACCTACTTAGATCTTTCTGAAAATGAAATCGGAGATGCTGGAGCTGATGATATTGCCTTCATGCAGAGAATTGAAACCTTGAAGCTGAACCACAATAAAATCAGAAAAGATGGTGCTTTCAATCTTTCTAGAATGCGAGGAATAAGATATTTGCATCTTGACTTCAATAAAATCGGAGATGCTGGAGCAGATCATATTTCTCAAATGCATTCGATTATCGGCTTGTATCTTGAATCCAATCAAATTGGAGATGCTGGGGCTGAGTACATTGCTGGAATGCAGCAAATCACATCGTTAAGTCTTGCTAAAAATCGAATCGGGGATGTTGGTGTAAAATCCATTGCTCAAATATCCGGAATCACAGATTTAGATCTTTCTGATAATCAAATCGGTGATACTGGTGCAGTTTATGTTTCCAATATGCAGAGAATTAGAAATTTGAATCTTGCTGGCAATCACATCAAAAATAATGGCGCTGCTCACGTTTTTAAAATGAAAAAAATCAAAAATTTAAATCTTAACGACAATTATATCAGAATCCTGAATCTTCGTTCTGATCAAATCGGAGATGCAGAGGCGTTTTTGATTTCTAGTATAAAAGGAATCACAGCATTGATTCTTCCTTCCAATAAAATCGGAGCTTTGGGGACAGAGAGCATTTCTCAAATGCAAGGAATTGCTACTTTGGATCTCAGTGAGAATTCTATAGCAGATGTAGGTGCAACGAGTATTTCTCACATGCAAGGAATCACTAACTTAGATCTCAGTAAGAATTCTATAGGAGATGTGGGTGCAGCGAGTATTTCTAAAATGCAGGGAATTACCATTTTAGATCTCAGTAAGAATTCTATAGGAGATGTGGGTGCAGCGAGTATTTCTAAAATGCAGGGAATTACCATTTTAGATCTCAGTAATAATTTCATCGGAGCTGCTGGAGCAGCTCGTATCAGTCAAATGCAGGGAATGATCAACTTGGATCTCAGCGGGAATCAAATTGGAGATGAGGGAGCAGTTAGCATTTCTCAAATGCAGGGAATGATCACCTTGTATCTCAGAGAGAATCAAATTGGAGATGATGGAGCACAGTTCATTTCGAGCATGGTAGGTCTTACCACCTTGGATCTCAGTCGAAATAAAATCAGTGATACTGGGGCAGCTCATGTTTCGAGTATAAAAGAAATTAGAAACTTAAATCTTGGTGGCAATCGCATCAAAAATAATGGCGCTGCTTGTCTTTTTAAAATGCAGGAAATTACAAATTTAAATCTTAACGACAATGGGATTGAAGTCTTGGATCTTGGCTCTCATGAAATTGGAGATGCAGAAGCCGTTATTATTTCGAGTATGCGAGAAATCACAACATTGATTCTCCAATCCAATAAAATAAGAGATGAGGGGGTTTGGCACCTTTCGCGTATGGTAGGTCTTACCACCTTAAATCTCAGATTTAATCAAATAGGAGATGAGGGGGCTCGGTACCTTTCGCGTATGCTAGGTCTTAACTCTTTAAATCTCAGTTGTAATCAAATAGGAGATGAGGGGGCTCGGCATCTTTCGCGTATGCTAGATCTTACCACCTTGAATCTCAGCTCTAATCAAATAGGAGATGAGGGGGCTCGGTACCTTTCGCGTATGGTAGGTCTTACTTTTTTGAATCTCAGCTCTAATCAAATAGGAGATGACGGAGATCGGTACCTTTCGCGTATGCTAGATCTTACCACCTTGGATCTTAGCTACAATCGAAATACGCGTAAGAAGACTTGTGCTAGGTCATGCCAGTGTCGTTGTACGATTTTCTAAAAAACTTCTGGTAAGAAGTTTTTTAACTGTATCCGGTTGCATGAGTCAAGTTACTTAACAAAAAAACAGAAGCCTTTCATCTAGTAAACTATAGTGCTTTTTCTCCTCGTGACGAATTAACTTGATGCTATAAAAACCGCGTGGACTAAAACCCTATAAAACTCGAGTTTCAAGTTTTTTCCTGAAATTTATGCAACATATTGAAATTATTGATTTTTTTAAAACTCAGCATTTTACTTAATCCTTTTAAAATCAAATAGTTACAAAAAAACTTGAAACTCGAGTTGAAAAATCACTTTGATCTAGATTCTTGTTTTTTAAAAAAAGTTCAAAAAATTTATCCAAATTTCATAAGATGGTCCTATCTTTTTCAAGTCACTCAAGGAAAATCAAAGAAATTTTCAGTTTTTATTCCTATGAGTACTAAAAAATATCGAAATGGCATCATTTTTAAACGCGAAGTTGTTCAAGTTATTTCGTAATAGAATCTAAGTTGAGGACTGCGATCATACGAGAAAGAGAATAGTTACCGGCATCTTGGATGTGATTAGAGCTGAGATTCAAGGTAATTACTCTTGGCATACGAGAAATACGATTTGCTCCATTGTTTCTGCCTTGATTTTGAGCAAGATTTAACTTTGTTATTTGAGGCATTTGAGTAATATGCGCTGCAACAGCGTCCCCCATTTGATTCGAGCTGAGATCTCAATCTTCCACCACTGCATGGTAGTTATCTCACTAAAACCTTGATCGTTGATTTGATTGTACGAAAGATTGAGTCTTTTGAGTGCTTGTAAGTGAGTCATCAGAGATACGTCAGAATCATCTATGAGCTGATTTTCAAGAGTTAGGCTTTTCAAGTCGTGGTAGGCAGGATCCGTTAAAAAAGGACGAATACATAGCACATTGTCCTCAAGGTCTCTTACTGAGTTCAGTGATAATTCCTCAAGATCTAGAGGTACTCTCTTGAAGAGCTCAGGATCTATTTTTGAATCTGAAATTTCTAATTTTATAACACGAACTTGAGCGTCTTTTTTGAAAATCTCTGAAAGCTTCGGCATCAGTTGTGATCGTTTCAAGCCAGAACTCTGGTTTGACGGGAAACTTGAGATCAAGTTCCGCAAATAATGCACAGCAATAGCTGAAGAGGTATGCTAAATAAAAGCCATCGTTCCAAAAAAGATCGTTTTTTTCATTATCATAAATATCTTTAAAAGAATATTTTTTAATGGTTAGAGATGGGATTATCAGTGAAAATGAACGCAGTTCTTCTTGCATGCTGTTGGATCTGCCACAGGATATGATCCTGGGATCATATAAACTTCGATACGATCGAAAGTGTATTAGATCCATTTTTCGGGGTTTCCGGTCAAAAAATTTAGTTTTGGGATAAGATAGATTGATCCAAGGGTTGTTGTGGTAGTCGCGTGGTCAAGCGAATGATTAAAGAGCCGTGCTTTTGGGCCATTCTATTGGAAATATACTGAACACCCACCTGTCCGAGATTCAAAGAGGTAAGATCTAGGATCCTTGAAATGTGCCGAGCCCCCGCGTCTCCGATGCAATTTTGGCTGAGATCTAAGGTGATAAGACTCCACATCCTCGAAATGTGCCGAGTCCCGGCGTCTCCGATGCGATTTCGGCTGAGATCCAAGGTGATAAGACTCCACATCCTCGAAATGTACCGAGTCCCGGCGTCTCCGATGCGATTTCGGCTGAGATCCAAGGTGGTAAGACTTCGCATCTTCGAAAGGTACCGAGCACTCATATCTCTTATTTGATTGGAGCTGAGATTTAAGGAGGTAAGACCCTGCATATTCGAAAGGTGCTCAGCTCCCCGCTCTCCGATTTGTTGCTTCTGAGATTCAAAGAGGTAAGGCTCTTCATGTTCGAAATGTGGAGCGCTCCCACCGCTTCAGTTCTGTTATAGCTCAGATTTAATGAGGTGAGACCCTGCCTACTCGAAATGAACATAGCCACTTCGGTTTTATTGGAGCTAAGATCCAAGCTGGTAAGACCACGCATGTTCGAAAGGTTCAGCCCCCGGATCTCCAATTTGATTGAAATTGAGATTCAAGAAGCTAAGATTCTGCAAAGTTGAAATGAGCATAGCCCACTCATCTCCGATTTGATTAGAGCTGAGATCCAAGGAGGTAAGGCCATGCATGTTCGAAAGGTACTCAGCCCCCATATCTCCTATTTGATTAAAACTGAGATCCAAGGTCGTAAGACCCCGCAGATTCGAAAGGTGCCGAAGCTCCCGCATGTCTTATGTGATTGGAGCTGAGATTCAAGGAGGTAAGACCCATCATACTTGAAAGGTGCTGAGCCCTCGTATTTCCGATTTGATTGGATCTAAGATTTAAGTTCGTAATTTCCTGAATTTGAGCAAGGATAGTAGCATCATCGTCTCCGATTCCGTTGGAATCGAGATTCTCACTTGTCAGTTTTGGCATATGAGAAACCAGATTTACTCCATTTCTGATTTCATTGGACTGTAGATTCAAGTTTTTGATTCCCTTCATTCTAGAAATATGAAAAGTCCCAGTATCTCGGATTTGATTGGAGCTGAGATTCAAGGTTTCAATCCCGTTCATTTTAGAAATGCTTTTGCTCCATCACATCTGATACTTATCAGCAAGATCTAAGTTTTCGATTCCTTGCATTTGAGCAATGTGCTTTGCGCCAATAGCTCCTATTTGATTGAGGCCAATATCTAAGCTTCTGATTCCCCTCATTTCAGAAATGTAACGTGCCCCATCTTCTCCGATGCGATTGGATTGAAGATTCAAGTTTTTGATTCCTTGCATTTGAGAAATGTAAGCTGCTCCAGTAGTTCTTATTACATTGAAGCGGAGATTCAAGTTTGTTATCCCTAGCATTCTAGAAATGTAAAGAGCTCCTTCATTTGTGATTGCATTGTCGGCAAGATTCAGGTCTGTTATCCCTGCTATTTCAGAAATGTAACGAGCGCCTTTATCTGTAATTTGGTTGGATCTGAGATTCAAGTTGGTAATCTTCGGCATTTGAGTCATTTCAGAGGCAACCATCTTCTCCGATGTCATTGAAGCTGAGATCTAAGGTTGTAATTCCATGCATATGAGCTATGTAAGCCACACCTGCCTCTCCGATTTGATTTTGAAAGATTTAAGTATTTATATGAGGCATTTGAGCAATGTGCTTCGCGCCAGTTTCTCCGATGCCATTCGCACTCAGATTCAAGGTAGTGATGTTTTGCATTTGAGAAACACGAGTTGCTCCAGCATCTCCGATTTGATTAGAACTGAGATCTAAGTTGAGGACTTCACGCATATGAGCAATACTGTCTGCCCCCCGCATCTCCGATTTGATTGTTTGCAAGATTTAAGTTTGTTATTTGAAGCATTTGGGCAATAGTTGCTGTACCAGCGTCCCCGATTTGATTCGAGCTGAGATCTAATGCTCTGATTGCTTGCATCTGAGCAATGTGCGCTGCGCCCGTGTCCCCGATTTGATTGCCGACAAGTTCCAGGATTTCAATTTTTTTCATTTTCGAAAGGTAGAAAGCATCTACATTTCCGATACGGTTGTGATTGAGAATGCATCGCCTCATGCTTGGGAGGCGAGCAATTTTTACAGCTTCATACGAACCAATCTGATTGTAGCTGAGGTCTAAATCTTCCAGCCCCCCTGCATGGTAGTGATCTCACTAAAACCTTGAGACGTGATTTGATGGTAGGATAGTTTGAATTTTTTGAGCGCTGGTAAGCGAGTGATCACAGATACTTCAGAATCAGCTAGGAGCTGATTCTCAAGAGTTAAGCTTTTCAAGTGGCGGTAGACAGGATCTATTAAAAAACGACAAACAGATAGCATATTGCCCTCAAGATCTCTTACTGAGTTCAGTTGCTCAAGACCCGGAGACACTCTCCTTAAGAGCTCAGGATTCATTTTTGAATGGGAAATTTCTAATTTTATAACACAGTCCCGAGGGGTCTCTTTGGAAAATCTCCGAAAGCTCGGCACCAGTCGTGATCGTTTCAAACCAGGGTTGCATCCTGGTTTGACGAGAACCATGAGGATTAAGTTCCCCAGGATGCATAGCAATAGCTGAAGAGGTATAGTAAACAAAAGCCATCGTTCCAAAAAAGATCGTTTTTTTCATCATTAGAAATATACTTCAAAGAGATTTTTTTATGGTTAGAGATATATGTTGAAGTCTGCCCCCAGGTTCTCTTTATCATGCTACTAACAAGGGGGCTATATGAGTTTCTGATTTTTTGAATTCAACTTGGATCGATAAATTTGATTCTTTGATGAAAATACGAACTTTTAAAGAAGGGATGGGGTACCCAACCGATGATGGATCCAAGTGCCTTGAGAAAAAGGATGCCTTCTGAAAAATTGGTTTCAGGAGGATTTCTTGATACGTTCTTTGCCTGGTTTCATGGTCTTAGGTTCGAGGTTAGGGATACGGAAATCAATCTTAAAAGTTGATTTATGGTTTTTTGTTGGCTTTTCGGGTTGCATGGGATTTTTTTAAAAAAATCGTGTAGTATCTTTTTGTGAGGAAAAACTATGCCGTCGTTTGATGTCTCATCAGAAGTCCATTGGCAGGAGCTGGATAATGCGATTCACCAAACCATCAAGGAGCTCACTCAACGTTTTGATTTTAAAGGGGTGCGTTCTGAGATCAAACTTGAGTTGAAAGAAAAGAAAGTCATCCTTTGGTGCAGTGAAGAAGGTAAGTTGGATGCATTGAATGACCTTTTTCAAGGTAAATTAGTGAAAAGGGGTATCTCACTTCTAGTGTTGGATTATCAAAAAATAGAGTCAGCATTTGGAGGAAGTGTCAGGCAGGAGATTTTGGTTCAGGCGGGCATTGCTCAGGAGAAAGCAAAGAAGCTTACGGGTTTGTTAAAGCAGTCCAAACTCAAAGTGCAAGGACAGATTCAAGGAGAACAATTGAGAGTTACAGGAAAGAATCGCGATGACTTACAGGCTGCCATTGAGTTTTTGAAGAAGCATCAAGTAGAGGTGGGGCTTCCTCTTCAATTTGGGAATTTTAGGGATTAAATGTCTATTGGGGTATATTTTGTCAGTTTAGGATGTCCTAAGAATTTAGTGGATTCTGAGGTGATGCTCGGATGTTTGAGTGAGGGTCCCTACCATAGGGTCTCTGAGCCTGAGCAGGCGGAGGTCATTATCGTCAATACTTGTGCTTTCATTGAGGCTTCTCAAAAAGAATCCATTGATCTCATTTTTGAGATGGCGCATTGGAAGGAAGAGGGGCGTTGTCGATTGCTTGTGGCTTCTGGGTGCTTACCTCAGAGGTATCCTTCTGAATTAGAGAAACTATTGCCCGAGGTGGATCTTTTTGTAGGTACGGGGCAGTACCATCGTATCCGGGAGCTTTTAGAGAAGGACCCCTTAGCTTCTCGCAGTTATATTGATCAACCGGCTTTTATTCATACAGAAAAAAATGAGAGGGTACATACCGGCGCTTTGTACCGTGCTTATCTTAAGATTTCTGAAGGATGCAATCGGCGTTGTTCTTTTTGTATTATTCCGAAATTAAGAGGCAATGTACGTTCTAGGACGGTGAGCTCCTTGGTCACAGAAGCAGAAGGGATGGCAAAGCGAGGGGTTCGGGAGCTGAATTTGGTCGCTCAGGATCTCAGTGAGTACGGGATGGAGTGGAAGTACCGTGAGCGGCTTGAGACTTTGTTGCCTGCACTTTGTCGCGTTCAAGGCATTGAGTGGATACGGTTGCATTACTTGTATCCGGATGCGTTTTCAGAAGAACTTTTGGAGATTGTGGCTCGTGAGCCTAAGATTGTGAAATACTTAGATATGCCCATTCAGCATACCTGTGATCGTGTTTTAAAGATGATGAACCGACGCTTGACCCGTTCCCGTCTTTTTGAGTTAGTAGAGAACATTCGTAAGAAGATTCCTTCTATGGTATTTAGAACGTCTATTATTGTAGGTTTTCCAGGAGAGACCCAAGAGGAGTTTGAAATGCTTTGTCGGGATTTGATGGAGCTTCGTTTGGATTATGTGGGTGTTTTTTCGTATTCTCAAGAGGACGGAACTCCTGCCGCTGAGTTGGGTCAACAGATCCATCCTCAGACCAAAAGAAAAAGGCTTCGTATTTTAACCGAACTTTTAGAACAAAATGCGTTGGAGCAGCAGAAAAAGTATTTAAAAAAACGTGCACCTGCACTCATTGAAGGCGTTTGTGCTGAGACCGATGCATTGTTAGAGGCAAGGCTTGCGTCTCAAGCAGAGAAGATTGATGGCAGGGTTTTAATCAATGATTTAGAACTCTTGGATCCTTCTGAGCAAAAGTTACTCAGAGCAGGTGATTTTGTAGAAGTGGAAATTACGGAAGTGCTTCCCTATGATTTGGTGGCACGAGTCACGCGTGTTTTGCAGCCTTATCGATTTGCCGCAGAGTATGATCTCAGTGTTACGTAGATTTGATGGTTGCTTTGCTCCAGAAAGTGTTCCCAACTCCTTAACTCTTTGCCCAGAGCGAAAAAACTGGGACGCCTTTCTTAGGCCCTCTTTTTACTCTAAGGTTAAAAGTCAAACTCTTGCGAGGATGTTTTTTCCATGATAGGGGAACCCAGTTTAATTTTTTTCTTCAAAGCTATGAGGACCTTTGGGTTTGACCCAGGAAATGCCCATAGCAGCTAAGGCGATGCAACCGCAAATGCAAAGCACGGTGTGAAAAGAAGTGAGAAAGCCTCCTTCTTGATGTAAATTCCAAGTAAAAAGAGAGCTACTCAGTCCTGTGCCTGTCACCGAACCCAAATTTCTGATAGTCGCAAGCATTGCAGAGGCAGTGTTGATTTTAGTCTCAGCAACGACTCCCATGATCGAGCTGTTATTGGGAGATTGAAAGATTCCTGTGGCAAGTCCAATGCCGGCAAGTGAAGTGAAAATTTCCCAGGAAGCGGTTTGATTCGTGAATCCTGTGCCAAAAACTCCGCCCATTTTCAAAAGGGTTAAACTCCCAATGGCAGCGCCTAAAAGACTTAAGCCTCGACTTCCCATGCGATCAGAAATTCTTCCACTGATCGGAGCTGCGACAAAAATGGTAAGTGGGATGGACGTCATTAAAAGTCCAGCTTTCTGGGGAGATAATTGCTGAATATCCTCTAAAAAAAAGGGAACCAGAAGATGAACTGAAGAAAAAGACATAAAAAAGAGAAAACTTGCTGCGTTTGCGGTCCAAAATGTTCTATTTCTAAAAAGAAGCGTATCGAAGAGGGGCTGTTTGCACTGTCTTTCCACGTGCAAAAACAAACTTCCTATTAGAATTACACAGAGAGTCAGCAGGAATTGAGTGCCATGCAAGAGCTGGCTTGCTTGCTTGAGTATTTGTACGTCGGGGGCATTAAAAAGCAGCATGAATAGCAAGAGAAAGACCATTTGAAGCAAGGCTCCTGCCCAATCAAAGGAGTCAGGGATGATAGAAGGTTTATCCCGTGGTAAGTAGCGTTGGACAAAGCTGATTCCCAAAGCTCCAATTGGGATATTGATCCAAAAAATACTCCTCCAACCAATGTTAGAAATGAGCAAGCCTCCTAAACTAGGACCTGATACCAATCCTATGCTGACCGCCATGGTCAGAATACCTAAAGCGGTACCTCGTTGTTTCCTGGAAAAGGTACTTGTGATGATGGCAGGCGCATTCGCGAAGAGCATCGCTGCTCCGATCGCTTGGATCACTCGAAAAAGTATCAGAGTATTTAAATCAGGTGCTAAGCTACAAAGTGCAGATCCCAGGACAAAAAGCATGAGTCCTGTTTGAAAAACGCGCTTTCGGCCGATGTGATCGGATAGCTTTCCAAAAGGAAGTAGGAGGGCTGTCACGGTAAAAAGGTAAACGATGACGATCCATTTCACTTGGTGGAGGTCTGCTGTGAGCGCTTTACTCAATGTAGGCAAAACAATATTGACGATACTTGAATCTAAAGTTGCCATGAAGGTGCCAAAAGCAACCGAAGTGAGGATATACCATTGATGGCGAGATTTCATTGGAACTGAGTGTAACAATTTGAGTGCTCAGGATCAATTATGCTATGAAGAAGTTATGCGAAACCTGACAAAAGTACTGAGCTCTTGTTCTGATCGGTTGAGAATACAGATTTTAAAAATGATCACTCAAGCGGGCTCAGGGCATCCTGGGGGCAGTCTCTCTGCTATTGATCTGATCACTGCTTTGTTTTTTGACGCGATGGAGGGTTGGGATGCTCCTTCTTGGGAAGGCTTAAGTGAGGATCGGGATCGGTTCGTTCTTTCTAAGGGGCATGCGGTACCCGCACTTTACGCGGTTTTTTTAGAAAAAGGCTGGATGACTCAAGAGGAAGCTTTTCAGTTGAGGCAGTTAGGCTCCCGTCTTCAAGGGCATCCTGATCGCGTTCGCTTACCCTGGGTGGAAGCTTCCACGGGATCTTTAGGGCAGGGTCTTTCTGTAGCATTAGGACTTGCTTTGGGTCTTGCTCATAAAAAGCCTCGACCGCAGGTGTATTGTCTTGTAGGGGATGGAGAGATCCAAGAGGGTCAGATTTGGGAGGCGGCCTTAGCGGCTCCTAAGTTTGCGCTTTCTCATTTATGTGTGATCGTGGATGCCAATGGCGGACAAATCGATGGGCCGGTGGAGCAGGTCATGCCCCTTGAGCCCTTAGTGAAGAAGTGGGAAAGTTTTCGATGGAATGTTTTTGAGGTGGATGGGCATTGCATGGATGAGATCAGGCAGACTCTTGCTCAGGTCAAGCGTTTCAGGGATCAGGGATCTGCTCCGAGTGTCATCATTGCTCGAACAGTGAAGGGCAAGGGTGTTTCATTTATGGAAGATCAGATCCTGTGGCATGGAATGGCTCCCAGTGAAGCACAGTGCTTACAGGCTATCGAAGAAATTCAGCGACGATGGGAAGAAAAATGAGTTTATCGACAAGACGTGCTTTTGGTGAAGCTTTAGTACTTTTAGGGGAGAAACACCCTGAGATTGTGGTCCTTGATGCTGATCTTTCTAAATCTACGCAATCAGAGCTTTTTGCTAAAAAATTTCCTGAGCGTTTTTTTGAGATGGGTATTGCAGAAGCTAATATGATTGGAGCGGCTGCAGGTCTTGCTTTTGCAGGAAAGCTACCTTTTGCCTGTAGTTTTGGATGTTTTTTAACAGGGAGGTATGACACAATCCGACTGAGTGTTGCTTACGCTCAGGCCAATGTGAGGCTTGTAGGAACCCATGCGGGATTGGGTGTAGGGGAAGATGGCTATAGTCAGATGGGTTTGGAGGATATCACCTTAATGAGGGCACTTCCCACCATGGGGGTCTTTCAACCGATGGATGCTGAAGAAACTCGGCTCATCCTTGAGTATTTGGTGAGCACCTGGCGTGGGCCTGCTTATTTGAGGTTGACACGTCAGAATTTGCCCGATTTTCCTTTAGTGGGGGCTGTTTTTCAGCCAGGTAAACTGCGATGTATTCGTGAAAAGCTAAAATCTCAGCGTGTGCTTGTTTTGGCAACCGGAAGTACGGTGGAGCAGGCTTGTTTAGCTTCTGAGATCCTGGAGACTTCTCCTATTGGTCTATCTGTTTGGAATGTCCACTGCTTGAAGCCTTTTGATGAAGCAACCCTTCTTGAGCTGATGCAAGGTTATTCTTTAGTCGTGACGGTGGAGGATCATACCGTGGTGGGAGGCTTGGGAAGTGCGGTAGCGCAAGTCATGGCTCAGGTATCTCGGCATCCACGGTTGATCTGTTTGGGCGTTCAAGATATTTTTGGGGAAAGTGGGAAAGCTTCTTTGTTGTACGAGCGTTTTGGAATTTCAGGTGCTGCCATTGCTTCTCGCATACTTCATGAGTTTACTTGATAGAAAGGAAAATCGGTGTTTGAGCAGACTTGGATCGTAGGATCTTTTCGCTGTAACTGTAGATTATGGGCTTGTCGACGTACAGGGGAAGCAATTTTAGTAGATCCAGGGGATGAAGCCCCTCGATTGATTGAGGCTTTGAAAGAGATCTCGTGGGATATTCCCTTGAAGGTGAAGTACCTGCTCCATACCCACGCTCATTTAGACCATATTGGTGGTACTCGTCACGTGAAGGAAGCTTTTTCAGAGAGTCAGATTGCACTTCATCGTGCGGATGAGCCTTTGTACTTGGGATTGTCATTGCAAGGGACTTATTTTGGATTGGTTTACGATGAGCCACTTCCTATTGATCAGTTTTTAGAAGATGGTCAAATTTTAGAGGTGGGAGATTTAAGATTTTCGATTTTACACACGCCCGGACATAGCCCAGGAAGTATTTGTATTCAATCGCATACTTCAGATGCACCCGTTCTTTTAACGGGGGATACCCTTTTTCGTGAGGAAATTGGGAGGACTGATCTTTGGGGTGGAGATGAGCCTCTCATGCTTGAAAATATTCATCAGAAGATTTTAACGCTTCCTCAAGATACCCGTATCTGTCCGGGGCATGGTCCTGACACTTCTGTAGGCTGGGAGAGGTCTTTCAATCCTTATTTGTGAGACTTAAAGCTTTTGTCATGATTTCAGGCAAGCGTGTGATTTTGAGACTGGGAAGTTTGACAGTGACTAGCACTAATCTTGCTTCAAAAAAAATAGTTCCCCCCTGAGGGATAAACTCTAAGGCATGGAATCCTGGGTTCCAAGGATGCTCAGAGGTAGGTACAAAAAATTGCTGAATTTTTAACCGAGCGCCTGAGTATTCTAGAAGTTGGGTGATCACAGAGATCTTTTGTTCGTAAACGAGGGGTTTGAAGTACCTAGCATGGCATTCACTCAGTGCGATGGTCAGTTGCGATGTCCACAGTTGCCGTAAAGAGCAATTTGCATCCATTAAGGCTGAAGTACGTGCTCGTTCACAAAGAATGAGGTAGTTGGGGTGATGAACAACTCCTCCTGGATCGAGCAGATCAAAATCAATCATCGTTTGATAGACATGGAATGCTTGGTTTTTCATGGTTTGCTTGGGCGCATTCTAAGAAATGTACGTCTGATCCTCAACTGAAAAATTGAGCTTTTTTGATCTGATCAGGGCATTCGTCCGATGGAATAGGGAGAAGATCCTCGTTGGCTGTATCCACGGGTCTGATCAACGTATTTCTCCAAGCCTCATCAGGTTCAGTAAATTCATGTTCTTGGCTATGCAGAAATCCCAGTCGAACTATTTTGCGGAGAATGTCTTTTAATTGGCGGATGATCGAAGCAGTTTGAGCCGCAGTGAAGTTGCAACTCATCCTCCCGTCAGGAGGTAAAACCCAAAATTGATCGACTTCATTTGCGACGCATTCTATTTGTTGGGCAAGCAATCGAGTGCTTGAGGTATCAGAGCCACATAGCTCAGCGACTTCCTGGTCGCACTTCACTTGAAATCGAAGGAGATTGACAGCATTTTTAAGTATTTGGATTGTCTCGCTAAACGAAGTAGCTTTTTTTATCGAGAAAAGCGTTCTTCTGATCTCATCGTAATCCGCGCTGATATACGGTTCTGAGTAGGATTCTCCTAAGGGAGGATCAGTTCGAATATCTTCGGGTGGGTGAGCTAATGAATTAGCATGCATAGCTAAACCAAAAGCAAGAAATACTGTTTTTTTCATTTTCATACATCAAATTCCAAAATTCTACGCATGTAGTCAATCATCTCTACTCTTTTTGGATAGATCACTTGGCAGGTAGAAAAAATTGTTGAATTTTTAACCGAAGTGCCTGAGCACTCTAGAAGTTGGGTCATCGCACAGAACTTTTGGTCGTAAAGCTGAGGTACCCAACGCAAGGAGCAATTTGCATCAGTTAAAGCACAAGCTCGTTCACAAAGCATCAGGTATTTTGAGTGACAAACGATTTCTGCTGGATCAAGCAGATCAAAATTAATCATGGGTTGATCGACCTGGAATACTTGGTTTTTCATGGTTTGTTTGAGTTCATTCTAAGAAAGGTAAATGCTCAAGGAAAAAATCGAGCTTTTTTGGTTTTCTCAGGGGGATTCGTCCCCTGGAATGGGTAGGGGATCTGCCGCATCTACAGGTCTGATCCAGGTATTCTTTGAAGCTTCATGAGGTAAATTCAATTTTTTAAATTTATATTCTTGGCTATGTAGAAATCCCCATCGAATTATTTTATTGAGAATGTGTTGTAATTGTCCGACGATCGAAGCAGTTTGAGGTGGAATGAAGTTACTATTCTCACCTAGATCGGCAACTAAAAATTGAAATCGATCGATTTCACTTCCGATGAGTTCTAGGAGTTGGGTAAGCACATGCGTGTTAAACGTACCGCAGTCGCACATATCAGCGACCTCCTTGGTCACATTGCACTCGAAATCGAAGCAGATTGACAGCATTTTTAAGTATTTGGACTGTTTCGGTGAAAGAAGTAGTATTTTTTAGAGAGGAAAGCGTTTTGCTGATCTCATGGTAATCGGTATTGCCATTAGGTTCCAAGTTGGGTTCTTCATCGTAACTACCCTCTAATAGCTGATGAGTGTGAGTATCTGCGGGTGGTCGAGCCAATAAATGACTGGCACCGATGGCTAAACCGAAAATGAGGAAGACTGTTTTTCTCATATTTTTCATACACTAAAGTCCGAGATACCATAGAATGTAGAATCTTATCTAGAGATTCTTTTCTCTTGTTGTAGTCAACCATCTTTTGCTCTTTTTGGACAGATCTTAGTTTGTTTTATCTATTTATTTTGAATGAAGAAGTAGTTTCAGCTACTTGCTGGGTTTCGTGGAGATCAGCGTTCGTTGTAACTTTTTTTAGTTTCTTAGGTGATTTCAATGAGCTTCTTTTTCATGAATGGAAAAACGCATGAACTTGAACCTGAGTGAAGTCGCTGCCATGCGTTAAAGTCAATTTTTATTGTTGAATACGAAAGGAATCGCTTCGGTGGGATTGAAAAAGTAACTTTGCTGGATCGATTGATGTGTCTCGGGTTTTTTGTGATGCGCATTCAAATAAATTCTGTTTCGAGTTTGGTACATTGACGAGGTCAATCACCAAGTTGTGTCAAAGTAAGAAGACCCCAAAAAGATCTCGGAATGGATTATGAGGAAGCCTGGAAAAGTGGATATCCGTCAAATGAAAGCCTCCTTCTGCGGGTTTATCCACTTGACTGGTTTTTCAAACAACTTTTCGGAACGATTTTCCAGAGCACTTCAGTGTTATGACAAACAGGTACGGAAGTTCACTTGAGCTTCTTTCCCAGCAAAAACTCAAGCACGTAAAAATCTCGGTTCGTGACTCTTCGGCCCTTGCATGAAGCGCTTCATGGATTGGATGTTGATTCACTTCCGGTGTGCCTCACACGCTGGTGAAGCTTGTTGGGAAATTTTCAGTTCGATGCGAGCACAGGGATTAGATCGCTTTGAGCATTTTCGGCCCTCGAACTAGGCCAGACCTTTCGAATGGTCTTTTTTGATCTTGTGTTCCTCAAATTTCGAGTATAGTTGCTGAGTTTTGCTTAGGCTCGATTTCTCGGTAAGTGGTTTCTGTCCTCAGCAGTGTTTGCACTTGCTTCTTTTGCTTGTTCTTTCAAAACGTTGCCACAGGTAGCCGACGGGATCAGGAAGTCGATGTGGAGGATCCGTCAAGGTGATCGTACCCAGGTGTAATTCAGGGGCAGATGAGCTTCTAGTTGTGTTGAAGTTTCTGCCATAGAGTGAAGGTGGTTGATTCTTTCTATCTGAAAATGAAGTAAATTTAATAAATTAAAAAAGAGCAATAGAAGTAGAACAAAATCGTAGTCTTGATTGAAAAGAAAAGACCCGCAAGCCAGAGTTTCAATTCTGGTGGGGGGAAGTTCTCACCGATAGCATCGTTGATGGACAAAAGATCTTTTTACCAAGATACAATGCTGAATGCGTGAGAAGAGAGTATTAAAATAAAGAGCAAATTTCTATATTTTAGTAGCTTTAGAATGTCCAATGATTTGATTAGACTGAATATTCAAGTTGGCAATTGCTTTCATTCGAAAAATGTGTTCAGATCCAGCTGATCTAATTTGATTGAAACTGAGATTCAATTTGGTGATTCCCTTCATTTGAGAAATATGAGCTGCTCCATATTCGTCTATTTGATTAGAGCTGAGGTTCAAGTGGGTAATTCCTTGCATGTGAGCAATGTGAGAAGCTCCAGCAGATCCTATTTTATTGGAGCTGAGATTCAAGTCTCTTATGCCCTGCATTCGAGCAATGTGAGAAGCCCCAGGTGTTCCTATTTGGTTGAAGCTGAGGTTCAAGTGAGTAATTCCCTGCATTTGAGCAATGTGAAAAGCTCCGCTAGATCCTATTTTATTCGAGCTGAGATTCAAGTTTCTCAGGCTCTGCATGTGAGCAATGTGAGCAGCTCCAACTGCTCCTATGTGGTTTAAGGTGAGATTCAAGTGGGTGATTCCTTGTATGTGAGCAATGTGAGAAGCTCCAACTGATCCTATTTGATTGGAGCTGAGATTCAAGTGAGTGATTCCCTGCATTTGAGCAATGTGAAAAGCTCCAGCATCTCCTAGATGATTGGAGCTGAGATTCAAGTGAGTGATTCCCTGCATTTGAGCAATATGAGAAGCGCCAGCATCTTTTATTTGATTAGAGCTGAGATTCAAGGTGGTAATTCCCTGCATGTGAGCAATGGCACTAGCCCCAGTATCTCCTATGTTATTGGAGCTGAGATTCAAGTCGGTAATTTCGTGCATTTGAGTAATGAAAGAAGCCCCAGCGACTCCTATCTGATTAGAGCTCAGATTTAAGCTGGTTATTCCCTGCATGTGAGCAATGGCACTAGCTCCAGCGATTTCGATGTGATTGTCAGCAAGATTCAAGTGGGTAATTCCTTGCATTTGAGCAATACGAGAAGCACCGGTATATTTTATTTGATTAGAGCTCAGATTCAAGTGGGTGATTCCGTGCATGTGAGCAATGTGAGAAGCGCCAGTATCTCCTATACGATTAGAGCTAAGATTCAAATGGGTGAGGCCATTCATTTGAGCAATATCAAAAGCGCCAGCTTCTTCTATTTGATTGGAGCTGAGATTCAAGCTGGTCATAGACTGTATTTGAGCAATGACACTAGCCCCAACGGATCCGATGTGATTGTCAGCAAGATCCAAGTGGGTGATTCCGTGCATGTGAGCAATGTGAGAAGTGCCAGTATCTCCTATGTGATTAGAGCTAAGATTCAAGTGGGTGATTCCCTGCATATGAGCAATGTGAGAAGCACCGGTATCTCCTATTTGATTAGAACTGAGGTCAAGAGTCTTAATCCCTCTCATTTGAGAAAGACTGAAAGCGCCTGCTTCGCCTATGTGATTAGAGCTGAGATTCAAGTCTGTAATTCCTCCCATGACAAAAAATTCGGAAAACTCATGATCATTGATTTGATTTTCAGAAGAATTGAATCTTGAAAAAAACCGCATTTGAGCAATGTGCGCAATCCCTTCATCTCCGATTTGATTGTCGGAAAGGTCTAATTTTTTAAGTCCCTGCATTTGAGAAATATGAGCCGCTCCAGCTTCTCCTATTTGATTAGAACCAAGATCTAAACTTGTAATCTCTTTCATTTGAGCTATATGAAATAATTCTAAATTGCCTATCTGATTGCATCTGAGACTTAATTGCCTGATCTTTGGTCTTTGAATAAGTATTGCAGATTCCAATGAGCTAATTTGATTTTCGCTGAGATCTAATGTTTCAAGTCCCTGCATTTGAATAATGTTCATAAACCCTTCGCCTGTGATTTGATTGTTTGGTAGGTTAAGAATTTTGAGTCCTCGCATTTGAGTGATCACAGATACTTCGGGATCACCTATGTGCTGATTTTTAAGACTTAGGATTTTTAAATTATTAAAATATTCGGTATTCGCTAAAAAATGACGAATCGAAATCATATTACCATTAAGGTCTGTTACTGAGTCAAGTAGCAGTTCATTAAGATCTGCAGATAGTTTTATAAATAGATCAGGATCAATTTTCGAACGTGAAATTTCTAATTTTTTAATAGAATCTTTTTGAAGAACTTCAGAGAACATCGTATCATTAATGGTTGTTTCAAAAAACTTGAAAAATTCAGACTGACTTGAAATAGCGGGTTCAACTTCACTATTATGATGCATAGCAATAGCTAAAAAAGAATAGTGGAAAAAAATCGACATCCAAAAAAAGATAAGTACTTTCATGACAAAAACTCCTGCTCACTGCACTTTTTTGTATGCAGTTAATAATATTTTCGCTGCGTGTGTCTTAACATTTTATAAAAAGGAACTTTCGTCTAGAGCGATCACGTTTTTGGACGAGTTCGTTTGATGAATCCCATTCTATCCGAGTTCTCTTTCTAAAATAACATTTCACAATGTGTTGAAGTTTGTTACATCTTTCGTTCTCCATTATTTTTTTCAGTAGATCTTTTTGTGCGAATTTTCTGTTCGTAGAGGATTTGACTGTGTTTTTTTGCTAGAGTTTTCTCTAGTGCGAATAGCTCTATATCTTGAGTTCATCTTCTCTCAGTGTCTTATGAAGCCGTCTCGGAGTACTCTCTCGGGTTCTGCTCGTTTCCGAATGACTTAAGCTGCATTCTGATGGTATTCTCAGCGTGTTCACAGGACTGACAAATCAACTTACTTTGAGTCTGTTGATTGTCTGGGTGAATGTGAGCGCATGGGGCATATTCCTGAGATGAGAAGCCAGACGAAACTTGAAAACCCACTTTTTCACTATGATTCGCTTTGTATCCCAGAAACAAAGTCATGATTTTCCCTGCCGAATGACCCGGTTTGTGAGGTTTTGGATCTCGACTTTTTGTCATGTTTTTCATCTTGAGATTTTCTATCATGAAAATTTGCTTTTCTATTACTTGGCTGTCTTTGTCCTTTTTTCCGAGCGAGATTCGATGGATTGGGTGATTGAAATCTCGTCTTTTATCTACAATTCTTTGATGTCTGGTTACTATATTCTGTTTAACTTTGTTTCGGTGGTTTGATCCTATTTTCTGCCTGGCTAACAGTCTTTGCAACTTCCTCATTCTTTTTTGCTTTTTCTTGGTAGTGGTCTTTTGTTCTGGCGTGTAGTCAAAAGTTTGCCCAGAAGAGGATTGAATCGCAATCATCACTTCATGTAATAGTTTGTCTAGTTTTTCGATCCGTTCTTTTTGAGTCTTTGTCGCTAAGTTTGGATCAATGGAACTGAAAGAAACCAAGTATTTTCTGTTTTTCATAGAAACAGTGATTGATGCTGGTATCTGAAAATTGGGATGAGCTTCGAAACTGAGGAAAGCAATGTTGTTTTTCTTTTTACCGACGAACAGCTGCGATTCCAGATAACTAGATCTTGAGCGAGGAGGAATCTCTGCGTCTCCCTGGAGGAATCTCTGCGTCTCCCTGGAGGAATCTCTGCGTCTCCCTTGAGGAATCTCTGCGTCTCCCTTGAGGAATCTCTGCGTCTCCCTTGAGGAATCTCTGCGTCTCCCTTGAGGAATCTCTGCGTCTCCCTTGAGGAATCTCTGCGTC
>Ga0208253_1000007_pt1 | contig 105540 bp, 102 predicted proteins | sample CryBogCBE10Oct08_FD_184573 | JGI IMG/M metagenome (GOLD analysis project Ga0208253, IMG submission 184573) | Freshwater microbial communities from Crystal Bog, Wisconsin, USA - CBE10Oct08 (SPAdes) | ecosystem: Environmental > Aquatic > Freshwater > Lake | place: Crystal Bog, Wisconsin, USA...
TTTTTGCCCACAAATATTCACAAATTTTTTTTAGGTTTTGAATGAACCTGTAATGAAAAAGTGACTATCTCCGCGCGGGAAATGGCCGCTATCACTAATTTAAAGAAGAGTCGCCCTATAAGCCGGATCCTGTCCATCGCTTTCGCGAATAGATCACCATCCATCTAGTCACGCAATTACTCACGTGATCAAGCAACCTACCTGATAACTCGAACGAGCAGTTCTCAATCGCTATCGTTTTGGTCTTGCTCCAAGTGGGGTTTGCCTTGCCATTGATGTCACCATCAACGCGGTGGTCTCTTACACCACCGTTTCACCCTTACCGTTTGCACGGCGGTCATTTTCTGTGGCACTTTCCCGCGGGTCGCCCCGGGTGGTTGTTAACCATCACTTTGCTCTGTGGAGTCCGGACTTTCCTCGGTATTTTCATAACGCAGTGATCCAGACGACTCTTCAGTGAGAGAAGAATACGCGAATTTTTTAGAGGTGGCTACGCTCACTTAAGCCTCGAAGCGCGCGTAAACCATCAGATGGCCAAACAAGCACAGTCGTAATGCTGCAAGGCAAAATGTCTACGTGATACATGCCCTCGAGGGGAGCTCCTATTGCAAGGGATGCAAGGGCCCGAATAACAATGTTGTGCGTGACAACGCAGATTGTTTTGCCAGGATATTGAACAACTAAGTCAGTCAGCCCTGCTTCAGCGCGCGAAGAAACTTCTGCATAAGACTCACCACCGGATGGTCGATAACTAGGAGAGGCAAGCCACGCATCCCATTCTTCAGGATGACTTGCTTTAATCTCTGCAGGGGTAAAACCATCCCAGTTACCAAAATCGCACTCAACCCACTGATCATCAAATGTGACATCGAGCTTTGTTGCATCACTAATTTCTTTTGCAGTCTGTGTTGTGCGCATAAGAGGCGAGGCGATGATCAGATCAGGTTTGCGGGCAGCAATTTCTTGGGCAACCTTCTTGGCTTGCTCTGTTCCCTTTGGGGTCAGCTCTGGATCTTCTGGTCCGATTCCTGAGAATCTGCGCGCAGGTGTCCAGCTCGTTTCACCATGGCGAACAAAATATATTGTTGTGGGAACTTCATCAGAGACTATGCGTTCTGTTAGAAAATTAAGTTGGGGTCGCGAAACGCTTCCAGGTTCACCATCGAGAGCTTTATTTGCAAGGCGATCTGCGTGGGAGTTCTCCTCACGTGGAATCCAACCAAAGGTGACCTTTGATAAATCGTGGATGCTTCGTGCCTGCTTTGCTAGCTCGCGCATATCAGGGTGCTTAATCTGCCAACGGCCAGACATCTGTTCAACGACTAACTTGGAATCCATCTGCACATTAATCGTTGCATCAGGATCAAGTTCGTGAGCCTTTTCTAAGCCGGCAATCAAACCTCGGTATTCAGCCACGTTATTAGAAGCAATACCAATCGTGTCAAAGAGTTCTGCCAGCACTTTTCCATTTTCGGAAACAACTGCTCCATATGCTGCAGGGCCTGGGTTGCCACGAGAACCACCGTCTGCCGTGATGTGAAATGTGCGAGACATTTAGATCCTTACCAAGATTCGGCGGCATTCCTCACAACGAATTATCTCATCGGCAGGTAAAGATTTGATTCTTTCAATCTCAATGGCGTTGATAGATAAATGGCATCCTTCGCATTTATTACCAACCAGCAGCGCAGCCCCGACGCCGTCGTTAGATGTGCGGACCTTTTCGTAGAGTTCAACAAGAGTCGCCTCAATCTTGGGAGCAAGCTGGGCTCGCTGTGCTTGCTGAATGCTTATCTCACTTTGGATCTCAGTCGTTGCATTTTCAAGACGGATATTGAGTTCTAGCTCAAGCTGCTTAAGTCCCACTTGATCATTCTGGAGTTCATCGACTCTGGCTTTAACAGCGTCATGCTTGAGCATGACTTCAAGTTCGCCATCTTCAAGCTCTGACTTTCGTTTGGCAAGTGTGCCCAGCTCATGCTGAAGTTGTTCAAGTTCCTTGGGTGAACCCACACCTGATGACAGTCTGGATTCATCCTTCTTAATACGGTCTGCGACTTGCTCGACATCAACTTCTATGCGGCGAAGATCAATAGCCACATCTGCCAACTCTGTCTCAACAACAGCAAGTTCAACCGCTGTGTTCTCTAGGCGGGTATGGATTGCTGTGATCTGTTCGCGCTCAGGCAAATTTGCTAATTTTATTTTTAGATGAGAGATCGCAGTATCAATGAGTTGCAACTCAATCAAGAGATTCTGGTGTTCAGGACTAGCCTTCACCAAAGTCTCCTTACTTCTATCAAAAGTAGATCATGTAGTTGTTGTGGTGGGCAGTGAGGGTTTCGAACCCCCGACATCTTCGGTGTAAACGAAGCGCTCTACCGCTGAGCTAACCGCCCGGTATGTGAGTCCCCCACTCTACCTTGTGAGAGCGGGGAGTCACAAAACTGATTAAAGAGTAGCTAGCGCAGCCTTGTAATCGGCGATATTTCGCGCATCACCTAGGCCATTAACAACCTGCCAGCGCAAAATTCCGCTCTTATCAATAATGAATGTTCCGCGAATCGCACATCCACGCTCTTCATTAAAGACTCCATATGCCTTAGCTGCTGCGCCATGTGGCCAGAAATCTGCAAGCACGCCAAACTTATAACCTTCTTGTTCAGCAAATGCTTTCTGCGCATACATTGGATCACATGAGATAGCGAGTAATTCAGAATTATCATTTTCAAATGCAGCAAGATCATCACGAATCGCACATAGCTCACCTGTGCATATTCCTGAGAATGCGAATGGATAGAAGATCACCACAACGTTCTTTTTGCCCTTAAATGATGATAGAGAAACACTCTCTCCGTGCTGATTCATTAAGGTGAAATCCGGTGCCGCTTGGCCGATTGTTAGTGCCATCTAGTTTTCTCCTATTTTTTATTGTTTGACTGTGCTTTGCGTGGCACTAGTTTAGTCGCTGTCCAATTTGGCGCAGCAAGAAAAGAGATTGTCTGAGAGAGCCCGGCAGTTGGGGCGGCGTCTTGGATATCACTGGGTTCAACATGGCCATCAATTCCAACTTTTGGTGTCATTAGCCAGATTGGACCGCTCTCGCTGAGGAATGTGAGGGCATCGACTAAATCATCGACTAAATCCCCATCGCCATCTCTCCACCATAAAATAACTGCGTCGACAACCTCATTGGAATCACTTTCAAAGAGAGCTTGTCCGGATTTTGCAATTACTTGTTCACGCAGGGCAGCGTCACAGTCTTGATCAAAGCCAACCTCGAGAATTAGTTCACCTGTTGTGATTCCCATGCGCTCAACTGTTAGTGCGGGCCCCTGTGGGGAGATCAAGCAAGTACCTCCTGGCATAGATAGTGGCGGGGATCTCCCCGACAGGGATAGTCCACTCCCCTTAGGGTGAGAATGCAACTCCCAGAAGGTGAATAAACTCCTCTCATGAGCGAGAACTCCCAAAACCCTTCCCACTTCATCGATCAGCTAGTCGATACCGACCCTGCTGAAACCGCAGAGTGGAAAGAGTCGCTAGACGCAGTTCTTAAAGCTGCAGGTCCAGTTCGCGCACGCTATTTGATGTTAACGATGCTCAATCGGGCTCAAGAAAAAAATCTTGGAGTATCAGCGCTTCGTGCAACTGATTACATCAACAGTATTCCTCCAGCACTTGAACCAGCTTTCCCTGGTGATGAAACGATGGAACGCCGCATCCGTGCATTTATTCGATGGAACGCAGCAGTCATGGTGCACCGCGCTCAACGTCCTGGTGTTGGCGTTGGTGGACACATCTCTACTTATGCATCGTCTGCATCTTTATATGAAGTTGGTTTTAATCATTTCTTCCGTGGACAAGATCATCCAGGTGGAGGCGATCAGATTTTCTTCCAAGGACATGCAAGTCCAGGAATGTATGCACGTGCATTTATGGAAGGCCGCCTGACTGAAAAGCAGATGGATGGATTTAGACAAGAACTCTCACATGATGGTGGAGGATTATCCTCATACCCTCATCCACGCTTAATGCCTGAGTTTTGGCAGTTCCCAACAGTTTCAATGGGACTTGGCCCAATTAATGCAATTTACCAAGCGAGGTTTAATCGCTACTTGCATGGCCGCGGAATTAAAGACACATCTGATCAAAATATTTGGGCATTTCTTGGAGACGGTGAGTGTGATGAGCCAGAGACACTTGGCGCAATCAGTCTTGCTGCTCGTGATGGTCTAGATAACCTCACATTTGTTATCAACTGTAATTTGCAACGCCTTGATGGTCCCGTGCGTGGAAACGGAAAGATTATTCAAGAACTTGAATCAATCTTTGGTGGCGCTGGCTGGAATGTCATCAAGGTTGTTTGGGGCCGTGAGTGGGATGAGCTACTTGCTATGGACCGTGAGGGCGCGCTTGTTGATCTCATGAATAACACCACAGATGGTGACTATCAAACATTTAAAGCTGAAAGCGGAGCCTATGTCCGTGAGCACTTCTTTGGCCGTGACCCTCGCACAGCAGCGATGGTTGCCAATTGGAGCGATGAAAAGATTTGGGCTCTCAAGCGTGGTGGCCATGATTACCGCAAACTCTTCGCTGCTTATAAGCAGGCAAGTGAGAAGAACGGTAAACCAACTGTCATTCTTGCAAAGACAATCAAGGGCTGGACACTTGGCTCACACTTTGAAGCGCGTAACTCCACTCACCAGATGAAGAAGATGACGATCGAAGATCTCATCCAATTCCGTGACACGCTGCAGATCCCACTTCCCGATTCTGCAATTGATGCAAAGCTTCCTTCTTATTACCACCCAGGCGTTGATTCACCTGAGTACAAATACATGATGGAGCGCCGCAGCACTCTTGGCGGTTCAATTCCTACTCGCCGAAAAGTTTCAAAACCTTTCACATTGCCGCCTGAGAGCACCTATGAATCAGTCAGACGTGGATCAGGCCAGCAAGAAGTGGCAACCACGATGGCATTTGTGCGCTTACTCAAAGACTTGGTGAAAGATCCAAATATTGGTGCGCGCTTTGTTCCCATCATCCCTGATGAGGCAAGAACATTTGGAATGGATAGTTTGTTCCCAACCCTGAAGATCTATTCACCTCATGGACAAAAATATGCCTCCGTTGACCGTGAATTGATGCTTTCGTACAAGGAATCAACCTCTGGCGTTATTTTGCATGAAGGAATTAATGAAGCCGGATCTGTTGCTTCATTTACTGCTGTCGGTTCTTCATACTCCACACATAACGAACCAATGATTCCTATCTATATCTTCTACTCAATGTTTGGTTTCCAGCGCACTGGTGATGCCTTCTGGGCAGCATCAGACCAATTAGTACGTGGCTTCGTACTAGGTGCAACCGCTGGTCGCACAACACTCAATGGCGAAGGTTTGCAGCATGAAGATGGACATTCTCTTCTGCTTGCATCAACTAACCCTGCCGTCGTCTCTTACGACCCTGCCTTTGCTTACGAAGTAGGCCATATCGTTAAAGATGGTCTGCGCCGTATGTATGGAGAAAATAGTGAGAACGTTTACTACTACCTCACCGTTTACAACGAGCCTTACATGCAGCCTGCAGAGCCAGAGAAACTTGATGTTGATGGGCTCCTCAAAGGAATTTACCTCTATGCCCCTGCAACTAAAAAGAGTAAGAAAACTGTCCAACTTCTAGCATCAGGAGTTGGAATGAATTGGGCTCTTGCTGCGCAGAAGTTGTTAGCTGATGATTGGGATATCGCGGCAAATGTCTGGTCTGTAACTTCTTGGAATGAATTGCGCCGTGATGGTCTTGCCGTTGACCGTCATAACTTGTTAAATCCAGATAATAAACAGAGCGCTTACATCACCCAAAAACTTAAGGGTTATGAAGGTCCTGTCATTGCAGTCAGCGATTTCATGCGCGCAGTTCAAGACCAAATTGCTCCTTGGGTCAGCCAACCTTTCTACTCTCTTGGAACAGATGGCTTTGGACTTTCAGATACACGCGGTGCACTTCGTCGCCACTTTAAAGTTGATGGTCCATCTATTGCCGTCGCTGCACTTGCCCAACTTGCCGATCTTGGTGAGATCAAGAGCAAGCTCGTTAAAGAGGCAATCGAGAAGTATCAAATTAACGATGTGAAGGCTGCTGATCCAGGAAATACAGAAGGTTCTGGTTAATCCCTAGTTACTTCTGGATTACCGAGAGTCTTATAAAACAAAAGGCAGAGCATCAGAGCAGTTGGAAGCATTAAGCCGATAGTGATGGATGTGAGTTGAACAATCCACGCTGTGGCTAGGCGCACAACGAAACCAATTGTGTTTACCGCTAGTCCTAATTGCGCTGCAACCATTCCGGGAGATAGATGTGACCTGCGACTTGCCTCGGTCATAAACAGTCCAGCCATAAAGGAACTTCCAAGACCTCCAAGGAAAAAGCCCAATACCTCTATGGAGAATGCAGCAGCAAAACTATGAGATGAAAGGAATTTCGCAAGAAGTACGCAGATTCCAAATCCCAATCCCCCAAGCAGTGAGCCAAAACGAATCCAGTAGCGCTCGGAGCGAAATTTCACCAGACGATGGATAGAGACCCGGCCAATGATCATCGAAACCATAAATGACAAATAAGGAATGATGCTCAGCGTATTGCTCGCATGAATTTCCTGGTGAGATGAAAGCGTCGCCCAGTCATTGGTCGAGCTCTCAATAGAAATGGCAAGTAACAGAGCAATAATTACTGGTCTGATCTCTCTCATCCCGGCAAAGAGTTCTTTAGTTTTAACTATCGGTTCATCTGCAAGATCAGATGCCGTTATGAGAACTGGATTTAGTTTATATATAGAGAAGATCGTGAAGGACCAAACGAGTGCGGCTAGAACATCAATGTGCCAAGCAAGTGACACCTTTGATGTGAGAAGAAAGGCTGCCACAACGGTTGTAAGTGCCCCAACGCTCCAGGCGCCATGCAATTTCGGTAGAAGCAAAGTCGCTGTGTTGTTCTGCCTTTTGAGTACTTGTTGATTTAACCCAATTTGATAACTTGGCCAAGAAAATCCAATGGCAATAACTGCAAGGACGTAAATCCACGGAGTGTGAATATGAGGAATAGTTGCTGTTGCCGCATACATTAAAGTGACACTTGCGATAAGAATGGTGCGCACGCCAAGCCTATGAGCAATTTGGCCTACCCATAAATTACTAAAAATGCATCCAATGGCTCCAAGGCTTACGAGGGTTCCAAACGTGCCATTGCCGACTCCAAGATTGTGTTCAATCTCCGGGGAACGCGGAGGCAAACACATAATTCCGATGCCAAAGAGAACAAAAAGCATCCATTGATATCTCTGCTCTAGTTTTGCGGTGAGCGTCGTCAAAATAGCGCACTCGCAAGTAATTGTCGGGCTTGAATCAACTTGGGATCTTCTGGATCAATAAGGGTGAAAAGTGAAAGTAAATGCTCACGAACCTTCTTGCGATCCTCTCCCGCTGTCTTCTTCACAAGTGAAATCAATCTATTAAAAGATCCGTCTAAATCACCTTGGGATATTTGCACATCTGCTGCAAGTAGCTGGGCTTCAATGTTTTCAGGAGAAGAGTCAGCAGATGAGATCGCTGAATTGAAATCCACTCCTTGGATGCGAAGCATGAGATCGACTTGGGCAAGACCTGCTGAGGCAAGAGGATTTCCTGGTGAGCGAAGAAGCCATTGTTTATAGGAGTTTGCTGCTGCCGCAAAGTCTCCTTCTTCAAGAGCGGTTAGAGCTGCCTGCTCTTCTGGTTCTAATTTCTCTTCTATGGGTTGAGCATCTTGGCTACCGCCAGAATTTTCACCTGCCGCCTTGCCGATGCCTCGCTCTAATGCAAGTGCAAGGACTTTATTGATAACCATGCGTAGTTGCTCATCTGTTGGCACAGTTTCAAAGAGCGGTACCAGTTGTTCTTGAATTAAAGCAATTGCTAGCGGCACAGATTGCACCTGCAGAGCTGTTGCTACCGAAGGCTCTTGATCGACATTGACACTACCTAGTATCCAGCCAGCGCCACCTTCGGCTGCGGAATCTTCTGCATGCATCTTGCCCAGCGAATCTAGAACTCTCTGCGACTCTGGACTTCTAGGCGACCAACAGATCAGAATGACGACTTGGTTATTTGATTCTGGAATTATTTCTTCCATCAAATTTGTCTGATTAACTGCAATTCCAACATTTGCCACTTGCGGCGCTGGATTCTTCAGTGAACTCAAATCAAAAGCACGCCCAAAGTCTTTCGGAAGCGGAGGCATGCTCATGGCTTGGCTCCTATTCCTGCTCTATGAGGTAATATCGATCGAATGTAATCTTCGGCTGCAAAGCTAAGACCAGGATCTTTGCCTTGTTGCTCACCTAAATACCAACGGTGTTCCAAGATTTCATGGAACATCTGTGCGGGTTCAACTAAGCCTCGCAGCTCAGTTGGAATCATATTCATTACGCGCTGATAAGTCTCACTCATCCAGCGTCGAGCGCTATCTTGGATAGGAGGAAGAGGTTTCTTCTCACGACCCCTGAATCTGTCAAAAGATGCAAGCAATCTTTTTGCTTGTAACTCTTCGGCATGAATACCCATAAGTTCCCATAAACGATTCTGGTGGTAACCGGCAGCAACAAGTTTAGGCGTGAACTTAAGAGCGCCCTTTTCACCATCAAGTGTTACCTCGACCTCTTCAACTGCAAAGCCAAGATCTTGTACAGCGCGCATAGCCTTTTCAACAGCGTGACGGTCAGTTGGATCTAATATCTGTGGCTCCTTAAGCATCGCCCACAAACGTCTATAGCGCTTAATAACTGCTTCGGCAGCTTTGATAGGATCCATTCCTGGATGCAAAACACCAGAGGCTGCAAGATCTTCTAGCTCTGCGGCAACATTAAATTGCGCAATTTCAAGATCATGTTCGCGCTGACCATTGCTCAGTTGAGTTTGAAATTCACCTGTTTCAGCATCTACTAAATATGCAGCATACTCATTTGCATCTCTGCGAAACAAAGTATTAGATAACGAGCAATCGCCCCACCAAAAACCAAGCAGATGCAGTCTAACAAGTAGTAATGCCAGGCCATTTGCCATAGTTGTAATTTCATGGGGAGTTGGATTACTACTCATGATCACTCGGTATGGAAGTGAGTAAGGCAAATAGCGAGTAACCAAAGCACATGGAAGTGGTTCCCCGCGCTTTGACAACCTGTCTTCCACAATCGCAACGGGTTCAACGCAGGGCGCGCTTTTGTTATTGAGTTCTCGCAAGATTGCATATTCTTTTTGAGCAAATTCTGGGACTGTCTCTTTGACCGCAAATACTTCACGCTCCCCCGGACCTGTTCGAACAAGGCGGACAATGTGGCGTGAGATGCCGCGCATCGAAGCTAAGCCTTCTTCTTCAGGCCAATCTTCAACTGGCTTGCGCCAGGACAGGTTGGAAAGCGTCACCATATCTTCACTTAACCCAGTGATTCTAAGTTCGCCCACGGGGCTATCTTTCCCTATTATCAAGCAATGGCACTCAAGAAACCCAGCATCCACTTCGGTTCTAAGTCACGTTCTAAGCAAACACCTGCTCCCAAAGATCTTGGTCAACAAGGCGTGCCACTAGATCGTGGGCATCCTTTTTACTTTGGATTTCTTGCCGCTACTGGAGCTGTAATCGCGATCACTCTCATGCGCGCACTGGCAAACGCCAGCCAAGTCTTTGTCCTCATCATCATCTCCCTTTTCTTTGCGGCGGGCTTAAATCCAGCAGTTGAATTCTTTCAACGCAGGGGTCTCAAGCGCACTGGCGCTGTTGCTTGTGTTGTTGGCATAGTTCTTGCATTCGTCGGGGTTTTCTCAGCAGTCGTTATCCCCCCGGTAATTCATCAACTCAATCTACTTCTCAAAGATGCACCGAGCCTTATTGCCAATTTAAAGAATAACTCGACTCTTGAAAGCTTAAATGTTAAATACGGCATCATCGACACCATTCAAAAGAAGGTAAATGCGGGAGTTCATGATGGCCAATTTGTAGTTGGTGCATTTGGAGGAGTTATCGGGGTCGGTAAAGCAGTTTTATCTGGAGCAATCTCAACTCTTACAATCCTTATTTTGACTCTTTATTTCCTCGCCTCCCTTCCATCTGTAACTAGCGCTGCCTATCGATTTGTTCCTCTTTCACGCCGGGACCGCGTGAGCAGAATTAGCGACGCAATTATTAAGCGAGTGGGCGCCTTCGTAAGCGGCCAGGCTTCAGTGGCGGTTATTGCAGGAGTATTTGCACTTCTCCTTTCTCTCGTACTTCGACTGCCGTATGCATCTGCAATTAGCATGCTCGTGTTTCTCTGTGGACTTATTCCACTAATCGGCCACATACTGGGGTGTACCGCTTTCACCATCGTGGCTTTAACAAAATCACCCACTGATGCCATCATCGTTTTTGTGTGTTACGTCATATACATACAACTCGAGAATTACTTTATTTTGCCACGCATTATGCGTCGCTCACTTTCAATGCCTGGCCTGGTCACTATCATTGCGGCATTGGTGGGCGTGAGTTTGCTTGGAGTAGTTGGGGGGCTTCTAGCGGTACCAATTGCCGCAGCTATACTTTTAATCGTTGACGAAGTTGTATTTCCTAAGGCCGAAAGGGGCTAACTTGTCTAAGGCAACAAAAAGCAAAGCACCACATCGCAAGCCACTATTCATAGCAATCGGATTAACGGTTGTATGGCTAGGTATCTCAAGTGTGACAGGACCTCTCTTTGGCAACCTTTCAACAGTACAAAAAAATGACAACTCAAAATTTCTTCCATCCTCTTCTGAGGCAGAAAAGTTCAATGTTGCGGCTAAGGCATTTTCCACTGGTTCAAACAACTCATTTCCTGAGCTCGTCCTATTCGTTGGCAAAGCAGATCCTGCTGCAATCGCCTCCGCAAATGCATTTCTTCAAACGCTTCGATCAAAGCCACTTGTTGATATAGATGGCAAGGCCATACCACTCGTTGATAAAACAATTGGTAACTTTTTAGATTCCTCTGCGCCTTTGGTGGCATTTCCATCTAAAAATGCTGATGCGATTTTGGCCAGCATTCCGTATAGCTCTGGAAAATCAGACACAGTCCTAGCCAATAAGAAGCCGGCGCTGCCTGTCTTTACCTCATCTATTCGCTATTACTCAGCTCAATACGCAACAACACATGGATTACAAGCCCACGTCACTGGTATCGCAGCAATTCTCTCTGATCTCTTTGGAGCATTTGGCTCTCTCGACTCAAGCCTGCTTCTGACAACGGGCCTTGTTGTTGCGATCATCTTGATTGTTGTCTATCGATCACCCTTCTTGTGGATTCTTCCTTTGTTCTCAGCAGGTATCGCTCTCACATTTGCAGGATCAGTTATCTACGAATTAGCAAAGCACAACATCATCACCCTTGATGGGCAATCGCAGGGAATTCTCTCAGTGCTCGTTCTCGGAGGAGCGACGGACTATGCCCTCTTACTTATTGCGCGCTATAGAGAAGAACTCCATCATGTTGAATCTAGGTTTGAAGCAATGCAGAATGCTCTGCGCGGAGTTGTTGAGCCAATTGTTGCCTCTGGATCTACCGTTGCAGTTAGCTTAATTCTGCTTCTGCTTGCAAGCCTTTCAAACAACCGCGGCCTTGGACCGGTTGGAGCTATTGGAATCTTGTGCGCCGTAATCACAATTCTCACCCTGCTTCCAGCAGTGCTTGTTCTCTTTGGTCGTTGGATCTTTTGGCCACGTATTCCAAAATTTGGCAGTGAAGATGAGAAACTCAAAGGAGTATGGGCAAAGCTTGCAAATGCAACAGCTAAAAAGCCTCGCACCTATTGGGTAGCAACAGGACTCGTACTTCTGATTTTTGCTGCATTTGCATCGACGCTGCATGCCGGTGGAATTTCTACCTCCCAGTCCTTTACAAAGACTCCCGACTCAGTGAAGTCACAAGATGTTCTCTTGAAGTACTTCTCTGGCGGTCAAGGGCAACCAACTCAAATTTGGACTACCTCTTCTAATGCAGCTGCAATGACTGCGAAGTTATCAAGCACTCCTGGCATCACATCAGTTATTCCTGATGGTGTTCAAGCTCCTGGAGGCACTCCAAAAGTTGTTGGTGGTCATGTAATCCTCAATGCAACTTTGGTCGCGACAGCTGATTCGAATGAAGCAACGAACTTGATTCCTGCTATTCGAAGCGCCGCACATTCGATTGATCCACAATCTCTTGTTGGAGGAACCTCTGCTGTCTTTTATGACTCACACCAGGCTGCAGCACGTGATCAGCGTGTAATCATTCCAGTTGTGCTCATTGTGATTGCAATCATTTTGGGACTATTACTTCGAAGTGTTCTCGCATCGCTAATGCTGCTTATGACAGTAGTGCTCTCTTACCTGGCAACCCTAGGAGCCTGCGCGCTGGTCTTCCATCACATCTTCCACTTTGCTGGAGAAGATTCGGGCTTCCCACTCTTTGCCTTTATCTTCCTGGTAGCCCTGGGCATTGACTACAACATCTTCTTGATGACTCGTGTTCGTGAGGAATCGATGCAGATTGGAACGCGAGCAGGAATGATCAAAGGAGTGACAGTTACTGGTGGAGTAATTACTTCGGCAGGAATTGTCCTTGCTGCAACATTTACCGTGCTTGGAATCTTGCCTATTGTCTTCTTGGCTGAAATCGGATTCTCGGTTGCATTTGGAGTATTGCTTGACACATTTATCGTTCGTTCGATTCTTGTTCCAGCTTTAGTTCAGAGCATCGGACCAAAGATCTGGTGGCCTTCAAAACTACAGAAGAGTTAAATCTCTGTAGGTAAAGGCAATCTGCTTGGGGCGATAATCTTTGTGATTTCACTCAAGATTAGGTGAACAAAGGGTTCTCCTACCCATAAGTGTTTAGCGCCATCAACTGGAATTAAATTCAGGCGAGGGAAACTTTTGAATCTCTCCTTCGCCTGTTCCGGATTTAAATACTCATCATGTTCAGGAATATATGCGGTGACTGGGCGTGAATCTTTCTGCCAGAAATCTAAATCTTCCTGCCTTGTTCGCTGCAGAGGTGGACTCAGCAAAATTAACCCGGCAACCCGGTGATCTTTTGCATATCGAAGAGCTAGATCAGTTCCAAATGACCACCCTGTAATCCAAAGCTTTTCAACTTTGATTACATCAAAACAATAATTTATTGCGGCCTCAACATCTAACTTTTCACTCTCTCCGTTATCAAATACGCCTTCTGATGTTCCTGCTTCACTTGTAGTTCCGCGGGTATTGAAACGAATCACTTCGATGCCAGCCATTGCTGGCAATCTGTTTGCGGCCTTCTTATAGATATGACTATCCATCATTCCCCCACCACTTGGGTTGGGGTGCAAGCAGAGTAGCGATGCCTGGCGCTCACCTTCTGGGCTGGCCACTTCCCCGATCAATTTCAGGGAATCAGCCGTGGTAAACGTGATTGCCCTGCGATTGGCCGGAAGAATTGTGCTTGGCCTTATTAACTCTGACACGAAATAAGTTTAGTCTTACCCTATGACTCCTACAGACACATTGATTAGCTACTCACCTGCCACTGGAGAAGAAGTAGGCAGATATCCAGATAGCAGCGCAGAGGTCGTCAATGACCTCGTTGCTAGAGCCCGCGCTGGATCACTTGCTTGGCGCGCTCTTGGCTTTAAGGGTCGAAAGGTAATTCTTAAAAAGTGGGCAGCGCTCATGGCATCTCGAATTGATGAACTTGCTCAGATCGTGATGGATGAGACAGGTAAGCCAAAGAGTGATGCAACTCTTGAAGTGACTCTCGCTATTGGGCATCTTGCATGGGCAGCAGATCATGCTTCACGATTCCTTCGTACAAGTAACCGCGCGCCAGGAATCATCATGGCGAATATGTCAGCGAAGGTTCACTATGTTCCATATGGTGTTGTCGGAGTAATCGGACCTTGGAACTACCCTGTCTATACGCCTATGGGATCAATTGCCTATTCTCTAGCTGCAGGTAATTCAGTTGTATTCAAGCCAAGTGAATTTACTCCCGGAGTTGGATTCTGGCTCGGTGAAACATTTAATGAAGTAGCAAAAGAAGCCAATGTATTTTTCGTTGTTACAGGTGGTCCTGCAACAGGTGTTGCTCTCACACAAAGCGCGGTAGATAAGGTTGCCTTCACAGGATCAACTAGAACTGCGAAGAAAGTTGCAGCAAGTTGTGCTGAGCGTATGGTGCCAGTTGTCCTTGAGTGCGGCGGATCAGATGCAGCCATTATCGATGTTGACGCAGATATTGCAGCAGCCGCAGACGCAGTTCTATGGGGCGCAATGTCTAACTCTGGGCAGACCTGCATCGGCACCGAGCGTGTATATGTGATGAATAGTGTGGCTGATAAATTTATTGCTGAAATCAAAAAGGGCGCTGAAAAGATTAAGCCGGGCCGAGAATACGGCGCAATCACAATGCCATCGCAACTCAAAGTAATCGATAGCCATATCCGTGATGCGGCAAGTAGGGGCGCAGAGTTTATTGTTGGAAGCGTTGATTCAGTTCAGGCTCCATATGTGAACCCCACAATCATGGTAAACGTCCCAGAAGATTCAATAGCTGTTGCAGAGGAAACATTCGGACCAACTCTTGTGATTAACAGAGTCAGTGATATTGATGAGGCGATCCGTCTATCCAACGGAGTGAAATATGGTCTTGCAGCATCAGTCTGGTCAAAGAAAAATGCTGACTACATCACCTCTCAACTTCAATGTGGAATGGTCTCAGTGAACTCTGTGATTGCTTATGCCGGTATCGCAACACTCCCATTTGGAGGAGTTAAAGAGAGCGGATATGGACGTATCCATGGACGAGAAGGACTTCGAGAATTTACCTATCTTCGCTCAGTGGCGAAGAAGCGTTTTAGTATCCCTCTTGCGACGATGTCTTTCACTCGAAAAGCATCCACCGATGCCTTGATCAAAAAGCTTGCTGAACTTCGCAACCGCTAAATTCACTTTCTTAGTATTTAGGAGCGTTACGAGAACGTAATGTCTTTGGTTTGCGCTGATCTTTCTTCTGCCAGCATGCGCTATGCCAATGCCTGCGGTTATCAAGATCATCATCAATCCAAGCAACAATATGTGGTGTTGCTGTTGGAATTAATTGATCGCACCCTGGGCATCTATAAGGTTTTGTAGAACTAGAACCTGTAACTTTTCTGACGGTATACATACCTTCAATATGTTCTTCGACAGTTTCAAATGATTGTGAGATATCGCGATCAGGCTCTTTCGGGCCTTTACCTTTAGGGTGATTTCTGCGCGGGCTCACCCCTCTATTCTTTCCTATTCACAGCAAATTCGCTGCCTCATAGCGAGATGAAATTAGCGCCTTGCTAGACAAATACGGCAAGATACGAACATGAACCACACAATTAAAGTTCGCGGCTTAAAGAAGAGCTACGACGGAAAAATTGCGGTCAATGGAATTGATCTTGATGTTGTGCAGGGTGAGATATTTGCAATTTTGGGCCCAAATGGAGCCGGTAAGACAACCACAGTTGAAATCTTAGAAGGCTACCGTGACCGGGATTCTGGGGATGTAACGGTCCTTAATCTAGATCCAGAGCATCTAGGAAGTCAGAGCAGCAGTTGGCGCAACAGAATTGGAATCGTCCTGCAATCAACAAGTGATGCCGGAGATTTAAGTGTCTCTGAGACGATTCATCACTTCGCTCACTACTACTCAAACCCCAAGAATCCAGATGCAGTTATCACCTTAGTAGGACTTGATGAGAAGCGTGATGACAGAGTGCATAACCTCTCTGGAGGGCAGCGCCGCAGATTAGATGTTGCGCTAGGAATCATTGGATCACCGGAAATCCTATTTCTAGATGAGCCAACGACAGGCTTTGATCCAGAGGCCCGCCGTGCATTTTGGGGGCTTATTCGCGCCTTAAAAGCTGAAGGAACCACAATTCTTTTAACAACGCATTACCTAGATGAAGCAGAGGAACTCGCAGATCGTGTTGCCGTCATAAATCATGGCAAGATTGTCGAGATTGCAACACCTGCAACACTAGGTGGCCGCCATTTAGCGAAAGCAACGATCTCGTGGAACGAAAAGGGCCAGATTCAGACAAAGCTCTCTTCAAATCCAACAGCTGACATCCAAGATCTATCCAAAAATTTTGGTGGAGATATCCCAGAGCTCACCGTAACCCGGCCAACCCTGGAAGATGTTTACATCACCATGATTGGGGCAAACAAGTGAACATACTTCGTATTGGCGCCCTGCGCGGTGGCCTTGAAATAAAGCAGTTTATGCGCAGACGTGAATCTGTTGTCTTCACCTTGATGTTCCCCGTGCTCTTACTATTCATCTTTGGTTCGGTCTTCAAAAATACGATTGCCCCAGGAGTTACCTTTAGTCAGTACTTTATTTCAGGAATGGTTGCCTCTGGCCTTGTGAATACGGGTTTTCAGCAGCTTGCCATCAATATCCCCATGGAAAGAGACTTTGGCACTCTCAAGCGCTTGCGTGGAACTCCCATGTCTCCTATCTCCTTCTTTATCGGTAAGGCCATCTTGGTCTTCACCGCGATGATCATTCAGGTGTTTCTGCTTCTTCTCTTTGGTGTTCTTTTCTTTCATCTTCACATGCCCCATGACCCAGCGCTCTGGCTTCGCTTTATTTGGCTCGTAATACTAGGCAGCGCCTCATCAACCGTACTTGGTATTGCATTTGCCACTGTCATTAAAAGTGGTCGCGGTGCGGCGGCGGTTGTCTCACCTATTGTGATCATCTTGCAATTTTTGAGTGGAGTCTTTTTTGTCTTTTCAAGTTTGCCATCGTGGATGCAAAAATTCGCATCCATATTTCCTCTCAAGTGGCTGACACAAGGAATGCGATCAGTCTTCTTGCCAGATAGCTTTGCATCTCAAGAAGTTGCGCACACTTGGGAGATTGGTCGTACTGCGTGCGTGCTTATTGTGTGGCTCGTACTTGGAACGATTATGGCTGCTCGCTCATTTAAGTGGTCTGATCAATGATGAGTAAAACAACCAGAGCGTTTGCGTTTCTAATTGCTCTTGTTTTATTTGGTGCTGGTGCACCCACATCACACGCCGTAACTTCAAAGCCAACTCCTAACCCAACTGTGAAAGCTAGTACAAAGGCACCACTAAAACCAAGTGTTAAAACAGGATCAAAGGTAACTACTCCCAAGAACAAAGTAGCCAAGAAGATCTACAGGAAATACAAACCTCGTAAGCGAGTGGTTATCACTCCTTCACCGGCTCCGAATTGGCCACCTGCTGGATTTGTTTCTAATAATGGTGTTTATGCAAAGGTACCGACAGGCGCTGAACTTGTTGGAATTCTCTCAGCGCTAAAATCTCCCAGTGGTTCTGTTAAGCAGTGCTCACAAGATCCTTTGAACCCTGCAGTTGTTGCAAAATCATGTGGCGCGGTTCTAGCGGCAGCCCAAGATGGTTGTTCGTGGTGGGAAGTAAATTCTCAGGTAAATGGTGTTGATCCAAACAATCCAAATGGGCAAATCATGCTTGGAAATTTGCGAACTCTTTCAGGGGGAACGCCCGCTCATTCAGTTTCCACGATCGTGTTAGTCAGTGATGTTCCACTTACCACTGGGGTTAAATTCACAAATATAACCGTGAAATGTTGGCCCACTCCAACTACCGAACGTGTGCCAAGCAATACCTTTACGCCGTCAGCGCCCGCGCCAACACCATCTCGAAGCTAAAAGTATTAGCGGTTGGCTCCAGGAACCCAGAGAGTGTCACCTGTCTTTTTATTTGCATGACGCGCAAGCACAAAGAGAAGGTCGGACAGTCGGTTTAAGTACTTTGCTGTCAGTGGGTTAACTCCCGCACCGAAGGAATGGATTGCATGCCAGGTTGAACGCTCTGCGCGGCGTGTGACTGTACGAGCAACATGCAAGAGCGCAGCTCCTGCAGTTCCAGATGGCAAGACAAATGAGCGTAACTCTTCTAAATCTTTGTTGTAAAAATCAATCTGCTCTTCCAAAAAGTTAATCTGTGACTCAACAACGCGTAGCGGCTCAACCTTTGGATCATCGATAACAGGCGTGCAGAGATCTGCCCCAACATCAAAGAGGTCATTTTGAATACGAATAAGAACTTTAGTCACTGTTGGATCATCACTTGGGGCTAGAGCAAGAACAACGCCGATAGATGAATTAGCTTCATCAACATCAGCATATGCTTCCAAGCGAGGGTCATTTTTTGATGTACGGCTCATGTCCCCAAGGGAAGTAGTGCCGTCATCACCTGTTTTTGTATAAATACGAGTCAGATTAACCATGGGGTGAGCCTATTAGAGCAAGTACGATGTGACCACTCAAGAATTGATTGGAGGTGAGTTGTGCCCGAAAGTTCACCAAGTTTTCGCATCCTTGGCCCTGCTCGCCTATCTGGTGAGGTCAAAGTAACAGGGGCAAAGAACTCAGCCCTCAAACTTATGGCCGCATCCCTTCTTGCCGCAGGGACTCACACCATTCGCAATGTCCCAGATATCGCCGACGTTCACATAATGTCCGAGCTTTTAGTACGTCTTGGTTGCAAAGTTTCACTCAAGGATGATGTGCTCACAATTGATGTGCCAGCAACGCCAGGCCACCGCGCTGAATATGATTTAGTGCGCAAAATGCGCGCATCCATTAACGTGCTGGGTCCAATCCTGACCCGTGTTGGGGTCGCAGAAATTTCTCTGCCTGGCGGAGATGCCATCGGATCTAGAGGACTTGATTTTCATATCAGTGGATTAGAAGCACTTGGCGCAACAGTGGCCTTTGAACATGGTTTCATCATCGCGAAAACTAATGGAAGATTACAAGGAGCAACTATCGATTTAGTTTTCCCAAGTGTTGGTGCAACTGAGAATCTGATGACAGCCGCTGTTTTGGCAAAGGGAACAACAACAATTAATAACGCTGCCCGCGAACCAGATATCAGTGACCTCGGTGAATATCTCATTTCGATGGGCGCAAAAATTCAAGGCTTGGGAAGTCAGAGTCTTGTTATTGAGGGGGTGGATTCACTCAAAGCAGCAGAACATTCAACACTTCCAGATCGTATTGTCACTGGCACATGGGCATTTGCTGCAGTGATGACAGGCGGAGATATAACAATTCATGGCGCAAGGGCTGATCATCTTGAATTGCCCTTGGACAAGTTAGTTGCAAGCGGCGCGGTTATAACATCTACTCCTGATGGAATCCGCGTCAAAATGGATAAGAGACCTATTGCAATTGATGTCGCAACGCTTCCCTACCCAGGATTTCCTACCGACTTGCAGCCTATGGCAATTGCATTAAATGCAATTGCAGATGGAAGCGCCATAGTGACTGAGAATGTATTTGAAGCAAGATTTATGTTCGTCAATGAACTCAAGCGCTTAGGCGCTCGTATTACCGTTGATGGCCATCACGCGGCCATTGCAGGGATTACGCAGCTTTCAGGGGCACCAGTTGTCGCGACAGACATTCGCGCTGGTGCCGGATTAGTACTTGCTGGCCTTGTCAGTGAAGGCATCACAATTGTTGAAGATGGTTTTCATATTGACCGTGGCTATCCAAATTTTGCAGAGGATCTACGCTCACTGGGCGCAGATGTGACACGTATTTAGGCTTGGGTCTGCTCGCCCAGAATTGAAACTCGGTTGTTATTGACCGAGATAAATCCACCGGCCATATCAAAATCAGATGTAGTTCCATCTGTGCCTTTTACAGTGACAACTCCTGGAACAAGCACGCCAAGCAGCGGAATATGTTCAGGCAAGATACCAATGTCACCTTCGAGCGTCCGGGCGGAGACCATTGTGGCCTCACCCGAAAAGACACGCTTTTCAGGTGAGACTACTTCAACGGTGAGTGTTGCCATCCTTAAGCCTTTGCCAACTCAGCAGCACGGCGCTCAACGTCAGCTAAGCCACCACACATAAAGAATGCTTGCTCTGGAACATGGTCATACTTTCCATCTGCAAGTGCTTCGAAAGCTTCAATTGTTTCAGATAGTGGAACAAATGATCCTTCGATTCCTGTGAATACCTTCGCAACGAATGTGTTCTGAGACAAGAAGCGCTGAATACGACGGGCGCGGCCAACCAAGATGCGATCTTCTTCGGAGAGTTCATCAATACCTAAAATTGCGATGATGTCTTGGAGATCCTTATAACGCTGCAAGATCTGCTTCACACGGTTTGCAACACGGAAGTGGTGCTCACCGATGTAGCGAGGATCCAAAATACGTGATGTTGAGTCGAGTGGATCCACAGCAGGATAAATACCAAGTTCTGAAATTGGGCGAGACAACACTGTTGTTGCATCTAAGTGCGCGAATGTGGTGTGAGGAGCTGGGTCGGTGATGTCATCGGCAGGAACATAAATTGCCTGCATAGATGTAATCGAGTGACCACGAGTCGATGTGATTCGCTCTTGAAGCTGTCCCATCTCATCGGCAAGTGTTGGCTGGTATCCCACAGCTGATGGCATACGGCCAAGAAGTGTTGAAACCTCTGAACCTGCTTGTGTAAAACGGAAAATATTATCGATGAACAAGAGCACATCTTGCTTTTGAACATCGCGGAAATATTCAGCCATTGTGAGCGCTGATAGAGCAACGCGAAGACGAGTTCCAGGTGGTTCATCCATCTGACCAAAGACCAAAGCGGTCTTATTGATAACACCAGTCTCGGTCATTTCCAAGAATAAGTCGTTACCTTCACGGGTACGCTCACCAACACCGGCGAATACTGATACGCCACCGAAGTTTTCAGCTACACGATAAATCATCTCTTGAATCAAAACTGTCTTTCCTACTCCGGCGCCGCCGAAGAGACCAATCTTTCCACCGCGTACATAAGGGGTAAGTAGATCGATGACTTTAATTCCAGTTTCAAACATCTCTGTCTTTGACTCAAGTTGGTCAAAAGCAGGGGCCGTGCGGTGAATTGGCCAACGCTCTTTAATATCCAATGATGATGTTGGTACGTCGAGTGACTCACCCAAAGTATTAAATACATGTCCCTTTGTGACATCACCAACTGGAACGCTGATTGGCGCTCCTGTATCTGTCACTGATGCTCCGCGAACCATTCCATCGGTTGGCTGCATAGAGATCGCGCGCACGACGTTGTCACCAATGTGCTGGGCAACTTCCATCGTGAGCATGCGCTTTTCACCAGAGAGTGTCACATCCACATGCAACGCATTGAAGATGGCTGGCATTGAGTCTGCGGGGAATTCAATATCCACCACGGGACCGATTACTCGGGCCACACGACCGTTCTTGCCTGCTACTTGTGTTGTTTTCTCGGACATCATTCGCTCCCTGCGCTAGCTGAGGCAAGCGCATCTGCGCCGCCAACAATTTCACTGATCTCTTGGGTAATTTCGGCTTGACGGGCCGCGTTCGCAAGTCGGGTAAGTGACTTGATTAATTCATCAGCGTTGTCAGTCGCTGACTTCATTGCACGGCGGCGGGCAGCATGTTCAGAAGCTGCTGACTGCAACATCGCATTGAAAACTCTTGCCTCTACATAGCGCGGAAGCAAAGCATTCAAAACACCTTCCGCGTTGGATTCAAATTCATACATCGCAGTAATTCCACTTTGAGCTTCACCTTGCTCGCTTGTAGCAAGTGGAAGAAGGCGATCTTCTACTGGAAGCTGGGTAATCATAGATTTAAATTCTGTGTAAACGATATGGAGTTCATCTACGCCTTGAGCGCTTTCCAGTGAATTAGTCAGAAATGCCAGTATGAGAGAACTTGAAACCTCACGGGCATTTTCAAATGTTGGATTATCAGAAAAACCGGTCCATGAACCAGCGATCGCTCTATTGCGGAAGCGATAAAAGTTGACTGCCTTACGGCCGATTAAATATGCATCAACTTCAAGGCCGCGGCTACTAATTTCTGCAATCAGTTGGTCGCCTTGCTTGATCGCAGCATTTGAATATGCCCCAGCCATTCCGCGGTCTGCTGTAATGATGAGAACCGCTGCACGCTTGGGATTAATTGCTGGGCTTGTGAGTGGGTGGACGGTGCTTGATTGGGTTGCAACAGCTCGTACGGCGCCCGTCAACTCATCTGAGTATGGTGATGAAGCAGCCACACGCTGTTGCGCCTTCACAATACGCGAAGCAGAGATCAACTCCATCGCACGCGTAATCTTCTTAGTCGCCTTAACCGAACGCATTCGGCGGCGATAGATTCGAAGTTGAGCACCCATTTTTTACTTACTTACCTGCGCTCACTGTGAATTCGTTTTTGAATGCTTCGATTGCTTTTTGAAGCGCTGCAACAGTGTCATCACTGAGCTCACGGCTTGATGAAATTACTTCAAAAATCGACGCATGAGAGCGAGCAACATATTCCAAGAATTCACTTTCAAAGCGGCGGATATCAGCAACAGGGATTGAATCCATCTTTCCTGTTGTTCCTGCCCAAATTGAAACTACTTGGCGTTCTACTGAATAAGGTGAGTACTGACCTTGCTTCAAGAGCTCAACCATTCGCGCACCGCGCTCAAGTTGTGCTTTAGAAGCTGCGTCAAGATCTGAACCGAACGCTGCGAAAGCTTCCAATTCACGGTACTGCGCTAGGTCAAGACGCAAACGACCAGCAATCTTCTTGATCGCCTTGGTCTGAGCAGAACCACCCACGCGAGACACTGAGATACCCACGTTAATAGCTGGGCGCACACCTGCGTTGAACAGATCTGTCTCAAGGAAGCACTGACCGTCAGTAATAGAAATTACGTTGGTTGGAATAAAGGCAGATACGTCATTTCCCTTTGTTTCAATGATTGGTAGACCAGTCATTGATCCGCCACCAAGCTCATCAGAGAGCTTTGCGCAACGCTCAAGTAGACGTGAGTGTAAATAGAAGACGTCTCCTGGATACGCTTCGCGGCCTGGTGGGCGGCGAAGAAGTAATGAGACTGAGCGATACGCCTCGGCTTGCTTAGAGAGATCATCAAAAATAATGAGTACATGTTGGCCTGCATACATCCAGTGCTGACCAATAGCAGAACCTGTGTATGGGGCTAAGTATTTGAAACCAGCTGGATCAGATGCAGGAGAGGCAACGATTGTTGTGTACTCCATTGCGCCAGCTTCTTCCAACGCTCCCTTAACAGAAGCAATTGTCGAACCCTTCTGACCAATGGCAACATAAATACATTTAACTTGCTTCTTTGGATCTCCAGTCTTCCAATTTTCCTTCTGGTTAATAATTGTGTCGATCGCAATCGCAGTCTTACCTGTCTGGCGATCTCCAATGATCAACTGGCGCTGTCCGCGGCCAATAGCTGTCATTGCATCGATAGCTTTAATTCCAGTCTGCATTGGTTCTTTCACAGGTTGGCGTTCAACTACTGATGGTGCCTGCAACTCAAGTGCACGCATTGCTTCAGCTTTAATTTCACCCTTGCCATCGATTGGACGACCAAGCGGATCAACAACTCTTCCTAGGAAGCCATCTCCAACTGGAACAGAGAGGATCTCACCTGTGCGGCGAACTGATGTTCCTTCTTCAATGCCGGTGAATTCACCGAGGATAACAACACCGATTTCACGTACGTCTAGGTTCAATGCGAGTCCCAATGTTCCATTTTCGAACTTCAAAAGTTCGTTGGTCATTGTGGAAGGCAATCCTTCAACGCGAGCGATGCCATCGCCTGCTTCGACAACGGTACCGACCTCATCGCGCGCTGCTGTTCCTGGGTTGTATGCGGAAACATACTTTGCCAGCGCATCGCGAATTTCTTCGGGACGGATCGTAAGTTCGGCCATCTTCTTCTCCTCTTAACTCACCTAGTTTTAGACATCTGCTAATAACTAGAACCTCTTAAACTGCTAGTGCTCGACCTGCTTCTGCTAAACGTGTACTAATCGTTCCATCGACCAATTCGTCTCCGAATCGGATTGAAATCCCACCGACTACCGATGGATCAATTTCATAGTTCAAGTGCACAGGCTGGCCTACTTGCTTACCCATTACGGCTGCGAGCTTCTCAGATTGTGCGGGTGTTAAATGCGAGCGAGTGCGAACCAAAACGATCAATCGATTGCGTCTAGCGGCAACTGCTTCGACGTAAACCTCAAGAACGTTATCAATTCCGCGCCCTGCAAGCCCATTGACTAAATGTGTCAGCAAACGCACCGTTGAAGGCGCTGCTTTGCTTCCAAAAAGAGAAGCGACTAACTCTGCCTTGCCTTGCTCTGATCCAAGTCTGTCACCAAAGGTGATTCGAAGATCTTGATGATCAGCAAGAATTTCTCCAAATGCGAAGAGTTCTTCCTGCACGCGGTCGAGTGAATTATCACTATTGGCTGCGGTCGCCTCTGCTTCAATCGCGAGTTGCTCAAGAGCACTTGAAATATCAACTGAAGATGACCAACGAAGCGCAGCTGCTGCGCTCACAAGCTCTAAAACCTTGGCAGAAATGTTCTTTGCAAAGAGATCCTTAGCTAATTGTGCTTTTGCAGCGGCATCACGTGCTGGATCTGTAAATGCTCGCCTTAAGCCAATTGAAGAATTGAGTGCACTCACAACCGAAAACAGGTCGGTGGAAATACCCGTGCAATCAGAAGATGAGAGCCCCTTGAGCTTTTCATCTAGCCCACCACGTAATGTGATGAGTGATTGGCGACTATTACCAGCGAGTGAAATCACTTGGAGCTCTTCTCCAAATCAGTAAGGAAACGATCAACGATTCCAGATTGGCGAACTTGATCATCAAGTGCCTCTCCAACAATCTTTGATGCTAATTCGGTAGCAAGTGCACCAACTTCATGACGAAGGGAAGCGACTGCCTGTTGGCGCTCGGCTTCAATAGATGCATGTGCTGCGGCAGTTATGCGGCTTGCCTCTTCTTGTGCCTTACCGCGCAAATCTTCGATGATGGCAGCGCCTTGAACGCGCGCCTCTTCGCGAATTGATTGCGCCTCACTACGAGCATCATTGAGTTGTGCTGTGTATGCCTTCAAAGCCGCTTCAGCTTCACGCTGTGCATGCTCTGCCTTGGCAATACCGCCTTCAATTGCTTCTGTCCGAGCTGTAAAGGCCTTCTCGAACATTGGCACAACGCGTGAGCGCAGCACAATGAAGAGAAGAGAGAAGGCAATAACACCAACAACTAATTCAGCAGTATTGGGAATTAGTGGATTGGCTGCGGCCTCCATGTGAATTCTCATTATTTAGCTCTTTCTCGTCTCTTGGTTTAGTTCTTACTTAAGAACGAACGCTAGAACCAGACCGAAAAGCGCCAAAGCTTCAGCTAGCGCAAAGCCAAGGAACGCGATTGGTTGAAGAACGCTGCGTGACTCAGGTTGACGTGCGACGCCATTGATATAGGCGGCGAAAATCAAACCAGTAGCTATTGCGGGTCCGATTGCAGATAGGCCATAACCGACCAGGTTGAGTGTGCCGTGCATCTTTGTTGCCTTTCCATTATGTGGGATCTAACGAGCGGGAGCTCGTTAGACATTACGTAAGTTTAATGTTCCTCTGCCAACGCTCCTGCGATAAAGAGTGCTGAGAGAAGAGTGATGATGTATGCCTGAAGGCACTGAACCATGAATTCAAAGAATGTCATGATGATTCCAAATGAAAAGGAAAATGGGGAAAGAAACTTCATAATGAGGTGTGAATCATGGAGCATGTAGTTTCCTCCGCCAATAAACACAAGCAGGAGCAAGTGACCTGCAAACATATTTGCAAATAACCGCAAGGCAAGTGTGACTGGGCGAATCAAAAAGTAAGTAGCGATTTCAATGGGTGTGAGAAGTATGTATGCAAACTTTGGGACACCAGGCAAGAAAGCGATCCCCTTCAAATATGGGATAAGGCCTTGGCGCTTAATTCCAATTGCATGGAAGATGAAGTAGCTAAAACCAGCCAGTACATACGGGAATGACACGTGGGACATCGCTGGGAACTGCATAAACGGAATAATTCCAAAGACGTTATTAACCAGAACAAAAGTAAAAAGAGTAAAGAGGAATGGGACGTAAGCTAAAAAGCCACTTCCAATAATTTCTTCACCTAAGTCTTTGCGCACAAAGCCGTAAATTGCCTCACCTGCATATTGAAGTTTTCCAGGAACTATCGCTGATTTACGAGCAGCGAGGATGAAGAATGTGGAAATCAAAATAACAGAGAAGAAAACAAGCGCTATAGGTTTTGTTGAATATGCGCTATGTCCAAGAATTGGAGGAAGATTAAAGTCTGAAGTACTTGGAGGAACAAATCCTTCGCCGCTGGCAAGATGGCCAGTTATACGCACTGTTCCCACTCACCTTTCTTGCAACGCTGGGTACCGGACATTTCTAGAAGACGCCCAAACCCTATTGGAGAGAGCAAAAATCTGAAACTCCAGCCAAGGAGGAGGGATGTGTTATTCGCGACCAAATCGGAGCCAGATGAGGTAGATAGAGGCTCCAGCGCCCAAAATTAGCCCGCCTAACAAGAAGTAGTGGGTATGTAGCCAACGGTCTAACCCATAGCCAATTCCGCCCCAGATTAAGAGACCTGAAATCAGGTATCCCATGATTGACCAGACTGCGCCCTCTTCGTTATTTCTTGCCATCTAGCTAGCCCTGCTTTCTTGCTGAGTCATCTGACAAACCGGTTGCGGAGGGTAATGGTAGCCCGATTCGAAGCTTAAGAAATGCACGTATCTCTCCTGCAAGCCACGCAGCAGTTATGCCGAGAGCCGCCACCGCAAAACTTGTTCTATCCACAGTTTCAGGAGCAGTCGCTTTTGAGACGATGAGCAATAAAGCGCCCATAACAAAAACCTTGGCAAAGTAAGAAAACATTGCAAGGCCCATCACAGCAATGGGATCAAGATTTTTAGAAAGAGCTGAAATAAGAAGATGTATCCCAAGAAAAATAACAACAGTTGCACTTGCAATAAGTGCTCCCCAAAATCCAGAACGGTGACGGATGAGCGTTGCGCCAATAGTTGTAGTTATTGCAACGGTTGATGCAGGAATTATCGCGCCTTTCCATATCGTCATCGTCGGATCATTATTCATAACTTGCCATCCCTTGCATTGCACGCATTGGAGTAGATCGAGTAATGCTTGCTCGCAGCTGCAGGAAGGATAATCCAGCAATAGCTGCGCCAAGCAAGAGCGCCATCCATAATGGTTCAAAACCTGCAACAACCGTTGGAAGAGCGAACATTGCGGTCCAGAGATACAAAATGATTACTGCGTCGCGCTGCGAGCATCCCAAATCAAGCAAGCGATGATGCAGATGCTCACGGTCGGCAGCAAATGGTGAGCGACCCGCTCGAAGCCTTCTTGTAATCGCCATAAGCAGATCGATGAAAGGTATGGCAAGGATCGTAAAAGGCAGGAGAAGTGGAATCAGGGTGGAGCGGGAGGACTGACCAGCAATAGCATTGATATCTATTTGCCCCGTTAAGGTAATTGCAGCAGCTGATAGCAAAAGCCCCAGAAGCATGGCACCTGAATCTCCCATAAAGATCTTTGCAGGGTAATAGTTATATGGCAGGAAGCCAACACACATACCTATCACCACAGCAGTAACAAGTGAAGGCGCACCAGCACGGTTAAAGCCATTTGTTACGGCCAGAATATAAGAGAAGGCAAAGAAGGCAATCGCACAGATTGCGACGATGCCGGTAGCGAGGCCATCTAGGCCATCAATGAAATTCACTGCATTAATGACAAGCATGACAAAGACAACGGTGAGTACCTGGCCAATATTTGATGGAAGCGTATATATGCCGTTAATCGGCAGCCAAAGAATCTGAACACCGTGGAGAAGCAAGATTCCTCCGGCGAGTGCTTGCCCAGCAAATTTAGTGAGGGCATCTAAATCAAAACGATCATCAAGAGCGCCAAGCAACATTACAAAAGTCGCTGCTTCAAAAATTCCTGTCAGCTCTCTTCCAAATGCAGCGCCCGCTAACGGCAGATGATCAACGATAAGAAAGGTGATCGCCATCGATGCCCACATGCCAATGCCACCCCAGCGAGGTGTGATGGTTGTGTGAATGTCTCGCTCCCGAAGTTGACCAAAGGCTCCAGAGTGCATGGAGAGGTTGCGAATAAGCGGAGTAATAAGAAAACAAAATGCCGCAGCAAGTGCTGCAGAAATCAAGTACTCGCGCATAGACCAATCACCTCGTGGGTAATACTAGCGAGGGTAAACAGGGAATTTTGCAGTCAGTGCACGCACATCTTGCGAAATAGCCTGGGCCTTAGAAGGCTCACCGCCATCTTTAATCGCTCTTGCAATCAGTGATGCAATCTCTCTCATCTCAGGAGCGCCCATTCCTTGGGTTGTCGTTGCTGGTGACCCAACACGAATACCACTTGTCACAGCTGGTGATTCTGGATCATATGGAATTGCATTCTTGTTTAATGTAATTCCTGAAAGACCACAACGCTCATCAGCAATTTTTCCATTAATACCTGTTGATCGAATATCGATAAGAGCAAGGTGAGTTTGTGTTCCACCAGATACCGCGCGCATTCCTTCTTCTTCAAGGCCCTTAGCGAGTACCTGACAGTTAGAAATAACATCCTTGGCATACTTTTGATAAGCAGGTGTTGCACATTCCTTCAAAGCAACTGCTTTGCCTGCAACGGCGCTCATAATTGGACCACCCTGCATTCCTGGGAAAATTGCTTTATCTATCGCAGCAGCATGCTCTGCCTTTGAAAGGATCATTCCACCGCGGGGACCGCGCAGAACTTTATGAGTGGTAAATGAAACTACGTCTGCATATGGGACAGGAGATGGGATTGCTTTGCCTGCCACTAGACCAATGAAGTGCGCCGCATCAACCCACATGATGGCACCGACTTCATCGCAGATCGCACGGACTTTTTCAAAGTCAATCAAACTTGGATATGCCGTTGCACCTGAGCAAATCATTCTTGGAGAATTCTTGAGAGCTAAATCCCGTAGCTCGTCATAATCGATGAGCTCATTATCTTGGCGCACGCCATAAGAAACGATATTGAACCACTTGCCTGAAAAGTTAACTTTTGAACCGTGTGTGAGATGGCCACCATGAGGCAATGACATTGCGAGGACGGTATCTCCTGGCTTTGTAAATGCTTGATACACCGCAACGTTCGCACTCGCACCTGAATGGGGCTGCAAGTTTGCATGCTCCGCTCCGAAAAGTGACTTTGCGCGCTCAATACCGATTGTTTCGACTTTATCTACTTCTTCGCAACCGCCGTAGTAACGCTTGCCTGGATAACCCTCGGCATACTTATTAGAAAGCGTTGAACCAAGTGTTGCAAGCACTGCAGGTGATGTGAAGTTCTCACTTGCGATCAATTGAAGGTTATGGCGTTGGCGCTCTAACTCTGAAAGAAGTACCGCAGCAATATCTGGGTCTTGTTCTTGCAGCGCTGGGAAATCTGGGCCAAAGAAAGTATCTGATGTAGACATGACCCAAGCCTATGCGCTGGAAGCGGAAATATCAGGAATCACAGATTGAAGTTGGGCAAGTGAGATTGCTCCCACTCTTGTTACCTCTAAAGCGCTCTTTGCGCCGATCACAGTCCTTCGAACAACTGTGGATAGCGGCCCAGCTGGAAGCAAACCTTCGTCGATCTCAACAGCGATATCGCTTCCGCCAACAAAGTTAGTGAGGGAAGCCAGCACGCCTTGCCCTGCGGGCGCTGCGCTTGCGACTGCAAGCGGGCCGCTCTGCTCTAATAGTTTTAGCAAAAACTGACTTGATGGAACACGAAGGGCGAATTCGGCAAGTGAGCCCGCATCCCCCAAATCCCAACTCAATGCCGGTTGCTGCATCAATTGCATGGTCAGCAACCCCGGCAAAAACTTTTCTGCCAATTTCTGCCACTGCTCATCAAAATCTTGAGCAATCCCAGAGACGGATGAGGTATTCCCAACCATTACTTGGCAAGCAGTGCGGGGTCGATCGCCTCTGAGCTGATGGATCTTTGCAACTGAACTCTGATTAAAAGCATCGCAGGCATACATATATCCATGCTCGGCTGCCACAACAACTATTCCACCGCGCAAGATAGAAATGAGCGCCCGGTCGATAGATCCTGCAAAGTTCTGTGAACCTAGAGAAATCTTCTCACCCATTACAGCGTTACTTCCTTATGGACAATCGCCTCTACTTGTTGGGCAATATGTGCATCGACCATCGCATGTATACAGGTGCCAAATTCTGAATAAGTTTCAGAAAGTACCTCTCCACGTTCATGAATAGCGGAGACAAGATCCCCTCTATTGAAAGGAATCACTGCCTTGATCTCTACCCGTGGTCTTGGCAGAGACGTTTCAATAGCTTTAAGTAAAGTATCAAGACCAAAACCAGTACGGGCAGAGAAGGCAAATGAATTGCTCTCTTCTCGCAAGAGTTGCATCAGCACTTCAGGCAGAGCGATATCTGCCTTATTGATTGCAATAATCTCTGGGATATCTCCCCCGCCAATATCGTTAATCACTTGGCGCACAGCGCGAATCTGCTCGCGTGGATCTGGATGAGATCCATCAACCACATGCACAATGAGATCAGCGCCCGATACTTCTTCAAGAGTCGATTTAAATGCTTCAACAAGTTGATGAGGAAGGTGCCTCACAAAGCCCACTGTGTCTGAAAGAGTATAAATTCGGCCATCAGAGGCGGTAACTCTGCGCACAGTGGGGTCAAGTGTTGCAAAGAGTGCGTTCTCAACAAGTACACCTGCTCCTGTGAGCTTATTCATCAGCGAGGATTTACCAGCGTTCGTATAGCCAGCAATGGCAACAGAGGGAACGTTGTGACGATTGCGCTCTTGGCGCTTTGTATCTCTGGCAACCTTCATCTCTTTAATTTCATTACGAAGCTTTGCCATCTTGTCATTGATACGTCGGCGATCGGTTTCAATCTTTGTTTCACCCGGTCCGCGCCCACCAATTCCACCTGCTTGGCGAGAGAGAGAATCACCCCAACCACGAAGACGTGGCAACATATAACTCATCTGCGCCAATTCAACTTGGGCTTTACCTTCACGAGATTTCGCATGTTGAGCAAAGATGTCCAATATCAAGGCAGTGCGGTCAATTACTTTTACCTTGAGTTTTGATTCAAGAGTACGAAGTTGGGCTGGTGAAAGCTCACCATCACAAATGACAGTATCGGCGCCCGTTGATATTACCGCTTGCTTTACATCGGCAACTTTTCCAGAGCCAATATATGTTGATGCGTCCGGCTTATCTCTGCGCTGCACAAAGCCATCCATCACTTCTGATCCTGCTGTTTCAGCAAGCGCAGCCAACTCTTTCATCGAGTTTTCGACGTCTATTGAAGTTCCATCAATCCAAACGCCAACCAAGATAACTTTCTCCAAACGTAACTGGCGGTATTCGGCGTCGCTGACATCTTGAAGTTCTGTTGAAAGCCCTGATACGCGCCGTAGTGCCTGGCGATCCTGCAAATCTTGTTGACCAGATTCATCAAATTCAGATGCGTCAAAATCAGCAGCAGCCTTCGCTGTTTCGCGAAGCAGCTGCTCAATATCAATATCTAGCGGATCTTGATCGCTCAAAGGTATTTGTCCAATTCATAATCGCCGATAAGCACTGCTGGACCTATCAAAGTGGCATTGTTATGAGCATCTGTATCAACAACGAGTCTGCCTCCAGGTGGATGAATGACCCAACGTGATGGAAGCTTGTCGCCTTTTTTGATCGTTGCTGCAAGTGCTACTGCGCAAGTTCCTGTCCCACATGAGCGGGTCTCTCCTACCCCACGTTCATGAACACGCATTGCTAGCTCTCCGTTATCTAAAAACTTTACGAACTCAACATTGACGCCATCTGGATAGTCGCCCTCTACTTCAGGTGCCTGCTTCAGATCTCCGATTGCATCTAGGTCATCAACAAAGACAACGGCATGTGGATTGCCAACATCAATATGCATACCAGCCCAAGTTTGATTGCCGACTGTGACAGTGACATCATCGTAAACTTCTTGAACACCACCCATATTCACAGAGATATCTTCAGTTGCCGGCACTGCCAGGTATTTCATTCCGTCACGAGTGTTAATTGGAAAAATTCCTTCTTTTTCATGTCCTTTGGCGACAAGGTATCTAGCCATCACTCGAATGCCGTTGCCGCACATTTCGGCAATTGATCCATCTTGGTTTCGATAATCCATAAACCACTTACCATCGCGCTTGCCAATGCGAATTAAGCCATCAGAGCCAATTCCGTTTTCTCTGTTACAAATTCTTGCAACCTGCTCAGCAGAGATTTCAATGGTGTTCTCTGGGTCATAAATCAACACAAAATCATTCTCTGTGCCATGTCCGTATGTCCCAATCATGCTTTGAGGATACTGCTTTCAATAACGGCTAGGCGGTCTGAATCCACAGCCACCCACTTAATACGCGGATCACGTGAGAACCATGTCTCTTGTCTGCGGGCATACTGACGCGTTGCTCGCTTGGTTTCCTCTTTGGCCTCTGCCTCAGAGATCAAACCTTCTTTCATGGCGATGATCTGTGAGTAACCAAGAGCAGCCCTAGCAGTCTTACCTTCCATGAGTCCTTGATCGATGAGTGATTCAACCTCATCAACAAATCCCTTACTCCACATTCCTTCAACGCGGCTATCAATGCGCACATCAAGTTTTTCCCGGTCAAGAACTAATCCAAACTGCTGTGCTTGTGGGTATTTCGTTGAATTCTCGCGTGGCAAATTTGCCGTGAATGGTCTTCCAGTAATCTCAATAACTTCAAGCGCCCTGACAACTCTTCGAACATTTTCCTTAGGTATAGCTGCAGCTGCGGCAGGATCAAGTGATGAAAGCCTCTTATGCATGGCATCTGCGCCAATTCGCTCTGCTTGCTCTGTGAGCTTGAGGCGAACATCAGGGTCTGTCTCAGGAAAATTAAGATCATCGAGAATAGCTTTAATATAAAAACCAGTGCCCCCAACAATGATTGTTGGGATCCCCGCTGCTAGTAACTCATCAATTTTCATTCTTGCAATTTCTTGATACCACGCAACAGTGACGTCTGTTTTCACATCAACAACATCAAGGAGATGATGATTAATTCCCTTGCGTTCATTGATCGCTAACTTTGCTGTCCCAATGTCCATGCCTTTATAGACTTGCATTGAGTCAGCATTAACAATTTGCCCGCCAAGTTTCTGGGCAAGATCAACTGCAATCTCACTTTTCCCTGTTGCTGTTGCACCTGCAATAACAATGAGCGTCATAGAGTTTTAAGTAATTTCAAGGAAGGCATTCCAACCATGATGGGCTCTGGTCCAACTTCTTGAAGCCGAAGATCATGAGCATCTCCACCTCTAGTCTTTCTCACACTTTCAATACTTCCCACCATGAAGTTTGGAGTTGCTGAATCAATTCTGACGGTTGCAATATCACCAGGTCTTGCGTCATCGCTTTCAAAGTGAACAAGTCTAAAATCAGGTGTACGGCCATTAAGTCTTGCTCGCTTTGAATCATGGCGACCCTCATGATCACTCACAAGTACTTCATAGCTCTTACCGATCGAAGCAGTATTAATTTCGCCAGAAATTTCTTGTTGAAGAGCATGCAGAGCCTTATAACGCTCGGCCATCACATCATCTGGGATTTGATCTGGCATCGTTGCAGCAGGCGTTCCAGGGCGCTTGGAGTACTGGAAGGTATAAGCCGCGGTAAAGCGCGCTTGGCGCACAATATCTAAAGTGTCTTGGAAATCTTGATCGGTTTCACCAGGAAATCCCACGATGATGTCTGTTGTTATTCCTGCATCTGGCATCGATGCGCGAACCTTCTCAATGATCCCCATATAACGATCACGTCGATATGAGCGACGCATCGCTTGCAAAATTTGATCTGATCCAGATTGCAGCGGCATATGAAGGTGCGGCATGACATGAGGTGTACTAGCCATAGCGTCAATAACATCATCAGTGAAATCTCGTGGGTGAGGCGACATGAAGCGAATACGCTCTAAGCCATCTACCTTTCCACATTCTTCAAGTAACTTGGCAAATGCGCCCCTGTCACCAAAATCAACTCCATAAGCATTGACGTTCTGCCCAAGCAAAGTAACTTCAACAACTCCTTGAGCGGCTACCGCTCGTACTTCATTTAATATCTCATCTGCTGGGCGATCTTTCTCAATTCCTCGAAGAGAAGGCACAATGCAAAATGTGCAGGTGTTATTACATCCCACTGAGACTGAAACCCATGCGCTAAATGCTGAATGTCTGCGCACAGGCAAAGTGGAGGGAAAATGTTCGAGTGATTCTTTGATCTCAACCTGTGACTCTTCTTCAATGCGAGCACGCTCTAAGAGGGCAGGAAGTGAACCAAGGTTGTGTGTACCAAATACAACGTCGACATATGGAGCTCTTTTGATTATTGAATCTTGATCCTTTTGAGCCATGCATCCGCCCACCGCAATCTGAAAACCTGGGTGGGACTTCTTTAATGGAGCAAGGAATGAAAGATTTCCATAGAGCTTGTTATCTGCATTCTCTCGAACTGCGCACGTATTAAAGACAACGAGGTCAGGTTGTGATTCTTCAAGTGCAGGAACATAACCAGCATTGAGCAGAAGCCCTGTGATTCTCTCTGAATCGTGCACATTCATCTGACAGCCATAGGTCTCTACGACAAAGGTGCGCTGGGTCATTACCCAATCTTAGAAGACTTTAGGAAGCGAGAAGTTCTCGCATAATCTGCTGGGTTATGGAATGGCTGAAGCCTTTACGGGCCAAAACAGAGTGAACTCTGCGATAAACGACCTCAGAATCAAGGTGGGAACATGAGCGAAACTTACGCTCGGCTAATTCAAAAGCCATCTGATATTCAAGATCTTCATCGACCTCATCAATCACTTCATCAATGATGTCTTGGGAGACGCCTTTGGTGCGCAGCTCCTGAGCAATTGTTCGCTTGCTCAGTTTCTTCTGCCGTTGGCGAGACTCCGTCCAAATCTTTGCGAATTCAAGATCGTTGAGAAGCCCTTGTAATTCCAAACTGTCTAAAACAGAGGCTGCGGTTTCATTCTCGCAGCCTCGTTTTACTAAATGTGCGTGCAGCTCAGCCCTACTCTTTGCGCGGGGGGCCAATGCGTACAGAGCAATGGTCATCGCATCAGAGTAGGGATCAGCCGCTACTTCTTGGTTCTTTTTCAAGATTTAGAAATCAACCTCGGCAGTTGCTTCATCAATCGCTGCTACCAGCTCAGGATCAATTGCTACTGGAACATAATGTTCGCGGATCTTTGTCTCGATCTCATTGGCAAGATCAGGATTATCGATCAAGAACGAACGTGAGTTCTCTTTACCTTGGCCAAGTTGGTCACCTTCATAGGTATACCAAGCACCTGACTTCTTTACGACGCCTACCTCAACGCCAAGGTCAATGAGTGAACCTTCGCGTGAAATTCCCGTGCCGTAAATAATGTCGAATTCTGCTTGCTTGAATGGTGGAGCCATCTTGTTCTTCACGACTTTGACGCGAGTACGGTTTCCAACCGCATCTTGCCCATCTTTAAGGGTTTCAATTCTGCGCACATCCATGCGGATGGATGCATAGAACTTGAGCGCCTTACCACCGGTTGTAGTCTCCGGTGTTCCAAAGAAGACACCGATCTTCTCGCGAAGCTGGTTAATAAAGATTGCTGTTGTATTTGACTGGTGAAGTGCACCTGTAATTTTACGAAGAGCTTGAGACATCAAACGAGCTTGCAAGCCCATATGAGAATCTCCCATTTCACCTTCAATTTCAGCCCTTGGAACAAGCGCCGCAACTGAGTCAACAACGATGATGTCCAGAGCGCCTGAGCGAATCAACATATCCATGATCTCAAGTGCTTGCTCACCGGTATCTGGCTGTGAAACAAGCAGTGCATCGATATCAACGCCAAGCTTTCTTGCATACTCTGGATCAAGTGCGTGCTCAGCATCGATGAATGCGGCGATGCCGCCATTCTTTTGAGCATTTGCAATTGCGTGGAGAGCAACTGTTGTTTTACCTGAAGATTCAGGTCCATAAATTTCAACGATTCGGCCTCGTGGCAATCCACCGATACCAAGTGCGATATCAAGTGCGATAGAACCAGTTGGAATAATCTCCATTACTTGTGGGCCACGATCGCCCATCTTCATAACTGATCCCTTTCCGAACTGACGCTCGATCTGGGCTAGGGCTGTATCTAGGGCTTTGTCGCGATCTAATGACTGTTTTTCAGAAGCTTTGTCAGCTTTTTCTGAAGCCATATTTTTTACTACCTTTCATTTCATAACTCAGATGAGTTCAGTACGGTCCAGAAGGTACGGAATACCACTGACGGCGGCAGGTGAACTGACGCGGAACTGTGGAACCGCTCTGGTTGGGCATAACTAGTTTACCGAACATCTGTTCGAAGAGCCATATTGAGGCTCCGACACGCCAGGACCTAGCGCAGGCGCTCTGGCATCTCCGGGTTGTGGGCCACGATCGCCCTCCAGATCTGACCTATCTCCATGTCACTATCCAGGGCCTGGTTAACGGTCTTGCCGCCCAGCTCTGCGTGAACGATGTCACGTGCATAAGTATCAGAATCACTGAAATACTCAGCCATCCGCGAGCGCAGTTCGGTGATTCGCATGAGCCAAGTATTACCTATGAAGTTTTTATTTGATGTTTAAAGGGGAAATGCATGTTTGAAAGATTAGGCCACTTCGTGGTCCGCCGCCGCAAGGCAGTGCTCGCCGGATTCATTCTCGTGCTAGTTGTTGCTGGCTCAGTTGGCTCATTGGTTTTCCCACGTCTTAGTAGCGGTGGCTATGACAACCCGGCCAGCGCTTCCTCTCGCGCCCAGAAATACCTTACCGATACTTTCCATATTAAAGATCCGGCTATCGCAATCGTTGTGGATGCAGGGACTCAAGGCCTGATGGATCCCACCGTTGTGGCAGATGTGCAATCACTAGAGCAAGCGCTAACTGCAAAGCCAACAGTGACCAAGGTGCTCTCCTACTGGAACACAGGCGGGGCCCCTTCACTTGAAAGTACCGACCACCACGCTGGTTTTCTCTTTCTTTATACATCACCTGCTGACCCCACCACTTCGACCGATTTAGCAAAGGCGGTTCAGGCTGAGTTTGATGGGACATACAAATCGCTCAAGGTTTATGTGGGAGGCAATTCAACTATTTACTTTGCCATCAACAACAAGATCAGCAAAGACCTTGCTCTGGCTGAGGCCATCTCTATCCCTCTGACATTTGTCCTGCTGCTCTTTATTTTTGGTGGGCTTATCTCCTCTGCTATGCCACTTGTTGTTGGTGTGAGCTCGATCCTTGGAACATTCCTCGTTCTCTACATCATCAGCCTCTTTACAGGCGTTAGCATCTTCGCCCTTAACCTCACCACGGGTATGGGTCTTGGACTTGGCATTGATTACTCACTTCTTATTGTTAATCGCTTCCGCGAAGAGCTCCATGCCGGCCATAGCGTTGAAGATTCCATCGTGAAAACAGTTGCCACCGCAGGTCGCACCGTCTTCTTCTCTGGCGTCACTGTCTTTGTAACCCTTGCCTCGATGATGTTCTTCCCGCTGATGTTCCTAAAATCATTTGGATATGCCGGTATCGCTGTAGTTGCGATGGCCGTTCTTGGCGCTCTTATTCCACTTCCTGCAATCTTGGCGTTACTTGGACGCCGCATTGATTCCTTTGTGATTAGAAAAGGCGCCATAACCCCTAAGCAAGAGGGCCGCTGGGCTCAAACTGCTCGCTTTGTTATGCGCAGGCCCGTGGGCATTGTTGTCGTTTCTTTGCTCATTCTTGGAACACTTGCTGTTCCACTTAAAGACATTGTCTTCTCTCAAGTAGATAGCCGTGTGCTTCCAGCCAGCAATAAAGCTGCTGTTGCAACAGCAGTAAGCCTTGAAAGGTTTTCAGGGCAAGTAGAAAATCCAATTTATATCGTTGTGCCACATGCAGCAGCCGCTCAGAGCCAATTGCCAAGCTATGTGCAGGCCGTCTCTCATCTTGAAGGAATCGCAAGTGTTACTCAGCCTCAATTCACATCAGGCTCAGCGGTATTTCAAGCGACCTCTCCCCTAGGTGCACGTACTAATGCAGCTCAGGATCTGATCACTCGCTTGCGCGCGCTACCTGCGCCCGCTGGCACACTCATTGGTGGCTCAGCGGCAACTTACACAGATACACAATCTGGAATTCAAAGCGCTCTTCCTTGGGCGCTTGGTTGGATTGCTCTAAGTGTTCTGTTGCTTCTCTTCCTCTTTACCGGCTCAATTATTTTGCCGATCAAAGCAGTCCTGCTCAATGTTCTTTCATTATCGGCAACTATTGGCTTTATTTCGTGGATCTTCATTGGCGGGCATGCAGGTTGGCTTGTTGGAAAATTTACCAACGTCGGCTCACTTGATACCGGTATGGTGATTTTGACGGCCGTTGTGACATTCGCTTTATCTATGGACTATGAAGTCTTTTTGCTTTCTCGTATTCGCGAGGAGTATGAAAATGGCAAAGATAATCAGGAGTCTGTAGCTATTGGGCTTCAACGCTCAGCAAGAATCATTACCGCCGCAGCGCTTTTGCTTGCAGTTGTCTTCGCAGCCTTTCTCACAAGTGGAGTGACCAATATCAAAATACTTGGGCTTGGTGTTGCCTTCGCGGTACTAGTTGATGCAACAATTGTGCGCGCACTTCTTGTTCCTGCTCTCATGCGCTTATTTGGAGATCTAAATTGGTGGGCGCCTAAGGCGCTTAAGAGATTTACGATTAACCACTAACGATTTACTAGAGCGTGCGCGCCATCTGATCTGCCTGCTTGGCACTTTCTGATGGTGAAAGTGGTGAGGCAATTTGACCTATGAGCCAGTGCAGGACGACGCCGTGAGATTCACCAAATAACGACTCAAGAGAACTCTGTGCCATCTTCCAGAGCGGATGATCTGTCACTGTTACAAACTTAGCAATATCTAGTGGATCGGTCTGAATCATCTTGGCAAGAGCAGGATCTTTTGAAATCTCTGTCGATAAGACATAGAGCGCATCTCTCTTCGTTGGCGCATGCATCGCCAGTTCAGCTAATCGTTGGATCTCAGATTCAACAAGGCTGAGCATCATCTCTTCTTTATCGCTGAAATGGTTATAAACAGTTGCACGCGAGACTTCAGCTTTTGCTGCTATGTCGAGCATGTTTGATTCATATGAGCCAACTTGGGCTATGACAATTTTGGCACCAGAAAGAATTGAACTGCGAGATCTTTGATGGGTTGCCATTTGGCGGGCGTATATCTGCGGTGTGGTCGAATCTGCCTTACGCAGCGTCGTCCACCACGCTCAAAGTTGGTGCCTCTTGGCTCATTACTTGATGAGCAACTGATGAAAGAACTTCACCGAGAGAGATATCAAGTGCAGCTGTAATCGCATGGAGAAGTTCTGATGATGCCTCTTTTTGACCACGTTCTACTTCTGAAAGATAACCCAGAGAAACTCGCGCGCTCTTTGCGACATCGCGAAGTGTGCGACCTTGTGCAATACGAGATGCACGCAAGGTTGCGCCTATGTGGGTGCGAAGAAGAATCACGGGATAAGAATACGCGTAAATGCGGCTAATGCGCTTTGAATTGTTGCGTGGCGAATATCTTCACGCGTGCCAGATAGCGCCAAACAGAGGGTTACCGGTCCTTTTTTACTATCTATGGCCACCCAGACCGTTCCCACCTTCTGCCCGTAGGCCTTGCCTGGACCCGCAACGCCGGTTGTCGCAATCGCATAGTCAGTGCCAAATTGCTTACGAGCACTCTGCGCCATTGCAATTGCAACTTCTTCTGAAACAGCGGTGTGCTTTGTCAGTATTCGCTTGGCAATTTCTAGAAACTTTGTCTTTGATTGATCGCTATAGGTGATGAGCCCACCAAGAAAAACATCAGATGCCCCAGGAACGCTTGTTACTGCGGCCCCGAGTCCCCCACCTGTAATTGATTCGGCTGTTGCAAGAGTCATCTTCTTGCGCTTTAAACGCTTAACGACATCTTGCGCTAATGGAAAATCGGTCATTTTCTAACCGCTTTACTGAAGTAGTCATATCCAGTAACAAGAGTGATAATGACTGTGGCCGCCATAAATATATTGCGGGGCAATTCCAACCAATGTGGCAGCGGTAATACATAAAAGCCAATACCAAAACCTTGCATGAGTGTCTTGAGCTTGCCACCTTTACTCGCGGGGATGACTCCCCCGCGAATAACTACCAGGCGCAGAACTGTCACAGCAACCTCACGAAACAAGATCACAATTGTCACCCACCACCAGAGCCTGCCCTGAATCGAAAGGCCAACCATTGCTGTTCCGATTGCTGCCTTATCTGCAACGGGATCAAGAAATGTTCCAAAACTTGTTACTTGATTGCGCGAACGAGCAAGCTTTCCATCCATCAGATCAGTGAGACCAACAAAGAAAAATCCACACCAAGCGATGATGCGCCATGTTGAGTCATTGCCGCCATTTTTAAAAAGTGCATAGGCGCAAAAAGGAAGTGCAAGAAGGCGAAGAACGGTCAGAGAATTTGGAAGATTTACTGTCCTTGGACCGGCTCTCATTCACACCATGATACGCGCTTAGGTTTGAAAAGTTTGCTGGAAGGTAAAAAGTGGGAATTTATCCTTGAGATGAAGTGCCGGGACCGAACTGCAGGTGAACAACCTCACCTGTTGCCCCCGGAGATCCTGCATCTTTTCCATTGACGTTCAACGTTACTGCTCCAGCATTGCCGACAACAACATTGAGCTGCTGGCTGTCATTAAAGCTTTGAGACTCACCTTGTTTAATTTGACCACTGAAAACTTGATTTCCGTTGCTATCGGTCACACCAAGCCAAGTCTTTCCGTTGACTGCTGTGACTACAACAGATGTTGCTGAAGTCTTGGTTGCTACCGCAGTGTTAGGTGCAACTGCTGCTGCTTGGCTGGGAGCAGCCTTCTTCACTGAATTGGAGGTGTGCATAAATGACATTCCGGTTGGAACTACAACAAGTAGGGTAACTATCGCTGCTGCTGCATATGCCATGGATTTATAGGAAATATTCTTCTTCTCACGATTTGGTTGAGCAACGTTATTTTCTTGCAGCAGGTCAATCATTGGACGATCTTCTTCGCCAACCGTTTGGTTGAATTCTTCGATTAAGAGATCCGGATTAGCTTTGATCACTCTGGCGATGCTACGGATATGGCCACGCGCATAAGCATTTCCACCAGATGATGTGAAATTTTCCGCTTCTAAATCTTGAATAACTCGAGCACGGATATTTGTGCGCTTAGCTACGTCCTCAAATGACAAGCCGGAGGATTCACGGGCTTGGCGGAGAAGAATTCCTATTGACATTAATACCTCGATAAAACTCAGGGGAATAACGGTGCAAGGGCTTAATGGTAAGGCAGGGCATGTGAAATGACCAAGCCGATTAAGTGAATAGGAGCTTAACCACCCATAACCTCACCCCCGAAAGAGGGTCAGACGCCTAGATATTGCCTTGGATCGACTCCAGCACATCTGGCATTTGTTCAGCAGTGATCAGAACAGTTCTGGCCTTTGAGCCTTCTGAGGGACCAACAATCCCGCGGCTCTCCATGAGATCCATTAAGCGACCTGCCTTAGCAAAACCAACTCGAAGTTTGCGCTGCAACATAGATGTTGAACCAAATTGAGTGGAAACTACTAATTGAATTGCTTGGACAAGAAGATCTAGGTCATCACCAATATCATTTTCGATTACTTTACTTACTGCTGGTGCATTAATGTCGATACGATAAACCGGCTGAAGTTGTGCTTTCACGTGATTAACAATCGCTTCAGTTTCTCGCTCTGATACATACGCACCCTGAATTCGAACCGCCTTGCTTGCTCCCATTGGCAAGAAGAGTCCATCTCCTTGACCTACAAGCTTCTCTGCTCCCGGTGTATCTAAAATAACTCTGGAATCAGCAAGGCTTGATGTTGCAAATGAAAGACGAGAAGGAACGTTCGCTTTGATAAGCCCAGTAACGATGTCCACACTTGGACGTTGGGTTGCAATGACTAAATGAATCCCCGCAGCTCGGGCAAGCTGGGTAATACGAACAATGCTCTCTTCAACTTCACGTGCTGCCACCATCATGAGATCTGCTAATTCATCGATAATAACTAGAAGGTACGGATAGGGCTCAAGAACTCGCTCGCTTCCTTCTGGAGGACTGATCTTGCCTGCGCGTACTGCCTTATTGAAATCATCAATATGGCGGAAACCAAAGTGTGAAAGATCGTCATAACGCTGATCCATCTCTCGCACTACCCACGCAAGAACATCAGCCGCTTTTTTGGGGTTGGTAATGATTGGCGCAATCAAATGTGGAATGCCCTCATAACTTGTCAGTTCAACTCGCTTAGGATCGATCATTACTAGGCGAACTTCATCTGGAGTGGCTCTCATTAATATTGAAATAATCAATGAATTAATCATCGAAGATTTACCTGCTCCAGTTGCGCCAGCAACTAGAAGGTGGGGCATCTTGGCAAGGTTTGCACAAATGAAATTACCCTCAACATCCTTACCTAAAGCAATCACCATTGGGTGAGCTTCATTTGTCGCGACAGTGGAACGTAAGACATCTCCCAGAGCAACAATTTCACGGTCAGTGTTTGGTATTTCAATTCCTACTGCAGATTTACCAGGAATAGGAGAAAGAATTCTCACATCTCCACTCGCAACTGCATATGAAATATTCTTTGAAAGTGCCGAAATTGCTTCAACTTTTACACCAGCTGCGAGCTCAACTTCATAGCGTGTAACAGTAGGACCGCGCATAAATCCAGTAACGGTGGCATCAACACCAAATTGCTCAAATACCTGCCCCAACGCTGCAACAACTAGTTCATTCGCTTTTGATTTAGCCTTTGTTGCTGGTCCCGCGCGAAGTAAATCCATTGAAGGAAGGATGTAGGGCGTATCTGCAGTCAAAATCATCTGATGAGCCGGCTGTGATTGAGTGGTTTTAGTTACAAAGGTTGGCTCACGTTTTAGAGCAACTGTTTCATCTGACTCATACTCTTCTTCAATTTCCTCTTCGGGCTCTTCCTCGTCGTCATGAAACTCTTGAACGAGAGGGCTTTCAAAGGGAGGCGTCTCGCTTATTTCAAAGTCATCGTCAACTGCCGTCTTTCGTGCCTTGCCTGCAAGAGCACGTGTTCCCCTAAAGAGTGCTGCAATTTTGCCGAATACATCAGAGACTGGGGTTGCGGTAATAATTAATAGAGAAAAGAAGAGAATGATAAAAAGAATCGGGATTGCAAGAATCGAAGTCACCAATGCGACAAGCGGCGTGGCAACACCGTAGCCAATCCAGCCACCGCCACTTTGTATTGCAGTTTTCCCAGTATCACCAACGGAGCCGTTAAATATATGAGCTAGCCCAGTGAGAGAAATAAGAAGAAGAATCGTGCCGATAGTGATGCGACCTGTTGCTCTACCTTCTTGCGGAGCTCTAAAAAGACGAATTGCAAAATAGATGAAAATTATCGGCGCAAGAAAAGCAAGTCGTCCAAAGGTGCCTAGCAAAAATGAGGTTAAACCTCGCCCAACAATATTGTTGAGGTGAAACCAACTTCCAGAGGCTGCAAGGATTGCAAGCACGACGAGAAAGAAGGCGAAACCGTCGCGCTGATGAGCCTCATCCAGTTCTTTTGCTTGTCTAAAAATAAACCTAATAGCACTTCCGAGAATCTTCGCTACAAAGCGCCAGAGCGCGGCAAGTCCACGGAATAACCCAGCAATCAATGAAGGTATTTTCCCCGACTTAGCGCTTTTACGTTTTGCCATGATAGGTCAAGACTAAAGAATCGCTAGAGGGTATGCCCAAAGGCGCGCCGTTAAACCTCAATAACTACAGGAACGATCATTGGCTTACGGCGGTGTTCTTCCCCGACCCAACTGCCAACAGTTCGGCGAACAACTTGTGAAAGTTGGTGAGTTCCATTAATTCCACCGCTTACAGCGGTTGCAAGTGCTTTCTCAATCATGCCTTTTACTTCATCAAAGAGGCGTTGATCTTCTGTGAATCCACGTGCATGAATATCTGGGCCGGCAACTATCTTTCCGCTTTGTGAGTCGATCACAACGACAACTGAAATAAATCCTTCTTCTCCCAAAATTCTACGATCTTTGAGCGAGCTCTCAGTTATCTCACCAATACTCTGGCCATCTACATAGACAAAACCACAGGGCACAGCTCCAGCAATATCTGCATAGCCATCATGCATATCAACAACAATTCCATTATCGACAACAATCGTATTTGTGCGAGGAACTCCAGTTTTGATCGCAAGCTCTGCGTTGGCACGCAAGTGACGCCATTCACCGTGAACAGGCATAACGTTCTTTGGCTTCACAATGTTGTAGCAATACAAAAGCTCACCAGCTGCAGCGTGCCCTGAAACGTGGACCATTGCATTGCCTTTGTGAACTACATCTGCGCCAAAACGAGTGAGCTCATTGATAACTCGGTACACAGGATTTTCATTTCCAGGAATAAGAGAGGATGCAAGGATGACTGTGTCACCTTTGCCAACGCGGATCTGATGGTCACCATTTGCCATGCGAGAAAGGGCGGCTAGCGGCTCGCCTTGTGAGCCTGTGCAAATGAGGACAACTTTGTCACCAAATTCTTCAATATTTTTAGAATCAACGATCAATCCTTCAGGCACTTCTAGATACCCTAAATCTTGAGCAAGTTTCATATTGCGCACCATGCTGCGTCCAACGAATGCAACTTTGCGCTCATGTTTCATGGCGATATTCAGCACCTGCTGAATGCGGTGCACGTGTGAGGCAAATGAGGCAACAATTACGCGCCGTGGTGTTGCACTAAAAACACGATCAAGTACAGGCATGATGTCACGCTCTGAAGTTGTGAATCCTGGAACATCTGCGTTGGTGGAATCCACCATGAATAAATCAACGCCCTCTGCTCCTAATTTGGCAAAGGTAGGAAGATCAGTCACGCGTCCATCTAATGGCAACTGATCCATCTTGAAATCACCCGTATGCAGAACCAATCCAGCTTCCGTGCGAATGGCGATAGCAAGTGCATCAGGAATTGAGTGGTTTACAGCAACGAATTCCAATTCAAATGGACCAAACTTTTGAATCATTCCGGCTTTGACTTCAACTAGCGGCGCTGTAATGCGACGCTCTTTTAGTTTTGCGTCAGTAAAAGCAAGCGTTAGCTTTGATCCAACAACTGGGATATCAGCCCGCTCTTTAAGAAGGTATGGGACAGCGCCAATATGATCTTCATGTCCGTGCGTCAGAGCAATTGCTACAACATCACTTAAGCGCTCACGGATATAGGAAAAATCAGGAAGAATGAGATCGATTCCAGGTTGATTCTCTTCAGGAAATAAAACACCGCAGTCCACAACAAGTAACTTTCCGTCATACTCAAAGACGGTCATGTTGCGGCCAATTTCACCAAGCCCACCAAGGGCGACGATGCGGAGAGTTTTAGGAGCTAATTTTGCCGGATAGGGTAAATCGGGATGAGGGTGATTCATTAGTTAAGTTTTACTCCGCCTTGTCGTAGATCCTCCCGCAATTGCGCAATCTGCGCTTCGGTGGCATCGACAAGGGGCAAACGAGTAAATCCGCCTGGTAGGCCAAGCATATTTAATGCCGCCTTAGTCAATATCGCACCTTGGGTGCGGAAGGTTCCGGTGAATACCGGTAATAGTTCTTGATGAATCTCAAGTGCGCGCTTTGTATTTCCTGCAAACCAAGTATCGATCATCTCTCGTAGTTGTTTTCCAACAACGTGCCCACAGACTGAAACAAATCCCACAGCTCCAACAGATAGCAGGGGCAAATTCAAAATATCATCACCTGAATAGACAGGAAGGCCTGTTCTTTTAATAACCCATGAAGTTGCTCCAGGATTTCCCTTTGCATCTTTAAGGGCAACAATGTTCTTTACCTCAGCAAGCCTGCAAATAGTGTCAGTTTCAATCTCAACTCCAGTGCGACCAGGGATGTCATACATCATGATGGGAAGATCTGTTGCTGCTGCAGTTGCGCGAAAGTGCGCCTCAATTCCAGCTTGGGGTGGCTTGTTGTAATACGGAGTAACTATGAGCAGTCCATCGGCGCCTACTTCAGCGCAACGCTTTGCCTGTTCAACCGTGTACGCAGTTTCGTTATCGCCTGCTCCTGAAAGCACTTTCACTTTCGAGCCAACAGTACTTTTTACAACTTTAATAATCTCTAATTTTTCAGAGGTCTTGGTTGTTGGAGCCTCACCTGTAGTTCCGTTAACAGCAATCGCATCATGACCAGAATCGGCTAAATGTTGAGCAATCTTTGCCACACCATCCCAATCGATCTCTCCACTCTTATTGAAAGGAGTGATCATTGCTGTAATCAGCCGGCCAAAGGGCGGCTTTATATCAGTGTGGGTGTTGCCAGATGCGGACATGTCCTAACCCTATCGTGATTAAGGGCAAACCCGTCCAGACTTTTCAAATGCCGCGTATGTAATAGGCATCAATTTTGCAAAATGCTCTTCCATTTTTTCGGCAACCATCTCAATTTCCCGCTGTGGATAGCTAGGGAAATGAGACCCATCCCTAGAGGTGCGAAGTGATAAAAAGTTCATCAGTGCGCGTGCATTCATCGTCACATACATAGATGAGTACAGGGTCACAGGCAAAACTGCGCGAGCAACTTCGCGAGCGACGCCGGCATCGAGCATCTTCTTGTAATTTTCGTAAGCAACTGTGCAACTTTCCTTGATTGCATTAACAGTTAATTCAAATTGTTCTGTTGTGCCATCGACAAATGTGTAGGCACCAGCCTTTCCAATTTGAACCAATTTACGGTCCTTACTTGGAACATAGAAAGTGGGGCGAAGTTCGCGATATCGGCCACTCTCCTCGTTATATGAGGCAATTCTGTGGCGCATAAATTCGCGAAACACAAAAATAGGAGCCGAAACAAAGAAAGTCATTGAAGTGTGTTCAAAGGGAGAACCATGCCGCTCTCTCGCCAAATAGTTAATCAAACCTTCAGCCTTAGCTGCATCACTATTAACATCTTCCAAAGACTTATCTCCGGCAGTGGAAACTCTTGCTGCCCAGATGACATCTGAATCACTTGCGCTTGCCTTCACAAGCTCAACCGTCATATCGTCACGGAAAACTATTGGGAAATTCTCTTCGCTCATGTGGCGACCTTATCTATCTCTCCCCAAACCTCATGGGATTAAGGCAGAATGTCGGCGTGTCAGTGAAGAGAGATTCCATAGGCGTAGGTATTTCAGTCGGCGCGGCTGGCGTTGCATTTGGCTCAGTTGCTGTTGCCGGACATTTCACTGTTGCCCAAGCTTGTGTCCTATCTCTCTTACTTTTCTCGGGGGCCTCCCAGTTCGCATTAGTGGGCGTGATGAGTTCTGGAGGAAGTCCGCTAGCAGCAATTTTAACCGGAACATTTCTTGGAAGTCGCAACGGTCTATACGGGACAAGAATGGCAAGTATCTTAAAAAATCGCGGATGGCGCAGAGTAGTTGCGGCGCAAATAACAATTGATGAATCAACCGGAATGGCGATTGCTCAAGAAGAAATAGAACAGCAGCACACGGCATTCTGGTACACAGGCATTGCAGTATTTTTCTTCTGGAATATCTGCACATTTCTAGGGGCAGTAGGCGCAAAAGCAATCGGTGACACAGCCGCGTGGGGCTTAGATGTTGTCTCACCCGTCGTCTTTATTGCAGTTCTCTGGCCAAGGCTGACAACACGAAATCTTAAACTTGCTGCCCTTGCCGCATTCACATGGGCGCTATGCATCACAGAAGTTGTGCCTTCCGGTGTACCAATTTTGACAACAGTTGCCATTGCAGTAATTGTCGGGTGGAAATAATGACTGGCGCATGGGTTGCGGTATTAGTAACGGGCGTGCTCTGCTTTGTTCTTAAGTATGTTGGGCATTCAATTCCTGCTAAGTGGTTAGAGCGCCCCCGAGTCGGTCGGATTACGACTTTAATTCCTATTGTTCTACTCAGCGCACTGGTGGGAATTCAGGCATTTACGACTCAAACCAAATTCACTATTGATCATAGGCTCTCAGGGATAGTGATCGGCGCTGGTTCGGTAATAGCAAAGCTGCCATTTCCAGCGACAATTATTCTGGCAATGACAGCTTCAGCAATAACTTACAGAGTTAAAATTTAAAGATTTTAAAGAATAGAAAGCTCTTCTAGCTTGGCTTCTAGTGCCAAATCTGAAGGCTCAGTTAGGTGAGTCCCATCAGAGAAAACAATTACAGGGATTGACTTATTTCCGCCATTAATTTCAATGACCTTGTCTGCTGCTGAAAGATCTTTTTCAACATCAATATAATTATATGTGACATTGTGTGAATCTAAATACGCCTTTGATCGACGGCAATCTCCGCACCAATCTGCGCCATACATTGTTATTTCTTTAGACATTTTATTCTCCTAGTACTAGTTGCCTGAAGTCTACTTAAGATCTAAAAAGTGTTCTAGGCCAAATGTAAGGCCAGGATGTGTCACAACCTTGCGCACACCCAAAAGAACGCCTGGCATAAAGCCTGTACGGTCGATGGAGTCATGGCGAATAGTGAGTGTCTCCCCCAAATCTCCCAAGATAACTTCTTGATGGGCAACTAATCCGCGAAGGCGTACTGAATGGACTGGAACGTCTCCAACCTTTGCACCACGTGATCCATCCAGGGAAGTTGTAGTCGCATCTGGCATTGCAGATTTTGAAACAGATTTACGTGCCTCTGTAATTAGTTCTGCAGTCCTTGCGGCTGTGCCTGAAGGTGCGTCCACCTTGTTTGGGTGGTGAAGTTCAATAATTTCTACTGACTCAAAGTACTTGGATGCTTGCGCGGCAAATTGCATCATTAGCACTGCGCCGAGGCCAAAGTTTGGGGCAATAAGTGCTCCAACTTTTGGATTCTTTGAAAGCCAGCCTTTGATCTGCTCAAGCTTTTTAGCATCAAAGCCAGTTGTTCCAACCACAACGTTTATTCCGTGGTTGATTGCAAAATCTAAATTTCCCATGACTGAGTCAGGGTGAGTGAAATCAACTACAACTTGGGCTCCAGATGTCACAAGGCCTTCGAGTGAATCGCCGAGATCTAAAGAAGCAACGAGTTCTAAATCTTTTGCATCACTTATGGCCGCAACTGTTGTTGCACCCATCCGTCCTTTTGCTCCAAGTACAGCTACCTTGATGCTCATGCAATCACCTTCTCAAACTTACTCGCGCTCTTAAATGGCCCTACTATGGCAAGGGTAGAAGGTTTGGGCAGGATCTCGTTGGCAATTGCCCTGACATCGGCTGGTGTCACATTTTTTACGCGGGATAAGATCTCATCGAAAGTCATTACTTCCCCATAAACCAATTCACTTTTGCCGATTCGACTCATCTGGGAGCCGGTGTCCTCTTGGCTCAAAACGAGTGATCCAGAAACTGCTCCCTTGGCACGCGTAATTTCTTCTTCTGTTAAGCCATGCTCGGCAACATCCATGGTGATATCTCGAATGATTTTTACAACTTCAACTGCCTTTGAAGGTTGGCAGCCTGCATAAAAGGCCAGAGTTCCAGATCCTGCAAATTGCTGAACATATGAATAAACCGAATATGCCAAACCACGCTTCTCACGGACTTCTTGAAAAAGTCGAGAAGACATTCCTCCACCAAGTGCTGAAGCAAGCACGCTCAGGGCAAAACGGCGATCATCATTGCGCTCTACACCTTGGCCGCCCAGTAGTAAGTGAGCTTGTTCTGTCTTCTTCTCTAAAATTCCGACTTTTCCAACACCGGGTACCTTTGAATGAGTAGGTGCACGCAAATTTGGTTTCGCGTTAGGGACATCTAAGAAATTATCTCTAGACATGGCTTCTTCCACCATGCGGACAACTTTCTTATGCTTGATGTTTCCCGCAACAGCAATAACAAGGTCTTCAGGTCGATATTTCTTCTTATAGTAATTAAAAACTGAATTTCTTGACATACTTTTGATCGAATCAATTGTGCCAAGAATTGGTCTGCCAAGCTCTGAGTTTCCGTAATAAGCCTCAAGATATAAGTCGTGAATGAGGTCGGACGGATCATCATCTCTCATAGCAATCTCTTCTAGTACCACATTGCGTTCAGCATCAACATCTGATGCTGCCACTACAGATGATGTAATCAGATCTGAGATAACTTCAACTGCAAGAGGAAGATCAACATCAATGACTCGGGCGTAAAAACATGTGTATTCCTTGCCGGTGAAAGCATTCATCTCACCGCCAACCGCTTCAATACTTGATGAGATTTCCATCGCGGTGCGGGTCTTTGTTCCCTTAAATAGTAAGTGCTCTAGAAAATGTGAAGCTCCCGCGACCGGTGATGTCTCATCGCGAGAGCCGACATTTACCCACACACCAAATGTTGCTGAGCGGACAGTTGAAACTTCTTCGGTAACAATCCGAAGGCCGCTAGGCAAGATGGTGCGTGGCATTAATTACTAATTATTCAGCAGAGTCAGTTGGAGTTGTTCCATCAGCCAAAACTGGGACCAAAGAGAACTTGCCCTTTGGATCAATCTCGTTGATTTCAACTTCAATCTTGTCTCCGACCTTCATCACTTCTTCAAGGTTCTCGATGCGCTTTCCACCATGCATCTTGCGAATTTGCGAGATGTGGAGCAAGCCATCTTTACCAGGAACCAAAGAGATAAATGCGCCGAATGTTGCAAGCTTTACAACACTACCGTTGAAACGCTCCCCAACCTTTGGCACAACCGGGTTAGCGATTGCGTCAATCATCTTCTTTGCAGCTTCTGCTTGAGATCCTTCAAGTGCACCGATGTAGATAGTTCCATCATCTTCGATAGTGATATCTGCGCCTGTCTCATCTTGAATCTGATTAATCATCTTGCCCTTAGGTCCGATGATTGCACCAATCAAATCAACAGGAACCTTGATTGAAATGATGCGAGGAGCAAGAAGACTCATCTCATCAGGAGCATCAATTGCTTGGTTCATGATGTCGAGGATGAAAAGACGAGCTTCTTTTGCCTGCAAGAGTGCAGATGCAAGTACCGAAGCAGGAATTCCATCAAGCTTTGTGTCAAGCTGTAGCGCAGTAACGAATTCCTTCGTTCCGGCAACCTTGAAGTCCATATCTCCAAATGCATCTTCAGCACCCAAAATGTCAGTTAGCGCGACATATTCAGTCTTGCCATCAACTTGGTCAGAGATAAGACCCATAGCAATACCTGCAACTAGCGCCTTAAGAGGCACACCAGCATTTAGTAGTGACATGGTTGAAGCACACACAGAACCCATGGATGTTGATCCATTTGAACCTAGTGCTTCTGAAACTTGGCGAATTGCATATGGGAATTCTTCACGAGTTGGAAGAACTGGAACCAATGCACGCTCTGCAAGAGCACCGTGGCCAATTTCGCGACGCTTTGGTGAACCAACACGACCTGTCTCACCTACTGAGTAAGGAGGGAAGTTGTAGTTGTGCATATAGCGCTTATGGTGCTCAGGACTCAATGTGTCGAGTTGCTGTTCCATCTTGAGCATATTCAAGGTTGTCACACCAAGAATCTGTGTCTCTCCGCGTTCAAATATTGCTGAACCGTGAACACGAGGCATAACTTCAACCTCTGCTGTGATTGGACGGATATCGCGAACTCCGCGACCATCAATACGAATCTTGTCGCGCAATACACGCTGACGTACTGACTTCTTAGTTACTGAGCGAAGCGCAGCAGAAACTTCCTTCTCACGGCCTTCAAATGAGACTGCAAAATGTTCCTTAATAACTGCATTGATCTCATCAAGCTTGGTCTCGCGTTCTTGCTTTCCAGCAATAGTAAGCGCCTTCGCGATGTCGTCTGCTGCAGCCTTTTCAACTGCTGCATAAACATCATCTTGATACTCAAGGTAAACAGGGAATTCACCGGTTGGCTTTGCAGCAACCTTTGCGAGTTCATTCTGTGCATTACATAGGGCGCGGATAAATGGCTTTGCAGCCTCTAGTCCTTGACCAACAATCTCTTCAGTTGGAGCTTGAGCTCCACCCTTGATCAGATCAATTGTCTGTGTTGTTGCTTCTGCTTCAACCATGATGATCGCAATGTCATCGCCAGCAATTGTTCCAGCAACAACCATGTCAAAGACTGCCTTCTCCAAATCAGAGTGATTTGGGAATGCAACCCATTGGCCTTCAATCAAAGCAACGCGAACGCCGCCGATTGGGCCAGTGAATGGCAATCCAGCAAGCTGTGTTGACATTGAAGCTGCGTTAATAGCAAGCACGTCATACATATGATCAGGATTTAATGCCATAACTGTGACAACAACCTGAACTTCATTACGCAATCCTTTGACGAATGCGGGGCGAAGTGGTCGGTCAATGAGGCGGCATGTGAGGATCGCATCTTCTGATGGACGACCTTCGCGGCGGAAGAATGATCCTGGGATCTTTCCCGCTGCATACATACGCTCTTCAACATCAACAGTCAGCGGGAAGAAATCAAATTGATCCTTCGGCTGTTTTGATGCTGTTGTTGCAGACAGGAGCATTGAGTCATCATCTAGATAAACCAGTGCTGTTCCTGCTGCTTGCTTTGCGAGACGTCCTGTTTCAAAACGGATCTCGCGCTTTCCAAACTTGCCATTGTCGATTTTCGCAACGGCGAACTTCACATCTTGACCCTCCATGGGTCATCTCCATTTCTCAGCTCGCTACACATTAGAAAATGGATCTTCGATCGAAGTTCACGGAGATTTTGGTCCGTAAACCACTACCGAGGACCGATTAACTAAAGAGCGAACTGTTACTTAAATTAGCGGCGAATACCGAGCTTTTCGATAATCGCTCTGTAACGAGTTACTTCTGTCTTTGCAAGGTATTGCAAAATACGGCGACGCTTACCAACCAGCAACAAGAGTCCACGACGGTTGTGGTGATCATTCTTATTAGTCTTGAGGTGTTCGGTAATTTCTTCGATACGGCGAGAAAGCAAAGCAATCTGTGCTTCGGGACTTCCTGTGTCAGTGGCGGAAGCGCCGTACTTTGCGATGATCTCTTTTTTCTCTGCTGGCTGTAAGGCCATGTGGCACTCCTTCTACTGTCACGAGGGCCTCGGTGTGATTCACGAAGGCTCAAGTTCTCGCTTTGTGGCCTTAACTTACCAGCCAAGGCACAGAGGAGAGAAATCGTGAGGATTCCACGCTTAGGAAGTCAGGGCTTTTGCTTGCTCGCAGTCGCGCTTCATTTGTTCAAGAAGTGGGTCTAAGCCATCAAATTTCAAAGTATCACGAAGCCTAAATCCAAATTCTAATTTAGCTTCTTGATCATATAAATCTAAACCGATCTGATCAATTGCATATGCCTCTACTTGACGACCTCGTACACCAGGAAATGTTGGGTTTGTTCCAATTGATATTGCTGCTTGCCACCTGATTCCACCAACAGTGAGCCATCCTGCATACACACCATCTGCTGGAACAGTTGCATTATCTGCTAATCCAATATTTGCCGTTGGGTAACCGATCTCACGACCTCTCTTCTCGCCGTGCACAACTGGTCCTGTGAGAAAGTAGTTCCGAGTAAGCAATTCATTTGCCCTCTCAATATCCCCGTCGATCACAAGAGCGCGAATACGAGAAGAAGAGATTGCACTACCTCTATCTTCATCGAGCTTTACACCTGTCACAGCAAATCCATCTGCATGTTTCTTTAAGTACTCAACATTTCCTTCTGCCTTATGTCCAAAGGTGAAGTTCTCTCCAACCGTGACATGTGTGGCGTGTAACTGATTTTTTAAAACATCAGAGATGAATTCGTCAGGACTTTTTGCAGCAAACTCTTTTGTGAATGGGAGAACGACAACCTCTGATGCGCCATTCTTTTTTAGTAGTGCAATGCGATCTGCGATTCTCAGAAGGGCTGGAGGTGTGCGCTCGGGAGCAAAAATTGATGTTGGGTGTGGATCAAAAGTAAGTACTGTAACTGGGCCGTGCTCAGCGGCAGCAGCAAGAATTTTCTGGTGGCCCTTGTGGACACCATCAAAAATTCCGATAGCAACAGAAGTCATGTCTTTATTCTTTCACGGAAACCATAATCGGTGTTGCCACTGGGGATCCCCCAGAATCGTCATTGCGAAGGAGTCCTGCAAATTCACCTTGAGGAGTCAAAGCAGCAACAATTCCTTCATCGCTACTTAAAGCGATCGTTCTGCCAAATGATATTTCTGAAATCTCTGTCATATCCAGGGTGCGAGTAGGAAGGATTTTTCCAATACCCTTGGCTGTACTTATTAGTTCCGCACTTTCCCACTCCGAACATTCTTCAATCTTAAAAGGTGAAACTAGGTACCTGCGAAGCTTGGTTAGGTGACCACCAACGCCGAGCGCCTCCCCTAAATCTCTAGCAATAGCTCGAATATATGTTCCAGCCGAACACTCAACGCCAATGTGGATTTCAATGAACTCGGTGCCTCTTTCAATCGAGGTAATTGTTATTCCATAAATTATTACCTGGCGTGGTGGCAATTCAACGCTCTCGCCCTCGCGCACACGTTGGTGAGCAGTTTTTCCATCAACTTTGATTGCAGAGACTGAGCTAGGGCGCTGAGAGATCTCCCCCACCATTCCTTCTAAAATCTTCTTAATTTGTTCATCGGTAATTGCTGAAAGCTTTAGTGGATCAGCTTTGAATATAACTTCACCTTCAACGTCATCTGTAATAGTTGCTTTACCTAGAGAGATGACAGCTTGATAGCCCTTTTTGCCATCTGTGACATATTGTAAAAGCCTTGTCGCGTTACCAATTCCAAGGACAAGAACTCCAGTCGCCATCGGATCTAACGTTCCAGCGTGGCCGACTTTTTTTGTACCAAAGCGCTTTCGAACCTTTGCCACAACATCGTGGCTGGTCATTCCTCCCGTTTTGTTAACGAGCAAGAATCCGTTAGTCATCGAAGGCCTATTCGTGACTCTTATATGGATCAGACTCACCAATGGGTTTTGCTTGCGCGCGAAGTTTTGCGAGCTCGGCATCGGCTGCGCGAACAGATGACATGAGATCATTCATCGCAGTTGCAGATTCCTGTAGACCATCGGCAAAAAATTCAATGGTTGGCGTAATGCGCAGACCAAGTGCGTTACCTACTTCTCGTCGAACTAGTCCCCTTGAAGAAGTCAGCGCCGCAGCTGTCGCAGATTGCGCGTCGCCATCCCCAAGCACTGTGTAGAAAACAGATGCCTGTTGTAGATCACCTGTCACCCGAACATCTGTGATCGTGATGAAACCAAGGCGTGGGTCTTTGACCTTGGTCTCTAACGTTATTGCGATCACTTCTTTGATGCGATCGGCAACTTTCAGGGCTCGATTGGAAGGCATTTATGCGCGCTTCTTCTCGCGAATCTCATAAGTCTGAATGACGTCTCCGACTTCAAGTTCCTTATAAGAACCTAGGCCAATACCGCACTCAAAACCTTCTTTAACTTCTGTTGCATCATCTTTGAATCTACGAAGTGATTCAACGGTAAGACCCTCACCAATTACAACGCCGGCACGCAAAGTTCGAGCCTTAGCATTACGGCGAATAAGACCATCGAGAACCATTGATCCAGCAATATTTCCAAACTTGCTTGACTTGAAAATATCTCGAACTTCAGCATTACCAAGAATTGCTTCTTCGTATTCTGGCTTGAGCAGACCCTTGAGTGACTTCTCGATATCTTCAATTGCGTTGTAGATAACGGTATAGAAGCGAACTTCAACGCCTTCTTGATCAGCAAAGATTGCAGTTTGCGGCTCTGGCTTTACGTTAAAGCCAATAATCACAGCTGTTGATGCAGAAGCAAGCGTGACGTCATTCTTAGTAATTGCTCCAACACCTCGGTGAATAACACGCAGGTCTACTTCGCTACCAACATCTAGTTGAAGCAGTGCATCCTCGAGCGCTTCAACAGAACCAGATACGTCGCCCTTGAGAATGAGGTTAAGCGTGCTGACCTTGGATTGTTCCATAAAGTCTTCAAGTGAAACCTTCTTGCGAGCCTTAGCCAGCATTGCGTTTCGCATTGCAAGCTGTCGCTTCTCAGCAATTTGGCGAGCAGTACGGTCATCTTCTGCAACCATAAATGTGTCACCGGCACCTGGAACGGATGTGAAACCAAGTACTTGAACTGGACGGGATGGACCCGCAGATTCAACTGCATCTCCATTTTCATCAAGCATTGCGCGAACTCGACCAAATGCTCCACCGGCAACAATTGCGTCGCCAACATTAAGTGTTCCGCGTTGAACAAGAACAGTGGCAACTGGGCCACGTCCCTTATCAAGGTTTGCCTCAATAGCAACACCGCGTGCAGCATCATCTGCGATAGCGCGTAGATCAAGAGCTGCGTCCGCAGTTAGCAAAATACTCTCGATCAAGGAATCTATTCCCAGACCAGATTTTGCAGATACGTTTACGAAGATTGTTGTTCCGCCATATTCTTCGGCGATTAAGTTGTATTCCGTCAGTTGTTGACGAACTTTGTCTGGATTCGCATCTTCCTTATCAACCTTGTTCACAGCAACCACAATTGGAACATCGGCTGCTTGAGCATGGTTTAGCGCTTCAATTGTTTGCGGCATCACACCATCATCTGCAGCGACAACAAGTACTGCAATATCTGTGACCTTTGCACCACGAGCACGCATAGCTGTGAAAGCTTCATGGCCCGGAGTATCAATGAATGTAATTGCTCGCTCAGCGCCTTCATGCATTCGATGAATTTGGTAAGCACCAATATGCTGAGTAATTCCGCCTGCTTCGCTTTTCACCACTTCAGTCTGGCGAATAGCATCAAGCAAACGAGTCTTACCGTGATCTACGTGACCCATAACAGTCACAATTGGCGAGCGCACAACAAGGTCTGCCTCATCGATATCTGCAAGCTCTTTTTCAAGGTTGATATCGAACTCTTCTAGCAGCTCACGGTCTTCATCTTCGGGGCTAACAACCTGAATGACAAAGCCCAATTCCCCACCCAAAATTGTGAATGTGTCTTCGTCTACAGATTGCGTAGCGGTCACCATTTCACCCAGGTGGAAAAGAGCGGATACCAATGAGGCTGGATCTGCATTAATTTTCTCTGCAAAATCCATCAATGTGGCGCCGCGTCGAAGGCGAATAACGGTCTTTCCATCACCATGTGGAACTACTGCTCCGCCAAGTGAAGGTGCTGCCATATTGTCGAACTCTTCACGCAATACTTTCTTACTCTTGTGCGCCTTACCCTTTTTGCTTCCTTGCTTACCGAATGCTCCTGCAGCGCCGCCACGTTGATGACGACCTCCGCCTTTTCCACCAAAAGCTGGTGCACCTGGTGCGCCAGTTGATGGTGCACCTGATGGTGAACGATATGGAGAACTTCCGGGAGCACCTGCTCCACCTGTGCGCGGTGCACCGGTTGAACCAGGAGCACCTGCAGGACGAGCTGATGGTGGACGCGCAGCAAAACCAGGACGTACAGCACCTGGACGATTACCTGACATTGGTGGACGCTCACCAGGACGAATTGGTCGTGCAGGTGGACGCGGCATACCCGTTCCACTTGTTGCACTTCCAAATGGATTATTACCAGCACGTGGAGGACGTGGCATTGGAGTATTTGTTCCGAATGGATTATTTCCAGCAGCTGCAGGACGCGTTGATGCTGGAGGTGTCGATGAATCTGAATCTTCTGTTGGCGGCTTTGGCGTTGCATGCGGTGTTGGGGCAGTTGCACCTGCGCTAATTCCTAGTTGATTACGTGTGCTCTCATCGAGTTGAGCAATTGCAGCATCAATCTCTTCTTGAGTGGGTTCAGACTTTTTGGCAGCAGTCTTCTTTGCTGCAGCTTTCTTCGCTGTCTTAGGGGCAGCTTCTACCGGCTTCATCTCCGGGAACTTCTCCATCAGCTTGCGCACTACTGGCGCTTCGACAGTTGAGGATGCTGATCGAACAAACTCGCCTACTTCTTGTAACTTAGCGAGGAGCTCTTTACTTTCCAGCCCTAATTCTTTTGCTAATTCGTATACGCGGACCTTTGCCACAGTAGCCTTTCCGTTTCCGGCTCCTGCGGTTTTCGCTGAAGCCTAAATAAATGCCTTACTCATGAGCGGACGGTGCTCATGATTGTGTGTGTGCCTTCATTTATGACTCCTTTAGAAACTCAGTGACTTTCACTGAGGAACTTCTCCAACTTTTCAGTACTCAGATCTTTTTCGGACTTAAAGGCCCGGCTAAAAGATCTGCGCTGAACCGCTACATCAAAACATCTGCGATGTAACCAAGCGCCTCGCCCATCTAATTTTCGATCTGGATCAGGGATTACCTGACCGTCAATCTCCACGAGATGAAGTAGTTCTGTCCAGTTTTCACGGTTCCGGCATGCGATACAACTCCTAATCGGAATTGACCGGGGTGCTGGGACCATTAGGTAGAACCTTACTCGCTTGGCTCCTCTAAGTCATCTGAGGAAATACTTGGCTTCAAAATACGCTCAACTGGATTGTCAGGATGTATATCAATCCGCCAACCAGTGAGCCTGGCGGCAAGTCTGGCGTTCTGCCCGTCCTTACCAATCGCAAGCGAGAGCTGGAAATCAGGAACAATTACTTTTGCAGATTTTGTTTCAAGGTCAACAACTTCAACACTTGTCACACGCGCTGGCGCTAGTGCATTGCCAACATATATTGCTGGATCTTCTGAGTAATCAACAATGTCAATCTTCTCACCATGCAATTCATCCATTACCGCCTTCGCGCGCGCTCCCATTGGACCAATGAGTGCTCCCTTAGGGCTTACTCCGCCGCGGTGACTTCTGACTGATACTTTTGAACGATGTCCTGGCTCACGTGAAACGCCAATAATTTCCACGATTCGATCTTTGAGTTCTGGAACTTCTAATGTGAAAAGACTCTTCACAAACATTGGGTGAGTTCTGGAAAGTGTGATCTCAGGTCCTTTTTCACCTTGCTTCACATCAATAACAAATGCCTTGATACGGTCACCATGCTTATATATTTCAGTTGGGACTTGTTCATGTGCTGGAACTTTGCCTTCGGTTCGACCTAAATCAACATAAATAACGCTTGCATCTCGCCCCTGTAAAACAACTCCAGAGATAATATCGCCAACATTCGCCGAAAATTCTCCAACGATGTCAGCATCATTGGCAGCTCGCATTTTCTCTTTTAAGACTTTGCGGACTATCGATTTGATTGATTTTTCAAATCCCTCTGGTTCATCAGTGACAGTCTCGGTATAAATTCCCTCTCCGTTAAAGAGAGGCACATGAATAAGAATTTCACCATTTGTCCGATTGAGAACCGCCCGCCCCTGAGGCTTTGCCTCTGGCAAAAGCAAGTAGTTCTCTGTTACAGAATTTTCAATGGAACTAATGAGCTTTTCAAGTGGAATCTGTTTTTCAACAGTAAGGGCTAAGAGTGCATCGATATCTACGCTCATTAATTCTCACCCTTGATTGACTTAAATTCAATTTCAATCATTGCTTTCTCAATATCTGCTAAAGGTATTTGATGCTCACCTATAACAACCACGCCATCGACGACTTCTCCAATACGTCCTTTGATTTCTTTGCCATCAATCCCAATAGCGCTCACAAGTCGTCCATGGTTTTTCTTCCAATGACGAACCTCGGTTAAAGGCCGATCGATTCCAGGGGATGTCACTTCTAAAGTGAAGGGTTGATCTCCTAGGGCCGGATGGGTTTCAAGGAGGTCAGAAATTTCGCGTGTAACAGCCGTGACTTGATCAAGGTTTAAATGTGTATCGCTATCCACAATGACGGTAAGAATTCTTGATTTTCCGTCTGGGGTAATTGTGACTTCTTCTAAATAGTTTCCAGAAGCAGCAACGACAGGGGCAATGACTGCAGATATCTCGTCAATGACGCTCATGTCAGGCTCACTTCTCTATTTAGTTGTAGATCCAATCATAACTCAATTTTGTAATCAGTAAGACAACAACAATCAAAAAGACTTTACGGACGAGAGGTGACCCACCCCGAAGTGCTAAACGCGATCCGATCAGTGCTCCCCCCACGTTAGCGATTGCTAAGGCAAGCCCCAGCTTCCACCAGATATGCCCAGAGATTTGGAAGGTGATAATTGCTGCAATATTTGTGGAGATATTTACTAGCTTGGCAGTTGCCGATGCCTTCAAAAACTCATAGCCAACAAGTATCACTAGGATGAAAACAAGGAAGGTACCTGTTCCTGGGCCAAAGAGCCCATCGTAAAAACCTATGAGCAGCCCTGCGAAACACACGATGGCAAGTCTGTGCTTTGCTCCAAAACGAAGGCTTTCGTTTAATCCAAGAGTTGGTTTTCTCCATGTATATAACCCAACGAGTACAAGGAGAGTAAGAATTAAAGGGTGAAAGACCGAGGTTGGAAACTGAGCAGCAAGATGGGCTCCAAGTACTGAACCAATAAAAGCGGGAACAGCCATCACAACGGTAATCTTCAAATCAGGACGAACTTTTTTAAAGTACGAGATCCCAGCCGATGATGTGCCAAAAATTGAGGGAACCTTATTTGTACCCAGAATCAGTGGAATCGGCTTATCTGAAATTCCCAGCAAAAGAGCGGGAAGCTGAACTAATCCTCCACCGCCTGCTACTGAATCTACAAAGCCGGCAAAACCTGCTGCTATGAATAGAAAAAGAAAAGTTGCTACAGACATGAGCTACTTGCGCACTGCTGCGAGTATTTCCTCAACTGCGTTATTTGAGTTTAATTCGCTCTTATCTCCGGTTCTGCGAACTCTAAATTCGACCTTTCCCTCAGTAAGTGACTTGCCTACTATGACGATGAAGGGAATACCAATGAGCTCTGCATCCTTAAACTTCACTCCTGGACTTGCGTCACGGCGATCATCAAAGAGAACTCGAAGGCCTTTGGCTTCTAACTCTTGACCAAGTTTGTCTGCAAAATTAAAAAGCTCATCATCTTTTCCGGCAGCAACTAAGTGAATATCTGCAGGAGCAATTTCTTGTGGCCAGTTCAAGCCGATTTCATCGTGGGTTTGCTCTGCAATAGCCGCTACTGCGCGTGATACACCAATTCCATAAGAACCCATGGTGACTACTTGTGACTTACCGTTCTGGTCTAGAACGCTTAAACCTAAAGCCTGCGCATATTTGCGGCCAAGCTGAAAGATATGCCCAATTTCAATGGCGCGATCAATTACTACAGGTGTTGCGCACTTTGGACAAGCATCTCCGGCCTTTACTTCTGCTGCTTCAACGAAACCATCTACAGAGAAATCTCTTCCGTGTGTAACAAAACGAACATGTTTATCTCTGGCATTAGCGCCTGTAATCCAGTGGCTGCCAACAACAACTCGTGGATCTGCATAAACCTTTAGACCGAGTTTCTTCGCATCTTGTGGACCAACATATCCCTTTACTAACCCTGGGAACTTCTGAAAGTCTTCATCTTCAAAGAGTCTGACATCTTTTGCCCCAGGCAAATTAGCCCCAACACGCTTGAGATCAACTTCTCTATCTCCGGGAACAAGTATGGATGTTGCAACATCATCAACCATGACAAGCACATTCTTCAAGGTTGCGGCGGCATCTGCTGATTCACCGAACTTCTTGTTATAGAGCTCAACAAGTGAATCAATCGTCGGCGTATTAGGTGAATCAAAAACTTCCATTGCAGCAGGCGCTGAACCTGTGTACGGCTGGACTGAGGTCACCATCGCCTCAACGTTTGCGGCAAATCCACACTTGTTGCACAGCACATAAGTATCTTCACCGGTTGGGCATGGCGCTAAAAACTCTTCTGACTTTGAGCCGCCCATCGCACCTGACATCGCCGAAACGATATTGAAGTTTAGATGGAGGCGATTGAAAGTTTTGACATAGGCATCACGATGCTTTTGATAAGAAACTTCAAGGCCCTCATCATCAATATCAAAGGAATACGAATCCTTCATCACAAACTCACGGCCTCTGATAATTCCACTGCGCGGACGTGGTTCATCACGGAACTTTGTTTGGATCTGATAAATACTCAGTGGCAAATCCTTGTATGAGGAGAACTCGCCTTTGACCATCAAGGTAAACATCTCTTCATGTGTTGGGCCAAGTAAATAATCATTACCTTTACGGTCTTTCAAACGAAAGAGATCTGGACCATATTCACTCCAACGATTAGTTGACTCATATGGTTCGCGTGGAAGCAATGATGGGAAGTGGACCTCTTGAAAGCCGGCGGCGTCCATCTCTTCACGAACAACTCGTTCAATATTTCTAAATGTTATATAGCCAAGTGGCAACCAGGAATAAACTCCCGCAGCTACTCTCCTGACATAACCGGCACGGACTAGCAGTCTGTGGCTTGCTACCTCAGCATCAGCTGGGTCATCGCGCAGTGTGCGCAGTAGCAAGGTCGACATTCGAAGCATGAGTGAACCTTACCGAAGGTAGTGCTAATTAATTAACAGAAACGGATGGCTCACCCGATGCGGCGCCTGCGGCAGCCATTTCATCGGCCAAACGATTAGCTTCTGCGATCAAAGTTTCAACAATTTCTGACTCTGGGACAGTTTTGACTACTTCACCCTTTACGAAAATCTGACCCTTGCCATTGCCTGATGCAACGCCAAGATCTGCTTCACGAGCTTCACCTGGACCATTAACAACACAACCCATTACTGCAACTCGAAGTGGAACTGTCATTCCTTGGAGACCTGCTTGTACTTTCTCAGCAAGTGAATAAACATCTACCTGAGCTCTTCCACAAGATGGGCAAGAAACGATCTCAAGTTTGCGCTGGCGCAAATTCAAAGATTCAAGGATAGAAATTCCTACCTTTACCTCTTCAACAGGAGGCGCTGAAAGTGATACGCGGATTGTGTCCCCAATTCCTTCAGCAAGAAGAATTCCAAAAGCAGTCGCAGACTTAATTGTTCCTTGGAATATTGGACCTGCCTCTGTCACTCCCAGATGCAACGGATAGTCGCACTTTGCAGCAAGTATTCTGTAGGCATTCACCATGGTCACTGGATCATGGTGCTTTACTGAAATTTTAATATCTGAAAAGCCGTACTCCTCAAAAAGTGATGCTTCCCAGAGAGCGGATTCTGCAAGTGCCTCAGGAGTTGCCTTTCCATATTTAGCAAGCAAACGGGGATCTAGGGAACCTGCATTCACGCCAATACGAATAGGAATTCCAGCTGCGCCCGCAGCTTTAGCAACTTCCTTTACCTTGTCATCAAATTGCTTGATGTTTCCTGGGTTAACTCGTACTGCTGCGCAGCCTGCATCGATCGCTGCAAAAATATATTTAGGCTGAAAATGGATATCTGCAATAACGGGAATCTGTGACTTCTTAGCAATTGCAGGAAGTGCATCAGCATCATCTTGGCTTGGGACCGCAACACGGACTATCTGGCAACCAGAAGCTGTGAGTTCTGCAATTTGCTGCAGTGTTGCGTTCACATCAGAAGTTAATGTTGTGCACATTGATTGAACACTCACGGGTGCATCTCCGCCAACTAAAACGCTTCCTACTTTGAGTTGTTTACTCTTTCGGCGTGGTGAAAGCACTGGAGGCGGTGCACTTGGAATTCCCAGATCGACCATGTCCCTATTCTGCCCTAATTTATAAATTGAAGTGAACTGGATTGAATATATCGGCTGCAAGAAGCATCAATGAGAGCGCTGCCAGCACAATAAAGACCACGACAGTCAGCGGCATTAAGACTTCTAAATCGATTGGCTCAGGTGCGCTCTTGCCCCTGCGCTTGGCGATCCACCTGCGGACTCCATCAATAATGGCTACTGCCATGTGACCGCCATCAAGAGGTAGTAACGGCAAAAGATTGAAGATTCCCACAAAAATATTGAGGCTCGCGATAATCAATAAAAATGTTGCAAGCTTTTCATTCAATTTAAGTGAATTGTTATTCGCTGTCTGGGCAGATGCTTGTGCAACTCCGACTACTCCCACTAATCCACTGGGGTCTCTCTTGGCGCCCATAAATGTCTGGCGAAATAGTGCAGGAACCTTTCCAGGAAGTGATAGAAGAGATGTCACACTCGTTGTAAAAAGTTGCCCGCCTAGATGGCCGGTATCTGCAAGAGAGCGTCCAAGTGGTTCACGAATAAGTCCTAAATCGCTAATGATGCCGACCATGCCGATCGTCTTTCCACCAATTACAACAGACTGTGGTGTTACTTGAATCGTCTGCTCTGAACCATCACGTGAAATGACAAAAGTCAGCTCTTTGCCTGGTGAGTTATGGATGACAAGTACATCTTTACTCCAGTTAGTTACAGTCTTGCCATTAATTGAAATTATTCGATCTCCTGCAAGAAATCCTGCAGCCTTTGCAGGCGATGGCACTGAAGGGTCGCAAGCAGTCTTAGATGTTGTTACGCAGGGAAGAACTGTGTTGATCTTTGGAATTACAGAGGTAACCCCAAGCCCAAAGAAAATAACAAAGATTAAAAGGAAGCCCAGCACAAAGTGGGTAAAGGAACCCGCACCTAATACGACAAGCCTCTTTGGAACTGAAGCACGCACAAATGCTCGTGGCGCATCTGCCTCCGATAACTCTTCTTGCGTTGACATTCCAACAATGCGGCAATATCCCCCAGCAGGAATCGCTTTCACGCCAAATTCAGTTTCACCTCGGGTGAAAGACCAGATCTTTGCTCCAAATCCGAGAAAGAATTCGGTCACTTTCATGCCATACTTTTTGGCAGTTAAGAAATGTCCAAGTTCGTGAAGCATTACGGAGATAAGCAAAGCAACAACAAAAGCTAAAACGCCAAGTACCTGCAACATTATTTACTACTTCCTTTGATGAGTTCTCGGGCTACCTGCCGAGCATCCTCTTCCACAGCACTGACATCGGATATATCGCGAATAACAGAGTGGGCACTACTTGAGAGTTTGGCTGCGCTTTTTGCCACAACATCAATAATAGAGGTAAAAGGAATCTGATTTTTCATAAATGCCTCAACGGCAACTTCATTTGATGCATTAAACACTGCAGGCATTCCCCCGCCGCTCTCACCACATTCTCGGGCAATTGCGATAGATGGAAATCTAACTTCATCAATTGGTTCAAATGTCCAGGTATGAGACGTAGTCCAGTCGATTGCCGCAGCAACATGAGAAATGCGCTCTGCTCCAGCAAGTGCATATGCAATAGGGCTCTTCATATTTGGTGGACTTACTTGCGCAATACTTGCGCCATCTATGTACTCAACCATTGAATGCACAACGGACTGTGGGTGAATTACAGCGCGTATTTGAGAGTACGGAAGTCCAAAGAGATGATGTGCCTCGATAATTTCAAGACCTTTATTCACAAGTGTCGCTGAATTAATTGTGACGACCGGGCCCATCGACCACGTTGGATGTGCAAGCGCCTCATCAAGTGTGACACTTCCCAGGTCAGCGCGATCTCTAAATGCTCCGCCGCTTGCCGTTATGACGGCCTGTTTAATCTCATTCACTTTTCCAGCTAAGAAACATTGATAGAGGGCGCTATGTTCAGAATCCACAGGAATAATTCGGTCACTTCCAAAAGCCATGACTAGATCACCACCAGCAACCAGTGATTCCTTATTTGCTAAGGCGACTTTATTGCCTGCAGCTAAAGCAGCAAGCGTTGGCCCTAAGCCAATGGAGCCAGTGATTGCATTGAGCACGATGTCACATGGAATTGCTGCTATCTCACTTGATGCACTCATTCCATCAATGACTTGAATATCGCCAGCAGCCTTGCGGACAGCCTCTCCATTGTCTTTAACACCAATGACTTCGACAGAAAATTTACGGGCTTGTTCAAGAAGTAGTGGAACATTGCCACCGCCCGCGCTTATCGCAACAACTCGGAATTTATCTGGGTGGGCGGCGATCACTTCAAGAGCTTGAATACCGATTGAACCGGTGGAGCCCAAGATAACAACTTGGCGCACAGAACTCATAGGGCTATCTTCTCGTATTTTTATTGTTTCTGCTCCGCTGCGGCTAATTGGCCACATGCACCATCAATTTCACGCCCACGCGTATCTCGCACGGTGACAGGAACTCCGTAGCCTTCCAAGATTTTCACAAACTCTGCTTCATCTGCCGGACGAGAGGCAGTCCATTTTGAACCAGGGGTTGGATTAAGAGGAATTAAATTCACGTGAGCATTACGGTTCTTGAGTAAACGTCCAAGTAAATCTGAGCGCCATGCTTGATCGTTAATATCACGTATAAGTGCATACTCGATGGAATATCTACGCCCTGTTTTATCCGCATAATTATCAGCAGCTTGAAGAACTTCTTTTACTTTCCACCGTGAGTTAATTGGGACAAGTGAATCGCGCAGTTCATCATCAGGAGTATGAAGTGAGACAGCCAAAGTAACTGGGATACCTTCTTTCATCAGCTTTTCAATTCCGTTTACTAAACCCACTGTTGAAACAGTTACCGAGCGTGCTCCAATGCCTAAGCCATCTGGTTGAGGAGCAGTAATATTTCGAACTGAGCGGATCACGGCGTTGTAGTTAGCCAATGGTTCACCCATCCCCATAAATACAACGTTAGAAAGTCGGGTCGGGCCTCCTGGCAATTCTCCTTCAGCACATGCGCGCGCAGCTGCAACAACTTGGGCAGTAATTTCACCGGCTGTGAGATTTCTGGTTAACCCCGCTTGCCCTGTTGCGCAAAATGGGCAGTTCATTCCACATCCTGCTTGAGAAGAGATACACACAGTGGTTCTGTCGCTATATCTCATGAGAACACTTTCGACGAGAACCCCATCGTGCAAGCGCCATAGATCTTTACGCGTCGTTCCGCCATCACATTCGATAGATCGAACCAGTGTGATGAGTTTTGGCGTGAACTTCTCTGCCATAAGAGAGCGCATCTCTTTTGGAATATCACTCCAGCTTTCTGTATCGTCGTTGTAGTGAGTGAAAAAGTGTGTTGCTACCTGATTCGCCCGAAAGGCAGGAATGCCAAGTTCAACGGCAAGGGCTTTTCGCCCTTCAACATCTAGATCTGCAAAGTGTCGTGGCGGTTTTACTTTTTGGGCAGGTTCATCAAATACTAATTTGAGCGGATCATTTTCGGTCATATCCGCTCCTATAACTTGTAATGCTTAATTAATTCAAAAACAAACCAAACAGCGGGTGCTGTAAAGAGAAGTGAATCGACTCGATCTAATATCCCACCATGTCCTGGCAATATTGATCCCATATCCTTAATCTGAAGATCACGCTTTACCGCGGATTCAATGAGATCTCCGCACGTAGCAGTGATAACTCCCATCACACCAATAATTGCCCCAAGCCACCAGTGATCATGTAAAACAAAGTGAAAAACAAGTGATGCACCTACTGTGGTGGCGACAAGTGCGCCAATCAAACCTTCCCAGGTCTTCTTGGGAGAAATATGCGGTGCAAGTGGGTGCTTTCCAAAGAGGACTCCTGAGAAATACGCAAAGGTGTCGTTACAACTGACAAGTACAACAAGTGTAAAGATCTTGCCGATTGGGTTAGTGCCCTTAGCTAATAAGAGAATAAATCCTGCTAGAAACGGGATATAGAAAATCGCAAATACAGCTGCGGTTGATCGCTTAACAAAGTCTTTTGAGCTAATAACCAAGATGGAAACCATCACATTAGGGATCGCAAATGCCGTGGCAACAGCCAGGCCACTTACCTTCCCCCACCATGCTGCAGCAAGCAAGCCAGTATTTGCCAGAAGAAGAATCCATAATGGAATTTGAATTCCACCACGGGAGTAGGCCCGCACAATTTCCCTATTAGCTAAGAGCATCGCTACCCAGACCAAGACCATAAATATGTTGATGTTAATTTTTAGCGCACCGAATACAACTCCCAAAATTGAAAGGGAGACCAAAATAGAAGGAAGTAGTTTTCGACCTGCTTTTTGATTAATTGATTCGTTTATTGAGTGAAAATCTTCCATGGGAATAACTCTTAGGGCTAAACCTCTAAAAGCTCACTCTCCTTGTGCTTAAGAAGCTCATCAATTTTGGACACATGATCAGAGGTATATTTTTCTAGTTCCTTTTCAGAACGCGTTAAATCATCCTTACCAACGTCCCCATCTTTTTCTAACTTCTCCATCGCCTCTTTTGCTGTGCGGCGGATATTTCGAATGGCGACTCTTGAATCTTCAGCCTTTGTTCGGGCAACCTTAATAAAATCTTTACGTCGCTCTTCAGTTAGTTGCGGGAAATTCACGCGGATTACTCCGCTGTCATTTGCTGGATTTACTCCGAGGTCTGACTCACGAATCGCTTTTTCAACTGAGGCGATAGCGCCCTTATCGAAAGGTGAAATGAGAGCCATTCGAGCTTCAGGAACTTGTACTGTCGCAAGTTGAGCAAGTGGCGTGTACGTGCCGTAGTACTCCACCATAATTTTTGCAAACATCGCTGGGTGAGCTCGGCCTGTTCTAATTGCACCAAAATCTTCTTTTGCGATCTCAACAGCTTTCGCCATCTTCTCGTTTGCATCAGCGAGTGTTGAATTTAGATCTGCCATGTTAAATCCTCATCTACCTTAGGAAACGAGCGTTCCGATTGAATCACCGCGTACTGCACGGGCGATATTTCCTTTGTTCTTCAAATCAAAGACTACAATTGGAAGGTGATTCTCCCGGCATAAGCTAAATGCTGCCGCATCTGCAACTGCAAGTGACTTTGCCAGAACATCATCAAAGCTAACCGTGTCATATTTCTTAGCAGAAGGATTCTTGCGCGGATCTGAATCATAAACACCGTCAACACCACTCTTGGCGAGAAGTAAAGCTTCTGAGCCAATTTCGAGTGCGCGCTGAGCAGCAACTGTGTCAGTTGTGAAAAATGGCATTCCTGCACCTGCGCCAAAAATTACTACACGACCCTTTTCTAAGTGCCGAATGGAGCGACGTGGAATGTATGGCTCGGCGACTTGCCCCATGGCAATCGCTGTCTGAACGCGTGTTTCAATTCCTTCTTTTTCCAGAAAATCTTGAAGTGCCAAACAGTTCATGACTGTTCCAAGCATTCCCATATAGTCAGCGCGAGCGCGGTCCATGCCACGTTGCTGCAACTCTGCCCCGCGGAAATAGTTTCCTCCGCCAACGACAATCGCTACTTGGACACCGCTTCGCACGACATCTGCAATCTGTCCAGCAATATCGTGAACTACATCAGGATCAACACCAATGCCTTTTTCTCCACCAAAAACTTCACCAGAAAGTTTAAGGAGCACTCTCTTATAACCTTTGCGGGCCATAGTGAGTGCTCCTTATCTCTAATTATTTAACGATGAACGCTGTGCTGAGGTTACTGTCCAACTCGGAAACGGTGAAATGCCGACACGGCAGTTTTTGCCTCATCGAGCACCTGTTGCACGGTCTTCTTGGCATCCTTAGCGAAAGCCTGCTCAAGCAAGCTGACTTCCTTCACAAAACCAGTGATTCGACCTTCAACGATCTTCGCAATCGCAGCATCTGGCTTACCCTCATTACGGGCAGTTTCTTCTGCGATATGACGCTCACTCGCGATCGCATCAGCGGGAATCGCCTCACGATTTACATATTGAGGAGCAAATGCAGCGATGTGCTGAGCAATATCTTTACCCGCTTCTGCAGCGGGAGCGCTCATCTGAACAAGCACACCTACTTGTGGTGGCAAATCTGGATTCGTGCGGTGTAGATAGAGCGCAACCGGTGAACCATCAAGAACTGCAATGCGGCGAAGTTCAATCTTCTCCCCCAGCGTTGCATTTCCCTCATCGATGCGTGCCTGCACAGTTAGACCAGATGGCAGCGATGACTGTAGGAACTTAGCGAGATCTGCAATCTTGGCTTGTGCCAAATGATTGAGAAGCTCATCTGCAAGCTCTTGGAATCGATCACCCTTGGCTACGAAGTCTGTCTCACAGTTAAGTTCGAGCATAACTCCGAGGTTGCCCTCTGCCTTTGCAATTACTAGACCATTTGAAGTTGTGCGACCTTCACGCTTGGTGACGCCCTTTAAACCCTTGACGCGAATAATGTCGATCGCCTTTTGGAAATCGCCCTCTGCCTCATCAAGTGCCTTCTTGCAATCGAGCATTCCTGCTGCAGTTGCTTCACGAAGGCGTTTTACATCATCAGCTGTGTAAGCCACGAATTATTCTCCCTTTGGTTCAGTTACATCTGCACCAGGTGCAGTGATTAATTCCTTCTCCCAATCAGCCAATGGCTCATCGGTAGCGGCCGCAGGTGCGACCTTGTCTGCAACTGCAGCGGCAGCTGCAGAACGTGCAGCAAGACCTGCAACAGCAGCATCTGCGATCACGCGAGTAAGCAAGCCGATTGAACGGATCGCATCATCATTGCCTGGAATCTTGTAATCAACTTCATCTGGATCACAGTTCGTATCAAGGATCGCCACAACTGGAATACCGAGCTTGTGTGCTTCAGCAACAGCAAGGTGCTCCTTCTTTGTGTCTACAACCCAGACTGCACTTGGCAGCTTGGTCATATTACGAATACCTTGCAAGTTCTTTGTGAGCTTCTCGCGCTCGCGGCGAAGTACCAAGAGTTCTTTCTTGGTCAAAACTTGGTCATTCTTTGACTCGAGTTGTTCGAGTTCTTTTAAGCGTTGAATACGCTTGTAAACAGTTGGGAAGTTAGTAAGCATTCCGCCAAGCCAACGCTCGGTGACATAAGGCATGCCAACGCGTGCTGATTGTTCAATGATTGGCTGGTGAGCTTGCTTCTTTGTTCCAACGAAAAGGATATGTCCGCCCTTTGCGACGGTGTCCTTAATAAAGTCATAAGCTGAATCGATCAAAGCTAGTGACTGTTGGATATCGATGATGTAGATACCGTTGCGCTCAGCAAAAATGTAGCGCTTCATCTTTGGATTCCAACGACGAGTCTGGTGTCCGAAGTGGACTCCGCTGTCGAGGAGTTCTCGCATTGTTACAACCGCCATGGCGGCACTCTCCTTCATTGCATGCAGTAGCACATGCACTCGGTTGTCGATCTAACAATTTGCTAGATCCCTAGCGTCTGGGCACCGACCTATTTATATAAATAGGACCGAAATGGTTACTGCTTATTGATCTAGCGAACTAGTTCACAAACAGTTAGACGCGTGAAGTCAGATCTGCGGTAAAGCTGATCTGCTGAGGTAAATCTTAACTGAGGTTTGAGGGTGCAAAATCCACGGGCTAAGCGCGGGGATGCGCATCTTTGTACGCCTTTTGAAGTCGTTCTGGGGATACATGGGTGTAGATCTGGGTTGTAGCCAGCGAGGAGTGCCCCAAGATTTCTTGAACGGTTCGAAGGTCTGCTCCACCTTCAAGCAGATGTGTTGCAGCGGTATGGCGTAGTCCATGTGGCCCCATGTGAGAACCAACAGCGCTCATCGCCTCATACACAGCTCCGCGCACAGTGCGTTGATCAATTCTCTTTCCACGGGAGCCAAGGAATACTGCTGATTCAGACATGTCGGTTACTAAATGCGGGCGAGCATTAACTAAATAGTTTTGAAGAGCTTTCATTGCCGGAATTCCCAGCGGTACAACTCGCTCTTTACTTCCTTTACCTAGTACTTGCAAGGTATTTCGTTCTTGGTCAATAGAGCGAATATCTAGCCCACATAATTCAGAAACGCGTATTCCACTTGCGTATAAAACTTCCACCATAGCAAGATCTCTGATTGTCATAGGCGTTGGGTTCTCATCCATCCTCACTTGCATACTTTCGATAACTTTTTGGGTATCAGCAATATCTAATACCTCAGGGAGTGTGCGATGTGGTTTTGGAATAGCTAGCTGCGCACCTAAATCACTTGGTATCCAGCCCTGACTTGCAGCCCAATAGGTGAAAGCACGAATAGAGACAATTCGCCTAGCCATAGTCGCCCTGGATGCACCCGTACTCTGCAAATTGGCGAGCCATGAGCGGATATGTGTGAGCTCAAGCTTTGAAAATTCAGTTATTCCAAGTAAATCCATATGTTTGAGAAAAGAATCAAGATCACTCACATAACCTTTGATTGAGTTATCAGCAAGATTTCTGACTAATGCCAAATGCTCTTCATATTTAGCAATTAATTCAGCGGTCATGTTAATTCTCTGGCTTGCGCCCTTGACGGAGCAGACCGTAAGTAACCGCATCTTCTAGCGCCATGGCTGAAGCCGCAATAACGTTCTCATGAACACCAATGGTGTTCCACGATCCATCGCCATCACTGGTTTCAACGAGAACTCGAGTGATAGCGCCGGTTCCAAGGCGTCCTTCCAAAATGCGAACTTTGTAGTCTGTCAGCTCTAACTTTTCGAGCTCTGGGTAGAACTTCTTTAGACCAGAACGAAGAGCGGTATCAATCGCATTAACTGGACCATTACCACTACCTGTTGTAACGATAGTTTCACCGTGGGCTTTAAGAGTAACTGTTGCATGTGAAGTGACCGCGCCGGCTACATCACCATCCACGGTTGTCTTCCAGTCTTGAATTGTGAAAAATTCTGCCTTCTTTCGAGCAATTTCCTCACGCAAAACTAATTCAAAAGATGCATCTGCCGCTTCAAAGGTAAAGCCTCTAGATTCCATCTCCTTGACCCGCTCAACAACACGCACAACAACTTCCTTATCCCCGCCAAGATCAATGCCAAGCTCTTTTGACTTGAGCTCAATTGAAGCACGCCCAGCCATTTCAGAAACAAGCATGCGCATATCATTTCCAACACTGCTTGGATCTTCGTGTTGATACATTGCAGGATCAACCTTGATTGCACTTGCATGCAAACCGGCCTTATGAGCAAAAGCTGAAACTCCAACATAAGGTTGGCGAGCACTTGGCGCAACATTTGTTACTTCTGCGACAGCATGTGAAATTCTAAATGATTCCTTTAGCGCACCTTCTGGCAAAACTTTCTTACCCATCTTGAGTTCGAGATCTGCAACAATCGTGACAAGATCCGCATTTCCAGTGCGCTCACCGTATCCATTAAGTGTTCCCTGAACATGTGTGACTCCAGCGCTCACAGCAGCTAGTGAGTTAGCAACCGCGCATCCTGTGTCATTATGGCAATGAATTCCAAGACGTGCTGATGTTTCACCTAGGACCTTATGGACAATCTCTGATAGCTCATCAGGCAACATCCCTCCGTTTGTATCGCAGAGAGCCACCACGTCAGCTCCTGCTTCAACTGCAGTGCGCACTACCTCAAGAGCATATGCAGAATTTGAACGATAACCATCGAAGAAGTGCTCAGCATCAAGAAAGACTCTCTGTCCCCCATCGCGCAAGAATTTGATTGAGCTGCGGATCATCTCCAAGTTCTCATCAAGATTAGTTTTGAGTGCAAGATCAACATGTCGATCATGGCTCTTAGCAACCAAAGTAACAGCTGCCGCGCGTGAATCAGCTAGCGCGCGTAGCAAGGGGTCATCAGCAGCTGCAACGCCGGGCCTGCGGGTAGCGCCAAATGCTACAAAGGTCGCGTTCTTTAACTTCAATTCAGTTTGAGCACGTGCAAAAAACTCAGTGTCCTTTGGATTCGCTCCAGGCCATCCACCTTCGATAAATCCAACGCCCAAGTCGTCTAGATAGCGAGCGATTGCTAACTTGTCATGAACAGAGAGATTCAAACCTTCTTGTTGCGCGCCGTCCCGCAAGGTTGTGTCATAGATGTGAAATGAATCATTAACAGGCGTCATGAGCTAACTCGAACATTCCAGCCATGCTTATCTTCAATTGTTCCATGCTGAATTCCCAGAAGTGTTTCACGAATCTGCATAGTGATCGGACCAGGATTTCCATCCCCTGTCTGCCACATTCCCTGCGCGCTCTTAGCTGCGCCAACGGGTGAAACTACTGCAGCTGTTCCGCAAGCAAAGATCTCAGTGATCTCCCCAGATTCAACACCACTCTTCCAATCTTCAACAGAAAGCATTCCTTCTTCGACTTTGTAGCCAAGATCTTTTGCAACCGTCAGGATTGAATCACGCGTGATGCCAGGCAACAGTGTTCCAGTAAGTTTTGGCGTAAAGATCGTCGCATCTTTGCCCTTGCCCTTTACAAAGTAGAGATTCATTCCGCCCATCTCTTCAACCCAGCGGCGCTCAATCGCATCAAGCCAAACAACTTGGTCGCAACCTTGCTCTGCTGCTTGTTTCTGAGCTAAAAGGGAACCTGCGTAATTTCCACCAGTTTTAACAGCGCCTGTACCACCTGGTGCAGCGCGAACATATTCAGTTGAAATCCATACGGTCACGGCTTTTGAAGGATTGAAGTATGCAGAGGCAGGTGTTGCAATCACTAAAAATGCAGCGCGGTTAGATGGTCTAACACCTAGGCCAACTTCTGTTGCAAACATAAATGGGCGAATATATAAAGACTCGCCAACATTTTTAGGAACCCATTTGATGTCTTGCTTTACAAGTGCGTCAACTACATGAACGAAATCTTTAACATCAATTTCAGGAAGCGCCATACGGACTGCTCCACGGTTAAACCGCTCGGCATTTGATGTTGGGCGAAAAAGACTTACGCCTCCATCGGGTTGGCAATAAGCCTTCATTCCTTCAAAGATCTCTTGGCCATAGTGAAGCACTGAAGTAGCAGGATCTAATGTGAGAGGGCCGTACGCCTTAAGTTCAGCATCAGACCAACCTTTTCCTTCAACCCATTCTGCAATAACCATGTTGTCGGTGTAGTACTTACCAAATCCGCCTTCTGCAATTTTTGCAGCACGATCTGCGTCAGATACCGGATTGGTATTCGGATGCAGATTGATTTTCATTTAGAGGGCTCCTGCTAGTGCATCGCCGATTTCAACGGTACTGCGCTTTTTGTCGCCGCGAGTAAGAAGATCAGCAGCGACTGCCTTTTCAACATCGGCAGCAGCTTGAGTTTGTCCAAGGTGATCTAAAAGCATGGCTATAGACATCACCGTTGCTGTTGGATCAGCAAGTGACTTGCCTGCAATATCTGGGGCAGATCCATGAACGGGCTCAAACATCGATGGGAATTTTCCAGTTGGATTGATATTGCCTGATGCGGCAAGCCCGATACCACCGCAGATTGCCGCAGCAATATCGGTGATGATGTCACCAAAAAGGTTATCTGTTACGACAACATCAAAGCGCTCTGGATTTGTAACAAAAAACATTGATGCGGCATCAACATGCAAATAGTCAGTAGCTACAGTAGGGAACTCTTTAGCTACTTCATTAAAGGTGCGAGTCCATAGTCCACCTGCATGAGTCAAAACGTTATTTTTGTGAACAAGAGTTAACTTCTTGCGTGGTCGTCCCGCCGCACGTGCGAAAGCATCACGAATGACGCGCTCTGCGCCTCTGCGCGTATTCAACGACTCTTCGGTTGCAATTTCAGCATCGGTTCCAAATGCAAGGTTTCCGCCAGCACCAACATAAGGTCCTTCGGTACCTTCGCGCACAACAACAAAATCAATAGGTGCACTGGTCGAAAGCGGTGATTTCACGCCAGCATGTAACTTTGCTGGACGAAGATTCACGTACTGATCAAAGGCAAAGCGAAGCTTTAATAGAAGCCCTCTCTCAAGCACACCGCTAGGAACTGTTGGATCTCCTACCGCGCCAAGCAAAATAACATCTGCTTTGGCAATCTCAGCCATTGTTTCATCACTAAGAACTTCACCAGTTTTGTGCCAATGCGCGGCTCCAAGGTCATAGTGGGTCTTATTAAATTTCAAAGAATGCTTTGCGGCAGCCGCATCTAAGACCTTCAAGCCTTCGGCGACAACCTCTGGTCCAATCCCATCTCCAGCAATTACAGCAACATTAAAAGTTTTCATTAGATCACCAAAGTTACTGCGCGGACTAGTTCTGAGCCTGTTTCCTTTTGAATTGAAGATACCAAGTCAGCGCCAACGCCAGAGTCGACAGTAATTGCCATAAGGGCTTGTCCCCCTGCTTCTTTGCGTGAAACCTGCATTCCTGCAATATTAATTTTAGCTTTACCTAACAAATTACCTACTGATCCAACAATTCCAGGACGATCTGAATATTGAAGAAAAAGTAGATGCTCAGTTGGTGGAAGATCCAAATCAAAGCCATCAACGCGGATGATCTTTTCAACACGGCGAATTCCCATGAGCGTTCCATCCACCACAATTGATCGTCCATTACTTAAGGCAGCATTCAAAGAGATCATGCTGCGATATTCAGGACTTTCAGGATCAGTTGTGACTGATGAACTCATGCCGCGATCGGCAGCAAGCCCTGGGGCATTGACGTAGGTAACAGATTCAGCGCCAGTGGCAACTAGCGCTCCCTTAAGAGCGCTTGTTGCAAGGATGGATGAATCATGTCCTGAGATATCGCCCTTCACATGAACAGAAAGTGACGCAGGAAGTTCTCCAGCAATAATTGTGGCGATCTGCGCCATCTTCTCAACGAGTGGCAAACTTGGACGAATGTCTTCGTGAATCATGCCACCCTTGACGTTGATTGCATCAGGTACGAGTTCACCTGCAAGTGCCTTACGCACTGAAACAGCCACTGCAATACCAGCACGCTCTTGAGCTTCATCTGTTGATGCTCCTAGGTGAGGTGTTGCAACAACGTTATCTAATTGGAACAAAGGTGAATCTGTGCATGGTTCGGTAGCAAATACATCTAAACCAGCTCCAGCAACACGGCCCTCAGTAATGGCTGTGTACAAAGCGCCTTCATCAAGTACGCCACCGCGAGCAGCGTTAATGATGCGCACAGTTGGCTTAACTTTCTTAAGTGCTTCTTCGCCAATGAGATTTGCGGTCTCTTTAGTCTTTGGTAAATGGATTGTGATGAAATCGCTCACACGAAGTAATTCATCAAGATCAACTAAACGAACACCTAATTGAGCTGCGCGCGCTGGCAACAAATAAGGATCATATGCAACGACATCCATGCCAAAGGACTGCATTCGAGCAGCAACTAGCTGACCAATCTTTCCAAATCCAACAATTCCTAAAGTCTTTTCAAATAACTCAGCGCCCGTGTACTTTGAGCGAGCCCACTTGCCGGCACGCAAAGCAGCGTGGGCAGGTGACACAAAGCGAGCAGATGCTAGAAGAAGAGTGATAGCAAGCTCTGCAGCACTGACAATATTTGATGTTGGTGCATTAACAACCATGACGCCTGCTGCTGTTGCAACAGGAATATCTACGTTATCAACGCCCACTCCTGCACGGGCAATTACCTTTAAACCTTTTGCTACTCCAATTGCTTCGGCGTCCATTTTGGTTGCAGATCGAATCAAAACCGCATCAACCCCTGCGCCAAGTGCAGCAAGAAGTTCATCTCGGTTTGCTCCATCGCAATGGCGCACCTCAAAATCAGGGCCAAGTGCCTCCATGGTTGCGGGGCTTAACTCTTCAGCAATTAGAACAACAGGTTTAGCCACGCGCAGCGTTACCTTCCGTGTAATCATCCTTTGCGTTCTTTACCCATGACATCATCTTGCGAAGTTCACGGCCAACAGCCTCGATTGGATGTGTCTCACCCTTGGTGCGAAGTGACTTGAACTCAGGCGCTCCAGCATCTTGGTCATCGATAAAGCGCTTTGCAAAAGTACCACTTTGGATGTCAGCAAGGACTGCCTTCATATTCTCTTTCACACGTGGGTCAATAACACGCGGACCTGAGATGTAATCTCCGTATTCAGCTGTGTCAGAAACTGACCAACGCTGCTTGGCAATTCCACCTTCATACATCAAGTCAACGATCAACTTAAGTTCATGTAAGCACTCAAAATAAGCGACTTCTGGCTGGTATCCAGCTTCAACAAGAGTCTCAAAACCGTATTGAACGAGCTGTGACGCACCGCCACAAAGTACAGCTTGCTCACCAAAGAGATCTGTTTCGCACTCTTCAGTGAATGTTGTCAAAATACCACCGGCGCGAAGACCGCCGATTGCTTTGGCATATGAAAGCGCGAGAGGCCATGCATTGCCTGTTGCATCTTGCTCAACAGCAACAAGAACAGGAACTCCACGTCCAGCTGAATATTCGCGGCGCACTAAATGTCCTGGACCCTTTGGAGCAACCATTGCAACATCGATATTTGCTTCTGGCTTGATGTAGCCAAAGCGGATATTAAATCCGTGGCCAAAGAAAAGTGCAGAACCTGGCTTAAGGTTTGGCTTAATAGAGTCGTTATAGATGTGCCGCTGCACGTGATCTGGAGCAAGCAACATAACAACATCGGCTTCTTTAACGGCGTCAGCAACAGAGAGAACGCGAAGTCCTTCAGATTCTGCTTTAGCCCGTGACTTGGAACCTTCTGCCAAACCAACGCGGACATCTACTCCACTGTCACGCAAGCTCAGTGCATGTGCATGGCCTTGTGAGCCATAACCAATTACTGCAACTTTCTTTGACTGAATGACGGATAGATCTGCATCTTCATCGTGATACTGGGTAGCCACTGGGGTCTGCCTTTCTAGTTCTGTTAGTTACGTTGTTTGAGTTAGTCGTTACTGCTGTTATTTCCTGTATTACCTGGCTTCAATCCTCGCTCCATTGCGACGAGTCCAGATTGCACCAATTCCCTAATTCCGTACGGCTCCAAGACGCGGAGCAGTGCATGAATCTTCTCACTATTTCCAGTCGCCTCTATCGTGACCGCATCCTTGGCCACATCAACTACTTTTGCGCGGAAAAGCTGAACAGTTTCTAGAACCTGCGAGCGAGTCTCAGCAGTTGTTGTGACTTTCACCAGCAAGAGCTCACGCTGAACAGAGGCAACTGGGTCCAATTCAACAATGCTCAAGACATTGATCAACTTATCGGTCTGGGCAATTACTTGCTCAAGTGCATGTCCCTGAACATCGATAACAATTGTCATACGAGAGATGTTTGGATCTTCTGTTGGCCCAACGGCAAGAGAATCAATGTTGTAACCACGACGGGAGAAAAGCGCAGCAATACGAGCAAGTACGCCAGGGCTATTCTCAACAAGTACTGAAAGTGTGCGTTGATTACTCATTTATAACTCCTGTGAATCCCAGACAGGGGCCATTGATTTGGCAACAACAATGTCATCATTCGATGCTCCTGCTGCAACCATTGGCCAAACCATCGCGTCACGGTGAACATTGAAATCAATGACCACAGGACGATCATTAATTTCCATTGCTTCCTTAATTACCCGGTCGACATCTTCTTTGGTGTCGCAATGAAGCCCAACGCAACCCATTGCCTCAGCAAGTTTTGCAAAATCAGGAACGCGCTTTGAATGCAGGTCTGTGTTAGAAAAGCGCTCGTTATAGAACAAAGTTTGCCATTGGCGAACCATTCCCAGAGACTCGTTGTTAATGATCGCAACCTTGATAGGAATTCCATTAAGCGCGCATGTCACAAGCTCTTGGTTTGTCATTTGGAAACATCCATCGCCATCGATCGCCCACACGACAGTATCTGGAGCTCCAACTTTGGCCCCCATGGCAGCAGGAACTGCATAACCCATAGTTCCAAGTCCGCCTGAGTTCAGCCAGGTGCGTGGATTTTCATATCCAACAAACTGTGAGGCCCACATCTGATGCTGGCCAACACCTGCAACATAAATGGAATCGGGACCAGAAATCTTTCCAATACGTTCAATTACGTATTGCGGTGAAAGAGATCCATCTGATGGTTGGTCATAACCGAGTGGATACTTGGTGCGCCACTCACTGCATGACGCCCACCACGTTGTTAAGTCAGGCTTACTCTTCTTAAATACGCTTTCAAGTTCAGGCAATAGAGCCTTTATGGTGTGCTTCAGATCGCCAATAAGAGCAACATCAACCGCACGAACCTTGCCGATTTCGGCAGGGTCAATATCTGCGTGGATAATTTTTGCATGTGGCGCAAAAGATGAAATCTTTCCTGTAACACGATCATCAAATCTTGCACCGAGAGTGATAAGTAAATCTGCTTTTTGAAGGGCAGTAACTGCAGCAACAGTTCCGTGCATACCTGGCATGCCAAGGTGCTGCTCATGACTATCTGGGAAAGCGCCACGTGCCATAAGAGTCGTCACAACAGGTGCACCAGTGAGTTCAGCAAGCTTCATCAATTGCTTCGATGCATTTGCCTTGATGATTCCGCCACCCACATAAAGCACAGGGCTTGTTGATTGAGCAATAAGCTTGGCCGCTTCTTTGATCGCAGCATCAGTTGGGTCCATCACTGGGTTATAACCAGCTAATGAAATCTTCTCAGGCCACTTAAAAGTAGTCATGTTTGTAAGCGCATCTTTAGAGATATCCACCAAGACAGCTCCTGGGCGACCTGTGCCGGCAATGTGAAATGCGGCTGCGATTGCATGAGGAATGTCATCTGGATTTGTAATTAGGAAGTTGTGCTTGGTTACCGGCATAGTAATTCCGCGAATATCAGCTTCTTGGAAAGCATCTGTACCAATTGCATGCGAAGCAACTTGTCCTGTGATCGCAACGACTGGAACTGAATCCATCTGTGCGTCAGCTAGTGGTGTGACCAGGTTTGTTGCTCCAGGGCCAGATGTCGCGATGCAAACACCAACTCGACCTGTTGCTTGTGCATATCCTGTTGCTGCATGTCCAGCACCTTGTTCATGGCGAACCAAGATATGTCTGATCTTGCTGTCAAAAATTGGATCATACGCAGGAAGAATCGCGCCACCTGGGATACCAAACATGACGTCAACGCCTGCATGCTCTAGCGCTTTGACGAGAGACTGAGCTCCTGTGATCTTGTCTGTCATGTTCATCTCCTTTCGGTAAGTGTTCTTCTTATTACTGCTGGTGAAATAACAAACCCCCCAGTTTCCACTGAGGGGTAGCGCACCATCTAGAAGTCTCTAGATCGCGCGCTGGGAAATCACCACTGATGATGTCATGGCTCAATTCTCGCCTGTCGCCTGCGTGTAGTCAACCCCTGAGACGCAGATCTCAAATAGTGAATAGTGGGTACTAAGCCATTAACCGCAGACAGCGCCTTTTGAGGCGGAGCCAACAACTTTGGAGTACTTAGCCAAGACCCCTCGGCGGTACTTATGAGGAATTGGCGCGAAGTGCTTGCGGCGCTCAGCTAACTCGGATTCAGATACCAAGAGATCAAGTGTGCGATTGATTGTGTCAATGCGAACTATGTCGCCATCTTTTACTAATGCGATTGGTCCCCCGTCAACGGCTTCTGGGGCAACGTGGCCAACACAGAGGCCAGTACTTCCTCCAGAGAAACGACCGTCGGTCAGCAAGAGTGTTGATTTACCAAGACCTGCGCCTTTGATGGCGCCCGTGATCATCAACATTTCGCGCATTCCAGGTCCACCCTTTGGGCCTTCATAACGAATAACAACAACATCGCCAGCTTTAATCGTTCCATTTTCAAGAGCGTCCATCGCTGCTTGCTCACGTTCAAATACTCGGGCTGGTCCCTCAAACTTTTCAACACCGACTCCAGCTGTCTTACATACTGCCCCTTCAGGAGCGAGAGAGCCACCCAAAATAGTAATTCCACCACCTGCAGATAATGGATCTTTAATGGAGTGCAAGACATCTCCATCTGCATCCAGCGGCGTTAATTCAGCAAGATTTTCCGCCATTGTCTTTCCCGTAACAGTGAGGCAATCGCCGTGCAAGAAACCAGCATCTAGAAGCGCGCGAAGAACTACAGGAATTCCTCCAACGCGATCAATATCGGTCATGACATATTTACCAAAAGGCTTGAGATCTCCTAACAGCGGAGTGCGGGAACTAATCCGCTGGAAATCTTCAAGGGTAAGGTCAACTTCTGCCTCGTTGGCGATCGCTAAGAGATGAAGGACAGCATTGGTTGAGCCTCCTAGCGCCATAACAACGGTGATGGCGTTTTCGAAGGCTTTCTTTGTCAAAATATCTCGCGTAGTAATTCCCTTACGGATAAGTTCGACAACCGCTGCTCCAGCTTTGATTGCATAATCATCACGACGGCGATCAACGGATGGAGGCGAGGCAGAACCAGGCAATGAAAGTCCAATAGCTTCTCCTACTGCCGCCATAGTGTTAGCCGTATACATACCGCCACATGCACCTTCACCAGGGCAGATGGCTCGTTCAATTTCATCTACTTTTTCTTGAGTGATAAGCCCTCGAGCACATGCACCAACAGCTTCAAATGCATCAATGATTGTGACATCTTTGCCATCGACTTGGCCTGCCAAAGTTGATCCTGCATAGACAAAGACACTTGCCACATCGATACGTGCTGCGGCCATCATCATTCCTGGCAACGACTTATCGCAACCTGCAAATGTGACCATTCCATCAAGACGTTCTGCTTGCATTACAGTCTCAACAGAGTCGGCAATTACCTCGCGAGAAACAAGTGAAAAATGCATACCTTCATGGCCCATCGAGATGCCGTCAGAAACTGAAATAGTTCCAAATTGCATCGGAAAACCGCCGGCATCTATGACACCTTTACGTGATGCTTTTGCAAGGCGATCAAGTGAGAGATTGCACGGAGTAATTTCATTCCATGAAGAGGCGATACCAATTTGTGGCTTCTTAAAATCTTCATCTTTCATGCCTACTGCGCGCAACATTCCTCGCGCCGGAGCCCGTTCTAAGCCATCGGTAACAAGTCCCGACCTTGGCTTCATTGGATTTTTTGGCTCGCTCATAACCTAATACTAGCCCTGACCTAAATGCTTCAACAGAAGTTCTCTGACCTTGGCAGCATCTGCTTGTCCACCCGTTGCCTTCATAACTGCGCCAATCAGCGCACCAGCTGCAGGAATATTTCCTGAGCGCACACGTTCTGCAGTATCTGGAGAGGCAGCAATGGCACTTTCAATTGCCTTCATTAAAGCGCCATCATCGGAAACAACTTTCAGTCCACGTTTTTCGATTACTTCCTTGGCTGATCCCTCGCCAGCGATTACACCTTCGATAACCTGACGAGCAAGCTTGTCTGTTAATTCACCTGACTCGATGAGGACAATAATTTCTGCAATACTGGATGCGGTTATAAGCGATGTTGGAGCAACTTCTCGCTCATTTGCTAGACGAGAAACTTCACCAAGCCACCATGATCTAGCACGTGCTGGTTCAGCGCCAAGGGAGATCGTCTCTTCAACAACATCGAGAAGTTCAGCATTAACAAGTGAGTCCATCTCCTTATCGGGAACTGACCATTCAGCTTGCAAACGTTTGCGTCTAGCTGAAGGTCTTTCAGGCAATTGCCCGCGAAGTGTTTCAATCCAAGTCGCGTCCGGCACAACGGGAACTAAATCTGGTTCTGGGAAATAACGATAATCCTCGGCTTGTTCTTTTGAACGACCAGGTCTGGTCTGTCCACTTTCTTCTAGGAAGTGACGGGTCTCTTGAACGATTCGCTCACCTGCATCTAGTCGATTGCTCTGTCGAATTACTTCACCAAGAACTGCTCGCTCAACCGAACGAAGTGAATTTACGTTCTTTGTCTCACTTCGTGTTCCAAGTGCGCCGCTTCCAATGGGTGCTAGTGAAAGGTTCACATCGCAACGCATTGACCCCTGTTCCATCTTCACATCGGAAACACCGAGTGAGCGCAAAATATCCCGCAGTTCTGTGACATAGGCACGAGCAACTTGAGGTGCATACTTTTTGGCTCCAGGAATAATCTTTGTGACAATTTCAACCAAAGGAATGCCAGCACGGTTGTAATCAAGGAGTGAGTAATCTGCGCCATGAATGCGCCCAGTCTCTCCGCCTACGTGAAGAGACTTTCCTGTGTCCTCTTCCATGTGGACTCGTTCAATTTCAACTCTAAATGGCATTTTGCCGTCATCAGTATCAATTTCAACATCCAGATACCCATTAATACAGATTGGTTCGTCGTATTGTGATGTTTGAAAGTTCTTAGGCATATCAGGATAGAAATAATTCTTACGAGCAAAACGACTAAAAGGAGCAATCTGACAATTCAAAGCAAGACCGATCAAAATAGTACTTTCAATTGCTCGCCCATTCACAACAGGCAGTGCTCCAGGCAAACCTAAGCAGATAGGACATGTCTGCGTATTTGGCTCTGCGCCAAATTCAGTGGCACATCCGCAAAACATCTTCGACTTGGTGTTGAGCTCAACGTGCACTTCTAGGCCAAGTGTTGGCTCGTACTTTTCTACCGCTTGATCGTATGAAAGTGCCATTACTTACCTGCCAAAGCTGGAATTTCAGAGAGCAGAGTCTTGCCCCACTTGCTCACAAGTGCTGCTTCGAGAGTTCCGCCTACTTGATACATCAAATCATCTTTCATCGCAGGTGACATGATTTGGAAACCAACAGGTAACCCATCTTCTGGTGCAAGGCCGCACGGCAATGACATTCCGCCAATACCCGCCATGTTCACAGGAATTGTCGCGATGTCGTTGAGATACATTGCGACAGGATTGTCAACATTTTCGCCAAGTTTAAATGCGGTTGTTGGGCAAGTAGGTGAGACAAGTACGTCTGCCTTTGCAAATGCTGCTTGGTAATCGCGAATAAGTAAGGTGCGAACTTTCTGTGCTGAGCCGTAGTAGGCATCGTAATAACCAGAAGATAGTGCATATGTACCAAGAATAATTCTGCGCTTAACTTCAGCACCAAATCCTTCATGGCGCGTCAAATTCATAACTTCTTCGGCACTTGTCTTCCCATCATCTCCTACACGTAGTCCATAACGCATAGAGTCAAAGCGGGCTAAGTTAGAAGATGCCTCACTTGGGGCAATTAGATAGTAAGCGGCAAGTGCATACTCAAAGTTTGGACACGATACTTCAACAATCTCAGCTCCAGCTTTTACAAGTTCATCCAACGCTTCATTAAAGCGTTGTTGAACTCCAGCTTGGTATCCCTCGCCTGAAAGCTCTTTAACAACGCCAATCTTGAGGCCTTTCACATCTAATTTCTTTGCAGCAGTAACTACCTGTGGGACCGGTGCATTGATACTTGTGGAATCCATCTGGTCATAACCAGCGATTACTTCATGCAAAAGCGCTGTATCTAAAACAGTTCTTGCGCAAGGTCCTGCTTGATCCAAACTCGAAGAGAACGCAACCAGGCCATAGCGGGAAACTGCTCCATATGTTGGCTTCACTCCAACTGTTCCAGTAACCGCAGCAGGTTGGCGAATTGATCCACCTGTATCAGTTCCAATGGCAAGCGGTGCTTCAAATGAAGCAAGAGCAGCCGCAGAACCTCCTCCAGAACCTCCAGGGATGCGAGTCAGATCCCACGGATTATGTGTTGGACCATATGCAGAATTTTCTGTTGAAGAACCCATGGCAAATTCATCCATGTTTGTCTTACCTAAAATTACAACTCCAGATTGTTTGAGTTTTGCAACAACTGTGGAGTCATACGGAGGACGCCAACCTTCTAACATTTTTGAACCACATGTCGTTGGGACGCCTTTTTGTGCTAAAACATCTTTAAGAGCGAGTGGGACGCCAGCTAAGGCTGAGAGTTTTTCTCCACTCTTGCGCTTTGCATCTACGTCACGTGCCTGTGCAAGAGCATTTTCTCTATCCACGTGCAAGAAGGCATGCACCTTTGAATCCACTTTTTCAATTTGGACTAAGTGCGCTTCAGTCAGTTCAACTGACGTAATAGAACCTTCGCTCAGGGCCTCTGACATTTGCGCCGCTGTTGAGTGAATATTTGTCATTCTTCACCAAGAATCTGTGGAACTTTAAATCGATGATCAACCTTTGCAGGTGCCCCAGATAGCGCCTCATCTGAAGTCAGACTTGGTCTCACAAGATCTTCACGAATGACATTTGTTAGTGGAAGAGGATGAGAGGTTGGAGAAACATCTGCTTGAGCGACTTCTTGAACGCTAGCAACTGCAACCAAAATAGAATCCAACTGGGTCGCAAGATGATCAAGCTCTGAATCACTCATTTCGATTCGAGCTAATCGTGCTAGGTGCGCAACTTCATCGCGCGAGATGCCGGCCATATTCCAACCTTATCTGACTTGTCTTGATGGATGAATTCAGTGCTTAGCGTGAAAAATTGTTCCCAAATCCTCGCCCTTTAAGGTTTGGGCAAGATTGGGTAGCGACGTGAGCAACATCGTTATTCCTGAATCGGTCGCAATCTTTGCGGCCTCAATCTTTGTGACCATTCCGCCACTGCCAACGCCTGAGGTCCCAACGCCACCAATTTCAATATCACCCAGATGAGATGCGTCTTGAACTTCTGAAATTCGGGTTGAACCAGGCTCGTGTGGTGGCACGTTATACAAACCGTCCACATCAGTTACGAGTGCAAGCAAATTAGCTTCAATTAACCCTGCTACAAATGCAGAAAGTCGATCGTTATCACCCATCCGAATTTCTTGAACCCCAACTGAGTCATTTTCATTAATGATTGGGACTACACCCATTTCAAGCAGCTTGTTCAACGTGTGTTTAGCATTTTCTGAATGTGACTCCCGCTCAACATCTTCAATTGTTAGTAATACCTGAGAAGCAACGAGCTTATGGGTTGCAAACGCACGGCTATAGCTGGCAATTAAAAGTCCTTGACCGACAGACGCGACAGCTTGTTGAGTAACAAGATCGGTAGGACGTGCTGAAAGTTTAAGTGGTGATAGCCCTGCTGCAATTGCACCCGATGAAACAAGTACAACTTCTTTTCCAAGATCACGTAGCGATGCGACAACATCAACAATATTTTTTACAGCGGTCTCATCAAGTTCATGTCCCGCGCTTCCCGTGAGAGTAGAGGAACCAATTTTAATGACAACGCGCTTTGCTTGAACTACGGCAGCACGGCTCATTTCTCTCCCCCTTGTTGTGCACTCACTCGTGGATCGCGTGGATTTTCCACGTTGTATTCCCATTGCATTGAAATCTCATCTTCACTGAGTTCATTTACATCATCTTCAATGTACCGACCTGCCCATGGAGACTCCAGGCGAAGGTCTTCACCGCGTGGACCAGCAAGTAATTCGGCACCTGCTTCAATAGATGGCTCCCAGTCAAAGATAACTGCGCTATCGCCTGTGCCAATGCGAACTTCAGATTGTGGCTTTGCACCCTTCTTGAAGAGCTCTCGCTCAACACCAAGCGCAGCAAGGCGATCTGCTAAATATCCAACCGCTTCGGAATTACCAAAATCAGTTTGGCGAACAAAACGCTCAGGCTTTTGCCCAATGACGGTAAATGAACCATCTTCATTTGCGGTGACTTTAAACCCTGAGTCATTCACGGCAGGTGGGCGCAAGACAATGCGAGTCTTCTCTTCTTTTGCTTGATTGCGGCGCTGCTCTTGAATAATTCGTGCCATCGCATAATTTAATTCATTCAAACCGATGTGTGAGGCTGCAGAAATTTGAAATACCTCATAGCCCCGCTCGCGAAAAATAGGCTCGACCATATCTGCCATAGTTTTAGCATCAGGCAAATCGATTTTATTCAGCGCAATGATGCGTGGCCGCTCAGATAGTCCGCCGTAATGCGCTAGCTCTGCTTCAATAATGTCAAAGTCTTTTACAGGATCGCGGTCTGTCTCAAGAGTCCCACAGTCCAATACATGTACGAGGGCAGCACAACGTTCAACGTGGCGAAGAAATTCAAGCCCTAAGCCTTTACCTTCTGATGCACCGGGAATTAACCCTGGAACGTCTGCAACGGTAAAACGTGTGTCTCCTGCCTGCACAACACCCAGATTTGGAGCAAGCGTTGTAAATGGATAGTCAGCAATTTTTGGCCGAGCAGCAGAAATTGATGCAATTAGCGATGACTTTCCAGCGCTTGGAAATCCAATAAGGCCAATATCTGCAACGCTCTTTAGTTCAAGAATAAGTGTGCGCTCTTCGCCTGGCTCACCTTTAAGTGCAAAGCCAGGAGCTCTGCGTTTGCGTGAAGCTAAACCAGAATTTCCAAGGCCACCACTTCCACCTTGTGCGGCAACAAATCGAGTTCCTACACCAATGAGATCTGCAAGAACATTTCCGGCAGCATCTTTAACAACCGTTCCATTAGGGACTGAAAGGATCAGGTCTCCGCCTTCACCGCCATTGCAATAGTCGCCATAGCCTGGACGGCCACCAGTTGCTTTGCGATGTGGAGAATGATGAAAATCAAGAAGTGTGGTCACTCCACTATCAACAACAAGAATGATGTCCCCACCACGCCCACCATTACCGCCATCAGGGCCACCAAGTGGGACAAACTTTTCACGGTGAATAGAGACGCAACCATCGCCACCTGAACCCGCAGCAGCATGGAGAGTTACGCGATCAACAAAACTTGCCATCACTTACTCCCTCCCATCTCTGCTAAAACTCTGTCAATAAAAAAGCGGGCCCGCAGTACGCGGACCCGCCAAAAAAATTCCGCGTATTAAGCGACAGGTACAGGAACGATATTCACAACCTTGCGGCCACGAGCCTTGCCGAATTCAACAGCTCCGCTTGCGAGTGCAAATAGCGTGTCATCTTTACCAATGCCAACGTTGCGTCCTGGGTGGAAAACTGTTCCGCGCTGGCGAACCAAGATTTCACCGCTCTTTACAACCTGACCACCAAAACGCTTGATGCCAAGGTACTGAGCATTTGAATCGCGACCGTTACGAGTCGAGGAGACACCTTTTTTACTTGCCATTTATTCGCCTCCTACCTATTACTTGTTAATCGCGGTGATCTTCACGCGCGTAAGTTGGGAACGGAAACCTGAACGACGGCGATAGCCAGTCTTGTTCTTGTAACGAAGGATGTCGATCTTTGGACCCTTAGTCTCTTCAACAATTTCTCCAGTGACCTTTGTGGCAGCCAGTGCCTTTGGATCAGTTGTAACTGTCGCGCCATCAACAAGGAGAAGTGCAGCAAAATTTACTGACGCACCAATTTTTGCATCGATGCGATCAACGGTAATTGTGTCGCCAACAGCAACCTTTTCTTGACGGCCGCCTGCTTTAACAATCGCGTACACGTTGGTGCTCCTTAATATTTACGGGCCATTTTGGCCAGAGGCTAAGGGTACGGATTCGCCCCCTATCGGGTCAAACTGGGGTGATTACCCCTGTGCTCACTGCCCTACGACGCTTGCGCGTTGCTGGCTTCTTGGGCTCATCGACCTCATCTGAACTCTCAGATTGGGCCTCATCATTTGGTTGTTCAACTAAAGAATCTTCTTCAGCATGATCATCTTCATCATCATGAGAAGCTGGAACATAACGTTGTTCCATATCCTTTTCTAAGGCAACCTTACGCACCGGTTCTGAATGGATATGAATTCCTCGTCCACCACATGATTCACATGTAGTTGAGAAGGCTTCAATTAATCCTTGACCCACGCGCTTACGAGTCATCTGCACGAGTCCAAGCGAAGTAACTTCAGCGACTTGATGCTTTGTGCGATCTCGACCTAGACATTCAACTAAACGGCGAAGCACCTGATCACGGTTAGATTCAAGAGCCATATCGATGAAGTCAATAACGATAATTCCGCCCATATCGCGCAAGCGAAGCTGACGAGCAATTTCTTCTGCTGCTTCCAAGTTATTCTTCGTTACAGTCTCTTCTAGGTTTCCACCCTTGCCGATAAACTTTCCGGTGTTAACGTCAATAACGATCATCGCTTCAGTACGATCAATTACGAGTGATCCACCAGATGGCAGATAAACCTTACGATCAAATGCCTTAGCTAGCTGCTCTTCAATTCGATTCTCGCCAAATAGGTCGCGAGTTCCAGTCCACTTCTCAATCTTTGCTGTGAGCTCCGGCGCAATATGACCAAGGTAATTATTAATGTCCTCCCACGCCTCATCGCCTTGAACGACTAACTGGCGAAAATCTTCGTTGAAAATATCGCGAATTACGCGAACAGTTAAGTCTGGCTCGCTATAGAGAAGTGATGGAGCTGTTGTTGATGGGTTTTCTGATTGCTCCTGAATATCATCCCATTGAGCTTTGAGACGAATGACATCGCGCTCAAGCTCTTCTTCACTCGCTCCTTCAGAGGCTGTACGGATGATTACTCCAGCTTCTTCAGGAATTAAATTCTTCAAAATTGATTTCAGACGACTGCGCTCTTGTTCTGGTAGACGGCGACTAATACCGCTCATGGCTCCACCCGGCACATAAACTAAATAGCGACCAGGAAGAGAGATCTGACTTGTCAGACGCGCACCTTTTTGGCCGATTGGATCTTTAGTTACTTGAACTAATACAGGCTGCCCAGTCTTGAGTACATGCTCGATCTTGCGTTGTTGGCCTTCAGCAATTCCGGCAGCATCCCAATTAACTTCACCGGCATAAAGAACAGCGTTTCTACCCTTACCGATATCAACGAATGCAGCTTCCATTGATGGAAGCACATTTTGTACGCGGCCTAAATAAACGTTTCCAACGTAAGAAATATTGCTATTTCGATTTACGTAATGCTCAACCATGACATTATCTTCCAGAACAGCAATCTGGGTTCGATCACCAGTCTGACGAACAAGCATCTGGCGATCAACATTCTCGCGGCGTGCTAAAAATTCTGATTCGGTAATAATGGTTCCGCGGCGGCGCGTGAAATCGCGTGGTCCTCTGTCATCGCGATCGCGACGATCACGGCGATCACGTGAACCACGATCACGGTTATTACGGCTTGGACGGGTTGTTTGTTCTGAGCGAGGCTCACGAACCTTAACTACTGTGACAACACCATCTTCTTCAATAGTTTCACCAGGTGTGACACCTTCACCCTTTGCACGGCGGCGACGACGGCGGCGATGTGTTGTTCCGTCACCACTTTCATCTGACCCATCTGTATCTAATGAATCAGCATCTAACTCTTCGCCATCTTCACCCAGCGTGCTTGAATTTTCTTCGCTACCTGCGGCGCCAGATTTACGACGACCTCGGCCACCACGGCGACGGCGACGGCGTTGATTATTGCTATCACTATCTTCAGAAGATTCATTTTCAGCTACGGCTGCAACTTTCTTTACAGCACTCTTCTTTGGAAGCGCTGAAACAGGTGCTTCTTGAAAAAGAGGAACAGGAACAGGCGCACTTGCCTTTTTTGCTCGAGAAGGTGCTGCTTGCTCTGTTGGAATCTCTGCAACGCTCTTCCTGGCTGCGCGCTTTGAAGATTTTTCGACTACTTCTTCAGAGTCAATTGCAGTGGTTGAAGTTGTGTCTTTCTTAACTGGTTTGCTCGCGCGCTTACGCGCTTTCTTTGGCTCAGGCGCCATAAAAAATCCTCTTCTACATAAAACTCGTTTGGGTACTACTTCTTATTCTTTCTTCACTACAAAAACTGTCGGTTTCGCGGCGGATGTATCGCGCTGAATCCTTAGCCCTAAGTATCGCAGATGATCAGCAAATCACCAATTCCGCATAAAACAACGCGTAATAGCTATAAACAGGTCCTTATCGAGATCTCACATGCACATTTTGGAGGAGCCCAAAGCCGACCAAGGTCGCGAACATGCTTGAACCTCCATAAGAGATGAAAGGCAGTGGCACACCAGTCATTGGCATTAGCCCCATTGTCATTCCAATATTTTCAAACATTTGAAAGACAAGCCAGGCAATTACTCCAACACAGACCAGTCGCCCAAATAAATCATTAGTTCGCTGAGCAATCGTGAACGCTCGCCAAAAGAAAAGTCCGTATAAAAAGAGAATTAGCCCAGATCCAAGAAAGCCTGTCTCTTCACCTGCAACAGTAAAAATAAAGTCTGTCTGTTGCTCAGGAACAAAGCGACCATTCGTTTGTGGACCATTAAATAGACCTCTCCCAATAAATCCACCTGAGCCAATTGTGATTCTTGATTGCCGAAGTTGATATCCGCTTTGCTGTGGGTCAGATGTTGGGTCAACAAAAGATTGGAGGCGCTTAACTTGGTATTGGCTCATCACTCCGGTCTTCGCCGCACCAAAAACACCTAGTACGGCAACAATTAGTAGGCCTGCGACCCATCTTGTCGGTGCACCCGAAACTGCGATCATAACTATGATTGCGGCCCCAATGATAATGAACGTACCAAAATCTGGTTGCAGCAAAATGATCAGCATTGGTATTCCTGCAAGTGCAAGCGCTTTAACGACATCCAGATCATTTGGGTTCGAATCCGCGTCTCGACCCTCTGATAGCAATAAAGAGATTCCTAAAATAATAGAAATTTTTGCTAGCTCGGCTGGTTGGATCTGGAAACCGCCAGGGAGTGAAATCCAAGCGCGTGAACCATTCACGGTGCTTCCAACTCCGGGTATTGCAACAGCAATTAAACCCAGCACTCCAAGTACCCATAAAATCGGTGTGTAAGCACGAATTAATCTGTAGTCAATCAGGGTTACACCATAGGCAATAGCTGCGCCAATCACGATATTAATGACATGACGTTTTACATAATATTGGGGATCTAATCCTTGAGATGCGAACCATGAACGTGTAGCCGCCCAAACAAGAATTGTTCCAATTATGAGAAGAGAGACAACTGAAAAAGTTAATATCCTGTCATAACTTGAGACATTACTTATGATCCTATTGCGGCGTGAACGCGGCCTCATCAGTGACATTTATTTCCCCAGATCATGGTTTAAGAACAATAGCGGTTTTTAGATCAACCTTTGGAATAGTGGTCGGCGGCGCTCCATTAGGAAATATTCCACCCTTGGAATTAGCAGATCCCCCACCTAAGCCAAACAAGGCAGAGTAAATAGCCTTAACGCCGACTGCAGATGTAGAAGCACCATATCCACCTTGGCTTACCATCATGACAACTGCGTATTGGGGAGCTGCACTTGGAGCAAAAGATGCGAACCAAGATGTTGGATCTTTAGCGCTACCGTTTGTATTTCTTCCTTGGACTTGACCTGTTCCCGTTTTTCCACTGACAGCTACTGGGAAACCTCCAAAGACGGATGCGGCAGTACCAGTAAGAGTTACTTGTCGGAGTGCATCATGTAAAAAAGAGATGGTGCTTGGAGAAGTTGGAAGAGTCCCACTTATCGAAGGTTTGAACTCTTTCACAATTTTTCCATCTGGTTTCACAATTGCACGAGCAACTTCTGGCTTATATAACGTCCCGCCATTAGCAATTGCTGCATACATCTGAGTCATTTGTATTGGAGTCATCAGCCCATCACCTTGCCCAACAGAGAAGTTCACCGCATCACCCGCTCGAACAATGTAGCCATCGGTACAGTTTTGTTTAGCAACTTCGATAAGAAACGGTGTCAAATCTGCCTTGCGAGCCCGGCTCTGATAATTGCAATAAAAGTTCTTATTTGAATCGTAATAAGCCTGCTTCCAAGCACGATCTGGCAAGCGCCCTGATGCTTCTGAAGGCAAATCAATTCCTGTTCGCTGACCCATTCGAAATCCTGCCGCTGCATTAAAGAAATAGTCATTCGGATTACTTTTTGGACGAAGTCCTCCATCTTTCACCCATTGGTCATAGCCAATTTGATACCAAATAGTGTCGCAAGAAACAGCAATAGCGTTTTTAAGGGAGAAAGTGCCTTGGACTTTCGTATCATCGTTATGGAAATCTTGATTACCAATCTTCAATGAATATGGACATTTATAATTGGCGTTGAGGTCATATCCAGCCTGCGCTGCGGCGGCGACAGAGACAACTTTGAAAGTTGATGCCGGAGCATATTGACCATCAGTAGCTCTTGAAAGTGCTGGAACACCATTTGATTCGCTGAAGAGCGCCTTTGCCTGCGCAACTGTTAAACCTTTTTGCCACATGTTCGGATCAAAAGTTGGATAAGAAGCAAGCGCAAGAATGTGGCCAGTTTTTACATCCATAACAATGGCTGCACCAGAGTCAGCTCTATTTCCCTGAGATCGTGCGCTTAAAACACTGCTAGAAAGCGCTTTCTCTGTTGCAGCCTGCAATTTTGCATTTATGTTTGTTATTAAATTATCACCTGGGATAGGTGCTGTATTCTGTGAAATATGAGTGATATTTTCTGTGCGATCAACAATAACTTTTTTAATTCCTGGTGTTCCCCTTAAATACTTATCGTATTGATATTCCAATCCTGTCTTACCAATAGTTTCGCTCAAATAAAATCGCTTGCTTGAATCTGCTAAATCAGCGGCAGTTACTGAACCCACGTATCCAAGGACATGTACGGCATTTTCTCCAGCAAGGGAAGGGTAGCTACGAATTGGAACTGGCGTTGCATTAATGCCAGGATAGATATCAGAATTTTCAAGAATCTTGAGTGCTTGATCTTGTGTCGCTTCTTTAGTTACAGGAATTGGCTGGAAGCGCGTCCCGTTCCAGCATCCAGTTCTCTGGCCCACTGGCAATTCACCACAGAGGCGTGTACTAATCCACAGATCACCGTATGCAATTTTCATAAGTGTCGCGACCCGCTGCAAAACTGCAACCCCTTTATCTGGCATCCTATCTAAGGTACTTCGGTCAACTGAGATGACCATTCCAGGTCGATCCATGGTCATCGGAATACCCGTGTCATCGACAATAGCTCCTCTTACTTCCGGAGTAATCACATCCCGACTCTGAATATTTAGCGCAGCACTTTGGTACTTAGAACTATCGGCGACTTGTAAATAAAACAGACGACCAAGCATTGCTGCCAGAAGCGAGGTCACAAGCACCTGAACAACGAAAAGATTGAGCCTAGAGCGATTATTCATTTATTTTGCCCTGATTTATTAACCACTTTTTGAAATGACCTCATGATTGGCAAAAACATGGGAGCAAAAATTACAGTCCAGACCAAATTACCGATAATGAGGACAATGTCATGGGTAAATGATCCATTTGATTCACCCAACAGTAATCCGAAGACTAAATAAAATATCAGCGATGCGCTCACGCCAAATGCTATTAAAAGAACAAATGTCAATGGGGCAGAAGTAGCATCAAAAATTGATTCACGGTTAGCGGCAAACACGTATCCAACAAGAGTTAGAATCAGAGCCCATTGGCCGAATGGTGCATTTGATGTTGGCGACAAATCAAGAACGATACCTGACAGAAAGCCCATAATTATCGCGCCATCATGATCTTCATACGCGATCAGAGCAATCGCAACCGCCAAATATAAAGAAAATCCTGCTACAGGAAAATGAACCAGAGAGATTGCAGATTCTTGAACTGCAAAAAGCACAAAGAAAAACACCAGGCTAGATGCAATACGAATCGGACTCACAAATTAAGCCTTAGATTTGTGCGGACTGGGCGATGGAGTTGGGATCAAAGAAGGCGTGGCGGCTGGAGTCGGAGTTACTAGAACCGTGATTGTCGGCTGCGGAGTTGGGTTAATAGCGGTTTTCGGGGCAACACTTGGCGCACTAATGATGACGGATACAACACCCAAATCATTCAGATTTGCGTAAGACTTAACAATGGCGGTCTGCGTTAGCGAAGAGTTCTTCTGATCAACACTGGTCACTTGGCCTACCGGCACTCCAGGAACAAATGGACGATTTCCTTGGCTTCCGTTGGTTACAAGTACATCTCCATTTTCAATTGTTCCGGTTGGATCTAAAAGCTCTAATTGATACTGAGAATTTCCTTGACCAAGTAAGACTCCGATACTCTGTGAACGAGCGATTCGAACTCCCACTTTAAAACTTGGGTCACTAATCAATAATATAATTGCGGAGTTAGGAGTAACTACCTTCACTACACCAATAAGTCCGTTTTGTGAGATGACTGTTTGATTGACGCTTATTCCGTCACTAGTTCCTGCATCAATAGTAATGGTCTGGGAAAAACTTGCTGATGAACCCCGCCCAATTACACGGGCAGGAATAATTTTATATCCGCCTTGACCTGCAAGATTTAGCAGTCCCTTGAGTTGATTTAGGGCACCTTTATTATCAGCAACTTTAGCTAACTGGGCTTTTAGCAAACTGTTAGCAATTTTAACTTTATCAAGCTCATCTTTGGTATTACCAAAATTCTTAATATCACTAAAAAAGCGACCTATTGGTGAGAAAACTGTCGAAACTCCTTTTTGGACAGGAGCCAAGACACTTTGAGTGATCGAGCGAGAGCTTTTAGTCAGACTAACTCCACGTAAATCAAGTGTTACTAAGAAGAGTGAAGTAACTAGCAAAATGATAAGCAGCAATCGTGAACGATTACCGCTTCCACGTGCCATTAGTGTCCTGAACTAAGTTATCGGCGAGGCTCGGAAATCAAAACCTTTTCCAAGGCTTCGAATTCTTCAACACACTTACCTGAACCTTCAGCGACAGCTTGAAGTGGGCGCTCACAGATATGTACTGGCATTCCAGTTTCATGGCGCAACCGCTCATCTAATCCCCGAAGTAGTGCTCCACCACCGGTAAGAACTATTCCTCGGTCCATCAAGTCACTCGCAAGCTCAGGAGGTGTCTTATCCAATGTGCTCTTGATTGCATTGATGATCTGATTAACGGGCTCATCTAGCGCCTTACGAATGTCTTCAGCAGAAACCAGAATTGTCTTAGGAAGACCTGTAGCAAGATCGCGTCCGCGAATTTCAGCATCTGGCTCATTTGGGAGACGATAGGCAGAACCAATTGCCATCTTAATTTCTTCAGCTGTGCGCTCACCAAGTAATAGTGAAAATTCACGCTTTACCCAGTCAATAATTGCTTGATCTAATTCATCTCCGCCTACGCGAATAGAAAGAGCGGTAACAATTCCGCCGAGAGAAATAACAGCAACTTCAGTTGTTCCTCCACCAATATCAACGACCATATTTCCTGTTGGCTCGTGGATCGGAAGGCCTGCACCGATTGCAGCTGCCATTGGCTCTTCAATGATGTAAACCTTACGTGCGCCAGCTGCATACCCAGCATCTTTAACAGCACGCTGCTCAACACCTGTAATTCCTGAAGGAACACAAACAACAATACGAGGCTTTGCAAGATAACGACGGCGATGAACTTTTTGAATAAAGTAGCGAAGCATGCGCTCTGTTGTATCAAAGTCAGCGATCACACCATCTTTAAGAGGACGGATCGCAACAATGTTTCCAGGAGTACGGCCAATCATGCGCTTGGCTTCAATACCAACCGCAAGAATCGCTCCGGTGTCTTGATTGACTGCGACCACTGATGGCTCGTTCAGAACAATGCCGCGACCTCTTACATAGACAAGAGTATTAGCGGTTCCTAAATCAACAGCCATATCTCGTCCAATAAACGACATGCGGTTTTGGTTCTTTTCCTTAGCCATTAGCGTCCTTTCGCAAACTCAGGGAAGAAAATTTCAATTTCACGGTTAGCTGATTCAACTGAATCTGAACCATGGACAATATTTTGAACAACTTTTGTTCCAGCATCTGCAGCTAGATCACCACGAATAGTTCCAGGCTCAGCAGTGGTTGGATCTGTTGTCCCAGCTAGTTTACGAAAACCTTCTACTACGCGATTGCCTTCTGCAATAACTGCAACGATAGGGCCAGAAGTCATAAATTCAATAAGTGGTTCAAAAAATGGCTTGCCTTCATGCTCGGCATAGTGCTTGGCAAGAAGTGCACGATCAGCGTTCATAGTTTTGATTGCAGTTAGTGAATAACCCTTGGCTTCAATACGAGAAAGAACTTGTCCAACCAAATTGCGCTTAACGCCGTCTGGCTTGATTAAGACGAGGGTTCTTTCCATGGGCCAAGTGTATCCATCATTTGAGCGCGGGCTCTCTCGCCCTTTTTCCCTACGAAATAGGCACACACCCAAAGCAGAGCAAAGAGTGCACCCATGAAATACATAGAGGGGACAACCATGCCGTAAGCGATCAAGCAGATCTGCCAGATACTTCCCAGGATCCAGCCGCTCACCCGCTTTGTCATCCCTGCTGTTAACAAAATGAGGAGCGCAAGTATTGCGCCCAAAATAATTTCAAATCCGGTGTGATTATCCATTGCTAGCAATAAGGCAAAACCCATCACTAAAGATTCCATTGCAAGAACCGACGCTCCTAAGACTCTCACAATGAACCGTCATTTCTACCAGCGATGCTTCTAAGGATTTTACGACTCTCCCCAGCTGTTACCACTGAACCAGTAACCACAACTGATGAAATACCCTCGCTTACCTGGTTAAGTAAAGTGCACTGCTCCATGGAATAGGTAATTGCGCTCCTCAAATCAGGCTCGAGATATGTGCGATCTTCTCCAAAAACTTTGACCGCGCGACTATATAGTTCATCAGCTGGCATTGCCCGATCTGACGAATTCTGCGTAACAACAAGCCGGTCGATTACTTTCTCAAGTTCGGCTAGAACACCGTCAACATCTTTATCTCCCAAAATAGCGAGTACTCCAAAAACACTTTCAAAATCAAATTCGTTCTCCAAGGTACTCGAGAGTGCATGAGCTCCATGTGGATTATGCGCTGCATCAATAATTACTGTTGGGTCCCGATAAACAATCTCCAGTCTTCCTGGAGAATCAACGGCCAAGAATGAATTCCGGACCACTTCCTCGTCTAATTGAACTCCAGCAAAAGCTTCGGCGGCAACTAATGAAAGAGCTGCATTTGTGGCTTGATGAGCGCCATAAAGAGGAACGAAAATATCTGTATAAGTGCCGTGAATGCCGTCGATTGTTAGTAGCTGTCCTCCAACCGCCAAATCTCTTTTCTTGACAGCAAACTCAACTCCCTCACGATAAGGAATAGCTGCTCGTTCTAGAACACGCGCCATTAATACGGTTGCTACCTCTGGCTTCTGAGCCGCTAAAACTACGTGAGTCTCCGGCTTGATAATTCCTGATTTTGTTAACGCAATCTCTTCAAGTGTGTTTCCGAGGTACTCCATGTGATCTAAGCCAATAGGAGTTAAGACTGAAACCTGACTTTGAATGACGTTAGTTGCGTCCCATTCACCGCCCATTCCTGCTTCGATCACGGCGATATCTACTGGAAATTCTGCAAAGGCAACAAATGCAAGTGCAGTCATAGCTTCAAAAAATGAAATGGGATGCTCTTGTCTGCTATCGATGAGGTCAAAATAAAGCGCAACATCGTTATAAGTCGAAATGATGCCCTCAGGAGTAATTGGTAAGCCATTGATAGAAATTCGTTCTAAAAAACTTTCTAGGTGAGGACTCGTAAAACGCCCTGTGCGATATCCAAGCCCACGAAAAAGTGCATCACTCATGCGCGCTGTAGTCGTCTTTCCATTTGTCCCAGCAATATGAATTGTGGGGTAAGAAAGCTGCGGAGAACCAAGTGCATCACAGAGAGCAGCAATACGATTCAGCGAAGGTTCAATCTTAGTTTCTGGCCAGCGCTTATTTAACTCTCTTTCTATAAGTGCAACTACCTCGAAGTCTGCAGACGTTGTCATATTTATTCTGCAGGAAGCGCGGCTAAGGCGGATTCTAACCTTGCAATATCTGCAGTTGTCAGAACTAAACGCTCTCTGATTTCAGTCACAACATCAAGAGGTGCTTTCGCCATAAAGCCTTCATTGTCTAATTTAACTTGGGCAGTCGTTAGATCCTTTTGAGCGGTTGCTAAATCCTTGGTTAAACGAGCACGCTCTGCCTTGATGTCAATTGCCCCCGTGAGGTCAAACTCAACAGTGACCGCGCCAACTTCAATCTTTGCCGTGTAACTACCTTCTGCTCTTTCACAGCGAACGATGAAACGAATCGCATCTTCATATGAGGAAAGTTCACCAAGACCTGAAAACTTAGCAACTATTTTTGCTGAAGTTTTAATTCCTTGATCATTTCTAAATCTACGAATTTCAGTGATGATCTCCTGAATAGTGGCCGCAGACTTGATGGACTCGGGATTGACAAGCTTCTCGTCTGATACCGGCCATGCTGCGTTAACAAGAGTCTGACCGCCAGTTAGAGTGCACCAAAGTTCCTCAGTAATAAATGGCATAGATGGATGAAGTAGTCGCAATAGCTGATCTAGGACATGTCCAAGTACTCTTGCCGTTGGAGCTGAATCATCTCCTGCAAATGTGGACTTAGTAAGCTCTAAATACCAATCACATAGATCATCCCAAGCAAAGTGATAAATAAGCTCACACGCTTTTGCAAATTCAAATGACTCTAGATAAGCATCTGCTTCTTTAATGGTTTCATTCAAGCGAGTCAGAATCCATTGATCAATGACATTGAGCGTAGAGAATTCAGGCAACTCCCCCTCAACGTTCGCGCCATTGAGCATTGCAAAGCGGGTTGCATTCCATAACTTGGTGGCAAAGTTACGAGCGCCCGCAATCCACTCTTCAGCAAGTGCTTGATCTGCACCCGGGTTAGCACCTCTTGCAAGTGTGAAACGGAGTGCATCTGATCCGTATTTATCCATGAACTCGATTGGATCGACAGTATTTCCACGACTCTTAGACATTTTCTTACCGAAACGATCTCGAACTAACCCGTGCAGAGCGATTGTTTTAAATGGCGCAACGCCATCCATAGCGAAAAGTCCCATAAGCATCATGCGAGCTACCCAGAAGAACAAAATGTCATAGCCAGTAACCAGAACACTCGTTGGATAAAACTTCTTTACATCAGCGCTCTCTTCTGGCCAACCAAGTGTCGAAAAAGGCCATAACCCGGATGAAAACCATGTATCTAATACATCTGGATCTTGTGTGTAGCCCGCAGGTGGAACATCGTTTGGACCACAGACAACTACTTCGTCATTTGGTCCGTAATAAACAGGAATCCGATGACCCCACCACAACTGACGGGAGATACACCAGTCATGCATGTTGTCGATCCAATCAAAGTAACGTGGAGCGAGTTCCTCTGGTTCAATCTTTACTCGACCATCACGAACGGCGTCTCCAGCAGCTTTTGCAAGTGGCGCGACTTTGACAAACCATTGTTTAGAAAGACGAGGCTCAACAATCGTTTCACATCGCTGGCAATGTCCAACAGAGTGCATGTATGGGCGCTTTTCAGCAACTACTCGTCCTTGTTTGCGAAGTTCCTCAACTACGGCAACACGTGCATCAAATCGATCCATCCCATCAAACTGAGTATTAGAACCCTCCATCACAGCATTGATATTCATGATGATTGGCATTTCAATTCCGTGGCGAGTAGCCATTTCAAAGTCGTTTGGATCGTGAGCTCCGGTTACCTTTACTGCGCCCGTTCCAAAGTCAGGATCTACTAATTCATCAGCAATGATAGGAATCATTCTGTTGGCAAGTGGAAGTAATACCTGCTTACCAACTAGATGTGAATATCTTGGATCATTCGGGTGAACTGCAACCGCGCCGTCACCCAGCATTGTTTCTGGACGGGTTGTTGCAACAGTAATTGATAGATCCCCATCACCATAACGAACTGATACAAACTCACCTGCAACATCAGAATGCTCAACTTCGATATCTGAAAGAGCAGTTAAGCATCTCGGGCACCAGTTAATGATTCGCTCGGCCCGATAAATAAGCCCTGCGTCATATAGGCGCTTAAATATTTCAAGTACAGCCTTGGATAATCCTTCATCCATCGTAAAGCGCTCACGCGACCAATCAACGCTGTCACCTAAACGTTTCATCTGGGCAAGAATCGCGCCGCCTGACTCCTTTTTCCATTCCCATACTTTTTCAACAAACTTTTCGCGCCCTAAGTCGTGGCGTGTTTTACCTTGAGTCGCTAATTGTTTTTCAACTACGTTTTGAGTCGCAATACCCGCGTGATCCATTCCAGGAAGCCAGAGTGCCTCAAAGCCTTTCATCCGCTTCATGCGAATCAAAATATCTTGCAGTGTGTGATCTAGCGCGTGACCAATGTGAAGACTTCCAGTCACATTAGGCGGCGGAATAACAATTGTGAATGGTGGTTTAGAGGAAGATGCATCTGCGGTGAAATATCCACCGTCTTGCCACTTCTTATAGAGAACGCCTTCAATCTCAGCTGGGCTAAAGCTTGCAGCGAGTTCGGCCTTCTTGCTGGACTGATTCATAGGGGCGTCAGTCTAGATTAAAAGTTAAGCGCTCTTCTCTTCTGTGCGCTTTTCACCTTTTGGTGCGCGCTTAGGGCCAGTTCCGCGATTTACGTATTGCGGGGCCGCTTCCTTCATTACGACTTCTGGAGTGATGATTACTCGCTCAACTTCTGCTCGTGAAGGAACTTCATACATAACGCCAAGCAAAGTTTCTTCCATGATTGCTCGTAGTCCGCGAGCACCAGTACCGCGCTTGATTGCAAGGTCTGCAACAAGTTCTAGAGCTTCTTGGGTGAATTCAAGCTCAACGCCATCAATGTCAAAGAGGCGCTCGTACTGTTTAATGAGTGCGTTCTTTGGTTCAGTCAAAATCTGCATAAGTGCTGGACGATCAAGATTCTCAACACTCGTGAGAATTGGTAAGCGGCCAATAAATTCTGGAATCATTCCAAACTTCAATAGATCCTCTGGCATTACATCTCCAAAAATATCAATCTTTGAAATTTCTTCCTGAGACTGAAGCGTTGCGTTGAAGCCAACCCCAGCCTTGCCCTTGCGTCCTTCAATAATTTTTTCTAAGCCCGCAAACGCTCCACCAACAATAAACAAGATGTTAGTCGTATCAATTTGAAGGAACTCTTGATGAGGATGCTTACGTCCACCTTGTGGTGGAACCGAAGCTGTTGTTCCTTCTAGAATCTTAAGAAGTGCTTGTTGAACACCTTCACCTGACACATCGCGGGTGATTGACGGGTTCTCAGATTTACGTGCAACCTTGTCGATCTCATCGATATAAATAATTCCTGTTTCAGCCTTCTTCACATCGTAATCAGCTGCTTGAATCAACTTCAAAAGAATGTTTTCTACATCTTCACCAACATAACCCGCCTCAGTAAGCGCAGTTGCATCAGCGATAGCAAAAGGAACATTGAGCATACGAGCTAGCGTTTGAGCAAGAAGTGTCTTTCCGCAGCCCGTTGGACCAAGAATTAAGATGTTTGACTTAGCAAGCTCTACTGAGTCTTCACGATTACTGTCACCTGACTGAATACGCTTGTAATGGTTATAGACGGCAACTGAAAGTGACTTCTTTGCCCTGTCTTGTCCAACTACGTATTGATCAAGGAATGAATAAATTTCTTGGGGCTTTGGAACCTCTGTTAGCCCAAGTTGTGAAGTCTCATTGAGTTCTTCAATAATAATTTCATTACAGAGATCAATACATTCATCGCAAATATAAACGCCTGGACCCGCGATCAGTTTCTTCACTTGCTTCTGGGTCTTGCCGCAGAAAGAACACTTGAGCAGATCGCCAGATTCACCGATACGGGATGTCATAGGAAAAGGGTAGATCAAATGAGAACAGACCGGGCGGGTTTTCCCGCACCGGTCTGTTCGCTCTTAGAATAAATCAGAAGAAATAAGGGTTACTTGTTCGCCTTACGTGAAGCAAGAACCTGATCAATTAATCCATATTCAACTGCCTCTTGCGCGGTCAAAATCTTGTCGCGCTCGATATCTTTGTTGATCTCTTCGATCGACTTGTTGGAATGCTTTGCAAGCATCTGCTCGAGAAGAGCTCTCATACGCATAATTTCAGCAGCTTGGATTTCAATATCTGAACCCTGTCCGCCACCTTCACTATATGGCTGATGAATGAGAACGCGTGCATGTTCAAGTGCCATGCGCTTGCCCTTTGTTCCTCCTGCAAGAAGTACCGCTGCTGCGGATGCTGCTTGCCCTAAACAAATTGTCACAACATCTGGGCGGATAAATTGCATGGTGTCATAAATTGCAGTCAACGCTGTGAATGATCCGCCAGGTGAGTTGATATAGAGAATGACATCGCGGTCTGGATCCATGGATTCCAGGGTGAGCAATTGAGCCATCACATCGTTTGCAATGGTGTCATCGATTGCTTGGCCAAGAAAAATAATGCGCTCTTCAAAGAGCTTTGTGTATGGGTCTAAGCGCTTGTAGCCATACGAAGTCTTCTCTTCAATAGTTGGCAGGACATAGCGATTGTGGATCTCATGGAGCTGGTTCATATTGTTTGTGTTCATGCTGTTCCACCACTTCCTGAAACTTGACCAGCAGAGCGAACAACATGGTCAACAAGACCATATTTCTTTGCTTCCTCTGCATCAAACCAACGATCACGATCAGAATCAGCTGTAATAGTTTCAAGTGATTGACCTGAGTGGAAAGCAATGAGCTCAGCCATCTTCTTCTTTGTGAATGACATCTGCTCTGCCTGAATCTTGATATCAGTAGCTGTTCCACCAATTCCACCAAGTGGTTGGTGCATCAAAATACGAGCATTAGGAAGTGCGTAACGCTTACCTGCAGCGCCAGCACATAACAAGAATTGACCCATAGATGCAGCAAGACCCATGGCAACTGTTACTACATCATTTTTGATGTATTGCATGGTGTCATAAATTGCCATACCTGCAGATACTGATCCGCCAGGTGAATTGATGTAAAGGTAAATATCTTTATCCGGATCTTCTGCAGCAAGCAAAAGCATCTGCGCAGAGATGGCGTTAGCCATATTGTCTTCGACTTGTGACCCTAAGAAAATAATTCGGTCTTGGAGCAAACGCTGATAGACCTGATCATCTAGACCACCTGGGAATTTACCCGCGGCTCTTATCTCCACTGCTCCTCCTACTTACTACGGCTAGTTATTGCTGATTAATCCTGTATTGACCTTAACAATCTTTTAGGTCAAATGCTTCCGCAATTTGCTCACTTTCTCGCAGGAGGCTGTTCGCCCTGAGAGAAGTTAAGAGAAGGGACTACTTGATTTCCTCCGAAGCTGAGTTATTAACCTGAGGACGAAGTCCCTCAAGATCAACGCTCTTGCCTGACTTGGTCACAACTTTCACACGACCCAAGACTGCGGCAAGTGCTTTGGCGCGACCAACTTCTGAAACCATTGTTGAAATTTGGCCCGCTTCTGAAACTTCTTTGATGAATTGATCTGGGGTCATTCCATAACGCTGAGAAGCGCGAACCAAGTACTCAGTGAGCTCTGACTCGTTCACTGAAATGTCTTCAGCTGAAACAATCGAGTCAAGAAGAATCTCGTTGACTAATTGCTTGGTCGTCTGCTCAGTAACTTCCTTGCGGTGAACATCATCTTCGAGACGACCTTCTTTTTCAAGGTGATCATTTACTTCTTCTTCAATGAGGTTAGCAGGCAATGGAACGGTGACACTCTCAATAAGTTTTTCCACGAGTAGATCACGTGCTTGAGCGCCTTGTTCAAGTCCTTTGACTCGTTCCAATCGGGTTGCAATATCTGTCTTAAGTTCAGCCAAAGTATCAAATTCACTTGCAAGCTTTGCAAAGCCATCATCAAGAGGCGGTAGGTCGCGATGCTTCACTGCCTTCACAGTGACATCAACATCACCTTTTTCTCCTTCTGGCATTCCCACGAGGGATGTTTCAAAGCGCTTACTCTGCCCCGCAGTTAAACCTGCGAGCGCATCATCTAAACCATCAACCATGCTATTTGAGCCAACTTCATAAGAGATG
>Ga0208253_1000008_pt1 | contig 96979 bp, 99 predicted proteins | sample CryBogCBE10Oct08_FD_184573 | JGI IMG/M metagenome (GOLD analysis project Ga0208253, IMG submission 184573) | Freshwater microbial communities from Crystal Bog, Wisconsin, USA - CBE10Oct08 (SPAdes) | ecosystem: Environmental > Aquatic > Freshwater > Lake | place: Crystal Bog, Wisconsin, USA...
ATCCTAAATGGTTTATTAATCACAGCATTCTTATGTGTACCTTATTTTATTGGATTACGCTTATTTGCTAATTACGGATATCTTACGGATTATACCTGGCCTACTTTAGCGGTATTGTTACCCTGGGTAGGAGCTTTGTTCTTTAGATTTGTAATGGAATTTAAGTTAAAGCAGCAAATCAAGAAGCAATTTGGAACGTACTTAAGTGCAGCTTTAGTAGAAAAATTACAAAAGAACCCAGGACTGTTAAAGCTTGGTGGAGATGAAAGAGAGTTATCTATTATGTTTACTGATGTAAGAGGCTTCACAACTATATCAGAGCATTATGGTAAAGACGTACAAGGTCTGACAATGATAATGAATCGTTATATGACTGCTATGACCCAAGCCATATTAGATAACGACGGAACCCTCGACAAATATATTGGTGATGCGCAAATGGCTTTCTGGAATGCTCCTTTAGATGATCCCGACCACGCTCGGAATGCTGTAAAAACAGCTATGCAAATGCTAAAGAGACTTGATACATTTAATGAAGAAATAGCTAAAGAAGGTATACCAGCATTTGGTATGGGCTTAGGTATTAATACAGCTTCGGTAGTAGTGGGTAATATGGGTAGCACTCAGCGATTTGATTACACTTGCTTAGGTGATGGTGTTAACCTAGCTTCTCGTTTAGAAGGACAATCTAAACCTTACGGAGTACGTATTATTATTGGACCTTTAACTAAGAAGTATATTGAAATGTCTTATCAATGCTTTGAACTAGATTGTATTGCAGTTAAAGGTAAAAAAGAAGGTGTAAAGATATACACAGTGCTTGAAAACAAGCTAAGAGAAAACGGCTTAGAAGTTATAAGAATGCACGAAGCGTTTCTTATAAACTACAGAAAACAAAACTGGGAAGAAGCAAAACTTTTAATAAACGCTTTAAAGAAATATAACCCTGAACTTAAAAAGTATTACGAAGCAATGGAAGAGAGAATAAAAGAGCTCCAAGGAGCTAACCTTGGAGCTGATTGGGACGGAGTTTATAGAGCTACGTCGAAATAACTTAGTAACCTAAAAGGTACTTGCGGCGCTTTGTGGGGCCTTCTACTTTATAACCTACTGGTGTTAAAGCAACAGCCTGTGCACCACCACCACGGCTACCTGTAGCAGGTACTGTAAATTCAAAGCAAGTATAATCGTGCTTTTGTAAATACATTTTGTGAGCTACTGGAACTGAGAATGTTACTGTTGCAGTACCTGGGTTAGCATAACCTGAACCCGTGTTAGTGATCTGTACACCAATAATGTTACCATTACCCAAAATAGGTACACCAGTTGTAACATTTGAGCCAGAATCTGGAGCTGAGAATGTACAAGTTACTGCGCCATCATTGCCTGGACCCCAATAACCTAAGCCACCATTTGTTATTACTACACCGCTAATGCTTTGTGTGTAGGTACCGCCAGCTAGATATGATACTGTACCTGTTGCACGAATGCATTGATAAGCACCGTCAATATAAATAGTACCTGTTCCAGAAGATTGACTCTCTACACCGCTAATATTAGCTGTATTCGTGTATGTTAACGCGAAATTAGCTTGAGCACTACCTGTGCCGGACAGACTATTTGCGTAGCTAGGTATTACGTTAAATAATATAGCAGCTCTAGGATCGCTGATATTACAATCAACACCTTGATAGGTGGATGGATTGTTACCAATTTGGTTTTGTGTAACTTGAGAATTAAAATAAGTAGCCATAGTGTTTAAAAATTAATATCCTAAGAGATGTTTTCTTAAGTCGTTCATACTTGAAACTGTACGACCTACAGGTGTTAAAGTAACTTTCTGTGTAGTAAATGCAGCATCTGCAGATACGGAGAACGAAAACGATTGTTTATCTGCTGTATGTAGATATAAGGTATTGTTTAACTGTTTACCGTCTACTACTCCAGTACCAGATAGAGTATGAACTCCATTCAAGCCAACTGTATCATTCCAAAAAATGTTGATCCAGGAACCAGAAAGAGCTGTAGTTGGAGCATTATAAACTAATGTTTGACCGTTATTTGCTTTAGCGGTTTGAAAACCAACACCGGTGTTATTGTTTTCACCTACTTTTAATTCTTGATTGAAGTACATATGTATTATTTAGTAATAATACGACTTAAAATCCTACACCACTACTATCTGTTTCTCTATTTGGATCGGCACTATCACCGTTAGGTGTAACTAAGAATTCATCTTCTTCTTTAGCTACCTGTGTTTGGGTGTTTAACGAACTATTAGCAGCCTGTTTAACATTCTCATCAGTGGAGTTAAGCAATGCTAATAATAACTCGTTAAAAGATGCTGTTAATTCTCTATTTGCACTCTGCTGAATTAAATTCTTAACATTAGCTAATTTTGTTGAGAAATCCTCTACAGCGGATTCTTTAATTACTTGTAGGTACTTCTCCGCTAATATTTTGTGTGTCATTATCATACTTAGGAGGTTGGAAGTTTTCTTCTAGTATAAATTCACCGGAAACGTGCGTAAGTTCATCCTTTAAACGTATTTTAAAAGGTACTTCAGCATCTGTCCAGATCTTTTGCAGTATTCTTTCATCTATCTTAAACGTTTCAAACTTATAGAAATCCGCAAATGCTTCTTTAATATATTCGTTAACAATCTTTAAGGTAACAGCCTCGTCTTCATTAAGAGTTTTTGCAAAGCCTATATATTTTGTATCGAAAAAGTAAAACTTAATTTCAACTGGTTCCCCTGGGTTAGCGCTATAACTGCAGGTTCTAAAAGCACGACCTGGAGTAACATAGTACGGTCTCCATTGTCTTTCAAGACTCTTTACAAAAAGGTCTTTACCCACTTCTCCAGCTGTTAAGCTTATTGTTGTACCACAATCTCTCTCAACTATTACAAAACAAGTATCAAACCAAGGGTTGATGGTGTGCAATATACGGTAGTCTGATTTGTTTCTTAAATTTTGAGAAGGGTGTATAATGCCCATTGCTGGTCCACGATACTCCTCAGACATAGGGTTTTGTCTACCGTCTAGAAAAGATTGACTTTTATATAGTATAGGTGTTTTAGCCATATATTATGCGCATTCGGTTTTACAGAAGTGATAGAATTCTGCCATTTCAGGGAACGTACCTAAGAAACTTGCGCCTCTACGGCGGTCGTGCTCATCAATAAACATATGGAAGCCTCGACGATCTACTAGTACATCGTTGTTACGACCAATATTGTTTACAATTGCGTTCTTCATTACCCCGTATACCCGTCGCATATCGTGTGCATTATAAGCTGCAAACCCGGTCTTAACCATTTTTCTGAGACCATCTTCTCCTACTTTAAATACTGCTAAGTTTTGCTCAATAAACTTTATAGTTTCATCCATATAGTCTAAATAATCTTCTGTAAGAATCCAAGCGCTTAAGAACTGAGGGTGTCTTAGATATGGCATATCTAAATTAATAGGAAACCAATTTGCACGGCCATATACACCGTCCATTTCACCATACACCGTATGTTTATGGTATAGAGGTAGTAAGTCTTTTAAGAACCCGGTAAACGAGGTAACACTTAGTGCATTATAAGTGCACATAATTGAAATCTGTATATATGGGCATTCGGTAAGAATGCGGTCGAGATTGCTAAGCCAATATTTATAATTTAAACCATTACGAATGTACTCAGCACGAGCACCTTGTGCTTCACAACTTGTAAAAATTGTTATGTTGCTTGCAGCCTTAGCATTATGTATTCTTTTGATACCTTCAATAAGTTTATCAATATATTGTTTAGGTGCACCTAGATTCGAATTAATATCAAATTGGCATTCAGGTTGTGGGTGTTCGACTAGGTAATCGATTAGTTTAAAAGTATTTTTACTTAGAAGCGGTTCTCCACCGGTAACTCGTAATGTACGTAAATTACCTATAATATCTGGCAACCATTTCCAGAATGCTTGAATGTATGGATTATCGTCTTCGTCAACTTCTAGAGGCATACCACCATCTTCAGCAATAGCTTTAGTAGAATTAAAAACACTAGCTCCTACGTTATAAGGACCGTGCTCTCTAATCTCTTTAGCCCAGGTAGTAGAATAAGACGGAGAACAATATATACACTTAAAATTGCAGGAACTAGAAAAGTCTAGCTCAACATATTTTGGTGCTATATTAGTATCCCAGGGCATTTGCGGGATAGTATTAATGGTTTGATCGTTCCATTTATTAGAACTCTTCTTAACTCTATCACTATACAGACCAGGCTCGTTTAAATCTTCTACTCGCCAACAGAAATTACACTCAGATGGTCTTTCCCCGTTTAGCATCATTTTACGGGTATTTTTCTTTTCTTTAGTATTATGTAATGCAGAAGGATTGTCCTTTAATTCTTCTAAAGGTATTTTATGTACTCTGCAGTGATGGCAGCTATGTGTAGTTCCATTAGCTAAATGAATAGTGACTTGATTCCATTTAGCTAAACAGAAGCTAGTACTAGTTCTATCGAGTTGGTCTTTAGTTTTTTTCAACCAAGGCAAATCTTTAGCGTTATTTTTTAACGTCCAGTGCTCATCTGGCTTATCAATGGAAGGTGTTATTTCTTCATTTTCTGTCATACTATGAATTACGTGTTTTAATTGAGAAAGCTACTTTAACAAAATATTTTTAAGTTGGTATGGCTAAATTCTTTTGCCTGTACTTTACTATTAATCAAGGGTTTACCTTTTACATTTAAACTAGTATTAAGAAGTATTGGGCAACCGGTCTTTGCGTACCACTTTGTGAGTAATTGATGGGCAAACGGAGTATCAACATCCACAGTCTGTATTCTAGAACTACCATCAACGTGCACTATACCTGGATATAGGTCAGGACGTTTACAGATATGTGTAAATTGCATATAAGGATATGAATCTGTCTTGCCCTTATTAAAGAAGTTATCATTAAAATGCTCTTTTAATATCATTGGAGCAAACGGTCTAAACTTTTCCCGGCCTTTTACTTCGTTAACAATATCTTTAATATTGTGTACTCTAGGGTCAGCTAAAATAGAACGATGACCTAATGCTCTAGGTCCGAATTCAGCTTTACCAAATATAACTCCTGCCATTTTATTAGTATCTAAATAGTTTACTAACTCATCAATATCGATGTTTGTTTCAGCATCGTGCCCTAAATAAAGGTTTCTAAATTCTACAGATTCATTAAGATAAGCTAATGCAGCACCTACTGCAGAACCTGAATCGCCTGGATTAGGAAATATATGCATTTCATCTACTAGTTCTAAAAGAAAACTATTAGCTGTGCAATTAAGTGCGCATCCACCTGAAAATACTAATTTCTTATAGCCAGTTTTATTAAGATACTCTGTTGCTATATCAACAACAATATCTTCGTATATTTTTTGAGCTGCCAAGGCAATATCAAATTTATTAGCTTCAATCTCATCCTGCGGTATCAAACCTCTACAACCTCTACGAAGATCTAGTACTAGATTACAATCTTCGTCGAATAAATTTTCTAGAAAAAACTTATAATATTTCTGCCAATTCGAAGTACCAAAAGCAGCCATACCCATCATAATATACTCTTCTTCTTGAGGTTTAAGCCCAAGTAGCTGGGTTATAGATGAATAGAACAAACCTAGTGAATTAGGGTAGTTACGAGAGTGTATACATTTATATTTTCCGTTATCTATGTCCCACACCGATAGAGTTTTAAATTCTCCTACTGAATCTACTACTAATCCTAATGTTTTATCCGTGTTGAATGGTGCTGTATATAGAGATGCACATAAGTGAGATACGTGATGATCTACGTACTGGATTGGTGCTTTAACTCCGTACATTTCAAATGTACGCGCCACGCTATACGGTTCCCATAATTTATCTACTACTAGACGTCTTACGAATTTCTTGAAAGGCTTTTCGTACCAAACAATAACATCAGGTTCCCCGTACTGTAGTGCATCAGCAATTAACTCTATATTAAAATTAGGGTCGTTCTTTATCCGGGAATAACGTTCAGAAGAAGAAGCAAATACAAGCTTACCATTGCTTATAACAGCAAGAGCAGCGTCGTGAGATAATCCGGATGCACCCCAAATTACTTGTTGTTTTCTCATTGAATCTGTGAAGCAGTAAGTTTCTTAATTATTAACTGTTCGGCTTCAAATAATATTTCATAACGACCGGCTTCAGTTCTACGAAACACTTCAACCATTTCTCTATAATGTGTACTCTGTTTACCTAAAGCAGTTACTTTAGCCTTAGCATCATAATTACCAATTATCATTATACCTTTATCTTTTAATAAAGTAAAAGCTGTAAGAAATTGTCTTAATGCATCTCTACTAACAGTAGTACCGTGTATATAAATTAAATCAAATTTGCTATTTGCTAAGACAGGCCCTAGTAATGCAAGCTCGTACATTTTATACTCTACATTACCTTTTACTTTTACTATTTTATATGATTCGTCAGTACCAGTTACATTTCTATCAAATGTCTTTTCTGTTTCCCGTTGTATCCAGGTATCACAGCAATAGACTCTATCTCCGGTGCCTGTTGTTACGTGTTTTTGCATCCATAAAGACGCCATACCTTCACCTGCACCTATATCTAAAGCATAAATTAAATCTGGTCGTTTCTGAGAAGCTTTAATATCCTCATCATTGAGAATACAGTCTTCCCAAACAGGAATAAATTTAGTGAAATTGTCGTATGTAAATTTAGGCATATTGTTACTGTATTGTTCCGTCTAGTAGTGAACCGTCTTCTCTTCTATCCATAAAGTATTTTTGAATCATTTTTAACCAGGTGTCAGGTACATTGTGTAATTCTAGTATACCTTGTTCATTAATATAGATATGTTTTTCAGGGTTATACCAGGTCATAAGGAATGCCCGGTCTACGTAGCTACGGTTAAATATGTCGCCGTGCCATTCGTGAAAGCAATTACCTTTAACATATGATACTAACTTCTTTTGACCTGCACCTTCACCTGAACCTGGTAATTTACCCGCAGCCCAATCTATAATATGTTTTTTCCAAGAGTGGAAAGGTGCATATTCAGGGTTATTATTTAAACCAATACCTATATTAGTATTTTCTTGGAATGGAGTTTCAAATATAGTATATAAGAAAGTAGTGTCGCCGTGACCTAATGGACAGTATGGGTATAAACCACCAATGTTAGGTGCCCACATTGATCGGTTTGCGGCTATACCGAAACCAGGATGTCCTGACCAGGAATCAGGTACTGGTGGGTATTTGCACATTGCAGGTGCTTCTTTAGCAACTGTACCTGTCTCAGTAGTCCAATATGCATTTTCGAATACCTGTACCAATTGATGATTATCTAAAGCAAATGAGGTTTCATCATACCAGGTATCGTTATCTAAAAATACATCACAATCAAACCAGGCGATCTTAGTATATTCATCCGGTACTAACTTTTCAGCTAAATTAAGAAGGCATTCCTTTTGGAATAAAATGTTATTGTCTGTGCATTTAATACGTAACCAATTTTCATTACCCTCTGTTACGAAGTTACCGTGTAATGAAAGTTCAACGCCATATACTGGAATCTGCTTAGACTCCATATAACGAATAAATCTATTTAAGTTAGCAATCGGTCTCTTATAGCCAGGCCAATTAAAATGACAGGTAATTACTGCCATATCGTTACGATGACGTAATAAAGGTTTCTTTTTACGCCAATCTGTTAAAAACTTTACGTCTATCGTCTCTAATGCTGTTGCTTGTATATGGAATTTAGTTTGTAACTTTACATTATGTAAGTGACGAACTCTATTTGCTACTTCTTCATCTATCTTTTCAGAATGTATTATAACAGCTTGACTATTAATTGTCTGTATATCAACGCTGTTTAACAATAGTTTACGATAAAGATCTAAACCTTCATAACAGCTACCGATAAAGTTTTCATCGAAACCTCCATCCTTAAGAAACTTCTCTCTCTTATAAATAAATGAAATATCACCGTATAAGCTTAAATACGCACCTTGTTGATCAGTGTAGTCGATCTCAACTTTTTCATTATTGAGAATCTTAATTGTTTCTTCTTCAGTAGTTCTTTTTGCTATCTTATACGGTTGAACATAGTTATAAACAGAATCAATCCAATCAAAGATTGATTGCCAGTTCATTACTGTATTAGCTTCATTAACCCATATCCATTCTGTATCTACGTGATACTTTGTTATATAATTCAGTAATGCAGTTCTATGTATTACCTTATCTTCACTACTCTCAAATTTTCTTGGCCACATTACGTACTTTGTATTAGGTGCGTTTTCGACTAATTGCTTAACTGGCGTAATTACTGGCTCGTCTACCTGCTCAGCAACAATAATTTTACACCCTGTTGCAGCAAGTCGTGGTAGAATATAAAGAAGTCCTTTTAACTTATACCCCTTTATCTTGTATACTGGGATAACAAAAGTGAATTCTTTTTTATTAACCCGAGTTATCTCTTTAATAGGCTCAGGTGTTGTTAGTTCAAATTCTAAACTTGTATTAGCCGCTTCAAATTTTTCTCTAGCATATTTTGAATACAGCGGTAGTTTATCTGAAGGTATAGATGTTTCGGACATACAGGTATAATAATTTAACCTGTTTTCTTAAAATATCAATACCTAAAATAGTATTAATAACCGTAATATGCAAATATGTAGCGCAGATCTCCGTTAGGAGCACCAGACCCTTTATTAATCGACTTATAATTAGTATTATAACTAATTTGATCGAAGCCTTGGTAGTTACTGGATTGAAACAATGTAGCTAAGTCAACACCACTAACTTTATAGCCTGTGTTTGAAGGGTGCGTACCGCTTACGTAAGCTTTAAATATACCGCTTAGATCGCCGTGTCCAGATACTTTGTAAGGATAACCTGCCATAGTTCAATATACTTATATTAACCTAGGTAATTTCCTGGCGGTAAAGATGAAATACCAGGCGCTGTAGTAACGACCTGGGCATATGGTACATAACGTTGACCGTAACCACCTACCTGGTTACCAGCTGACAACGTTCCTGTTGTTAAAATTACTGATGCACTAACTCCAGCTACAATCGTATAAACTGCATTAGGTGTACCACCTGTATTGCGAACAGTCATAGGGGTATAATCCCCTGCATTTAAATATGTGGCGTTAATATTACCACTACTATCATTTATAAATGCTAAATAGGAACTGTTTAAATTATTTACAAAATTGACGTCTGGATTAGCCATATAGGGTAGTACAGTTAATACTTACATAATTAACTGGTAAACTACGTTAGCTTTGTTTATTATTTTGTAGCTTTTTACCCTCTGCAGAAATATATGTCTTTTTTACTTCTTCTATAGTGCCGTGCTTGGCAATAAGCTTACGAATATATGCTAAAGATGTATATTTGTTAGTTTTATTCGTTACAGGGCAAGTGAGATATAAAGGTAGAGGAAATCCGCGAGATTGTTCTTTTTGTGCCTTAGTAGCAGCTCTCTTAGCTGAAGGTGCGCGACGTTTTTTAACTGGTTGTACAGTGGATTGAGTATTAGTATCTTCCATAGTATAATGACTTAAGTTAAAGTATTAATAAATCAACGGTGATTTAAACGGAACACTATATGTGCTCTTTGAGATTCGGAAGTAACTTCTGCAGCTGGATAATAACGATAAACTGCATTTCTAATATTCTCTACAATCTTCATATTCTCTCCCCAAATTTCAAGCCCTTGACCTGGTCTTGGACGTGTTAATGCACCGTAATTGCACCAGAGTAATAAATCCGGACCGTCTTTTCTACTGAAAACCTTAATATTATTTAAAACTAACTCTTTAACTAAATCTGGATGTGGTTGATTTGGGTTGTGCTGTTGTTTTTGTTGTTTACGGTTCATACAAGCACTTACTTAATGTATTAATCAAATCCAGCTGCTTTAAGCATTTTTAAACCTTTATTTTTATCAATTATATCCATTCTTACTGATTGAGAATTATTAGGTCTATAATCATACCAATACAAATAACCATCTGCTAAAACTTCAGTTTTAATAAAAGGTTTTATGCCTTCTGAATAAAACTTATCTTCCCCGTAATATAAGTCAGGAAAAGCACTCTTTAAAGCTATTTCTCTTTTGATAGGGTTAATATGGTTAATAGGTTTACATACAACACCATTCTTTAATTCACACCATTTCTTATGATTTGAAGAACATTCAAAATACTTAAACTCTTTTAAGTCAGTTGTTTGAAACCCTTTTAAACCCACTACATCAGGATTACTCTGTAAAGCTTCTAATACATTACGTACATAATAACAACTGATCTTATCATCATCGTCTATATAAACAATATAATCACTAGTAGCTGCTTTTTTAAGTGCCTCTCTCTTTGCTCCAATTGTTATTTCTCCATTATCACAATAATTTAAGAACTGTACATCTGGAGTAATCTGCCTACTAAGCTTTTTGTACAAAGCATCAAAGAAATGCTTTCTTGAGTTAATAGTGCAAACCAATATAGAGAGCTTAGGCATTTGATTTAATATCGTCTATAATATCGCTTATTAAACTATGTGTTATACCTTCTTCTTTATTGCCGTAAAAAGCAGGTATCTGAATATAACCACTTCTACCGAATCTTTTAATAAAAGCAACTTTTTCGTAATTATCTCTAACGTCTAAATCGTCAATAAGAAAGTTTTTACCTTGCGATATATTTTTTGGTATTTTGTACTTTTGAAAATTCCTATCAAATATTTTATCTTCATCAAACCCAAAGTTAAAAGCCTTGTTCATTGCTATAGCATAGTCTTTAGTAGCTCTTGTAAGCATATAAACCTTACCAAAGTCTCTTAAAGCAAATAACAAGTAGTTAGCACCAGGCCTTAATACTGTTACGTATTGTTCTTTCTTGCTTAAAGCAACAGTTACAGGTGTATCGCAAAGATTAGATTCATCACCAAGATCTCCTGCGATGGTTTTCATACCAAGAGTATGAATTAGAGTTTCGTCTAAATCGACGAATATGTTTATTGTTTCAGAGGGCATTGGCAAATTTCGTAATACTTACAACCGTTACATTCATCATCAAGATAGATATGAGGCATTAAACAAGCTTCAGCAGTAGTAGCTGCTAAATCTGTATACGCTGGTTCGCTTCTAAAATAATCTGGGTTACCAGTCCAAGGATAAATCCTTACTTTTTCTATTTCTCCGTCACTATTGATAGTAGTGGTGGTAGATTCTGCGTGTGAAGCTAAACGTTTACGCCTTTCTTTCTTAGGCATATTAGGGTGCTTCTTAAGCTTAACATTGATCTTAGGTAATTTGTTGTTCTTACATTTAGAAGCTAAGTCTCTAATTTGCTCTGGTGTATAGCCTGCTGCTAGATACTTTTTAGTTTCTCTTGTAATGTACTCTTTAACGAACCTTTCAACACTGCCACCGTATTTCTCGGTGACAGTCTTTTTGAAGTAATCGATAGGAGCAAACGTCTTATGACCAGAGATATGATCTACTGGATAAACGTATGCTCCATCTTTAGAGATGGCTATAAGTTTAGGATCAATGTTCATAGGTACATTATGGTACCTTACTTGTTGTTATGCAAGCTTATTGTATAGGTGTTTGTGGTCTTGCCAGTCTACGCTCTTGACCTGGATCGTTAGGTTGAGCAAAGTAATGCAAACACTCTTTATCTAACTTAATAGCATTCTTCTTATTAAAATCTTGCAGTTCCTTATCGGTTGGGTTACTCTTATTGAGTTTGACACGATTAGGCACCTTCTTACCAATGATATTATGAAAAGTCTTTGCAGTTTCAACAATACGTTTAATCTTCCTACGGTATATAGGTGAACCATATAACTTTAGAACTTCAGGGTGTAGTTTAGATGGATTGTTTTTAGTTGCCATATGTAGTATTATAAGAACAGTTACTATTAAATCAAGTTATGTTTAGTAATATATTCCTGCACTAATTTACTGTATTCTTCGTGTCCTTTTGCGCTAGCGTGATAATCAGCTTCGGTAGCACTATACTCATTAGAAAGTATAAAATCATCAAAACCATTGTCTTGAAAGAGAAATTTAGTATAATCCAAACTACTTAAAGCATAACAAAACTCTTCTTTATGTGGAACACTTTCCTTAAGTAAGTTTTTATTGTTTAGTACAAACACATATTTGTAGTTTCTATTATTTAAATAATCTTGTACAGATAATAAAGTATCTAATGTATCGCCGTATGATTCTATTAGAGAAAAATACGTATGATAATAAACATCAAAATAGTAATTACCGAATACATTCTTATGATCGTTTAGCGTTACAGCGGACTTTGCCCCTTTTTTACAGCTAAGTTTACCTTTAGATCGGTACCAACCCTTATTATCTTCCCCTGTAAAGCTTGGATACCATATATGATTATCCTTTTCGATAGGTTTATCTTCATCAAACCAGAATAATTTTCTTGTAAACGGTGCGGTATGAAACACGACGAATGTTTCTTCCGGTTTAAACTTAACTATATTTGAAAGCAAACTACGCTTAATAAACGTATTATCTACACCTGGTTTACTGTAATTAAATAATTGTAAATTATTGTATTCAGCTAACCACTGACCGTAGCTTTTAACTGTACCACACTCCATTGTGTAACCAGCAGATTGACTGTCACCAACTACAATTATATTTTTCATTTTTTATCTTTATTATAGGTAGGTATACTTTGTAGTATTTTCCAGTCTTTATCACTGAAATCATTTTCAATACCCTCGTAAAACTTATCTTGTTTAAAGATCTCAAGTATACGGTTATGCTCATAGTTAGAGGTAAGGATCCATTTAGGTTCTTCTCCTTTTAACATAATAACTGTATAATCTCTACCACCTTTAGAAGCTCTACGTATTAAGATCACCTTGTTTTACCGTAATGTATTACTTTTATAGTAGTGTTATCTGTTTTAAATTTTCTCCAAGGATCTATTACTGTACAGTTATCTGGCCATTTAATCTTCTCTACCCAATCTTCCCAATAACCGATAAGGTAAATATCCGCTTTATCATTGAATACATTATCTCCTGTATTAGGATCAAAATACGTTACAGTGCCGCCGTCATTATGTTCAATGAACCACCCGATCAATAAACTATAGGAACCGTTTGTGTAAGGTACACCTGGTTTATAAGCTTTACCCACAATACAAACATTACTACCGACTTGAACACAGCGTAGAGCCAGGTTTTCAGCCTGTACTTCTCTACTCTTCATTATACCGTCAAATAAGTCGTAACCTAAATTTAAGCGCTGCGCCATATACCGCAAAGCAATATTATCTCTAGGGTGGCACGCACCACCATCTCCCATACCTGCAGTCATATAGGCAGGACCCATAATACGGTATGTACTATCTTTAAGAGCATTAGTGACAACATCTACGTCTATGTTGCCGTTCTTTTCAGCAACATCTTGTACCATATTAACTAAGGCTAATTTAGCCGATATAAACGTGTTATAAAATATTTTAATACATTCAGCTTCATCCCAGGTACCTTGTACGATTCTGGTTTTTTCATTAACTATTGACTTGTAGAAATTAATAAGCTCCTCACTATCTGCATTAGAATTACCATCTTTAGTACCTATAATAATCATTTCCGGGTTTATCATATCATTCTTAATGGTACCCATAGCTATTAAATAAGGATTGTATACAAATCTTCTATCCTGTAAAATTTGAATGAATTGATTACGTACTGTACCAGGTAGCACCGTACTAATGAGTACGATTAATTGATCTGAAGTGGTTGCGTCGTGTACCTTACTGATAACGTCTTTTAATATCGTATAGTCAAAGTCTTTAGGCTCTAAATGACTTGTAGGTCCTTCTCCACCATAAGCAGAATCGTGAGGTGTGGGTACAGCTATAAAAATAATATCTCTACCTCTGACAGCGTCTTCTAACGTGGTAGCTATTTTTACAGTATCCGATTGTACAGGTCTGATATCGTAACCTGTAACGAAGTGTTTAGTAGCCATTACTTCAGCACAATCTTTACCGAGCTTACCCATACCTACCATACAAATATTTTTTGTACCGTTGTTCTTCCAGTCTTGAGCTATTGCATTGATAATATCTCCGTAACCAGTATTCTCTTTGCTTCTTTGTTGATATAAGTTATAATTGTATTGTAATGTAGGTAAAAGGTTAACTAGTAAATCTTTTACTTCATCTTCAGTAAGACTACTTAAACGTTTAATTTCTTTATAAATTAAATCAAGTCTTGTTTCAGGGTTTACTTCATCATCATAAGACTCATCTATGTAAGGTGCAAAGGTTTTATAGCCTAGAGCTCTTAATTGCTTTAAAGAATGAGGTACATTTACAGCTATGAATGGCTGTAAACAAGCAATAGGTTTAAATGTTTTTTCACTTAAATATAAATTAGGACAATCGGGGTTTACGTAATAGAACGTTTCTGTTACTATACATATATAGGCATCAAGTTGTGCCTGTATGTTTAAGTCTGTTGGGTTGTTATTATAGTAATCGGTAATATCATACGTAATAGGCGCCCGTGCCATTACATTAGGTATACGTTCCGCTATGTGTTTAAATCTGTTTTGAGTTAAATGTTGTTCTTCTAACTCCGGTGATAATGTTGGCCATCCGTAACTCGAGTTGCCAAGAGTTAAGATCATATCTTTATCAAGACCATCTGCTAGTACTTTTTCAACTAAAAGCACTCTATGCATATGAGCACGTCTATTGAAGAAAACAAAGCGTTTTTTACGGCTAGCCCTACTTGTAATACTAGCTACTGTAGAATCGTAGTTATTACTGAAATAACCAGCGTGCACGCTCTCAAAAGAATTATAATAATATGCAGGTATTGTCTTATATATGTAAGGTGTTAAGAAGTTAGCATCTGCATAAGCCATAGAAGACAGTTTAATATTGAGTAACTGAGCCTGTATAGCAAAAACTTCTTCTCTTTTTTCTGTATTTGGTTGACCTTCGGTACTGTAGTCAAAAATAATCCTACATAAGCCATTTCTAACATCTTGTAATACTTTTTCTGACAAGTATAAAGCTCGTTCTCGGAAAGGTGAACCCTGTACGAAAAACTTACTTGATGTAATCTTTATAGGGTAAAAATATTTTGTATTAGCTGGTACCTGTTCAGTTGGTAGATATTGAACAAGCTCGCTAGGAAAATTCATAATCGCGGTCAGTAGTGGCTCACCTGTATCCATATCAAGAGGCAAACCGTTAGGCTTGTCTTGGTAACCACTTCCACTCCAATTATCTAGAGCAATTATTAACTTATCCATAAACTTTACTTACTCTGTAAAGCTTTATCTTCAATATCTTTAGTGATGTTTTTTAGCTTTTCCTCTACGCATATTTGCCTGCCAATGAGCTAGTTGTTTTTTGCGTGGGCTTGCTGTTTTAGAGTGTACTATTTTGTCTAAAGACGATAAACTGGAATGCTTCTTAATGCCGTGGCGGTTACTATCACCTGGTTTACCTGGACCTTTATGATCGATAAAATTCTCACCTACTGCACCACCCAATACATCTGGATTAACAGTAGGATTGTCTCCAGGCGAATCTTCGTCTTCAATCAAGGATTGAGCCTTAATGTCCATTAAGTCCTGTAAAGCGCCCTTGCCCGGATTACCTGGCGAAGAAGGCCCACGAATCAAATATTGTTTAGCCATATTAGGCTGCTTAATTGTAGCAATTATATCTACCGGTTCAATACTAATCTTGTCTAAATCATCTGCCAAATGTTTAAGATCTTTTAAGAACTTATCTAGTTCCTTACCTGTATTAGGTAAAGGCTCGTCAACGTACTTGTTGAGGTAGTTAATAGCTTTATCTAAAGTATCAATACGGCTCTTCTTAGCTTCATATTCTATTGGTGTAGCTGGCCCGCCAGGCAAAGTATCATACCCATTTGGTTCAGGTACTTCATCTTGACCAGGCATATACATACTCTCTGCGGTAGCACTATCAGTATTACGTATATTACCATCAACACCTGTTACATCTTCGTAATAATCTTTAAACGATTTAAATCTTCTTCTATCGTAACTCTTCTTACTTTTGTGAGAAGTCGTTGGTGGTGGCATAGATTTACGCACACCGGACATTACGTCTTTTTGAGTAATTTTGCTAGGTGTTTTAGATTCTTCGTGACCGGTATTAATATGTAAAGCAGCAAGATATTTTTTTACAGGGCCAGTTGTACAGCCTACCTTTTTACCAGTATCTTTTCTATAAACACATTTTCCACGAGCTGTATATGGCATATTAATATTTATATTTAAACATTAAAAAAGCCGGCAGCTATAAACACCTATTTCACACCCATTAAAAATAGCTACCGGCCACTTAATAATTACTACAGGTTTTATAGAGGCAACTAGTTATCCTCTAAAACCGAACTTTTTTATACCAGATCTATGGCCTGGTTGCGCCATATATTGCTTAGCCTGTTTAAAGCTATCACCAGTCATAACTTGGCAAGTTCCAGCAGTTTTATGATCCCATACCATCACACCGAACCTGTTAGCTACTTTTTCCCTTGGAACGTAGTTTGGATCGGGAAGTATTCCCATTTCGATTAGTTTTTTCACCTTTTGGTCTGTATTCATTTAGTATAGCAAATATTTTTTTCTGTTTCTCAATACGATTATATAACCTTCTAGCGAAGTGCAAACCTTTATTTTCAAAATATCTGGCATCTATTTCTATTGGATGGCGATAGTATAGTTTTTCGTAATCAGAAGTTATACGTATATGTAGTATCTTATCCTGAATGAAATGTCTAAATTCGTGTATTATAACTCTATGAAATTGACCGATTCTTAAGTCTGATACAATAACAAAATAGCCTCCTTTAGAGTCGGAATTATACCAATTCCAACGGCCATTTTTTATCCCTCTAATTCTTATAACAAAGTTTCTTTTCTTTTTAGCTTTGTATACAGGGTCAAGTATTGCTGAATAAACAAGAGAAAGCGTATCCCAGTTAATCATAGGATATGCTTTTTTAATGAATTTATTTGGTTTAAATATAACCATATAAAATGAAGGCCTTTATGAAATTCTACAGCCCCGTATTTTTGCTATAGTTGCATCGCGAAGGTATACGTTATTGCGCGGGGATCAGGCTCTGACAAAGCCTCGTGCTCTGTTGAGAAGAATCTTTGTTAATGTAAGCGATTAAACTTACAAAGTGTTTAAAGAACAAAAATGATTATAGTACCTAATCAATTAAGATCAAGCACTATTATTTACTTGTTAAAACCTGGAAGATATCGGGATTGCTCGAAGGCCAGATATACTCTAATCCCTCTGGTGCATCCGGAAACTCTTGTTTATAATGATCCGGATATTTCTTTATTAGCATTGATTGGTGTGATAAATGTATATCTAACATACCTAACCACCAAGGAAACGTTGTAGGTTTGGATTCATCGTAGTAAGCACGTATTTTCTCATAACAGGTATCTTTATAACCACGCTCTTTCCATACCTCGCATATAACCATACCGTATAACGCTAATGCATTTTCGTGGCCACGCCACATTTCCCGGCAAGGATGGTTTTTCCAACCTTTATAGTTAGGTCTATGAAATGAGTTAAGTAGCTGTAGTACTTCTACACGCTGCTTACCGAGTCTTTTCATATCAAGACTTTTAGCTGATTCTCTAAAGTTAGCGTATGGTAAGAACGTTTGTATGGCGAGGGTCTCCTATTTGCGGTTTTCTATTATTTGTTTATCCCATACTTCACGAATATAGGCAACATATTTGTGTAAAAAGTTTTTAGCTTCATCTAAAGTATTAAGTTGATGGTAACCTTCAGGTGGCAAATCAGCGCCAGGCATACTTAAATCAGCCATAGCACCAATCATTGGCTTGAATTTACCATTATCAAGTTGACGTATGACAAGATAGCAGCAACGATAGTCCCATCGTTCCCAAATACCGCATTGTAAGTCTTTCCACTTAGATGCGGCTTGTCTACGTAAGAATGCTTTATTCATAGTACCTATTATGGTACTTTATTAGACTAGTGCAAGCTTTAAGCTGAAGCTGAACCAAACGCTACTTTATTACCACGGAAATTCGTGATAATCCAGTTAACGCTGGCAGAAGCAGACAAACTACGTAAAGCAGGTAAATTAGGTAGTACCTCTTTACCTTGACTCACGAAGTCTTTTGCATCTGCAACAAGGTAATATATACCTGTTGTAATATCAGCACCGTCATTATAAAGAGCTTTTTGCTCTACAGCAGTTAGCTCGTTAACATTACCAATTATGGTTATTTGCATATTTCTATATTAAATAAAATCTCTATATTCTGTATTATCGTATACTTTTTTAGGAGGTCCACTGAAAAATATCGCATCAGGATTATTTATGTGCAACCACTCTCTAAAACTACGTGGAAAATCAGCTGCAAACAATTTAACTGTTTTAATATCTATTGTTACGTCTTTTTCAATACAGAGTAAGGCTCTTACTGCATCTTGTTGGAAAGATGCCAGATTGCATTCAAATGCAATATCAAGAAAATTAACCGTCATAGTAGAAAAAAAAGAGGCATAGTATATATTAGAAATACTATGCCTCTTTGCGATTACATATTATCGTGTCTGACGAATCTTTGCCCAACGACCTTTTGAGTCGCGAACATTGTAAAAACGAGGTTGTAAAACAACTTGACTCGAACGATTAATAAAACCAAGCACGTTGTACTTAGTTGGATTAAAACGACGAGTTACTGCATTCATACGTTGCTCAACACTCTCGTCACCAAGAGTGCGGGTATAGATATCTTTAACGATAATATTTTCACTAATTGTTGTAGCGTTCATATTTAATTTCTCCAATAGTATAACATAGTTTTTTAAAAGTTCTACTAGATATATTAAGATTTGTTATAAATAATTGTATAATCCAAAATAACACTTTTTAATGACTAAAATATGAACAAATATATTGCCGCTTTAGGCATCGTCGATGAATTCCTCGGGGAGGAAATTCCACTAAAAGAAATAAGTGTTACAGCAAAAGATCATTATGAAGCACATAAGACTGCTTTGTACAAATGCAATTTAGGCAATAAGGAAACTGTCTTTAAAATTAAAGAAGCTTCTACCGGTATTGTAAGGTTTGATTATAAGACCGGTTTTAGTGCTTAACCGTGGAAGTAGACCTGTACGTTCTTATCACCGTCTACGTATATATTAAACTTAGCGCCTGAAGAGGTGCTACCTTGAACAGTGCCCTCTCCTACTGTATTGAGTGGAGACTCTCCAGCTGCAGTATAGCGGCCTGGATCAAATATACCAGCACCAGAAACAATAATTGGTGAATCGTGAGATTGACCTGGACCGTAATTAGCTACTGTGTTGATACCAACCCCGTGCATTACTCTTACTGTACCTGCCTTAAACACCCCGCCACCAGTTACGTAGCCAGTACCCTTTGATACAGATCCTGTTGAAGTTGAGATCGTGTAGTAAGGTGTAGCAGGTTTTGGATAAAGCGTTCTACCCATACTTAATACTACTTCAGTTTCACCTGGATCGGTTAAACGAGAAGCAGAAAGGGTAATAACATCAGTTGGGAATTGAGGTGTAAAGTTTACAATTGGGTTTTCTGTGGTTTGTACACCAGATAGGGACCAGGCGTGGCGAATATATGGATCAATACCAATATCTAACCAACCACCTATCGTATTATTAGCTACAGTAGCATAAGGCATTGTACCGTATGTGCTTAATAACGACATTTGAGTTGTTCTATAAGTTTCTGAACTGTATAGGTTATTGGTAAAGTTAGCATTATACAGATAACCTCCGTATTGTACACTAGCCACAATTGAAGGGTGGCTGTAAGCTGTACTTGTTGTTGTACCTAAAGATAACGAAACATCGATAGTACCTGCAAATGTACCTGGGTAACCGTCTGCCCCAACCGAGCTACTATCTGTAACAAGGTACGCGCTTAATGGTATAGCGATATTAGCTGAAACTGAAGTTTGTAATACTGAAAGCGGTACGCTGTTTTGACTTATCGTAATAGTTACTAGGTTGTTAAATGACCAAGGTGTAGCACCATACGTTTCTTTTAACGTTAGCATTAGCACACTCTGCTCTGTAGCATTAATAATACTGAGATTTGCAGTGTAGTCGTTACCGTAACGAGTAGTTAACCATTCTGTAGATTCAAGTAACGGATCAGTAATGGTTGTCGGGAAGTAATTACTATAGAGATTACCAATGAACTGAGCTGATGCAAAAGCAAATAATGTACCAAGAGATACACCGAGATAAGCTGGGTTAGATACGACTGAACCTACATTATCGGTTGCACTTAAGGTGTAGTAACCGATTGAACTTAATTCAGGTATAAATGTATAGTCCGTAGCAGAAGCACCGACAATAGCTGTATTTTCAAATAACCATTGATAGCTTAAGGCGTCTTGACCAGCTGCAGAGGAAACAGCAGCATAAATCGTAACCGGCTCACCTGCAATAATGTTTTGACTTGAAGGTTGAGTGGTTATTACTGGTAAAGGCTGGAAGTACTGGTTGACTACGTATGGTGTAGCAGCAGTTACTAGACCTAATTTATTAATTTGAGAGTTTGGTAAAGTTACAGTTACTTCAGGCTTGATAGCACTTAATATAGTTGTCTGTATATTGTAGATACTAGCTAGTACTCTATTAATAACAGCAGAACTTACTATCTCATTACTATATACAAAGTTAGAGTCAGTAGTACCAAGTGAATTAATTAACTGATCGTTGTAACCTGAAACCTTACCGAATACTGCTTGACCGAAATTAACTAGATTATTAGTGTAGTCTACTGTTTCAGTGTACTTACCGTTAATGTTCTTTGCAAGCACTTCGTGATTGAAGATCATTTGACCGATGGCCTTATTATACACCCAGTCCTGTATAAGTTCGTTTTCTTGAATCTTATAAGATGATAAAGGAGTGTAGTAACTGTTAACAGTATCAGTGTTAATTAAGTCAGCTGTAGTTGGTATATCAATAAACTTAAACAGTCTCGATTTTGTAGCTATATAAAGATAAAATCTATCATCAATAAACGCATTAACAATATCTTCATTCAATAGTAACGGTGAACTACTTGGTCCGTTGAATCTATTAATGAATAGTCCAGTTACTGTGTACTTGTAAATAAAGTCACTTGTAATAATGTAGTAGAACGTACCTGTAGGATCTACTAATATTTTAAGTATGCTTGCTGTAGAAGGTATTTGAGGTGTAGTAAAGCGGTTGGTTAAACTGCCGTTATTATCAAATACAAACACTGTAAATGGAGATGGGAAAGAATCTGCATTAGGTACTACTGTACTTGAACTTGGTTGAGAGTTACCATCTGCACCTAGAGCTACTACTGAGAATGATGTATAATTGGTACCAGAATGGAACACATATTGGGTTAATCTTGGTGGGTTAGGTGTTTGCTTCCAATTATAAATTGAATCATAAACTGAAGTTGTTAATGCTGGTATTTCCTGTGAAATTACTGGGTTAAGCGCGGTACCTATTAAAACGTAGTTGCTGCTACTCTCAGGTTTACCGTAAACCGCGAAATTAGCTGTAGCATCACGGTACACGCTAGCTAACCGATAACCATCGTGGTTCCAAGTAACTTTATACTGGGTTTCACCACTACTAATAGGAGCCGTTACAACTGAAGTAATTGCAGGTGCATTTGGCGCTTTAATTTTACCTACCATATACACATTACCTGTATTAGCATCAATATCAAACGGACTTACATTATAAGCACTTAAAGACTGATCTGTAATTTCAGTAATATAAGTTAATGCAGAGTTGTAAACCTTAATACGGTTATTTTTCTTATCCCCTACATAAACTTTATTGTTAAACGTCTTTATAGCAGTAGGTATATCAGCTATTGTCGCACCAGAACCAAATGCGTATTCATCGTCAGGGTTTTGACTTGCTAAACCACCTATTTGATTAACTAAGGTTAAAGAACCATCTCCGTAGTTAACATTATACCTATAAACACTTACAGGGTTAATAGAATCTACGTTTTGTGGGTTTGTTTCTGAAGCAAGTAAGTACAGGTTCGTACCGCTTACATCTACTGAGTAAGCCTTAAAGTTGATTGAACCAGGTATAATAGAACTTAATACAGAGACCTTAGTGTTGTAGAAATCATTCTTTCTTACTTCTAAAATACTGTGAGCACTTAAAGAGGTATAGATAATGTAGTTATAGTAATTAGGGGCTGTAAATGGGGTTTTAAATGACTTGAACTCTACAATTGAACCCGGTGTAATACCATAATTGTAGGTACCCCATATTGGATAAGCTCCGTAATACGTATCTGAACCTGAAATAAATGTGTTCCAGGTTGGGTAACCAATTAAATCGTACAACCACTCTATATATTCTGGGAAAGGTGTCTTTCTTATAGTACTTGCTATTGTTCTTAAATAATTGTAGTTAGATTCAAGTTTACCTAATGCTGCATTGATATTATCTGCAACTACCCATTCGTTAGAACCGATTTCTACCTGCTCTTTACTATAAGGTAAGGTTAAGTTGTTGTTTAACGATTTAGAATAGTCTTCAAGACTGATTTCAGGGAAAGTATCTTGTATATAAAAACGTGCACTTAAAGAATAAGATGCAACAAAGTTATTACTGTTAATATTAGTATTGTTATACGCGGAAACTGTTACTGTGTATGGGGTATCGCTTGCGTTAGTATAAGAATGCGTAAAATAGAACGCATCTGTAGGTATTGGGTTTGGATAATTGTTTACAATTCCATCTCCCCAGTTAATTGAGAACGCAGCATAACCTGTAGGTGCATTTAAGTAAGGTGGTACGGTTTGTACCCAAACTGGCTGGTTAGTTAACGCAAAAGTATATGGCGTGTATAACTTTAAAGGTGTAATGTCCTGAATTAATGAACTTGCTACATCAAAAGAAATTATTAAGTCTTTTGAATTATAACCATAAGGTGTGTTTAATGTGCTAGTAGATATCTCAGCAAAACCAACTTCAGTCGGATCTACATTAGTACTATTAGCTGGTAATAGTACCCCATAATCAGGATTCTGAAAACCTTGATTAGCTAATCTGTATATAAAGTTATTATTTGCTGCTCCTATCGGTACCATAGTACCGTTAGTTAATTCAGTTGTTTCAAATAAACTTACATCTCTAATATATGTACCTGTAGAGTAACCACCAGCATATAATGCCATACCGTTACCAATAGGATAGTTACCTGCATTAGGGCCAAACACTATAGCACGGCTTGAACCTTGTAAAATACGAGCAGTACCGGTTGCGCTTAATGTAACGGTTGGAATCCACCCTGTACCGTTATTATCGGTCTGCACTAAACAGGTTACAACAGTTGTATTAGACGGACACTTATAATATAGTGTCATACTCTTTTCTGTACCTGTACCTAAAGAATAACCATAAGCTAATTGGTTATTATTAGAATCATATAAACCAATTGTAGTGCCTTTAGGTATTACATTATTGTTATACTCTTTTACATTAGCTATAATGTAAGAATTTGTAGAGTTTATGAATTCAGCGCCGAGATCGTGAAAATTGTTAGTACCAGGGGCAATATATGATATGCCTCTTATATATTTCGGTACTTTATTGTCTGCAGTAGGAGAAGGTACATCTCCAGGCGTGCTTGGTGGGGTCCAAGGTGTAGGGGCTGCTGCTTTTACCGAAAATGTATATGTAATGCTACCAGTATTGCCAAGGGAGTCAGTAGCTTCAACTGTAAATGTATAAGTTCCTACTACAGTAGGTGTACCAGCTAAGTGGCCACTTTGAGAAAGCGTAATACCTGGAGGTAAAAGATATTGACTAGATACATTAGAATTATCGAAGTTAGCTATAACAGTAACTCCGTTTGGTGGCATATAAAAATCTATCTGTAAGCCGTTTTGTTCAAAAGTAGGGGTATCTGAAGTGAATGGCGTACCATCCGCATTAATAATTGTCCAACCCTTAAACGTGTGACCGGTATTAGGAGTAGCAACTAATAGTACGGGGTCTCCTGCAAAGAAACCGCCTGCCTGTTTTGGTGCATAACCTGATTTGTAATTAACTGTGCCTGCAGTATTAGGTGCAGTTACAATATTAACAAAATATACATTTGTACCGTTAACCGAGGTAACTAAATTGCTACTATTTACAGCAAACGTGTAAGGCCCTGTACCGCCTGTAGCGGTTATGGTTTGATTATAAGCTACAGTTAATTGGCCGTCAGGTATATTGGTAGGTGTTAAAGTTAGTTTAGTTGTAGGTGTTGCAACTGAAGCTACACTAGGGTCAATCGATAACTGTATTCTTGAACTACTATTAGGAATATAAGAATATGTAACAGTACTTTTATACCCGTTTTTGCCGGTATAACTAAAAGAAATAGGATTATCTGTAGTAGTAGCCATTATGGTAGTGCTGAAAAATTCGAAACAGGGTTACCTGGAGGCGGTAATACACCTGTACTTGGAGGGGTTACCGGGGTACTAGTAGTAGTGCCTGTTTGCTGCTGCATACCTGGTGCAATTGTAGCTAATGCTTCAAGACAGTCATCTCTTTGAGCAGGGGATAAATCCGGACTAGCTTTTACAAAAGCTACAATATTATTGTAAGCATCGGTATAGTTATATTGTACTTGAGAGTCGAATGTTACTGTCATATTATTGCCAGATTATTTGGTTTAATTGAGTGTAAACAGGTGTTGTTTTACTTAATGAAGCTATTATGTTTTTCTCTATAATACTGCGTATTCCTGGATCAGTTATATTAGAGTTCTTTATCTTTATGTTGAATTTAGCGGATTTTGCACCGGGTAAACGATGTAAGAAGAACCGTTCAACCTGTTCTATATAGTAACGGGTACCTGCAGGAGCGGCCCAGGTTAAATCTGAAAAACTATTCAATAAAAAGCGCTTTTGTACAGCAACTATATCAGCTCTTTGTAGTGCTTGATTGTAGAAACGTACATCAGCTATATAACCGTTGAAACTATAAGGGTCTGTAGTTTGATTAGTAAATTGAGATAGCGTTTGATTTTTAAAACTTGTTGTACCAATAACCAAGTTAGGATTATTACGAGAGTTGTACACTCTGTATATACCATTACTTAAATTACCTATTGATGTACTTGCAACAAGATCCCCATCTACATATAAATTGAGTTTATTATAAGGATCTACTGTAATTGCAAAATGATGCCAACCAGGTGTTAATGTGGATGCGTTAAAATCTAAAGTACTGACTTTTCTATCTGCATTTAACGTAGAAACGTTTTCAACTAAAGCTTTAACTATTAAATCGCTTGGGTTACTATCGGCATAGTAGTAGTATTTGCGTTGATAGTCATAACCGGTAGCATCTCCTAAAGTCTGTAATAATAAAGCAGTTGTACTTAATGTATAGTACGTAGTAGTCGTTAATACATTACTTGTAACTACAGAACCGTCTACAGGATTAATTTTATATAATATTTGATTCTTGCCATCTAGTAATAAACCATAATAATTTGTACTACCGCCATTTAATTCAGCAACAAAGTTAAGAGTTCTAGTTGCACCAAATAATTGATTACCCGGTAAGTTAACATCCCATACAACTCTACCGTAATTGTCTAATTTGCTTAAGTTGTTACCAGAGTACAGTACCCATATATTGTCTAAATGATCACAGACAATGGATTCAGCTTGACGAGCAGATAATACAGCATTTACTGTACTTGTATTAATGCCTCTTACAATGGTGTCTCCATCTAAGGCCCAGACAACGTTATTACTATCAACTACCGTACCGGTACCTTTACCATCGTGAGTGTTTATGTAATAATTGATCTGGTTGTTTAAATCAACATAGTACGTCGATACATTGTTTTGAGAGCCACTATTAGTAGTATTAGGATCTAGTATCCCTGTTGTTAGGTATTTGCGCCAGTCAATAGTAGTACCTACTTTGAAGAATATAAGAAGCTTACGAACGCCACCTTCAAGTATTAAATTAGCACCAATAACAGTAGCATTAGATACCCCACTATCTTGAACAGCATTAAATTCAGATACTAATGCACCGTCTTGATCGTATTCGTGTACAATTCGGTTACCGTCAATAATAAAATAACTTTCATCATAGTTACTCTTTACAATATAACTATTACCAGCCTGTATAGCTGGAGCATTAGGTGTATTGCTACTTAAGCTTACCAAGTTAGTATTAAACGTACGAATCTTATCCCCGATTATAGTAACAAATGGTGTTAATAAAGGATTGTTCTTAAATAAACCGATACCACCATTATAGTAGTTGCCTAAAATTTGTTCTCCTTGTATATTTAACCAATTTGTACTGTAAGCTTGAAACGCTATTGTAAACCCTGGTGTGTAAAAATCGTCATTGGTTAAGCTCAAAGTGGCATAACTTACTGCAGTGTTTAACGCAGGATCTCTAGTACCAGGAAATGTTTGTACTGAGTTAGAACTTAAACTGTAAACATCGCCAGTGGTTAAACCGTTGGCAGCATCAATTAACGGACTAGTCCAGTTTTCTACATAATGTGTTAAAGAGCCGGAAAGAGTATCAACAACGAGCATATTGTCGTTATCACCAATTTTGTGATACACATATAAGGACTCAGGGCTAAATACCTGTGTTGAAGGTACGTCCCAAATTAAGTTAGGATAATTGTTATTACTTGGTCCTGCTCCTGTAGAAGTTAGTACTTGAGTGAGATCAACAGCTGATGGTGCAAAATAACGATCCATCCATACTGGTTCAGATCCTATATCTGATGCAGATAACCAAGAACAGAAAAATACACCTGTTTGGTTACCGTTATAGTTGCCCCAAGGGCTGTACTTTCTATAGTCTGCTTTTTTAACAAATATACGATCGGATCTCCAAGGCGAAGAGCCTGGTTGTGCACCTGATTTAGCTAAAGTACTACCTGATAATGGTACGTTAACTGCACTTACAGGATAATGAAAGTATGTGTCGATATCTTTTTTGAATGATTCAACTACTTCATTACCAAGATAACTTAAATAAATTTTTTCCGATCCTGCTTCTGTGTTTAACCCGGTATGCAATTTATTATATAATCTTGAACGAGCAGACAAAGCAGGGGTCTGTATGTACTCTGGAGAGTAATAATTCTTAAGTAGTGTTATACTGTAATCGAGAGTGTTCTGTACCGGGTCTACAGTGACGTAAGGTGTAGTTATTAAATAATTAAAATTAAGCGGGTTAGTTGCTTCGTCTACCTTTATACTGTTAGGAGTCTTTACATATTTTACATTACTTGATGTACCTACTTCTCCATATTCTGCATAACTAAAGCGGTCTATATTAATAATATTAAAATTACGGTCAAATGAGCTAAAATTACCTATAGATAATGTACCAGAATTGTTATAAACAATGAGTCCTTGATCTCTCGTAAAGAGGGACATTACCTTTTCATATAAACTGTAATAAAAGCTTTGATTTTGTAGTTGTCTAGGAGAAGAACTTAATAATAGTGTACCAGTACTGTCTTTACATATATTATTATTGCTATAAGAAATAAAAACTATATTATTAGTAGTATCAAAATTTAACCCCCACACTGTTGCTTGGGTGTAGTCAGTAGTAAAACCAATATGACCACTATCTAAAGCCTGTAAGTAGTTACCGCCAATATCTAAAGTAGAGCTTAAGGTAAAATTAACATCATAAGGATAATCCTTACTACTTAAACTATCTGCTAATGAAAAATTATTAGTTAATATATTAAGAGAATTTTGACTAAAAGTAGCATCTTTAACTCCTGAAAGTAAAGGGCTTAAAGCGTAATTAAATCCGTCTGAACTTATATATAAGTCATTGATAGTACCTACGTTTTGACCGTTATTGTAGGTTAATTTTATAGGATAAGTACTAGCAATCGACATATAAAATACTTAGTGAAGAAGATTGGTTTTACTACTTAAGCCTGTTGACCACCACCGCCACCAGGAGGACCACTAGGGGGCCCGCCACCACCTCCTCCGCCACCACCAGTACCAGCACCGCTGTAACCTATTGATCTAAAAAGAGAACCTATATCTGTACCGTTTGCGCTATAACCTACATTATATCCGGGCGTGTCTCCACCTGTTGAAGAGTAATATCTATCGGCAAGATCTTGTGCTCCACCTATAGTATAACCAGTATTTGCCCTAGCTGCAGAATCTCCACGCGGTGCAAATATACTATCTAAATCAAGACCGTTATATTTGTAGTTAGATGCCATTGTTAACTAGTAAAGCTTTAAGTAGAATTACTGAAAGTCTAGAGTAGTCAACAGTTAGTATTCCGTTAACTTCAGTTACTAGTTCTGGAAATAATTCTTTTACTTCTTCAGCTATTAAACCAAAATCTTTTTTACCGTTGTAAGGGGTGTTTTCATTCCAGGTAAAACTTACTGGTCTTAGCTGTTTTAATTTGTCCACTACATTAACGTTTAAGTTTTGTATGTCATTCTTTAATAAACGAGATGACCTTGTATTGTAACTGTTAGCAGTAACTGCACCAGATGTTTCTAGCACCACACCACCACCGCCGCCTACTGAGAAAGTAGATTCAAAATCCCCACCGCCGGAGCTTTGTAGACCACCACTACCTAATGTTACACGGTCAAACGTTACATCGTTATATGTATTTAAATCTTGATTATAAGAGGAACCACCACCACTAGGACCTTGCGGGCCTGTTGGGCCAGTATTACCTTGAGCACCGGTAGGCCCTCTTTGACCTTGTGCACCAGTAGGACCGATGTTACCTTGAGCACCGGTAGGACCGATGTTACCTTGTGCACCAGTAGGACCTGCAGGTCCTTGTGGACCAGTACCACCTGTAGGCCAGGTTGTACGAGTTACACCGCCTAAAGTCATACTACCAGCACTCATATTACCGGTTATAGCTACATCATTATGAAATTCTGCATAACCAGTAGCGCTATCGATGTATGCTTTTTGATTACCACCGCTATCTAAAGCCTCAAAAGCACCGCCTCGAGCTACTACAGCATAGAATGTCGGGCTTGACGCACTATCTATATTTTGTGGTAAACTTAAAGTGACATTACCAGTAGAAGCGGAAGCTATAACTTGTTCTGCAGTACCAGTAATACTAGTTACTCCACCACCGCCACCTCCACCTGCTTGCCAAGTAACAGTACCGGAACCATTTGTGGTTAACACATAACCACTATAACCGTCTGAGTTTGGTAGAGTGTAGGAACCGATTTTCGCGGTTCCGCCTACAACTAAGTTATTATCTACTTTTAAATTGCCTGCATTTGCACCACCACCGTTATTGTAAACGTTAACTAGACCATCATAGTTTATCCACATTCTAACGTAGTTAGCATTAGTACCGTTAGAACCTGTACCAAATCGTATAGCTCCGTCATTTGGTGTTTGAGATTCTCCTCCAACCATTGAACCGGCGTTAAGACTTAATACACCTGCAATATGAGAACCTGATTGTACCGGTAATTGATTACCGACAAAGTCGATTTGTGCACCGTGGTCTACACCATTAGCTCCACCACCGGTAATTGTAAACACACCGGTGTCGTCGGTATACCTCATACCTTGATTTGATGTAATAACAATGCCATCTACAGACTCAACGCCTTTTATCTTAAGAGAATCTGTAGTGGTATTCCACTGCATATACTTGTTAGATGTTGTACTACCAAAAGTAAACGTGTCAGTACCGTTATAAGAGAAACCAGAACTTAAGCTAAATTTACCTTGATAATCTGCATAGAGTTTAGCGTTAGGATCGAGGTACGTACTACTACTACCTATGTACATTTTCTTATTAGTACCGTCTAATACTATAGGAGAACTACTACCAACGGTAAAGTTACCAGCAATATAACCACTTGCACCGGCTAAATAAGGTCCGAATATAGCATTACCTTGTATAAAGGACATACCCGCCCCGCTATAGCCACCGCTAGCTAATAAATTAACGTACCCGCTAACAGTACTCATACCGGCAGTAAGATCACTTGTTGTAGTTGTATTACTACCAGCTACTGCGTTAATTACACCATTTACTGTTAATGTTTGAGTTGAAGGGTTAAATGAAAGCTTGTTACCTAAGGAGAAGAACCCTCCAGTAGACCCACTATAACCGGTAAAGAAAGGAGTATCACTACTATTCCAGTTACCACTACCTATATAGATCTTTTTAGCATTACCATCAAGTACTATACTTGGAGATGAACCTACCTTAAAGGTACTTGCAAAGTAGCCATCTACACCAGTAATAACAGGGCTAAATATACTAGAACCGTTAATAAAGGTCGAAGGTGTGCCTGGATAGGTACCTGCAGCGATTGAATTAGCTAATGCAGTTGCATCAGTATAAATTTGAGCAGAAGTAGAACGTACAAATGTTTGTGTAGCTGCATTACCACCGGTAACTGTAATATTACCGTTAATATAAAGGTTGCTACCATCCCATTGTAGGTAGTTACCTGTAGTACTCAACGAGTAGCTACTAGTCAATCCTGTTGCACCTAACAATAGATTAAATGTAGGTGTAGATGTACCAGCTTTTTTATACCACTTAAATGAATCGCCTAGATATAATATAGCTGTGCTTACGTTAGATGTATCAACTGCACCAGGAGATGCATTTAAATAAAATGGAGTCGAAGCTGTACCTGCTGTGCCTGGGTTACCAGTGTATATATGAGCTGAATCAATACCAACCTGACCAATAGAACCGTAACTTGCAGTAATACCGCCAGATACGTTGAAATAGTTTGTACCGTTATGACGGTAGTATTTTAAAGAACTACCTAATGAAAAATACGAACGATCTGTCATACCGTCATCGTATGTCCCGTTAATATACAACGGAGTAGTGTCTTGACCTGCCGTAGAAGGATTACCTGTATAGATTTGTCCTTGTGCTACACCAACACCGCCAATTGAACCATATAAAGCGGTGATACCACCAGATACGTTAAAATAATTTGTACCACTATAACGGTAATACTTTAAAGAATCTCCTAAAGAGAAGTATGAACGATCTGTATGACCATCATCAGCTGTACCATTAATATAAACAGGTGTAGTAGATTGACCGGCAGTAGAAGGATTGCCTGTGTATAATTGGCCCTGTGCTATACCTACTCCACCAATAGAACCAGCATTTGCAAATATAGTACCAGATAATTGTAATTGACCAGTATCTCCTCTATATAATAAACCATTGTTTGGATAGTTACCAACAAAGAGGTAAGCGTTACCATCAGTGTAGTTACCTAACCATACTCCGTGAGAGCCAGATGTGCCTGGCCAATCTGCATTAGCTGTACGAATAAAACCAGCAGAAAGATCACCTACTGTACCTAACACAATACCTTGTGTAACTGATACGTCCTGTGCTAATAATAAATCAGTTGCTACACTAGCAAAAGTAGAACCAAACGAAGCCCAGTCATTTAAATCTGTACCGGGTACACCCCAACCTGTATAACCAGAATATGTAGAACTACTTAAAGTACTACTTCTTGCAATATAATACGCTAAACCACTTGTACCGGAATAACTTGCAACGTCAACACGATTAGGTGTGTCATAGTAAACATATGTAGGTCCTCTATAATAACCGGTATACACTAAACCTGGACCGGGGTTACCATTGTTAGCACCTGCAGGGCCTGAAAAACCAGAGGACCCGCTTACACCGCTAAAACCTGAACTACCAGACCAGCCAGACGCACCAGAATCTCCGCTAAAACCAGAATAACCAGGACTACCAGACCAACCAGAAGCGCCTGAATCTCCGCTAAAACCAGAATAACCTTGACTACCAGGTATACCTTGCACACCAACTGCACCCTGTGCACCTATACCACCCTGAGCTCCTTGGGAACCAGCGCCCATAGGCCCTGTTGCCCCAGAATAACCCGAAAAACCGGACTGACCACCAATACCTGCACCAATGCCCTGGGTCTGTAACCAGGCTACTAATTGAGCGGTAGACATTTTATATGTCTTTGGATCGTTCTCAGTTTTCGCAACCGGTATAGTAATATCCTGAGTAATAATACTATTCGGTGCGAGTGGTAAATCTGTAATCTTAATAGACATCTGTATTATATTTATCCATTATAGTTAACTAACAAATAGTTAGGGTTGTTAGTTTCCAATAAAAACACTTGATTGTTGTTGGTTCCCCAAGCACGAGACTTTAATAAATGTACTTCTCCAAATGCATAAGGCTGAGAGTAATCTAGAGGGGATTGAGTTAAATTAGTAGCCACTGTTTGTGCAGATAACGTGTAAGTTGTAGGTGTGCTATATAAATCCGGGCCTATGTATACTGTTATGGTTATGATTTGTGAATTAACACTATAAGGTAATGTATAAACAAAGTCTACTCTACTATCTTCTGTCCAGTCATCATAATCATAGTAGTTAAAAGTGTAGATCTTAGTTTGTGTACTATCCGGAAAGTTGTATACAATCTTGCTTAAGAAACGAGGCGTACTCCCACCAGTTAAACTAATAAAGCTTGGTTTAAACGTAATAGTGGAAGGTGCATTAATTTGAAATGCTGAAAAAGTATTGGTAAATGTATAGTTAACGTTCATATTATACAGCAGTTATAGTATTATCATCGCCTGTTACGATTGGATCGGATTGTTCGTCGGTTAATATTCTACCTAATACTGAAGCATTGGTTAAGTAGGTTATAATATTAAACTTTTGTTTATTAAACCCTACAAAGTTAATTACATAGCTTGTAATATCTTTATTGTATGTAATAACTGGTGGTTCCATATATGTAATGTACTCTTTATTAGGATCAATAGCCGATGCACCCTGAGCATATAAGAACTGATTGTAGTCTGTAGTGTTGGTTGGAAAGATTCTCTTTCTCTTAGCTGGACTGTTAATATCGTACTGATACAATACCGGTACAATTAGTCCCTGATTACTATAACCAGACAACACCCCTGTACTATTTGTTACATTAGCCGATAACAATAAACAGCTTGTAAATGTTTTGTTAGTCTCATCGTACCAATTGCCACCGTAATATGGTTTAGCGAAATCTGCTACTGTAATACCTGTCAATGATAACGATGAAAGTAAACGAGTTGAAACATTTTGGTGATAATCTAACTCAGTAAAGTCTACTTCAAAGTTATTAATATTAACAGTACTATAATCAAAAGTAATCTTTTCGAATAAAGTATAACCGTTCAGTTCTATTACTAAAGTATCAAAAAATACTTCAAAGTTTTTAATGCTGTTAGAAATTAACTGATTGTATATACTTGGCTCATTTATATGCTTATTAAAAATAGCAGATAATGCAGAAGTTGCAGGTGTTACAGTACCATCTACTGTTTTTACCCATAACTCTCCAGCCGTATTGTTCATATTATATACTGTACGACCACTACCAGGTACTGCCTTGTATAAAGCATATTGATTACCATACACATCGCTATGCCAGGAATAAAGCTCTTTACCATTAGAAATAAGCAAACTCTTTACCCTAGAATCAATATCAAAATACTTTAACCAATCTTCTTCTGTAAATTTATTTGTAGTTAACCAAATGTTTTTCTTGTCACCTGTCCAAAATTCGTAATCATTACCTACTGTTATAACTCCGTTGTTATCAGTTTTAGTAGTTTCATAATTAGATTGATACGGGATAAATTTCTGATACGTACTGGTATCGATTACCTGTCCATCATAAGCTGTACCCGTGCTAGTGGCTTTTAACCAATTTAAATTCTGTAAATGAGTAATGACATCATCTTGATCATTCTTAGTTAAACCACGTCCTTTATTGAATATAGTAGGATCTATGTACTTGTATATTGCACCAGGTGCAATTGCATTTATGTTTATATATGGTGTTAAGTTTTTAGCTAGATAAACTGAAGCACCTACATTGTTAGGTGTAAAATAGCCTAATTCTGCTTTTGTTAATATGTTATCACCGCTTTGCGGTATTGTTGCAACAGTTGGATAGTAACGATTAGCTAAATTACCCCAGGGTGCCAATGGAGATACTTCTGCCCCTACATAACCTGTATTTGTACCAGATAATACATATTCTTTATTACCAAGATACTTTTCAGTTAAAGTTACAAGCTGAGCGTTTATTTGTTCAGCAGTAGTATTAGCATCGACTTGATTTGCTGATAACATTATAATATAGATGATAAGGATTGCTTCAATGTATATACTTCTGTTCTAAGTTCTTTTACAGCCTCAATAAGCACCGCTGTTAAGCGAGTATAATCAATACCTACGCATTCTTCTCCAACGCTTGTTGCACTAGTTGATACTACATAAGGTAATATAGGTAATACATCTTCTGCAATAAGACCGATTTGATTAGTAGCACTAGTATCTATTGTACTATCATATGCTACACCTGATAAAGAGTAAACCGTATTTAAAGAATTACCAATTAAACTGTTTAATGGTCGTATATTAGTTTTATATTTTCTAGATGATGTTGTATTGTACGATACAGCTGTAACATTACCTGTACCGTCTACATAGAAGTTATTACCACCAGCATATACTGTGTGGCCGCCTATGCCTAGATAAACATCATTATAGAAACCTGCAACAGCATTAGCTATAAGCCCGCCATTTAATGTAAATGCACCACCACCAATAGTACCTGACGAACCATTTATATAACCACTACCATCAATACCGTATCCAGTAGATGCAATTGCAAAACCTCCAGGATTAGCGTTTACCCCTGCAAAGTTTACATATGAATTAGTGTTTAAGGTTTGATTAGCACCGGGGCCAGCAGATCCTTGAGCGCCTTGAGCACCTTGGCTACCAGTACCACCAGAACCACCTGAAGAACCTTGAGCGCCTTGTGCACCGGTACCAGTAGCACCTTGTGCGCCTTGTGCACCGGTTGAACCTTTTGCACCTTGTGCTCCCTGAGCGCCAGATCCAGTAGCTCCTTGAGCGCCTTGTGGACCGGTACCACCAGTACCGCCTGTTGCACCTTGAGCACCTTGCGGTCCAATACTACCGGTTGAACCTTTTGTACCTTGCGCACCTGTTGCACCTTGTGCGCCTTGCACTCCCGTAGAACCAGTTGCACCAGAGTAACCGGAATAACCTTGCGCTCCTGTGTTACCTGTTGAACCTTGAGCGCCGGTTGCACCTTGTGCACCGTTTATACCGGAATAACCGGATGGGCCTTGCGCTCCTGTGTTACCTGTTGAACCTTGAGCTCCAGTAGCTCCTTGCGCGCCTGTAGCTCCTTGTGCACCATTTACACCAGAATAACCGGAATAACCTTGTGAGCCTGCAGCACCCTGCGAACCCTGTGAACCTGTTGAACCTTGCGCTCCGGTAGCTCCTTGCGCGCCTGTCGAACCTTGACTACCGACCACTCCAGAGTAACCGGAATAACCTTGAGCGCCTTGTGCACCGGTAGAACCAGTTGCGCCTGTTGCTCCTTGAGAACCAGTAGCGCCTTGAGTACCGGCAGTACCTTGTGCGCCTTGAGGGCCTGTAAAACCGCTTATACCAGAAAAACCAGAATAACCAGAAGTGCCTTGATTACCAGTAAACCCTTGGTTACCTATAGAACCTTGTGCTCCTTGAGCACCTTGAGTACCAACAGTACCTGAGTAACCAGAATAGCCTTGAGAACCTGTAGCCCCTTGTGCGCCAGATGCACCTTGATAACCTATTACACCCTGAGCACCTAAACCACCCTGTGCACCGGTATTGCCTTGTGCACCAGTAGCGCCTTGAGCACCTTGAGCTCCTTGCGGGCCCGTGCCTTGCGGGCCGGTAGAGCCTTGAGCTCCTTGAGAACCTGTAGCTCCAGAATAACCAGAGTAACCTTGCGCGCCTTGTGGGCTGCCAGCTGCACCTTGCGGTCCTTGACCGCCTAAAATACCTTGTGCGCCTTGGGCGCCTTGAAAGCCTGAAAAACCAGATACGCCGCTGAAGCCGGTATAACCGCTTATACCGGTAGAGCCTTGAGCTCCCTGATTGCCTTGAAAACCATTAGAACCTTGTGCACCTTGTACGCCTGCAGAACCTGTAGAACCTTGTGCTCCTTGAGCACCCGTGGCCCCCTGAGCGCCTATGCTACCAATACTACCTTGTGCACCTACTGATCCACTAAAACCAGAATAACCAGAAATACCAGAAGTACCTTGAGTACCAATAGCTCCCTGTGCACCTTGGGGTCCAGATGGACTACCTGCAGGTCCTTGGGGTCCTGGAGAACCACTATAACCACTATAACCAGAAATACCACTAAAACCACTAAAGCTACTATAGCCGCTATAACCAGAGATACCAGATTGACCGGATAAACCTATACCACTAAAACCTGATACACCACTAAAGCCCGATGCACCAGACAAGCCAGAATAACCTGAAGTACTAATACCACTATAACCGGATATACCACTAAAACCTGAACTACCGGTATCTCCTTTAATTTTACCTACATTAGTAAACCCATATAAACTACCAGGTGCAGATGAATTTGAATAAACCCATAAATCACCTGTATCCTCTGCAACAATACCGTCTCCTAAAGTAGGTGTTGGATCGATACCTGAGAAACCAGAAACTGAAGCTGTAGCAACAGAACCGATAATAGTTACTGATGTACCGTTTTTACCGGAAATACCAGACCAACCAGAAATACCGGACCAGCCTGAAGTACCTTGAGCGCCTTGCGCGCCATTTGAACCACTAAAACCAGAAAAACCTTGAGCGCCTTGAGCACCTGTTGCGCCTTGTGCTCCAGTACCACCCTGAGCACCTTGTGCACCGTTAATACCATTGGTTCCGTTAGTACCATTAACCCCAGAGTAACCTGAATAACCTAAACCTTGAGGTCCTTGTGGTCCAGTAGCGCCACTATAGCCAGAATAGCCTGAATAACCAGAATAACCTGACGTACCACCAGGAGCACCTTGTGAACCTGTAATACCTGGAAAACCAGAAAAACCACTAAAACCGGAATAACCTGAAGCAGCTGCTGCAGGTATCATTTGAATTTGATTGACAGTAGTTAGTGCCATATTATGAAGTTGGAGCTACAATGACTATTTCTGCACCAGCAGGCGGTATACCTGAAAATTGTATTTGACTGTTTTGTACGCTAATTATATAAGCAGCTCCAGGTGTTTGTAACAAACCATCTATTGAAACTCTATACAAAGAGGCATCAGTTTTGGTAATACCAGTTAAGGTAAATGTGGAACTAGCTCCATCTCCGGTATATACATATACATTGCTCATTGCTGTGTTATTACTTATAGTTGTGCCTACGAAACCAGAAACTCCGTAGCAAGGATTTAAGGTGTTTGCAGATTGCAAAGCACTTAATATTAAACCTAACAAATACTCAGAAGGCACTGCATATAATGATGTTTCATAATCACTTGCACTAAAGCCTTCCGAAAACGTTGTGTATTGGTTAATATCTACGCTAGGGTCCCGATCAAAGTAATTAGCTGTATCGTACAGTTCTTCAATTTCTACACTAAAAGTATCCGTTATATCACTTAGTTTAGGAAGATACTGTAATAGATTACCGTTTGTAACAATTAAACCGGTATTGCCGGAATCAGTTCTTTGGGTAAAAACACTGAGGATATAAGAGTAAAATAAACTCTCTAAATAACCATTAGTACCTAATAAGTTATATTTTAACTTGGAATAAACTATGTTGCTCCTACGTTCAGCTAGGTAACGTGATACGTCTTTTAGTTTACGGGCATAGTATGTAACAGCTGCCTGTAAGTCTAAGTCATCGCTATAATTGATAGCACTAAAAAATTGTTGTTCTTCAGGGTTACGAGTTGATAATCCAAGCTGTTTTAAGAAGTCTACATATAAACTCTTAACATACAAAAACATAGCGCCTGGAGTATTGGCCCTATTTTTATACCATTCTTTTAAGTACTTGTTATACTGCTCAATTTGAGCTTTATTATCTATATTAGTATTATTAGCTTTCCATTCCTGAAAACTGTACGGATTTCCTGTATCTGTTTCAGTAGTAAGAGTGGTGGGTTTAGCTAAAGACTGTATGTTGATAACAGGCATTAGTAATACTTACAGGCAGAGTATGATTTTACCATTTTCCTGCAGGGCATTTTGATGCTTCTAGTCTTACTTTTAGGTTCATCATACAACCGCATTTATTGCATATGCCGTGATCTGTAAGCTCTGGACAACCAGCACATATACCTATACGGCTTAATTGCTTGTTATCTTCAGCTAAAACAGCGCCTTGCTGTCTATACACTCTTACAGCATTGATAATAGTTTCGGTAAGATTAAATGCGCTTGTTTTAAGTGTAGCCACACTTTAACTTACTTTACAGTCCTAATTTTGCATTAAGAGCAGCAACCTGAGCCTGTAATGTCTTTACAGCTTCAACAAGTACCACTACAACACGGCTGTAATCGATACTTCTTGGATTACCGTCTGCAATTTGTACAACTGAAGGTAATACTGGGTAAACGTCTTCAGCTAAGAAACCAATTTCATTAGTTAAACTTGGATATGTAATGCTATCGTAGGTTACACCTGATAATTGTGAAATTACCAATGAAGCATTAATTGAATTGTTTAATGGCTGAATGTTGGTCTTAACTGCACGTGTTGAAGTCGAGTTAAACGATGTTGCGTCGAATTCACCGGCAGATGTTAAAAATGCTAATGTTGTACCAGGGACGTTAGCCTGGAAGAATGTAACAACAGCATTATTTGCTGTAGCACCACCTGTACCGCCCCAAACTACTAATGTATTAACTGCAGCTGAAAGAGCCTGTGTATTAGCAGTACCGTTCGGTCCTACCTGATGGCTTATTGCAGAAATGTTACCACCGTTAGTAATATTAACGTTACCAGCAACCTGTAAAGGAGCGTTAGAAGTACCGCCAGTATTAATACCGATATAACCGGTTGTTGGGTTCTGGAAAATATTAGCAGCACTTAATGAACTTGCACCTATAAATACTGCTAAAGCTCCGGAAGTGCCTGTACCAGCAAATGCACCAGAGAAGCCTGAATAACCAGAAGCACCTTGCGCGCCTGTAGAACCAGTAGCACCTTGAGCGCCTGCTGTACCTGTTGCACCTTGATTACCTTGAAAACCTTGAGCACCTTGTGCACCAGTTGCACCTGTAGCACCCTGAGCGCCGTTAGTACCGTTTGTACCTGAAAAACCTGAAGTACCAGTTGCGCCTTGAGCGCCAGCTGCACCCTGCGCGCCTTGAGCACCATTTGAACCAGTAGATCCTTTAACACCAGAGTAACCAGAAATACCTTGAGCTCCTTGTGTTCCGGTAGCGCCTTGTGCGCCAGTTAAACCTGTAGCGCCTTGAGCTCCCTGAGCGCCGTAGCCTGAATATCCTGAATATGCGTTTGCTGGATTAAAATATGCCATAGTAGTATTGGTTGTTAATTATTTAGTAAAAAATACTACAGTTTATATGGGTTTTGAGTTAAAAATAAACGGATATGTCAAAACTAAAAAACAGAAGCAAATCCACCTTCAAAACCGTGAGAATGTTGTTGCGCTCCAAACTTTCTAATATAACGTAAACCAAATTCAGCTTTTTCTGTTAACTCATATGCAAATCCAACTTTATAAGTTTTTCATTTAATAAAAGTAAAAATAGCTGCAGTTAATAAAAGTAAAAATGCCCAGGTACCTAATGCTTTATAATATGTGGATAGAGGGGTACCAAAGTAACGTTTACCAATCATAACACATTCGTGCATTGGAGTTAAAAGATAACCACAATAATCTAATGCAAAAAACCATAGTAGATACTGTCTACCGAATACTGTTGTAGCTAATACTGTTAGTGCAGCAAACTTACCGTCACTACCCATACTAAAGCTAGCAGCAAATAGTAACATACTAATAATGTACATACCACTAAACGTGTGCGGATTTAATCCCCAGCTTCTTATAGCGTATTCAATCCAGACTCTGTGCTCTTGCATATAACCAGAAGTAAAAAATATAACACCGATTAATGCAATAGTAGTCCAGTTAACATAACTACTAATCTTTTTCCAACTATATGTCTTAGTAATATATAGATAATAAGCTAGTAGAGCACCGAAGATAGGAAACACTAACTCTGGGCCTTCTCCTCCAAGTAGCATATACGTAAGAACAGCAGCAATAAACGGTATTACGTTTTTGATAAAATTACCAGCGCCAAGATTTTCTTGAGGTGTAATCTCTATTTCGTCTTCTTTAATAACAAAGAATAAATAGTAAAAAATAAATGCAGCACTAACAGCTATCAACGGCCATAACATTTTTAACCATACTGCATATGTAATACCAAACGCAGCCATTGGTAGTATTACTGGTTTCTCAATAGGAGACCACATATAATAGTGATGGGTGGTAAGGAAGTCGATAGGTCCAAGTTTTTGACGTGCTTTTACATCTTTCTCCTTTGAAGCTGTTGCTGTATCTAATATACCTGCACTAACTGTACTTCTACCTTCTAGGGGCAATATACCACTAATAAGACTAATAACAGCAATAACTAACTTGTTACTTTTAAGTTTAAATTTTAACCATCCATACGTACACCCGAATAGGTTATGCTCTTTGGCAATACCCGCTACTACCATAATAGTAAAGAGTACAAAGAGATAGATTTCGTCTCCGAGATAAAAACGGTCTAAAAAGACACTCATAGCTATATTTTATATTATTTCTTTACAATAGCCAGGTAAAAACCATTCCACCACATATCAGGATCTTCTAAATCATTTAATAATATCTTATCGTATATTACTTCTAAACTAGCATCAGCAATACCGCGTTTAGCACCATTAACTACCCCATCAAAATTTGCATCATCAAATATAAGAACAGCTTCATCTACTAGCTTATCTGCAAAGTACATTATAGCTTGATAGTTAGCTTCTTCACTATGATCTGCATCATAAAAGAAAAAGTCTATATTACCAATATCAGATTTTTCGACTTGTAAGAAGTGACTGTTAAATACCTTTAAAGTATTATTACCTTTATACTTTTTAGCATTCTCAATAAACTTTTCTTTCGAAGATTCAAGATCTACCTTACCATTAGCAGATTTGGTTTGTTCTTGCCAATGATCGACTGCATATGCCTTGAGATTATTATCTTTAATGGTAGCGCAAAATGTACCACCATTTAACACACCTACTTCGAGGTAACCTGTCGATATTTTACCAATACCGTTCAATAGCTGTTTCATTTTGTCTGAAGTAATACCCTCTACAGTATCACCTATCGGTTGGTTAACAGTGTCTATTAGTAACTGAGTTACCTTTTCAACTTTCTTATTGTTTTTATTACCCTTGGCTCTCCATACTTTTGTACAGTAATCACAATCCCAACAGTTAAACTTACACGTCTTAATCTTTTGACGCCAAGTGTTTATAGGTTTTTCTATTAAGTTCGTGTCTTCTATATAAGGCTCGAAACCACTGAACAGTATTTCTTCTTTATTGGCAAACCTACGAATAATGTCCATTGTCTCATTAAGACGGTTACTATTCTCTCTACCGTGCATTTTAATCGTATCAATACCTAGCTCTAAAAACTCTAACCAATCTTCTCTCCAAGGTGGAAAGTTAGCATTAGTTAACTGTACAGCTGAATCTTGAGTCTGCCATTTAGGGCAACTAACTCTACTAATAGGATCTGTAAAGTACTGATTGCCTGTTGTTCTAGTATTATTAAAGTGGTAATGCTCATCCATTACAGGGCACCCGCCTACACAACCTTCATTAGCTAATAAAGATAGCTTGATACCGTATTTGTCTTTAACTCTTTTTATCTCTCTAAGTCTATCGTGATCTCTCATAAGAACACGATCAAGGTTAACATAGTTGAACCCGGCCTGAGCTAAAGCAGCTACTTCTCTTGGTTCTTTAACCGCTCTTAAAATAGTGTTCTTAACAAATAGTTCTGGAAAGTTATGTTTAACCTGTTTAGTTAACATCCAGTGTGTATGGGGTAGGGTACAAGACCTTATACCAGCATCATATAAAGGTTTAAAGTTTTTTATCCAAGTCTCTAAGTTCTTTTGACTAGCTCGTACTGATATATTATTAAATGTAGCAGATACAGTTATACCTGTTTCTTTTTGTACATATAAAGCTGTTTCAATAGCAAACTGATGTGCATCTTTTTGTACAAACACATCACCCATTGCATCTTGCAAGAAAGGATCAATACGACAAGTAAAATATATGTCGTATATATAATCTTTATACTCTTTACAGAACTCTAAAAACGTGTAGAACTGTTGTTCTGTAAGCTTAGGGTTAAGAGGTATACTAAATATCTTCACTCTTGGTCTTGGCTTCGATCTTTAACTGATCTTTAGCAACATCATCAATATAAGCTAAATCGGTTCCTTTTGAACCTATTAACTGCTTCATTGTTGCTTGACCAATAGCATCGATACCTTTACCTAACACGCCGTTGTATTTAATAGCTAACTGAAGTGTTTCTTTAACATCTGTTAAAGGCATCATTAAAATCGAATCTAAGTTACCTTGACCGATACGACCGATAGTATTTAAGTCCATTGCAGCCTGTTTAGCCATTCTTGTAATCCAGTACTCGCGTTCTAGCTCTTCATTGTTGTCTTTATATTTCTCTAAACTCTGCATATCTGGACACATTGATCTTACCATATCAGAAAACATATCAATTTCATTTTGACACATTTTCTCTTTCTTGTCATACATATGAATGTCCCAAACTGCTTGCTCTAAGTCTACCTGTAATATTTGTTTTTTAAGATCATCAAACTCATTATCGATATCTCTTTGTAACATTTGTTTTTCGATAATACGCTTTTTACGCTGACGTTGAACCTGTTTTAACATACCGTTACGATTGTCAATCTCTAATAAAGCTTGACGCACTCTGCGGTAATCTGTTACCTGAGAATTTACAACAAAATAACGAGCCTGAAAATCGGACATACCGATAGAGTTTTCGTTTTCATCGACAAATTTAATAATATCTTCGTTTTCCATATTAGAATTGGTATCCAAATTTTACTTTTTCTTTTCTAGCGTTTCTAGTATCATCCCAAAGTCCTTTTCTACTAGCAAGATCCTTTGTCATTTCGTGACCAAGTACCGTTTCTCGTGCTTCAACGTGATCATCAATAGAAGATAAACTATCTGCCTGTGTTAACAATTCGGCGTGTTTATCTGCGTCATAAGCAGGTCTTTCAGTGCTATCAAGATTAGGTAAACCTAAACGTCTATCTTCCATTTCTTGATCAATGTGTAACTTATGAGCTTTCTTCATTAGTGATATAGTAGCTGCTGTCATATCATCAGTCAAGTAAATTTTTGTTTTTCTGCTACCTTTTGCTAACTCATCAGCATCCGGTTCTAATCCTTCTAGATCGGAATATGCTTTACGGTAACCACGAGTTTCAGCATAAAACTTATGAGCAGACAGTGCTTCAACTTCAGTCAACTCTACCATAGGTATTGTCTTTGGTATGCCTTCAAAAGGATGTGCTTCGTAAGCACTTAATGTTGCAATAGCAGTATCGGTTGCAAGGCTGACAATATTAAAATTATCAATACCTGTTATAACGGTCATACCATCAATATTAGGTATGTATCGGAAAAATTTAGTAAGATAATAATTCATATTCGTTAAATAGTTACATTGATGTGCCTGGAAGTCCACCTAATAAAGAACAACTACCTGTACCGCAACCGCCAGAAGAAGCACCTCCGTGTCCTTTAGGTTGAGTAGTGGAACCCATTGATACACAAGAATCTGTTGTATAATATGTTTTAGTAGAGTTATTAGTTTGTGCACCACCGTTATAAGAACCTAACGTATAGCCCCAGTCTTGTCCTATTTCACAGTTTTCTTCCCCGCAAGATTCTGGACGGCTGAATGAGGAGATTTGAGATCTTGTTGTATCGTTAAATTTGTAATATGTTGAACTACCATTATACGTACCTGAAGAGTTATACCCGTAACCTACTTTACTTGATAGACCTTTCGGTTGTCCGTCAGTACTAGAAGCAAAAGACCAGGTACCAGTAGTCCAGGTTTCATTTGAAAAGTTTAAAGAAGCTGATGAACTGTTTGCTCCAACTGTACCGTAAAACTGACCGAAGAACCCGCTAAGACCGCCTGCAGTACCACCAGAACAACTTGATCCGCCAACATTACCGGAGTTAAGAGTTGTATCTGATACGGTATTAAGTTTATCAGTGCTAGAGTTACCACCACCGGTAATATATATGTAGGTTAATGTAGGGCTCATAAGCGTTTTACAATCTGTCCTGCTTACAGTCATATTTGCATTACCTGTATATCCTATTAACGACTCTGTAGTCATATTCATTCTAGAAACAGTAGTTGAACTACCTTGAAATGAACCGCTATCGTTAAACACATAAGAATGATAATCACTAAACCCACAATCCATATAGTTTGCAACGTTATCCATCATATCACCGAGATTGGTGGTAACGTCAGTACTATGTACAGTCCTGTTAGTGTTTCTCCAAAGTGAACTATTTTGATATCCACAGTGCATATACCCACGAGTGTAAAGTGTACGGTATAAAAAGCTGGTAAACCAGGCTGATATAGCATTGGTAAACGTGTTTGGAGTCATTACCCATTCGTAGCCATCAAAAACATAAAGATAGCCATTGGCAAACCCTTCGTATATTGTACCTGCTGGATGTGTTGATGGAAAACTTAAAGGCATAAAAATATTTATTTAACCACCTAATGAACCACCTAATAAAGTTACACTACCAGAACCGCAACTACCGGATGACATTCCACCGTGGCCTTTAGGTTGAGTAGTGGAACCCATACCTGAACAGGTATCTGTGGTGTAGTATATCTTTTGAGTGTTATTTGTTTGGTTACTACCGTTATAGGAACCAAGGGCATATCCCCAATCTTGCCCTACTTGCATATTTTCTTCTCCGCAAGATTCAGGACGACTAAAACTTGATACTGAAGTACCGTTAGTATCGTTAAACTTATATAATGTTGACGAACCAGCATATGAACCGGTTGAGTTGTATCCAAATCCCCATTTACTAGATAAACCTTTCGGTTGACCGTCTGTATCTAAACTGTAGTTGATGACTGTTATATAAGTTTCAGTACTCCAAGCAAAACAACTAGTGCCAGAGTTATTACTACTAACCCAGCCATAGTACTGACCCCAAAAACCGCTAAGACCACCTGCTGTTTGACCTGAGTTACCACCGCTAATAAGACTTAATGACAACATTGTATCTGTAATAGTGCAAAATTTATCTGTATTAGAAGAGTTACCACCAGTAATATATATTGAAGTGAGTCCTGCGTTCATTAACGCTTTACAGTTTGCACGAGACTGTTTTAAATCTCTATTACTATTATGAGTTCTTAAAGATTCAGTCGTCATACTCATTGATGACGTGTAAGAAGAAGTACCATTAACTGCACCAGAGTCATTAAACACATACGTGTTATAATCACTAAACCCACCGTCAATGTATGATGCACCATTATCCATCATATCACCTAAGTTAGTGGTTGTATCGGTTAAATGTATAGTTCTATTAGTATTACGCCAAGGACTACCACCTTGATAACCGCAATGTACATAACCACGAGTATACACGGTACGATATAAAAATGAGTTTTCAGCTGTAAACCCAGCCATACCTAACCTACCTGTTGTATTCCAGGTATAACCGTCATAAGTGTACACCCACCCTATAGGAGAAATGTACCTTTGTGCACTTGAAGGTGAAGTTGGAAAACTTAGCTGGTTTGCCATACTTTAGGCCTTTGCTTTAATGAGTGCTTTAAGTTCCTCTATCTGAGCTTGCTGTTCTTTTATGGCCTCAACAAGTAAAGGAATCATTCTTTCATATTGTATAGTTATATAGTTTTCACCGCTCTTAGAATATGTTGAACCATCTTCATTGGTTACAGTATCGAACGGTGCTAACTTAATAACTTCAGGTAAAACTACCTGTACTTCCTGAGCTATTAAACCTACTTCAGGAGTTTCAGATGAATAACCGTAACGTTGAGCAGTTTCATTAGCAGTGTAGTTCACACCATTAAGTAATAAAACTTTTGACAACGCATTTAAAATATTGCCTTTAATATCTTTAAGTCGTTTATCAGAATAATTAGCAGTAATACTACTAGTAGCTGTAATAGCACCTGTTACGTTTAACGCTCCAGATATACCAACGTTACCAGTTATGTTACCACCAGAAGTTTTAAATATAGTAGAAGGATCAACATATGGCACTGCAACTACCCAAGAACTAGAAGACGATATCCAAATGTTTAAGGCACCAGTATCTGTGTTCCACCAAAGATTACCATTACCCGCGGCTGTAGGTACACCACTTACTGAACCACTTTGTACATACACAGTAGTGTTAGCGCCAAGCTGGCCTGAAAAACCAGAAGTACCGGTTGCGCCTTGAGCGCCTGATCCTGTAGCACCTTGTGCGCCAGTGGAACCTGTAGCACCTTGTGCGCCATTTGAACCGTTTGTTCCAGCAGCGCCTTGAGCGCCGGTTTGACCGTTTTGGCCAGCTGAACCTTGCGCGCCTTGAGCACCAGTAACACCCTGTGCTCCGTTTGAACCAGCTGCTCCTTGAGCGCCAGCTGCACCCTGAGCACCATTAGATCCAGCTGCACCCTGAGCACCATTAGATCCAGCTGCACCCTGAGCACCGGTTGCACCTTGAGCACCGTTTATGCCTGAATATCCTGAAGCTCCTTGCGCACCATTAGATCCAACAATACCGTTAGTGCCTTGAGCACCGGTTGCACCTTGTGCACCGTTTATACCTGAATACCCTGAAGTTCCTTGTGCGCCAGTAGCGCCCTGTGCACCTAGAGTGCCGTTTGTACCTTGAGCTCCCTGAGCTCCTTGTGCACCTAGAGCCCCAGAAAATCCTGAAGCTCCTTGCATACTATATGTAAACGGTGTTGCCATTATTAATATTTACAATGTTTACTTAAAAACTACTATGTATTAGGTGGATAAAATACATTATTAACAGGGTCGTATGTACAACCAACTCCACCCCAAGTACCACGAAATGGTACGCCTCCATCAGGTTTACCATCAATACCGTAATGCACGCTATTAGTTGTATAATAATCTGTCTTTATCCAGTTACCGCTTAAATTAAGAGTATTGTTTATATAAGCTTGACCGGATAAATCTGACGTAGCATATTCATCCGGTATGGATATTAATCCAGTAACTACATTGTTTAAATCTATTTGAGAGTAGTATGTCATATTGTTACTATGCTATGAACGGTACAGTGGTAGATACAGAAATATTGCCATTGGTAGTTATAGTTATATTACCACTTCCGTCGGTAGTAGCGCTTGGATATCTACAAGCTAAAAGTGTTGTACCACTTATATTTGTTAGTTCGCTTGAAGGTGGTGTAAAATTGCTTGTATAAAGAGCATTAGTGTTACATCTCAAGTTTGATGCGTAACCGTTCAAAGCATTCGACGAAATATAATTTTGAAAACTGCAATATGTTAAGTGCTGACTAGACTGTGTTATTGTATTACCACCGCCTGTAGATCTTTTTTGAGTACAAGCATTACCATTAATATACATTGTAATAGTGCCAGATTGAGCTACAAAAGCGACGTGTGTCCAGGTGTTTAAAGATACTGTTTCGTTAGATTCCCAATAATTATCACCACCTGCGTATGAAAACATAAACATTGAACCGTTCGGGCCAATAGCTAATGTCCAAGCTGTACCCGGTCCGGTTGGGTTTAAGTCTCCTACTACTGGCCAGTAGTCACCCCAAGTTTGATAACTGGTCATATAGATAAAACATTCTGCTGTGAACGTCGCCCCGGTCGTGTAAGATACTGGAGAATTATTATACGTAAGCCAACCACCGCCAGTAGAGCTAGTGTATATAGAGTAATTACGAGCCTTATTATGACCGGAATTCATATCAATAGCTCCAGATTGTATACCGAATAGTTTACGCACATTGGCATCATTAAAACCGATCTGAGCAGTAGAGGTAAGAGACAGTTCAGTATTAACCTGACCCATATCAATTTGTCCTGATGCTGGTAAAGACATATTACTTTAAAGCTTTAATTTCAGCTCTCAGTTCTTTAATAGCTTCGATTAATAATGGAGCTAATCTTTCGTAACGCACTGTTAAATACTTTTCGTCAATAGGAGCAGGAGCTACTATTTCTGGTAATACTTTTTGTGTAGCTTGTGCAGAAATACCAACTTCTTTAACTGGTTTATAACCAAGAGCTTGTGCAGTTTCATTTGCTTCATAATAGAAGCCTTCTAGTGAACAGATCTTGTCTAAAGCGTTTTCGATTTTACCTAACTTAGTCTTTAACCGGTCATCAGAGTAGTAAGCTGTAATGTTATTGGTAGCTCTGATTTCACCAGCTGTACCGGATGCCGAGGTATTAACACCTAATGAATTTACTTGAGCGTTAGAGCTTGTTGTAAATCCACCAGCTGCACCTTGCGAGCCTGCAGGTCCTGTTGAACCTTGAGCACCATTAGAACCGGTTGCACCTTGTGAACCAGTAGCGCCTTGAGCACCAGTAGCGCCTTGAGCTCCATTAGAACCAGCAGCTCCTTGTGCACCATTAGAACCGTTAGTACCAGCGGCGCCTTGTGCGCCTGTCGAACCTTTAGCACCCTGCGCACCAGTAGCGCCTTGAGCTCCGTTAGAACCAGCTGCACCTTGTGCACCAGTAGCACCCTGCGCACCGTTAGAACCTACTGTACCGTTTGTACCTTGCGCACCAGCTGCACCTTGCGCGCCTGTAGAGCCATTCAATCCGGAATAACCAGATGCAGCTGTAGCGCCTTGAGCACCTGTAGATCCTTTTAACCCAGAATAACCAGAATAACCAGAATTTGAACCAGCTGGTAGTATTTGAGAACCAGGATATTCAACAATTTGAGCTGCAGTGCTACCAATAGCAATTAAAACTGGTTTAATAATAGAACCAATTGCTGAAGGAGGTATTACCGTTAATGCCCCTGCTACTGTGTCTGAAAGATAATAATTAGCCGCGTCTACTAAACCAGTAAACCCAGTTGCATAACCGTTTGCTACGTATGTAAACGTTGTACCAGTAGATGCTGTAACAACACCAAGTATATCTGAAGCAGAAGCAGCATTTGCTAATGCTAGAGCATAACCACCGGTAGTTTTGTATATAGCTTGTCCAGCACTAAAGGAATTCGAGTATGTTACCGATACAGTGGTAGCATTAGCACCACTTGCACCGGTAGAACCATTTGCGCCTTGTGCACCCTGTGCTCCTGCAGGCCCTGTAGAACCTGAAAATCCAGAAGCACCTCTAAGCGCGTTGTATACAAATGTATTGCTCATATTTCATTAGCAATAATATTTATATACATTATATAATAAACCAGTTATTACTTGCGCTGTATACTAATGTTACTGCTTCGTAGTTATAATTTAATACGTAAGTGGCTTGACCGTCGATTGTAACACCTGCACCGGATAGTGTAATGTTATTTGTCTTAGCTGCACCAGATTCGTCTTTAATTGTTACGAATAAGCCTGTTGAAGGTAGAGCTGGCAAGTAAATTGTAGCAGCACCGGCAACGTTAACACCAATGTATTCATCTGTTGATTGTACTACATAAGGTGTAGTGCTTACTACTCTTGCACCTTGTACGTTTGGATATACAATTTGAGAGTTGTCAGAGTTTAAATAACCTCTTTCATTGACTACTACAGCTGTTGTAGATGTAATAGCTCTCATAATTGGTTTCGATACCGTACCGAAAGCACTTGGAGGTGTTGAAGTAACTGCACCAGCTACCGTAGGTGATAGGAAGTAACATTCACCTGGTGTTAAGCTTTGTAGGCCTGTAATTAAGCCCATATATATGATTTGGAACGCAGCAGCTGAAGCTGATTGAACAACGCCTGTTGCTTCTGCGTCAGTTACGTTATCAGCTATTGCTAAGAACCAACCACTTGAACCGTTATCAAGACGTACTACTTGACCAGCGCTAAAGCTGTTTGTGTATGTAATGACCTGGCTTGAAATATTTGTTGTAGCACCAGATGTACCAGAGAAACCTGTATAACCTGAAATACCACTGAAACCGCTAATACCAGTAAAGCCTGAGTAACCAGAAATACCTGTAAAGCCGCTATAACCTGAAATACCAGTGAAACCAGAGATACCTGTATAACCTGATATACCAGTAAAGCCTGAGTAACCACTAATACCAGTGAAACCAGATATACCAGTATAACCACTAATACCAGAGAAGCCGGTGTAACCACTAATACCGCTCCAGCCTGAAATACCGCTGAAACCGCTTATACCAGTGAAACCAGAAATACCTGTATAACCCGAAATACCAGTGAAACCAGATATACCAGTATAACCACTAATACCAGAGAAGCCGCTATAACCAGATATACCGGTAAAGCCTGAGAAACCAGTGTAACCGCTAATACCTGTAAAACCAGATATACCAGTGTAGCCTGAGTAACCACTAATACCAGTGAAACCGGATATACCAGTATAGCCAGAATAGCCTGACCAACCACTAATACCTGTGAAACCAGAAATACCACTGAAGCCACTATAACCAGATATACCAGTGAAACCAGAAATACCGCTAAAGCCGCTATAACCCGATATACCAGTGAAACCACTTATACCTGTAAAGCCACTATAGCCTGAAATACCGCTAAAGCCGCTATAACCCGATATACCAGTGAAACCACTAATACCGGTGTAACCACTAATACCTGTAAAGCCTGAATAACCGCTAATACCAGTATAACCACTTATACCTGTAAAGCCTGAGTAACCTGAAATACCAGTGAAACCAGAGATACCTGTATAACCTGAAATACCTGTATAACCGCTATAACCGCTAATACCGGTGAAACCGCTAATACCACTAAAGCCGGAATAACCGCTTATACCAGTGAAACCAGAAATACCGGAATAACCAGAGGCACCGTAACCAGAATAACCAGATGTACCACTAACACCTTGACCGATTGGAGTACGTAAAGCGGAATATACTGAACTACCGTTATATTGGAAAGCAGCAGTAAGTGTTGTTGTACTTGTTGTGTAAGCTGCAACTTGTAATAAGATACGATCTGTTGCAGAAAGCTTTGTAATCGTGCTTGTAACGTAACCTAATTTTTGAAGAGTTGAAACTGTATCTGTGACAGGGCCTGAATCAGCACTTAAAATGAATGCGCTAGTAGCGCTCGTAGCCATTGAGTAGCTGTATACGCTAATAACAAAGTTTGCAGCGCTAGCAGAAACGTTGCGATAGAAATCGAATTCCCACAAACCGGCTGGAATTTCAACTAGGCCTGGTTCACCGATTGGTGTTAAGTACCAACCGAAAGCACTTGGACTGCCTGGACCTGCTGTAGTAGAATTAAGAGCTAGTTGGTCGTCATTAACTGTCGTACCACCACCGCCTGGTACTAACGACATTACTTCAAATACTGTTGGGTTTTGATCACTTGTTACTTCTTGTAGGTAGTACGTTCTACCGTAAATGGATGCACCAGTAGGACCAGATACACCAGAGTAACCTGTATAACCTGAAATACCAGAGAAACCACTAATACCTGTAAAACCAGATATACCAGTAAAGCCGGAATAACCGCTAATACCAGTAAAGCCTGAGAAACCTGTATAACCCGAAATACCTGTAAAGCCGGAATAACCTGATATACCAGTATAACCACTTATACCTGTATAACCGCTAATACCTGTAAAGCCAGAGTAACCAGAAATACCTGTGAAACCGCTTATACCGGTAAAGCCTGAATAACCACTAATACCTGTAAAACCTGAAATACCAGTGAAGCCGGAGTAACCTGAAATACCGGTAAAACCACTGATACCAGTATAACCTGAAATACCTGTAAAGCCTGAATAACCGCTTATACCAGTAAAGCCGCTAAAGCCTGAAATACCACTAAAGCCGCTATAACCAGAAATACCTGTAAAACCAGATATACCAGTAAAACCTGAAATACCGGTGAAACCTGAAATACCGCTAAAGCCGGAATAACCAGAAATACCACTAAAGCCGGAATAACCAGATATACCTGTAAAGCCACTAAAACCGCTTATACCGGTATAACCTGAAATACCTGACCAACCACTAATACCAGTGAAACCTGAAATACCTGTGTAACCAGAAATACCTGTGAAACCGCTATAACCTGTAAAGCCGGAATAACCACTTATACCGCTAAAACCAGAATAACCTGAAATACCAGATGTACCAGAGTAACCAGAAATACCTGTAAAGCCGCTAAAACCACTGATACCTGTAAAACCTGAAATACCAGTGTAACCAGAAATACCTGTAAAGCCGGAGTAGCCAGAAATACCACTGAAGCCACTATAACCACTAATACCTGTAAAACCTGAAATACCAGTGTAACCGCTAATACCTGTATAACCACTTATACCAGAGGCACCGGTAAAGCCTGAATAGCCGGATATACCGGTTGCGCCAGAATAACCTGATATACCGGACGCACCGGAAAACCCGACGCCGCTATAACCAGAAAAACCTGATTGACCTCTTATTGCTTGGTAGACGAAGGAATTTGCCATAGTAGTATTTCTTTATTGTTAATATTTATATTTCTTTACGCATTTTTGAGTGTGTTATTAAACTAAATTCCACACACCATTAATGTATATTACTGAAACCGTTTCAAACGGAGATGTAATTTGATCAAAAGTAGCACCGTCAATTAAATCCGGCGGGGTAGCGGATATTGTTATCGCAAACGTTGTATTATTAGCGTATCCAAGCATATCTTTAATTGTAAACGTCTTGCCTGGAGTACCGACTGGCAATACAACTGTTGAAGTACCACTATACCTTACACCAATAAAGTAATCTTGTGCAGAGGCAGCATAATAATTGTTTGTTATTTGAACTGCTGGCACTGTTGAGTTTAGAGCAGAATCGCTCGTGTTTAATATACCTCGTTCATTAACAACCACACCAACGTTTGAAGTAATGGCACGCATTACTGGTTTGGATACTGTTCCAAACGCACTTGGAGAATATGTCGCTAAGGCACCTGCAACAACTTCACTTAAGAAATAACATTCGCCTGGATTTAATGTAACGGTATTATCAAATGTAATTAAACCATTATATACTACGTAAAAGTTGTAAGGTGTAGCAGATTGTACAATACCGGTTGCTTCGGCATTAACAACATTATTAGCCTGAGCTAAGAACCAGCCGCTTGAACCATTATCAAGTCTTACTACCTGGCCAGCACTAAAAGTATTGCTATATGTTATTAGTTGACTGGAAATATTAACAGGTGAACCACTATAACCGCTAAAGCCAGAATAGCCTGACCAACCAGATTCACCGGAATAACCTACAGCACCGCTAAAGCCAGAATAGCCTGACCAACCGCTTATACCGCTGTAGCCATCTAAACCGCTATAACCAGAAATACCGGAAGCACCTGAAAAACCGCTATAGCCAGAATAACCTGTTATACCGCTAAAACCAGAAGTGCCTGAGGTACCACTAAAACCAGAGGTACCGGAGTCGCCTTTTACTTGGCCAACATTAGTCCAAACACCGCCTGCATATACCCATAAATCACCAGATGTTTCATCGATAACCCCGTTACCGTCAACTGCTAAAGGGAAAGCTGCACTTAATGTTACTTGTGGGTCGTTAGGCGGGTTAACATATGCATTAGGTACTGTACCAATAATAGTAACTGAGGAACCATTAACACCTGAATAACCAGATATACCTACGTCGCCTTGTGCACCTTGCGCGCCGACATCTCCCTGTGCGCCTTGAGCGCCCTGGAAGCCTTGATCTCCTTGCGCACCTTGTGGACCAATGTCACCTTGGAAGCCTTGTGGACCAAAATCTCCCTGAGCGCCTTGTGGTCCGAAATCGCCTTGTGCACCTTGATAACCTTGAAAACCTTGAGGTCCTGTGTCACCTTGCGCGCCTTGAGGTCCTACATCGCCTTGGGAACCTTGTGCACCTCGTGGACCGAAACCTGAATAACCAGATACACCGGAACCACTAAAACCACTATAACCAGATGTACCTGTAAAACCGCTATAACCAGAAATACCAGAATCTCCACTAAAGCCTGAAATGCCGCTAAAGCCGGAATAACCTGACTCACCGGAATAACCGCTTATACCAGAATAACCACTATAGCCGGAAATGCCACTATTGCCAGACCAGCCCGATATACCAGAATAACCAGATACACCAGTATAACCGCTTATACCTGAAAAACCAGATATACCACTATAACCAGAGTAACCAGAAATACCTGAATAACCGCTAGCGCCTGTATAACCGCTTATACCAGTATAACCGCTGTAGCCTGAAATACCAGACCAGCCAGATTCACCACTAAAGCCTGAATAACCGCTTAAACCAGAATAACCTGATATACCACTAAAGCCAGAGTAGCCCGATGTACCAGTAAAACCTGAATAGCCCGAAATACCGCTAAAGCCTGATATACCACTTGCACCACTGTAACCCGAGATACCAGAAAAACCGCTATAACCAGAAATACCTGTAAAGCCTGATACACCGCTAAAGCCAGAATAGCCCGATGTACCAGTAAAGCCTGAATAACCGCTTATACCTGTATAACCACTAATACCAGAGAAACCTGAAATACCGGTATAGCCGCTTATGCCGCTAGCACCGGAATAGCCTGAAGTACCTTGTGCACCAGACCAACCAGAGGTACCAGAGTCACCTTTTATTTGACCAACATCAGTCCAAGTTGTGCCGCTATATACCCATAAATTACCAGTAGTTTCGTCTATAACACCATTACCAGCTACTGCACCAGGAAATGCTGCATTTAAAGTAGCTTGTGGGTTACCGCCAACAGTTGGTACCGTACCAATAATAGTAACTGAAGTACCGTTTTTACCAGAGTAACCTGATGTACCTACATAACCACTATAACCAGAAATACCTGTAAAACCACTTATACCACTAAAACCAGATATACCGGTGTAGCCTGAAATACCACTAAAGCCGCTATAACCTGAAATACCAGTATAACCACTTATACCGCTGAAACCAGATATACCTGTATAACCGCTAATGCCTGTAAAGCCTGAGTAACCAGATGTACCAGAATAACCTGATATACCAGTATAACCAGATGTACCCGTAAAGCCTGAATAACCGCTTATACCAGTAAAACCGCTAATGCCACTAAAACCAGATATACCACTAAAGCCAGAGTAACCAGAAATACCACTAAAGCCAGATATACCACTATAGCCGGTGTAACCACTAATACCGGTGTAACCGCTCGCACCAGAGTAACCGCTAATACCAGTGAAGCCGGAATAACCACTAAAGCCTGAATAACCTGAAGTACCTGTAAAACCACTATAACCGGAAATACCAGAATCTCCACTAAAGCCGCTAATACCTGAGAAACCAGAATAGCTACTATAACCGGAATAACCACTTATACCGCTAAAACCAGAAGCACCGGAATAGCCAGATACACCAGAACCACTAAAACCGGAATAACCTGAAATACCGCTATAACCTATATAACCAGAGTAACCACTAAAACCTGTGAAACCGCTAATACCAGAATAACCAATTGGACCGCTATAACCTGAAATACCAGAGAAACCAGAATAACCAGAAGTACCTATACCACTGAAACCAGAATAACCTGAAGTACCAGAAGCACCGTCTTTACCAAAAGGTAGGTTAGTTACTATTCTACTATAGTGCTCGGTACCGAGATAATAATATGCAACGTTTACACCACCACCAGCATTCGGATCAGACATATCAGTTGTCTGAGCATAAATGTCAATCTTAATTCTATCGTTAACATCTAATGGTATAGGTTCACTAATATAATACTGTGTTCTACTAAACAGTATTTGTGCACCATAGGTTCTAGTTAATGGATCGCTAGTTACCGAAAATAATTGAGTAGCTGTAACATTATCAGCAGACAATTTGCTTACTACATATGTTAAATATGTATTTGCTGAAGCGCCTGGACCATAACAGCTATAATACGAATCAAAGTACCAACTACCTGAGTCAATTAATGACCTACCAGGAAAACCAGAAAGGGTAATTGTTTTGGTAATTGGTACTGGGTTTAATGGCTGATTAAAAAACCCTGAATCGTCTTCTGTTTCGTCTCCTATTTCTCCAGTAGGTTCAGAAAGTACTACATAACCAGGAAATTCAGAAGGTATATTAGTAGGGTAAAGAACTAAACCGATAACCGATTGACCAGAATAACCAGACTCCCCACTATAACCAGATAAACCAGAATCCCCACTAAAACCGCTTATACCTGACGCGCCAGATGTACCGCTAAAACCAGAATAACCAGAAATACCTGTATCGCCGGAATAACCACTAATGCCGCTAAAACCAGATTGACCATCAATACCAGAATAACCAGAATAACCTGAAGCAGCTGCAATACCAGGTAAACCAGAGTAACCAGACATACCGGTTGCACCACTATAACCAGATTGTCCTTGAGGGCCTACATCACCTTGCGCACCTTGAGGTCCTTGAGCGGATACAGCAGAAACTGCAACTGAATACGTAGAAAATGTACCGTCTGGGTTTTGTTGTTCAAGAAACAGCAGATCCTGAGGAAGTATCACGCCTGCTGCTGACAGCTCGTGTGGATAGACTATTGACGGGTAACTAGTATCAGCCATATTCTATTACTTAGTTGTTAGGGCTGCGAAGTCCGAAATAACCTAGATTTACTCCATTAGTTTCTGCAGCTAGTGCACTAGCGGTAGGTGTATGCATACCACCACCAGCATATAGATTTACTAAAGTTATATTGCTATCGTAAGCACCATATACTCCTGTGTCTGGGTTACCGGTTACCCCGCTGTAACCGCTATAACTTAAATATCCAGATAATGGTGCGTTATGATTAGCTGTATAATCGTAAACATTATTTCTAGTGTATTTGTCAACGTTCTGAAAATAATTCTTTTCGTTTCTATTTTCAATAACTCTAGCATTATTATTACCATTAATTGTAGCAGCAAGAGGTACTGGGCCGGCAACTTTATTGTCGAATACTTGTTGGCTGAGATTTTCTCTAGGAGATTGTGGTTCGTAGGTATAATCAAAGCGCTTACCTCTTACCATCCATATATAATGACCGAGTAATTGATTGTTTTGCCCTGAACCAGATTGATCTACACGTTCTGTTATTTCATATATCTGTCCAGATCTACCGTTTGGACGGGTAGTACCATATTCATATAACTCTATAAGATCACCTGCTTTAGGTTCAAATGTATATCTACTTGCAACTGAACTTAATGCAGAACTTGACATAGTACTTGTAAATGTTTTAATAGCAACAATAGCTGTAAGATCTGCTGTACCTTGTATACCGAATTTACTTAATATAATACTGTCATTATTAAGAGTTACTGCCATTACAATTGGTATGGGTGGTAAATACCCAGCTAAAGGCTGTTCACCATAGAAAAAGTCGTGACCGGAAAGAGTGTATTGATTAACGTAATAATTTACGTTCATTCCGTATTGGTTTATTTGTTCAGCCCACCAATTATTAAATAGTTGGATTTGACTAGCATTATTTGTAACATCTAAATAACGTATTGGTCCGATCGCGCACTCATAACCCCCGGGTACGTTTGTACCAACTGGATATGCTGTTCCTGGTGCAATATATGGACCGGTATCTACACAATACTGAGCTATTGACATAAAAATATTTACAATATCTATAGAATTAATCAGCATTATACTAAATAATATTACAATGAGTAAGATAAAGAGTTTATCCGAGTTGGGTGATTTGTATGGCACGATTCAAGAATCTGCTGTCAACCAGCCTGCAATTGATATGGGCAATAATATGCCTGATATCCTTTTAACAGATGCTACACAATATGTACCAGCTGGAAAAGCCCCTAAAACAGGTTCTGCTTTCGGTAAAGAAGACGGTATTGAAGAAGTAGCTAAAGGCACGGGTCCAGAAGCTGCGGATAACTTTGATAAGAAACTTGCTAAAGAAGCTGATCTTACAAAAGCTGGTGAAGCTACAAAGGGTGTAGCTAAAGAAACTAAAAAGGAAACTAAAGAAAAGAGGGAAGCTCTTCCTGATAAAGAAGAAAAAGTAGAAGAGACTGTAGATTCTGCTTCGAAAACTCCTAAATATAAGAAACAACAATTTATTATGCCTAAATCAAAATTCCAACAATTGTATGAGGACGCAATGCAAAAAGGTCCTTTCGTTAAAGAAGAAGAAGAAATGGCTCCTATCGCCCCTGCAGCAGATGATACTAGTGCAGAGATCGATGCTGAACCAACTGGTACAGAAGAGAAGCCTTTGACCCACGAAGAGATTATCGAAATGCTTGAAAAAGCACTAGAAGCTCTTAAGAAGCACGCTGGTTATGAAGATACCCACGGTGGTAAAGACATCAGCGCTGGTGGAGAAGAAGAAACAGCTCATATGGAAGACTCTTCCGAAGAAGAAGAGGAAGAAGAAGAATCAGCAATGGAAGAAGCTGTTGATGCTGAAGATCTAGGTCACCCACTTGAAGGTGCTAAATCAGAAGAGCTCAAAGATGGTCACAAGATTCATAAAGTCGGTGGTTCAGGTGTAACTAAAGTTAAAGGCGCTGCTTCAGAGCAGGGCGCTAACTTTAAGAACGAGCCAGCTCCTAAGAAAGAAAAAGAATCAGCTCATCTTAAAGACGGACATAAACTTCACACAGTCGGTAGCTTAAAGCCAACTAAGGGTGAAGAAAATATGTTCACACAATAAGTTTTTAGGCATAACTTAATTCGGAGTTAAATTCTCCTAAAACCCGCTGCAAAGCGGGTTTTTTTATCTTAGAAACCTGTTACCTAAGATACTTGGTACGGTTGTACCAGGATAACGCCATCCCTGTTCGTGTAATTCATCTAGGTCAGAGTTAACCTGATCATTTGGTTTATTACCAATAAAGACAGGATTGTACGGTACTATGTTTTCTTCTTTTTCTGTACCAAACTTTCTATACATTTCAGATGGCTTTGGAAAACTCACTACAAAAGGGTCCCAGTTGTTAGGTAACATTTTTAACGGTCTACCATTAGCATCTTGCTGAGTTACTTCATAGAATTGTTCTACTACTTTAGGTTCTAATATAAACATTGCCCATATAAGAGCTTCTACTCTATCGTCCAAATACTTATCTGATTGTTTCTTCCACACCCCGTTATCTTGACGTATGTATGTTTTAAATTCGTTTATAGTTTCCTTATCGTATAGTTTAACGCAGCGCAATACGTTCATCCAATAACGAAAATTGGACATTGAATTAAACTTACTATTAGTATGAGCGTAAACACCTAAGCGATTATCCTTTTCAGCTTTTTCAGTGAACGAACCCATACTTGGAGTATACTTTACTATATTAGGATATTGATGAGTATTAACTAAAGCATCTATAACAGATGCACCGCAATTATTGCGTTCAATTAGCAACGGTGGGTTACCCCATTGACCGGCTATTTCTAATAATTTCCCAGCAAAATTAAACGGGTCTAGTTTATTATTAGCATATGTAGCGACCTGTTCTATGTTAGTTAAATCTGTTACATCTACTACCTGTATAACAGAGTTAGCTCTACCAATACCTTCTCCAACGTCAACACCTATACTATAGAAGTGTCCGTCGATATGATCTTTGTATATTTTAAATGTATTTTCATCATCTACAAACACAGGTTCCGGTGCATTAGCAGCGAGTTCATCTAACTGGTCTTTATCGAATATGTTTTCACCAGCCGCTCTAAACTCATTACCATATTCTTGATTAAAAGCTTCCACAGAACCTAGCGCTCTTGCAGTCATTTCTTTCCATTGTTCATCTCTACCAGGTACCTCCCACCAGTCTACTCTTTCACTATGCCAGCCGTTTTTATTTGCAACTGCATCTGTGTATGTGTTAAAAAATAAATTGCCTACACCGTTAGGGGTAGATAGCATAAAAATTTTTGATTTTTTAGAAGACGAAATAACAGGAAATACCGATTCCCAAAAGTCGTCCATAAACTCTGGTGGAATAAAGGCGGCTTCGTCTATGAGTAGACAATTAATAGACTCACCTCTGGCAGCATCAGATGTCGTAGTACTAATACCAATTGAACTACCATTAGCTAGTACTAAGCCTGTTTTAGCATATTCTATTACACCAGGCTTCATATAATTGGGTAACATTTCATATGCTAAACGAATACGTTTAAATATATTAATAGCAGTGCCTTCTTTATTAGCAATTAATAGTACTCGAAAATCGTCTTGGAAGCAAACCATCCACAAAGCAAATATAGTTAAAATGGTAGTTTTACCAATTTGACGGCTTGCTAACACAACGTTAAATCTATTTTCTACTAGGGCTTTTAATATACGTTTTTGGTAAGGGTAAAGTTTAATTGGTTGTTTGCCTTCGTCTAGATTAACAATATAAAAGAAACGAGAGAAGTGTAATATAGATTTGCGAGCTCTTTCTAGATCTTCCACCATTTCTGGTGTCCAGTTAAATTGTGTTTCTGGAACAGGTAAGTTCTTATTACCTAAGTAGAACGTTGTCTGATCTTTTTTTGCCCGTGGCATACTAATACTTATATGGATATTTTATAAATCCAATATAAATCACAGTGATGAATGGCTTATCACTTACCGGAAACAAGTTTAACACTGAAGGTTATTGGCGTACGCCTTTATTAAATTATATTGATATTAGGTTTACACACGGCCCTAATCCAGTTTATCCTGGGCCAGAGTTCTTAGAATTATTTGATCAAGAAGGGTACGTAATAACGAGACTAGAGCAAAACTATGCGGAAGTTAATGGTACCCAGCTAGACTTACATTATAAAGATCAGCATTGTATAAAGAGAAAATGGATGGTACAGGATGAAGCGTATATTAAAAAAGAAGGCGTATTTACCGGGGCTTGTCTTAACCATAGTCTATTTCTTGAACGTAGAGGCTTTGCTGATAAAGCTTTAGAACAACTTAAAGAGTGGGCTGTATGGAACACTCAAATGTATAAGCTTATTAATTTAAAACCAAAATGGGGTATAGACTTTTCAATAGACTACACTGATAAAGAAGGTAACGCTATTGAAGTAATACATTACGAGCACGATGAGTTTAGCCTTGATGCTATAGAAGAACGTAGAAATGAAGTAGAAGGTAAGTTTTTAAACACGGATTGGAATGATTTTGCTATTGAAATCTTAAAACGAAAAGACGAATGGATAAATCTAGATTTATTTGCACAAGGTGACTGGAAGTGTGCGTATTTAGGCATAAAAACAGACAGTCAGAAAATGATATCCTGGGCAGTTTAAGTTGATTATTATGTAAATATCTACATAGTATGTTACAAACCGATAGCAGTCTCACATTTCAGTATCACGACGAACTCAATCCGTTGATATGGGAACAGGGTGTACTTAAACCTGAAATAAAAGAAAAGCTGCTACAAACTGCAGAAGCATTTCTCGAAACTGTAGAAATACCAGTTGACGTAGAAGATATAACCTTGACTGGTTCTTTGGCTAATTACAATTACACTAATTACAGCGATTTTGACTTACATATTATAACAGATTGTAGAGAGTACAATATTAATAAAGATATACTCAAAGATTATTTTAAAGCTAAAAAAACAGTCTGGAACAGCTCTCACGAAATAAAAATCAAAGGCTACGATGTTGAGGTCTACATACAAGACATTTTAGAGCCTCATCATTCTTCAGGTGTATATTCTATTAAAAACAATGAATGGCTAGTTAAACCGGTTAAAGCTGAACACGTTGATAAAAAAGCTATACTTAAAAAAGTAGAAGCTATGAAACAAATGATCGATCACGCATTAAGCGATGATTGTGACTTAGAGTGTGCAGAAATGGTGAAATCGAAGTTATTAAAAATGAGACAGGCCGGACTAGAAAAAGACGGAGAGTTCTCTGCGGAAAACTTAGCTTTTAAAGAGCTAAGAAGATCTAAAGATTTAGAAAGATTAATATTAGGTGTAATTGCTAAAAAAGATAAAGAACTGTCCTTAAACCAGGAGAGTACATTTAAAAACTATTTTAGTATGCCTGGTATACAAAAAAGCGGTAAGGGTAGTCGCGGTCCTAGACACCAAGGGGTGACGGCTGGTTTAAGTAAGCTTGCAAAAGCTAATACAAAATCAGTCAATGTAGTCGCTAAAGTACATAGCGGAATGGAGACGCCTTTTCACGAAATTGAGAATCTAAAAAAGAAACCTCAAGGTAAAACTTATATTACACCTCAACTAGCTCATACTATTACCGGTCATTACAATATGAATATAGATAAGGTCAGTAACGGAGAACCACGCGGTTTAAGCACTAGTGGTATCAAGATCGGTTACGATCCTGTTGTAAAAAAATACTATTTAATTAAAAATAAAAAATAATGAGCGAAACTCCAAATTACCAACAAGCTATACTCAATAAAAGTAGAAAAGATAAATTTCTATTAGTGTTGGATTTGCCTGATGTTCTTAAAAAAATTAACGCAGTAAGCCAGGAAGGTAGAGAAAGTAAGAGTGTGTTTCTAGATTCTTTACAATATTCAGTTTACGGTACTGTAGTGCCTCCAACTAATATTAACGCTGCAGCTCTATCATATGCAGGCCAAACTTTAAGTCTATCTACAGGTAAGAGAGAAAAATATGCAGATATAACAGTTAACTTTACAGTTGACAATGGATTCAATAACTGGTGGGTATTGTGGAAGTGGCTGGATTATATAAACGGAGCGCAAACCAGTATACAGGATTCTGATAACTTAAACCCGGCAGCTACTGATTTTCAAGGCAGGCCATTTTATGCAAGTACCGGTAATTTACAACCTTACCAAACCACCATTAATGTGTTTGGTTTGGATGAATACAACAATAAGAAAATCCGTTGGACGTATTCAAAAGCATTTATTACCAATTTAACTGGAATAACTTATAGTTATAGAGATGCTGAACAACTTGAGTCCTCGTTTACGTTCTCATTTAGTCAGTTAAATGCAGAATTACTTTAAACTTACAGAGTTTCGTTTCGAAATAGCCTAAATAATAGTATATCACTACTATGGCAACTTTACGTACTATACAATCTCCTGGTGTACAAATTAGAGAAGTAGATCTAAGCCAAACAGCGACTTCCCCAAACGGAACAAGCGTGTTTATCGCAGGTTTTGCAGCTCAAGGACCAACGTCCGAAATTGTAACACTTACATCTGTTTCTGATTTCGCTAATATATACGGTACACCAACAAATGCCGCTGAACGTTATTTTTATTATTCTGTACAACAACAGTTTACAGGCGGTACAAACGCTCAAGTACAGGTTGCTCGCTTACCATACGGTCCTGCGTTAGGAGATGGTTTTTCAGATAAATACAGTGCTTTAGTTTACCCAGTAGTACCTGTAACAAATTCAACCCCGCTTTCTGCTGCAGTACAAGCCGGATATACAGCATTATTAAGTAATGCAACATCATATTATTTCGGTCAACCAACATTAATAACACTTTCAGAAACTGATTACATTAATTTAAAGCAAAATAACTTATTCTGGAGTGCAAGTGCAGGTGGTAATTATCCTACAATTGCCGGATTCGATAGCCTCTCTGGTACAGGTTACGGATTAAACGGTGTTGGTATGATTGTTGTAAATGAAGCACAAACAACTATCAACGAAAAGTTCGAAGGCTTCTATTTTAATATTGCTGAAATCAACGCAATTAATCCAAGTACTCCTTATAAAGAAGTACAGGCTTTACACACAATTAATGCTAATGGTACATTAGATATAACAAATTCTCCAGTAGTTGGCTTCCAACTTTCTGCTACAGCAGGTAGTAACATTGACAGCGTATCTCGTACGATTGAAAATATTCCTACATATGACCTAACAATTAGCTCAACAGTAGGTTCAACAAGCTATAGCGATATTGCTATTCTTTCATTAATAAAAGTTAAAACAACACCTTTTGCTGCTAACCCATTACAATTAACTTATGGTTTACAAGAAGGTCATTCAGTATCGTTCTATTCTAACCGTTTAATTCAGGACGTTAACGGCGGTGCTCCTAAGAACGATTTTGCTGAAACAGTAATTAATAACAATTCAGCAAACATTTCCGTATATATTAATCCTTATATTGCTAATCAAACAGCCTGGATTGATAATAACGGTAATGCGGTAAAATCAGTAAGAGTAATAAAGACAAGTGACGTAACCACTTCACCATCTATACTTGCTGCAGGCTATCAAGCAGCTGATGCATTATTCCCATTAGGTAATTATGCTGAGTCTTTAAATTTAAGTAACTCTAGTACTAAGCGAATCGGTGACTTACCTAACAAATTAAACTACGTATTAAATCAATTAGTAAATACTGATGTATATAACGTAGATGTAGTTGTTGATGCAGGTCTTTCTACTATCAATGCATTTGCCGGTGGAGACGGGTTTTTTGATGATACCGCTTATACAGCAACTATTAATTCTGATTTAACTAACCTGTTTACTAACGACGGTACGTTTAGCTTCAGCGGTAACGGTACAGCTACAGGCTGGAAAGCAGTTACTGACATCTTCAGTCAATTTGCTGGCGATCAACGCAAAGATTGCGTGTATATCTCTGATCCATTACGTAGTATTTTTATACAGGGTGCAAACTTTAAGACCCTAGACGATAAGACAACAAACTTCTCGAACAACATTTACTGGCCTTTACGTAACTGTTACAATCCTTATAACACAAGCTATACAATTGCTTACGGTAACTGGGGTGCAGTACAAGACGTATTCACTAATAAATTAGTTTGGGTACCGTTCTCAGGCTATGCTGCAGCAACATTTACAAAGAATGATGCAGTAGCTTATCCTTGGGGTGCACCTGCTGGTTTAAATCGTGGTACTATTACAGGTCTTGTAGATATTGCGTTGAATCCAAATCAAAAACAACGCGATCTACTTTATAAGATTTCTATTAACCCTGTAGTGAACTTCCCTAATGAAGGTCTATCAATCTACGGACAAAAGACAATGTTAAAAGCTCCAAGCGCTTTTGATCGTATTAACGTTCGTCGTTTATTCCTCTTCTTAGAAAAGTCAGTACTTAATACTTCAAAACTTTTCGTATTTGAACCTAATACAACATTTACACGTAGTAGATTAGTTAATACTATTACTCCTGTATTTGAATTAGCTAAAAATACTCAAGGTCTTTACGATTACAAAATCATTTGCAATGATACCAACAACACTCCAGATACTATCGATCAAAATGAGCTTGTTGTAGATATCTACATTAAACCAGTTCGTACTGCTGAGTTTATCTTAGTGAACTTCTATTGCACTAAGACATCTCAAGACTTTAACGAATTACTACAATAACCTTTACATAAGTATTTAATATGTCACAAACAATACAAGACTTCTATAGAGTAGCACAGCAAAGAGACTTTGCTCGTGACTATATGTTGCGCGTAGTCTCTCTCGGTAATAATATTCTCAACGAAGATGATTTCGTTTATATTACTACAGCTACTCTACCTACTAGAGATATTCAAAATCAAACCGCTACTTATATGGGTCTTGATTTTAATATTCCTGGTACAGTAAAGTATACAGGTAGTAATGCTTGGAACGTTGAATTCCGCGCTGATAAAGCTAGCTTGATTCGTCAAAAGCTTGAAGCTTGGCAAAGAGGCGAAATATTCAATGACCAAACAAGTACAGGTAATCTCGCAGTTCCTGGTCCTGGTTCAGTTATTCAACTTCATCAAATTGATGATAAATTGAATGTACTTAACGTATATAACTTATTCGGATCTTACATTCAAAAGCTCGGTGATATTAAATATGATATTACTGGTACAGGTGCTCCATTAAAGTTTACAGCTACATTAGCTTATCAGTATTGGTCACAAGGTTAAGCCATATAAAGTATTAGTAAATAACCCGGCTGCAAAGTCGGGTTTTTTATTGTTTAAAGCTTAAGTATTAATATGTCAACACTGAACAGTGTAAAGGATTTTTATAATATTGCTCAAAAACAGGGCTTTAGTAAGAAGTATAATTTCAAGGTATCTAATATAGTTAATGCGCCTGTCACGTTTGAGGAGAAAGATCTGCTGTACTTGCAAACGGCCTCTTTACCTGCTCGTGGAACTAATACCACTAATGTACCTTATAGAGCTTTCGAGTTTGTAGTGCCAACAAATGCTACATTTCCTTCTCAAAAACAATGGAGAGTAACGTTCTTTTCAGATAACAAACAGTATATAAGAAGTCTGTTCGAGTCCTGGAGTGATGCAATGTACAATCCGTTTAACAATCAAAGCAAAGCTATTGCAGGAGATAATGCTTTTATAAATTGTCGTTTAGATTTACAGCTATTCAATGAAGGAGTAGAGGTAGTAAATGACTTAGTAGCTAGTGAAAAAGTAGCGATTGCTAAAACATATCAATTTTTTGGAGTGTTTCCTATACTCTTAGAAGGAGTAGAATATGATATATCCAACACAGGTACAGAGATTGCTAAGCTACCGGTAGTACTAGCATTCCAATATTTTAAAATTAAGTCCTAAGTAATAGTATGGCGCAAACAGAACAAACATTAAAGAGTTTTTACTCTGCAGCTCAGAAATACGGTTTTTTGAGAGATTATCAGGCTAGAGTTGAAAACCTAACTTTTGGAGATCAAACATTTCCGAAAGATTACTTGTTGTATATTAAAAATTTTAGTTTACCAAACGCTACCAAACAATTTGCATCGGTTAAGTATTTTGGTGTAGATGTACACGCACCAGGTCCAAGAGATTATGGTAATAGTAAGAGCTGGGATGTTACATTCTATATGGACCAGGCTTTAGAAATTAGACACTTTTTACAGAAAAGAATGTACGAGACTGCAGTTAATAGTGCAAACGTTATTAACCACAAGCAGGTACCAGGAGACGAAAATGTAATACAAATTAACGTGTTAGATGACAAGCTAAATATTGTTGACATTTACAGAATATATGGATTGTTTGTTATTGACTTGCCCGCAGTATCATTTGATGTTTCGGGTAGTGGTAAAATACAGGAAGTAAAAGTTAAGTTCGGTTATCAATGGTGGTCGCGCGAAAGTGCAAGTAGTGTATTGGGTACTCCTACAACTGTACAAAACGGTACAGACTTACCCGCTCCATCTAATCAATAAAAATGGCAATCGTAACACAGGACACTTTACAGGGCTCTACACGCGGTATTGAAAAATTTACCGATATTTTTTCTGATCCTAACTTTCATATACCAGTTGAGGCTAATTTTATAGTAAGTGTACAAAATTTAACTAGTATAATTGATAATTTAAATAATATCAATAGCCAAGTTATAGATAACACAATTGATGTACAGAATACTAAGCAATACTGGAGTAAAGTTAATGGAGACGAGTTATTTTTAGCTAACGGTATAACCGTTCCTGGTGAAGCTGTAAAATCTGGAAGAGCGGGTTATACGGAATTATCTACTCTAGCGGGCGGGTTTCTCTCTAGCCCTGTACTACAAGGTCGTAGTTCGTTAAGAGATATAGAAATTTATTTTTTAGAAACAAATAAATCTTTTGTAGATTATGTGGTGAGGCCTTGGTTAATAGCTTCTTCTCATTTCGGTTTATTTGCAAGAAGTAGTACTACGGCTGCTCAAAAACAAAACTTTAAAACTGATATATCGGCATTCTTTTTGGATAGAACTGAAGCGGATAATTTTCCTAAAGTACGTAAAGAGATTATATTACATAATGCAGTACCGGTAAGTGTAGAGCCGCATACATTTAGATATGGCAATAATACAGATACTGGTGTACGCTCTATAAGAACTACCTGGACATACTCTAATTATACAGTAAAGTAATATGCAATGCCATTTAAGCTAAATGCATATTTACCTAGTAAACAAACTGAGGTACAGATAAAAGAGCTCTCCTACAAACAATACAGAGAGCTTGTTAAGAGCCTGTATAATGTTAGTAAGAAAGAAACAATCCAGCAGTATAATTCTATATTAGAAGATTTGTGTCCGGATATAGTAGGTAAAAATATAGCTTTTGAGGATAAATTATCCTTACTAATAACAGTACGAAACTATTGTGTAAGTCCTGATTTAAAGCTAAAAGGCACATTGTCATCAGGAGAAACGTTTAATCACGCATTAGAAGTGGATACTTTACAACAATTAGTTAACACTATAAATAAATCCAAAACTATAAGCTATAATGCATTTGAGGTAAGTTTTAGTTCATATAAAATAAAAGACGAGTATGTTTTCTCCAATAACAATTATAGTACTTTTGTTGTTTTAGCGTCTTACATAGATAACATTAAAGTAGATAATGAAGCTGTAGATTTTAAGGATTTAACATTAGAAGAACGTGTTAAAATAGTAGAGTATTTACCACAGGCATTAGTATCTTTATTACAAACTGAGATTACTAATATAGAAGCTCAATACGATGTTAGGGATTTACTCGTAGTAAAGAATCCTTTGAACGGAAACATTATGCTACGTCTTTCTTGCAACATAACATATAGTGTTATGCAAAAGTTAATCGAGTTGTTGTATTCGGAAAATTTAAACAACGTGTACCGAGCTTTTTATAATATAGTTAATTATGCCGGGTTTTCAGCTGAATATATAGACAGTATCACACCATCAGAAATGCAAGTATACTGGATGTACTTTATGCAGGATAGAGAGAAATCAAAAGAAGCTTCAGGGTCTAGAGAGCAATCTACCCCTGCAGGTAGTTTAGGTGCTTCTCCTAGCTCAGAATTTGGGTTTTAAATATGAAAAACATAAACAATTTTTTAAGTGCAATATCTGCAGCGGAAACAGTAAAGGTGTATTTACCTTGTTTACAAAAAACGGTATTATTTAAGTCTCTTAGTGCTAAACAAATAAACACGTTTAGAAATATAAAAAATGATGCTTCATATTATGATACTGGTTTTATTAAAGCTACCTATAAAATAATACAAGAGAATTGTATAGATGCTAGTATACTAGACAAAATAACAGTGGTAGATAAAAATATTATACTGTTAGAGCTAAGAAAACAGGCTCGAGGTTCATTAGTTGATGAAGGTGTTAATTACAGTAGTACTCTAAGAAATATTAAAGATATAGTTTTACCTGAACAAGAATCAGTTACTGTTGATGTTATAACGCTTGACTTACAGGTACCTCTTGCAAAGGAACAATACGAGATAGAAGCAGAACTAAGAAACACGGCAATAATTGAAATTGAACAGGTTGCTCAGAATATTGTTACAAGTAACTTAATTAAATTTATTAAAGAGGTTAAGATTAATAATATTCCTCAAAATTATAAAACTTTAAGCTATAAAGACCGTATGCTTATAGTTGAACATTTACCATCAGCATTCTTAGCATTAGTACAAAAATACGCGGTAAAAGTTGATGAATTAAATGCATTTCTTACTCAAGTAAAATTAGACGATAATGAAACATATAGCTTTAATATTGACTCGGATTTCTTCTTAGGTTTATAACATAAACCCCGTTTCTATACCTAAGTATTTTTATGGCGGATGCTGACTTAAAACAATCCATTGATGCTCTCAATATGAATATTGGAGGGTTATCAGATTCTGTAGCTAGGTTACCGTCTAGTATATCCGATGTCAATAAAAGCACATTGGGCGCGGTATTGCAAAATATGCAGGATAACGCTAATACGACGTTGTCTACTATACAAGGTCTAGGTTCTACTATAGCTTCAAGTATAGGTACGGCATTAAATCAAAATAATTTAATTAGTAGTATTAACGAGTTGGTTAATGCAGTCAACATACAGACTGTTGTTCAAGATGAGGCAAATAAAACAAAAAAGAGAGCTCCAGCAAATAATGACGATAGAGCTAGAGAAATTGAATTGCTAGAATCTATTGCTAGATCTGCAAGGGAAAATAATAGTAGACAGGCAAATAATGAAAAACAGGCTAAAGAGGAAAAAAACGTTAAAGAAGAATATGTTGAAAAAATGCAAACTGTTGAAGAGCAGCTTAAACAGCAGCAAGAAGATTTAGCTGAAAAAGGTTATAATTCGAAAAGAGAAGCGGTACGTAAAAAATACAGTACAGCTAAATATTCTGAAATTGCTCCTGAAAAAAGAGGTTTGCTTGGTAATATAAAATCATTTTCGGAGCGTTGGGATAAGAGATTGGCTGATTTAGAGAGTGCAGAACTTAAGGATATAGATAAAGAGTTTGAAGCGGAACTAAAGCAAGAAAAAGATTTAAAAGAACAGAAAAAAAAATTAAAGGAAGAAGAAAAACTTAAGCTCAAAGAAATTGAGAAAAGAACAGAATCTGAAAAAGAATTAGAAAGAAAGAAAAAAGCTGGAGAGGTAGTTGAAGAAGCTGGTGGACAGATTGCTATAAATACTGAAGCTGCAACTAATGAAGCTCAGGAAAAAGCTAAAGAAGAGGCGGCAGTAAAAAAGCAAATATTAGAAAATAAGAAGGCTGCAGAAGAATTCTTAAAAGAACAGGGAGAAAAGCCTGAAGAATTATTTCCGGGAGAAATACTTGCTACTATAGCAGAATCAGAGCTTAAAAAGCAAGAACAACAAAAGAGTTTAAGAGAAAAAGCTGAAGAAGCAGCTGTATCGGGTTACTCTGGTACTTTACAGTTAAACGCTAACGGAGAAAGTGGAGCTGCTGCTTCTGGTACGCTTGCAAATCAAAAAGAAGGTGCACCCGGTGCTCCTATAGTCGTTAATATACAACCAGGGGTTAGTGGGGCGGGTATTGGTATTAATGTAGATGACTTAGCACCAAAAATAGCAGAAGCTATTGTTAACTCTCCTTTAGCTGTAGAAATAGGTAAAGCAGTAGGGGAGGTAATCACCAAAAGCGAAGAAGAAGAAAACGAGCTTAAGCAAGAAGAAGCCCCTTCAGCGACTCCTGGTTCATCGGAAACTAGTGGGGAAGGTGTTGAAGGTGTACCGGTATTAGTTTCGGAAACACCAGCAACACCACCCTCTGTCAAGCCTGGCTACAAAGTCGAGCAATACACAACTAAGACAGGTAAAACTAAATACAAATATAAAAGAATAAGTGATAACAAATATGTTAAAGAATCTGAAGCGTTAATTAAACCTGCTAATATTTCCGGTACAGGTAGTGATCTTACCGAGTCTGTTGGGGGTGCACCCGAAAAACCAGTAACACCTGCAGGGTTACCACTACCAGAATTTGCTTCAGGCGGCTCTGTTGAAGAAGGTATGCCTGCAGTAGTAGGGGAAAAGGGACCGGAATTGTTTGTTCCCTCGACTAACGGTCAAATTATAACAAATGATAGTTTTAAATCGGTAAGCGAGAAACAAACCGAGCTAATCAAAGGAGTATCTGCTATACAGAATACTGCAAATGCTATAAACACCACTACAAATAATAGTGCTAAAAATATAGATAATATAAGCAATATCGGCCCTTCTACCACTTCTAGTGTGCTAGAGACTATATCTAAGTCTACTCCTGTTAATCAAAAAGGAGACGAAACGGCTAATTTACTCGTAGCTATTAACAAAACTTTAATGGATTTAAGTAACAGATTAGTACAGACACCAAATCAAAAGCAACAAGGTACAAGCAGTAATAACTCTGTAAGCACCACTTCAAATAATGTGTATTCTTTAAATGTACAAGGTAATCCAATTGCTAATGCCCGTCAAAGAACAGACAGTATGATGTATTTAAGAAGGGTTGCTAATTAAGTAATAATATGGACAGCCTGGAATTTACTACACTAGACGAAATAAATGGCGGAGCACCAACTCTACTTAAGAGGGGTAATGGCGCGTTTAGTGTGTATGAAGATTATCCTTGGGCTATAGGTGGTTCTGCTAGTTTAAAAAGTTACGTACCTTATATACAGTTATCTGAAATTAAAATTACTTCAAGTGCACAGTTACGTCAGCTTAAGTTATCCGTAGCTCAAAACACTACTTCTACTCTTGCTAGAGCGGTTGGCGGGGCAATTGCTGGTAACGGAATAGCGCCTGTTGTAGGCGGAGTTATTGGAGCAGCATTAGGTGCTGCAAGTGCGCCTACCTGGGTAGATCCTTATAACGGTTTATATGACGGAGAGAAGACTGGGTTTGTTTATACCTTACCTTATTTAAGTCCGGATAATATGGTAACTAGTAGCATAGGTACCTGGAGCAAGGTAGATGAAAATAAGACTGCTGAGCTTTTAAAGAAAGCAGGCGGTAGTATTATAAGTTTAGTAGGTGGGGAGCCTGCGCTGGCTGAAGCTACAAAACTTGGAGATACTCTCTCCGAAGCATATGATACAACAAAAGCAATTAATCAATTGCAGGCAGAATTAGCTAATCCTGGTTCTTCAAAGGAATCTGTAAAGTATTTTGCACCTAGTGATGCTGGAGATACTATTAATACTTCTTTTTATCTGTTTAATACTACAAGTCAAAAAGAAATGCAAAAAAATTGGGAGTTTCTCTTTGCATTTAACTATCAGAATTTACCTAATAGAAAATCTATAAACTTAATGGATCCGCCTAGCTTGTATGAGGTTACAGTTCCTGGTTTTAAGTATTTTCCTTGGGCATATGTATCAAATTTTAGGGTAGAAAATATAGGTACTACCCGTATGGTAGACATAACAACTGGTGAAGTTGTAAGCGCGTATAGTGCACTTACTAATTCTAATGTAAAGATTATACCTGAAGCATATAAAGTAACTATATCGTTGCAAAGCTTGTTTATAAATGCTCGTAACTTATTCTACTATATGTATGACGGTAAAGAATTAAGTCCTAATAGTGTTATAGTTAACCGAGGAAAATAATATGGACGGACAAAAGCAAAACAATATTTCAGCTCTACCCACGTTAAACACCCTAGCGTTAGAGAATTTATTTAACGTATATAATGATGGACAGAATTACTTTTATAATTTAATTGGTACTGTTAATATACCCGTAGATTTAGATCCTACTACATATGGTTATTATACAGTTACGTCTGATAATACACCTTGGACACTTGTATCTCAAAAAGCTTATAATACGCCTTCTTTATGGTGGTTAATATGCTGTACAAATAATATACAGAACCCAGTTCAATTTCCTAAAGCCGGCACCCAACTAAAGATATTAAAACCTAATTACGTATCAAGTATATTACAACAAATAACTACTAGTAGCTAATGGCTATATCTAATACAACTGTTAATAGTGTGCCTTCTAGTGAGGTTAATACTAAGTTTTACAATCGGCAAAAATATCAAATTGATGTTATATTTGATAATTTGCAAGGTAATAAATTTCAGTTAAACATAGCTAGCTTAGTTTCTCTAGATATAGAAGAAGATAGTAGATCTTGGTTTAAGAAGGCTAGTCTTGTTATAAAAAATCCTGATAATATATTTGAGCAAAAAGTAACTGCAAGTGCTTCGTCAAATCAATACTATAAGTTTCGTAATGATGGTAGAGATTTAGTATATGTAACAGTTAAAATACTTAATGATAGTACTATTAAAGAGGCTGATTTACAAATAGATTATAATGTCTGGGGTATGTCATATGTGTTTTCTATTTACGATAGAGAAGAAATACCAGGTGACACTACCAAACAAAAACAATTAAAGCTTTATTTGTGGGAATTTGAGCAGCAAATTCTTAGTGAAACTAACGTGCAATGGTCTACAAATGAATTGTTATCGAGTGGATTAGTACCGGCTTATGCTACTGATGAACAGAAATTAGTACCTACAGGTAAAGCTATTAAGAGTTTATTAACTAAAACTTTAGAAAAGTATTTACCGCAGTCATTTACAAAAGACTGGGATGATGGTTCTAGTAAAATATTTTATAGTGCTCCAGCGAATTATAAAGCAGCAGATGTACTCAATTATTTGTTAAAGAAGCAGGTTAGTTCTCAAATAGGCACGGACAGCGGCGCAGATCCTTGTATACTGACTCGTACTCGTTACACAAATCAATGGTCTTTAACTTCTTATTCCAACTTCTTTGCTAAAGCAATTGATAACAAGTCTACTACTAACAACACTAATCCAACACCACAAGCAGGTAGTTTACAAAGAGAGATCATACAACTGGCTTCTCAAACTGGTCAAGAACAGAATGAATTTTTATTCAATTTACCACAATCTCCGTTTAGTTCTTATATTAATAATACTAACTTCTTTGATCCTATAACTAGTGTAATTAAGAATATTAATTTTGTGGATATGGCGTCTATGGATAATACGGAGTTTATGGTAACGTCTCCTTGTTATAGTAATGACTTTAAAAATAAAACATTTAGTGTAGATTTTACTAATAATGATATTGCTAACGTGAAGGGGTTTATTGACAAGAATTATTCAAATAAACTTAAGCTATATGCAAAACCTGACACATTAGTCACGCTTAATAAAAATAAAACAGATACCCACGCGGTTAATAACATATACTCATACAGCCCAGATAAAGTAAGTCGTTTTGCAGAGGGTAGAAATTCTTTGCTTACTGCTGCTTTATTCTACAATACTTCTGTAAGCTTTACCACTCTAGGTTCACCTATACGAGAAGCCAATACATTTATCAGTATAGAAAAAGCTAAAGGTGGTGTTTTGGATGAGTTTTACAACAAGTTACTAGGTCAGTGGATGGTATATAGTGTAATACACCGTTTTAGTGAAACTTCGTATACTAATGATATAGTAGCTCTTAGAGTACACGCAAACGACAACATTAACATTAACTCTAATATATCATAATGGCTTTAAGTGCACAACAGGTAATCAAAACATACGACTATTATAACTCGTTAACCTTGGTGCCTGGTTACGTTGCTACTGGTTACGAGCAAGAGCAGTATATTGCTAAAGCTCAGTATAGTACAGATTTTTCATCTAACCCGATTGGTTCTAAGGTAGACTTCTTTACTCATTTAAATGACCCTTGTATTAGTATAGTTGCACCGCACCCAGTGTTTACTATACCTAAACCTTTATCAGCTCTTGATCCACAATGGTTTAACGGATATTGGGATGAAGCAATGTTCTATTCTCATCCACTGGTTAAGGAGCAAATAAGCGCAAACGCGCCCGACGTTTATCAAGACTTTTCTGACTCAGTAGGTACACTGACATATACCCCTAATGATTTTGACCCAGGTAATCCCGGTGCGTATGGACACGATGCATTTAATTCAGGTTTATTAGGTAAAATACCGTCTCGTTTATCAAATCAGGTAAACAAATTAAATGGTGATATGTTTAAGTTGTACGAAAAGTTTTCTCCTGCCGGGCTAGGTTTAGATAAAAACACTTTTGTATCTCAGGTATTCGCACATCAATCTAGTACCTACACATTACAGGCTGGTATTGCAACAAGGTTTGGTTCGTTAAAAATAAAGCTACCATTTAATACAAATATGACTGGTAACTTAATAGACCCTGTTGCTTGGACTCAAAAGAATGTTATTGAAGGGGTAAACACTGCAGTAGATAAAATAAATGGAGTAATTAAGACTCCAGGTAGATTGTTATCAGAAGGGTTAACAAAGTTAAAGTCTTTATTACCAAAGATAACATTACCTTCATTGAGTAAGTTACTTGGGTTAAATGTACCAGATAGTAACATTAGCAATGTCTTGGCTTCTTTACAAACTTACGGTAACGCTGTTAAATCAATATTAAGTACTGCTCAAGGTGTAATTACAGCTGCTCAACAAACCCAACAAGCCATACAACAAGGTATTGGCAGTGTAGCTGGTACCATTAATCAAGAAACCGGTAAACTTGTAAATGTGGTAGATACTGTTAACCGTTTACCCGCTACTGTACAAGGTATTAATAGTGTAGTAAACGTAGGTGGTACTACCGCAGGAATGACCTATCAAACACCAAACGCTATAACTGGATTAAACAAGAATAGCGTAGTAATTATACCTGGCAATACAATTAACTCTCAGGGTAACGACTCTGTAGTTAAAGTTGTCACCAATCAATATCCTGTAACCTAATGATCGAAAAATACAATAGCATTTATCTTGGTATAGTAGTACAAAACAATGACCCTGAATATAGAGGTCGTATTAAGGTTTGGGTACCGCATATATCTGTAAACGTATATAATAAGTGGAATCAGTTAAAACAGGATCAAACGTTTGCATTTCCTGGTTCCCCGGGTGGAGAGAATTTAAGCTTAATACTAGGGGATTTAAAAGATCAATTGCCCTGGGCTGAATTTTCTAGCCCTATAATGGGTGCTTCTACAGGCGGTTACTATAATGCTTATAGTGATACTAATTCAGTTTCAGATGCTCCTATAAATTATGGTCAGCCTGGTACCAATTTTTCTAACTCATCTTCTGCAACTCAAATAGACCCGGAAAATAAAGGTGGTAAGCCCGGGGCGTACTTTGAGTCTCATCCAGTAACTGATGCTTTTGGTAATACTGCTAAGATTAATGCTCAACAATTTAATCAATTCTCTAACACATATAAACCTGCTACATATTCAAATTCAGCTAAAGGTGTATTCTCAGTACCTAATGTAGGTGCGCACGTTTGGGTATTTTTTAGAGATGGTAGTCCTCTTTATCCTGTTTATTTCGGGGCAGCATTTGGTCAAGAAGATCTAAACAGTATTTTTAAGTCAGGAGATGGTTCATATCCAGATTATCCAGGTTCTTATGAAAATAAGAACCCTAGAGCTGGTGCACCTACAGTAGACCATTCTACCTATCGTAACAAAATGGTTATTAATCAGCGCGGTGCAGCTATAGAAATAATTAACACGACTGATAGAGAGTCTTATAAGGTAACTCACTTTAATGGTGGTTTTTACGAGCTCAATAACAAGTATACGTCTTTATTTAACCCTAAAAACTTTCAGTTACTAACTCTTAAAGATAAATTTGAAACTATTAACGGTCATAGCAACCTATTTGTACAAAGAGATAGTGATAACATTATACAAGGAGATCATTGGCTTAAGGTCGGTAATTTTAATATTGATGCAGCTGCTGGTTGGACTGATCTTTATAAGCAATTAGCTTCTGCAGTTGATTCAGCTACTATTGCAGCTACATTACAGAGTTTAGTAAACCCGTTAGCTGATCAAGAAAAGACAATGGGATTCGGCGGTAATAGCTTTGAATTTATAGCTAAACATAAAGTTTCAACAATAGGCTTAGTAGCTAATACTTTACCGGGATATACCCAAGATCCTTTTGCTAAAACAATAACTACAGGTGTTTATCCAAACTTAGCAGCTGGTTATTTTGCTCCAATACAAACTCAAATTGCAGGGTTTAAGGAATTATTTGTACCCGATATGCCTGGCGGTAATTATGATATATTTGCAATGAATCGCGTTAAGATTCAGGCAGGTACTGGTGGTGCAACATTACAGACTTCCGGTAACTTAAAAATAAACGGCGGTACAGTTAATGTAAGAGGTGAGTACGTAGGTATTGGTGCAAAAGACGGGCAAGTAGACGTAAACGCTACAGTTGTTACTATTAATGGTGACTCTGTAATACTTAAGAACAATATCGGTAAACAGGTAGTAGTGGATAGTACTTTAGGTGTAACTAAGAACGTTATTATCGGTGGAGGTGCTTATGTAGAAGGAGAGTTATTCGTTAATCATATAACAGCTCCAATTGAATACCAGGTAACCGAAAACACTCAAATTGTTGCAATTGGACCTCCAGTAAACCCAGGCGGTGCACCTGGAGTACCTGCAACAGGTTGGTCTATTGATGGTGCTTTAACTCAAGGTGTACTAAATGTAAGTCTTGTTGAAGGAGACCTAGCTACTACAGGCAATACCGCGGTACTAACTGTTGATGTGGGTAGTTTGTTGAATTTACTCGGTGGGGTGCTAACAATTGCACAACCACACTCTCACGTGTTTAAAAACATACCTCTTACTCTTAAGAACAAGCCTGCAGTTGAGGGAGTGCCTATTCCAGGACCAAATGAATTTAACGAATACGCAACTAGTAAGATCGGTGTTTCAGACAATAAAGCTATTGGTTCTGAAGCAAGATTTGACGGTAGAGTTGCAACTGTTGGGGTACCACCACCTTCAGTGTATTCAGTAGGCACTGAAGGTTTACCGACTAATTACCCGAACGGTCCTGGTTCTATAAACGCAGGACCGGCGGTTAAACCTGGTACTTAAGAACGCGGTAATACGTTATTAGTAGTAATAATTTGAATAGGTTCTTTAGTCTTAATCTTTAGATTATTAGTCTTAAAGAACTTATTCGGTACGTTAGTAATAGCCTGGCCAATAGATGATACTGGATACTTTTGACCCTTCTTAGAGGCATTGAAGTTGTATGCGCCTGTCTTAATAGAATCAATAACAGTAGCTACATCATCATCTTCTGGAATCTGTAATACCCAGCCTACCAAGTCTTTAGTAATAATACCAGTAGTATCTGATACAAGCATAACGAATTGTTGCTTTGGTTTTGGTTCGCCTTCTTCATCGTTGCCTGTTTCCTCAGCAGGATCAACACCTTCTTCTGCTTTAGCGACTTCATCAACAGCTACAGTGGCGTTGCTTAATAAATCAAGAATTTCGTTAATCTTTTCTTGATCGTCAATAGTTTCTTGTAAAGCTGCAACAACAGCTTGTAGTTTGATATATTCTTCCTTACTCATAGGTGTAATACTATGTTATAACATATTTTTACTTTATCAAGTATAATCTTTGGATATTTCTTGTTTAAATAGGGTGTACGCATAAATATATTAACTAATATGAAGTTTCAAGAGCTATGCGAACAATATGGAATGTTAAAGAGAGAACAGCGTATGTTCTATCCTAAGAACTTTAACTTATCCGAAAAGTTCATTAGTGCTTTAAAAGAAGAAATTGCTTTACAAGAAAAAGCAGGTATTGATGCTAATAAGTTTGCACATAAACTTAATAGAGCGCTTCAGTTTCATATTGACGAACATAAAAAAACCCCTGCACCGAAGTGAGGGGTTAGTTGTCTAAGGGTGTGAAAAGTTCTAGTTATTAGAACTTGAATTTGTAACCAACGTTATAACCAGTGATTTGAGCAGCTGAGTCTGTTAATGAGGTGCGTTGTGCAAATAAGTTTGCATTGATACCGTGCCAATCAAGACCAATACCTGGTTGATAGTACTTCTTAACGTTCTTAAGAGCAGCAATTGTAGCAGCGCCTGGATCATTGAAACCAACAACTAGTGCTGGAACAATTTTAAGAGCACCAAATGTATTGATTGGTGTGTTAACACCGAATTCAAAATTGTTGCTACGATTAACTGTATCGTTAAGAGCGCGGCCTTGCCAGTTAAGATGACCACCAAACCAGCTACCACTTAATTTAACAAATGGTAAGAAGTTGTGATTAGCTTGACCAGTAGCTTCTGCTGCATTTACGTGTCTTAATTCTGCACCGAGTGTTAAGTCAGCGAGAGGAGACGTGAATTTATAACCAGCATCAAGATAAACGCGCTTTAGACCAGATGCATCGGTTGTTGATACTGTTTTACCAGCTACAACTGATGTTGTGGTTGTGTCGCTAACTTTGTCAAATGCTGTTACAGCAAGATCAATGCCGTATACATTTGTACCAACGCCAGCTGTTGCATAGTTAGTACCGACTAATAGACCTTGTTGGATTAGCTTTGAGGTAAATCCGACATCTAAGTCACCGCTAACTGGAGCAGCTTTTACAACGATTGCGATTAATGACAATGCGAGGAATGTTAATAGTTTCTTCATACTCTATATTTATATATTATTACCAAATTTAATCAACTTTTATTAATATTTTTTTACAAAAGGATTTTATAAAAAACTCGGGCCCTTTTGTCCCTGCTTGATTCCCATAACTTTACGTACTAATAGTTTGAAGTAGAAATAAATTGTTAGTCCGATTGATGGTAATAAAAGTTTATTACAATCTCCCTTTATTTTACTGGAACCGATACGATATACTACGTTCAGTTTTCTACCGGTTTCGTGTTTAACGCTGTTAATGTTAACTGTACTACCGGTGTAATCTTGATCAGACCAATTATCTACTAGTATATCTGCATTCATTCTATTACCTGTACCTTTTAATGTACCAAGTATAACAACATCACTACCGCCTTTAACACTAAAAATTTGATTACCGATACCGGGTGTTGAATTACCGAAAGTTCCGTGCACAACAGCAGATACTTTATTGTTTATATCTACAGAACACTCACTGCCCTGGTCTACTACTAAATTAGTTAACGTAATCTTAGCATTATCTGCAAGTTTTAAAATACTAGCAAATGAAGTAGGGTTGGGTGGGGTAAATGCTGTGCTGTTGTCGGTTGGAGCTGGTACCTGTACAATATAAGGACTACCCGCACTTAGGGACCAAGCACCTGTACCTTCAGCATTGCAAGCGTAAGAAAGATAATTAACGTCTATAGATGTAGATTTGCTCATAATAAACTATTTACCTTAATGTCTTACTATTCAATAAAAAGGAACCCGGCTCAGATTGCTCCAAGCCGGGCGTTGTTTTTCTAGTTAATAGTTAAAAAAGATGCTGGTGAGGAAAACCAACGTGATCGAAAAACCACTGTTTTACCTTTTGCCAACTTCCTTTTAGGTTTTCAACGAACTCTGACTTTACCTTGCGGCTACCCACCTTGTAATCATCGAGGGCGATTTTTACAAGACCAGCAACAGCAAGATAACTTGTTATCATTAATGCTTGCATAGTTGTTGTTGAGGTTAGAACCTCGGCCCGAGGGCTTCGGTTGTTATGCTGGATACTGTCACCAGCACAAATACTTACTTGGGTTTCTTAAATAATATTAAGAAAATCCATAGGAATAAACTATCACTTCTATTTGGATTAAGAATGGTACCCCTACGCGGAATCGAACCGCGATTAGCGAAATGAAAATCCGATGTCCTAACCGTTAGACGATAGGGGCAAAAAAATGGTGGACCTGCCGGGTACTGCCCCCGGGTGTTCTGTAATGTTCTTATCAGTTTCTACAAGCTTATCATTACTAATAAGATGTATACCCGTAATGCTAGTATACAAATTGTTTGGTAGTATTCCTGCTATTCTACTACCATTGAATAGTCAGTCTCGCTGAATGACGGTTATAGTATATAGCGAGAATCTATATTATAACCGATCGAGCTTAAGCAGCTGCGAGTGCGAAGCTTTCGCCGAATGAAAGAGATTCTTTCACGGAAGCGACTGCGTTCTTGAGGCTTTGAATGATGCCGTTTGTTTTTGTAGTAATTTATAAAGGATTTACTAATCCTGCTTGCTTCTAATACATCTGCCACAGAGTCGAATCTGGTACAGGCCCATTAAAATATGTTAAAGAACTATAAGTAATATAATATATTTACAATGAATAGCAACTTAAAAGTTTTAGCGGAGCAATATCAAACAATACTCGAAAAACGTGTTCAACCTGAACCAGAAACAGAAGAGTCGTTTGAACAGTTCTTAACTAAAAGAGCTGCGGGTGCTGCTAAAATTGCTCATAGTTCAAAAGAAAAGGGTGGGTTTGCTACTTTAACAGCTATTCATTTTGCTGCTAAAGCTAAACCTTATAAAGAATCAGAGCAGTGGGCTACTAAAGAAGGTAAAGACGCACATTACAAAAAAATGGCAGAAGAAGTTTATGCTAAATTAGCAAATTTAGATAAACTATCTCAAAAAGAGTTTCAAGCTCTTATGGGTGAGCTGGAAGTTTGGGGCGAAGTATATATTCGCTCAACTAAGCCTGAAAGTTTAAAGATTTAAATTGGAGCGGAGTGACGGGCTCGAACCGTCGACATCCTCGTTGGCAACGAGATATTCTACCACTGAATTAACCCCGCGTATAAAATATTTAGTTAAGATCTTACTTTTTCCAGCTGTCTCTATCGTAATTAAAGCGTTCAAACCATTCCTGCATATTCTCATAAACCATATCAGCTAATTCTTGAGTATAAAACGAACGCCAATCTTCGCTATATAAGGTATACAAATCTATAAGCTTTACTTTTTCTTTAAACCCGTCAGGCACTATGAAAAAGTTTCTTAAAAAGGTTTTTAATTTATTGTCGGGTATTTCTTTAAGCTGTCCGTATAATTTTTTTAACTGTATCTGAGAATAACTTTTAGGGGTAGTTTTAAAAATAGCATTGTATATTTTCGGGTTATTTTCTATAAAACTAGTAAAATAATTTGTATTATAATTGTCAAATAAAGTTAAACATACAATTACATATTTTAATAAAGTACTGTTATACTGTGTAGTACAAGGATTAGTTGTATTAAGCTTAGTTACACCGGGTACTTTGAGTATATCTTCTTTATAGTTTTCTAAACGTACAATATAATCTATTTTTTCTGGTAGTTTTTTAGGTTTGTACAAAACTACCTTACCGTCATCAACGTATTTTTGAGCTATCTTTTTATTTTTACTAATCTTCATCCAATCTTTAAATGAATCTAAGACTGGCGGATTCGATAGGTAAACTTTTGTTGCAGTAGTACCATCCTCGCCGTTTTTTACTTCATCAAACCACAAAGGCATTTTATCTAATATGTCTAAATACGGACTGTATGGTCTGATAGCCAAGGATTGTGCTAACTTCCATTGAGAAAAAACTAAAGTATAAGGATTACGCACATTAACTATAACTGGGTATTTGGAGTACTCTTCTGGTATTTCAAGGGCGTGGGTGTAAGGTCTAGCACCGGCAAATGTATGGCCGTTTGTCTGGACTATATTGATACCATTAAGGTGCATAGTATCAAACGTTGCTCTAGATCCAGTACGAGGCGGTAAAAGCCAAATATGATCGTTAGATAAGAAATTCATACCGCTACTTACCCGTTGTGGTAAAAAATTAAATGTCATATAAGTAACAACGCGTGCAACAATTAGACCATAAAGATAAAAGTGTGTGGGCTAATGGCCTATACAAAAATATAGCTAATACTGAAGTAGAGTGGCTTAGAATGGATTCTAAGGAAAGATTTACAGAGCATTTAAAGACTCGTAAAGATAATTTGCAAAAGTATGGATGGTTAGATACTAAATTTACATATAAGTTTAATAAGGATGGGTTTAGAAGCATAGAGTTTATGCAAAACCCAGATATAATGTTTTTAGGTTGTAGTTACACGCTCGGTATCGGTCTACCAGTAGAATGTACCTGGCCCGATATAGTTACTAAAGCATTAAATATAAAAAGCGTTAACTTAGGAATAGGTGGTGGAGCAATAGATACTTTTTTTAGGATTAGCTTACACTGGATAAATAAATTAAAACCTAAAACTGTAGTGCTTTATGTACCGTTCAAAGAGAGATTAGAAATCATAAGAAATAACGGGTATATATATCTGTCGTCCCATTATTTTGAACAATATAATGTTTTTCTTGAAGATTGGTTTGCAAATCGAGAAAACTCTTATTTTAATTACTTAAAAAACGTTTTAGCTATAAAACAGGTATGCCAAGATAATAACACTAAGCTAATTGTGTTTGACGAGACTCCCGAACGTATAGATTTTGCTAGAGATTTGTCTCACCCGGGGGTAGAGACAAATAAACTTATTGCTCAAATTGCATTAAAGCATATTGAGAGTAATCAAGATTTCCAGCTATCTTTTGAATAACCAAATGCAGTAAAATCTGCTTGATAAGCTTTATACACTACGTCTGCTAAGACTTGTGAAGTATATGCGGCTTTCCAGGATAGGTTATTAATATTAATATGATGATATCTATCAGTGTAGATATTCATTCTGTAAGCCCAATTATTAACTATACCCGGTATAACTGTACTTAACCCCGTTACACTCGCACTTAAACTTTCTAAACGTACGAAATTAACATTAGCTAAATCAATACCGGCTACGGCTAGTTGATCAGTGATTTGTCCGCGTGATACTCCTATCAAAGGTGAACCACTGGTTGGTGTAAAGTAAGTCCAACAACCCTTGTCTGCAGTAGGAGAAGCTGAAAGCGGTTGAGACCATATACCTGTAGCATCTCTATTGAGAATAAAAGAATCAAACGCAACAGTGGGTACTCCTTTAGCGGTTAAAAATTTATTAACGTGTAACCAATCTGTAAACACAATGTCGTATGGGTTTCTTATAGTACAAACGATCGTTTTGTATGTAGTGCCAGCTGGAATAGCAAAATTACGAGTAAACTCTACAGGGGCTGCAGACACGCCTGTTGTTAATACGGATTGCTCATCGTTAATTTCACTTAAATATGAATAAAGAGATCTTGAACCTGTAAAAGAAGGCGCGAGTTGTACTGTAGATAAAGCTGGATAAAATATGGCCATAACTATATTTATCAATTATTGAACGCCTTTTAAATACGGACAAGAGAAGTTTTTACATATATTTGGACGTATTTCATACACACTACAACATTTTAGCGTTGAATTATAAAATATACAAGGCTTTCTAACGTGTTTATTATCAACTCTTAGCGCAGGATAATGAGACGGATTCTGATAAAAAGATCTCTCCGGAAACAGTTTAGAACCTTCCTCATATTCTAAAAATACATCTTCTTTTTGTACATTAATACCAGAAAACTTTAACTTGAGTCTATTTAAAAATTGTTCTGAGTCGTCGATAGGACCTATTATAAAGTCTCTATCGTCAAGCTGACAGCAACCACCGTGGTTGCCTTCAAATCCTAAACATTTTTCACTACAATGGTTCATCGCTTCCAGCTATTTTTTTCGTAGCCTAATTTTTCAAATTGATGTTTATATGCATCGTAAACTAAATCTGCAAGTCTAGAATTATACATATAATAAGTTTTCCAATCAGCATAGTTACCAGTTCTTCTTAAATCGCCTCGAGGGTCATCTACCCCTTCGTATTTGTACTGATTGTTTAAAATATTAGAAATAAAGTCCATTTGTACAAATGGTGAGTCTATTTCAACGAAAGGTATTTTTTTAATATCTTCTTGTAAATTCTCGTATCGTATAAAATGCTTCGGTTTAAACTTTTCTATAGAGTTTTCATAATGGTCCATTATACCTTCTGGGTTCTTTAGCACAAACTGTTCAAAATCGCATAATACTTTTAACTCTCCTTTTTGTTCTTTAAAACAAGATAAATGCCAAGATGAAACCGCCCTTGAGTACGGGTTTCGTATTTGCATTATAATAGGGTAACTAGTCTTGTCAGCGGGTACGTCGTAAGAATGGGTATGCGCTACATATCTTATATTAGACTTATCGCTAAATTTTGAATCTAATTCGTAGTTATAAAAATCGTAATGTTTAAATATTTCACTAACAGCTCTAGAACCACATCGCGGACTAGCCCACCATATATAACCTACTTTATCAGAAACGTTCATAACTTCTGATACACCCAGCAATACTCTCCTGACACAACCTGTAAACCTGGCGAATATTGAAAAAATTCGTCTACAGCTTTTTTAACGCCTGGAAATTTATGTCCGTGTTCAGGGTCAGAAGGATCAAAATAATCGTGTCCTGCAATAATACCACCTTTGCGTAGTTTCATATACCAGGCATCTAGATCAGCTTTTACATCCTCATATTCGTGACTGGCATCAATAAAAATAAAGTCTATAGATTTGTCAGGATAAGTTTTAGCAGCTTCTAAAGAAGCCATACGAATTGGATTGATAATGTGCTTTACCGGCTGCATATTCTCTAAAAACTGCATATATAGAGCATTCTGTTCATCTGGTTTTAAGTTATGCTCTACACTACCTTGCCAGGTATCTATAACGTCAAACTTAATATTTTTACCGGAATTAGCTATTTCTACGGCTGCAAATGCAGTAGATTGTCCCATCCAAGCGCCTACTTCAACCATATGAGAACCTTCTTGCATACAACCTATAACTGTCTTGTATAAACTAGGGAATGTAAACCAACCCTGTATATTCCAGTAATAATGATCCATATTATGATTTACTTATACTTGATATCATTCAACTATATTTAAATTCAGTAACACTAACCCCGGATCCAGACCACTCTACTCCAAACACTCTTGGCGGTTTGTCTAAAGTTTGAGCCAGACCTTTGGCTACATTAACAGCTTCCCCTGGTGTGAGGAAACTTTTTGCCTGTTTTGGGTCGGTACACCAAATATCTTTATCTAGATCTACTAAGAATAAGCCTTCCTGTAAGACATTCTTTGCAGACATTCTTACTACAGATATGTCCATTATAATATGGTTCATCGTATACGTTTTTTATCAAACATACCGTAAACTTCACTTCGGCCCGATTGATATCTAACTACTAAAGTATCACTAGATAAGTTATAGTTTACTATTGGATCGCTTCCTTCTGGTATATTAAATACCGGTGTACCGTCTGTATTATACGCTATAATACCGTTATCAGTTTTCTCTACGTACCACATATTATTTTAAACGTCGTAATTTGTTTTCAGCCTGTAAACATCTAATATTGTTAAGTGTTTTTTCAATGCCACGAGCTGTTTGTATCTTCATTAACAAAGTATCAGTACGATTATCTACATAATCCTGAATATCTAAAGGCTTAATGTATTTCATACCTTCATTACTATTGAAGTCAATACCTCTATCTTCACACTTCTCAGCAATAATATCTACTGCTTCCAGTAAAGCTGCCCATCGAGCAAATTCGTAAGAGGTAATACTACGACTACCGGTTGATGTATGTTCAATAATGTCTTCCATTTATATTATAACGTTGTCTTACTTAAAGTGATTGGTTCGGTAACTACAGCTGCTTCTACATTTACATAAACTGAATTCTTAGCCTGGCAGCTTGTACAAACAAAACCTGTATCTTCATTTGCGTTAATGACTACTTGATTAGTAACTTTACAAGCAGCACAAGGTACATTGAAGGTTATTCTAGAGAGTATTTCAAGCTCTTTAAGGTTTTTATCAGTAATATCTTTAGCTGCACGATAATCAAGATATGCTCCGTAAAGATAAAATATAACAAATTGCGCAACTAAGGTACTAAAGAACCATAGCGTAACAGATTGTTTGGTAAAAAATGCTATACCACCAAAGACAGCGCTAACAGCGGCCGCTTTTAATATAGCTCCTATTAAAGTTAATAATGTTTGTCTCATATGTTACTCGTATTAGAGTAACTTATTCACTTAGGTGCAAGAGTAAATTTATTTAATTGGGCAGCTAATTCTTTATATGCTACCATAATGCCTGCTAATTTGGCACGAAATCTTTTTAATTCAGCTTCTTTGCCTTTGAATAAAGGCATATTACCCGCAGTAGCTGCTTTGTTCTTTAAATCTAATGTTTGTAAATAAAGATTAGCTAATTGTACTACTGCATCTTGTAAAGGATATGGAAGTGCTTCTGGATTGACTCCACCCTGACCGTTATTTTTTAAATTGGCTAGCTTCTCTAAAGTAGGGACATCATCTCTGCTATACTCATAAGCAGACATAGTTTCAGGAGTGCGTGGTTGACCACCTACACCTGTATAGTATTCGGCTTCGCTAAGTAGTTTACTTGTTTTTCTTTTGCTCACGGTCTTCTATACTTACTACTCCGACCTTGAATCTACCAGTACATTTTGGGCAAATCCAATGAGCTTCATTAACAATTTGTGTACCTCTATTAACTCTTACAGCTCTAGGATGTACAGGTCCATATCCGCATATATGGCAGCTTTCTGGACGCGGAACTACTTGTTCGTTCATAGACGAATACTTATCCAAACATCTTACAGAAATCAACTAAAGCCTGGTTATTTGCTTGCTTATTAAAGACTTTCTTCCATTCGTCTATTTTATCTAGAATACTACTAAACTCTAATTCTTTACATTTTTCTTCAAAATTGTTAAAATCTGTTTTAACTGTATTTAGTATAGTGTACTGTTCAGTATATAATTCAGTTTCTTCAGGATGTACCGCTAAACCGTGCGTTAAGTCAACTAAAAGTCTATTAGTTTGTATTATACTATCGCATAATTCTAGAGCTTTAGGATCTTTAGCAGTCCATTGTTTAGCTAGTTTTTTACCTCTTACTTTACCTACTCCTTCAATACCTTGTACATTATCGGATTTATCTCCAGCGATACACTTATAAATAACGAATTCTTCTGGTGTTAAACCGTAATGTTCTTCAAAGTTATTAACATCTACAAGAAGTTTTTTAATTGGGTTATAGAAAGAAACATCCGGGTTAACTAATTGTGCAAAGTCGTTATCTACACTTATGATAATTTTTTTGCCCTGTACTTCTTTACTTAACCAGCTAATAACATCATCCGCTTCTAGGTTACCTGGAAATATATTCTTTATTCCAAGTGTTGTAGTAATTTCAACTATAGCATCAGCTTCTCCGTAAACAGCTTTGTTGCGTTCTTGATCTCTATTACCTTTATAAGTTCCTTCTGTAAGTGTTTTACGAAAGTTTTCTTTATTGCCTAACTTCTTGTCCCAGGCAATATAGATTCTATCTGCATTAAATTGAGCAGCATTAGACTTAATGGTTTTAAGAAAAGCAAAAATGCTGCCAGTGTTAACTCCCTTCGAGTTCACTAGAGGCTTTCCTACGTTGTTTGCGATCCAGTACGCTCGATGTAGCGTGTTGTTTCCGTCTATTAAGAGCGTCGTCATCTTGTTTTAATTTAAGGTTGTATTCTTTTATGCAGCTATTATAAACGCTTTTAGGTAAAACGTCAACTAAATCTAGTATTTTATTTTTTAATCCCGATTCTATTTCGCTATTAGGTATAGTTCTTATATGTCTATCTGGCAAAGAAAAGAAAACAGTTACACCAGGACCATAAGAAACTGGTACTAACCATTCTCCTTTATAAACACCTTGTAGAACTACGTAAATGCTTCTTTCTTTAGGAAAGAAAAAACTTTTAATCTTGTTCAGTATTGTCTTTAAAACCATACGGGTCCTGTCCGTTGCTGTTCATTATGTTTTGGTTTATTTTATACATTACACGACGAAAACGTTCAAGTAAAGCATCGTGTGCAGCAGGATCTTCAGCGGAAACTATTTCAACTGGCTGATTGTTTAAATCATAGCCAATAAGCATATAAGGCCCGAGAAACTCTTTAATTTGCATATCTAGAGAATCGATTTCCTTGCGTTTCTCGTTTACGATTTTGCCTTTTAAAGTTTTCATATACTCAAGCTTAGCAAGTTGTATCATTTCAGCGATTTTTGCTTGCTCTGCCTGAGTCATAGCAGCCGTATCTGCAGCTGCTACTGGTTTTAAAGCATTAGCTTGCTCAGAAGTTTGTGCTTGTTTTTTAGTCTGAGCCTTATTACCTTTCATTGGTTTTTTAGCGGCCATTAATATTATTTAGTGTCTCACTCAGCAGAAGCTACAAAGTCATAAAATTCTTTACGAGTTTGTGGTTCGTTCATAAAATCCCCGGATAGCTTAGAGGTAATCATAGCACATCCGTGATGTTTTACACCGCGGTGACAAGCGCAGGTATGAGCACACTTAAGAATAACTGCTACACCTTGGTTACCAGTACATAACTGATCAATTGCTTGATGTATCTGAACAGTTAACCCTTCCTGGATTTGAGGGCGGCGTGCGTAATGCTCTACAATACGATTAAGCTTTGATAAACCAATAACTTGACCGTTCTTATCAGGAATGTAGGCTACGTGAGCTACACCAGTAAATGCTAAGTGGTGATGAGAACACATAGACACAACAGGTATATTCATCTGACTCACAATACCATCATAGCCATCTGATGGAAAAGTAGTAATCTTTGGCGGACCTTCATAGCAACCTTTAATAAGGTCACATACATAAGCCTTAGCTACACGACGAGGGGTATCAGCACTATTGACGTCATTACGCCAATCAATGCGTAAAGCATCTAGAAATGTTGAATACGCTTCTGCTGCTTTATCAATAATTGCTTTCCTATCTTCTTCTGTAGTAAGCATACTACTATTAGCTGTAGGAAGTGTTGGGTGTTTAACTTCGTTTGACATATTAAAAGATTTTACGGACTTAAACTTTTCGCCCGATGTATAACTCTGATTTGTTGTTGATTCCATATTTTACTAAATAGCTTATTATAACCTCAATTGAGTCGGTTTTCAACTTAAACTTTTCAGGAATAAATTGTCCACCATCATATAACTCAAAATAATTTTCACCAAAATTCTTATCGTTGTTGTAACAGGTGCAAATAACTGATGCACCGTGTGGGTCTATCATAACCGTCCAACTGCGAGGATCTGCTTCACTATACTCATCAAATAACTTATAGACTACATAGCCCGAGTCTTTAAGCCTCTTAACAAAGTAGCTTTGTGTTGTTATCTTATTAGCCATTATTTAACTAATCCTGATATTACGAATGTGAAGTCTGTTTCGTCAGTAGGTTTTACATAAAACGACATAACCTTAAACTTAAGATTAATACCTACACGTGCTTTATCAAATTTAACACCAGTCAATACACGAAATATATCAAGATTGAATGGTATGCTTTGATTGAACGGCTGCCCTTCTACAGCATCAGATACTTTAAGACTAATATTATCAGTATTAGATTTTTCTTTATCACCTAATTCACAATATACACCGTCAGGTTGACCGTAAAGATAAATCTTATTGGTTTCAGTAGTAAATGAACTAGCCTTTAATATTTCCTGTAGTTTCTTACTATCTACATCGAAAAACGTATCATTAGTAAGAGCTTCAATCTTTTCTCTTTTTAACGTAACTTTAGGTACTACTGAATCGTCTAGAAAATGATACTTAAATTGTAGTTTATCAGTTTTATAGTATAAATGATTTGATTCAATCTTGAATGTTAAGATTTCTTCATCAATACAGTCAATAACTCTTAATAGTTTCTTTACATCTCCGATATTAAGAGTGATCTCTTGTTCTACATCGAATGCTTTACTATACTTTGCTAATAGAATAATACTTGTATCTGGCTTATTACAGACAGCATATAAACCATCTTTATTGAGCTTAATAGACACAATATCTACAGCTTTACCGACAATATTTAAAAAGTTATCGGCAAAATCTTTCTTAACGAGCTTAAGTTCCATTTGTTATCTTCGGTTTTTTTTTATTATTAGAGTCAATTAACTGATTTACTTTATCTGTTAATATGTTAACCTTATTCTCTAATTTATCAATAGCATTTATAATATCTTCATAACGAGTTTGTTTATTTAAATCAAACTCAAGCTGATTAGGATCAGAAGGCGGCTGTACAAATGCTTGTACTTGTTGTACGGGTGATGCTGCAAACTGAAAGTCAGGCTGCATAACTGGTTGAGGTACTGGCTGCTGTAGTACAGGCTGAGCAGGAATAGATTGCGGCGGTACAGGGCGACCCATTGACTTCATTATATTTGAAGGCATCACCTTGCTCATATCTATATCATTAAACTTAATACCATTGTTATCAACTGTTTGTTGCTTAAAGGTATTAAGATCGCCTTGAAGTTGTCTAGCCAGCAATGCTGCTACAACAAAGCTCTCATTACTAACATCACCAGTAGACTGAGCTAGACGTGCTAGCTCAGCCTCATTCAGTGTTCTTTTAGACTGGGCGATATTATCAGCCATTATCGATATATTATAAGTTATCTAAACCGTTTAAGATATCTAATACTTTATCGTCGTTAGCTGTTGTAGCTTCTACTTTAGCTGCAGGTTTTGCTGTAGCTTTAGGTGCAGGAGTATCATAAGGAACATCTTCTTCCTCTTCTACTACAGAGGCAGCAGCTGGAGCATTACTACCATAATAATGTTGATCAATAAAAGCTTTAATTTCGTCGCTTGACTTACGTTCAATAAAAGCATTAAGATCAAAAGTATTATTATAGATTTCTGCAATCTTATCGTCATCTAAACCGTCAATGGCAGATGCATTTAAGAACTTAGAAGCGGTATAAGTAGGGAACTTAGTAGCGCCTGGTCTATCTGATACTAGTTCGACTTTAATACGAAGACTACAGCCTTCAGGGCTTAAGTCGAAAATACGTGCGCCGAATTCTTGTGCATCATCTCCATTAATAGCAGATTGAATAATCTTATCTAATTGCTTACCGTAGCGTAGTACCTTTACTGTACCATTATTTTCTGGGTTAACAGGATCATTAACTACATATACGTTAACGAACCAGTTCTCTTTACGGCGTAGATTTGCTTTAGCGCGTTCTTTATCAGCGTCACTACCTTCCCGTTGAATCTTAAAGTACAGTTCGCTTACAGGGCAACGATCACCCCAGGTAGATGGAGACGTAATACCGGTGTATTGACCAGTAGCTACACTCTTCCAACCGTGATGATAATAATGAAGAATTGTCTCTTCTGGATTCTTAATATTAGGTAATAGTCTTACTGTATAAGGCTTATCGTTAGCCTCTAAAGATAGAATATTACGATATGCAGAACTACCACCGGTCTTGTTTTTAGTTTTATCAATAGCATTCTTAATGCTATCGAACATTGATGAATTATAAGGTTTCATAATTAGTATGATAGATGTATATTAGTGTATTATTATTTTTTATCAAGCGAAAGTTCATTTATTCTTTTTAATCCTTCTGTAATAATTTTTTTTGCTTTGGATGAATTATTCAACCGCATTTTAAATTTTACAATGTCATCTGCAACTGTTTTCAAGTAGATTTCTTTATCTTGGGATTGCATATTATTAAAAATAAATTCAAAATTGGGTAATGACAGTAAAACATAAAGATTTAAGTATTTGTTTCTATAATCCTCTAAACATCTCCAGGTATAACCGTCTTTAGAGTTACAGTACTGTTGTAGAGTTATTTTTTCATTGACACAGATACTTGCAATATGTTTTAATGATTCAAGAATATGTTTAATGTGGCCATCAGTATCGGGTAATTCTTCGGCCCTCTGTTTCTGTAAGAGAGAGTAACAAGCGATGGCTTTTTGCGTGAGGTAGAAGTTGAGCGGGAAGTGTTCTTCGTCTTTGTAGATGACATAGGGTGCAAGTAAAAAGTCTTTAACATTTATTTGTGGAAAGCGCTTAAAAAACATATCTAAACGCGTGCAAAGGATTCCGTCTGGGGTTTTATCAAACCCTTCGAAATCTTTACGTGCTTTCCAGGGCTTGTTCATATGCCCTCTAGAAACGCTTAAATATGTATTATAAACTTGTTCAATGCTCATTAAGAGCTATGATTTTAATATCTCTTTCACAACTTTGCTACGGCAAAGGTTGTTGTTATATTTTAAAAACAACAGTATTGCCTCTCTTTCACTATCAGTATCAGTCATTTCCATAAAAATTTTGCGGTATAATTTATTTTTAACAATAAGGGAAAAAATAGTAACATTGTTAAGCTTTTTGTTATGTATTACAGAACAAAACGAACCGAATTTAATAAGTTCCAGTTCTAACTCGTCTCTAGCCATTTGACTGAGAGGGGTTTCTAAAACTGATTCTTGTAATGCGCCTACTATGCCAGACATTTTATTCGATTGGCGTGAGTAGTTTGGTGAAACTTAAAAACGATTCTGTTATTTTTCCACCCGCTGCATATTCGTGACCTCCCCCATCACATAATTTTGCAGCTAACTTTGATAAGTCTACTTCACATTTTTTATTTTTTCGGAATGATATGTGTGAGTTGTCCGAGTTGACAAAGAATACAATGTCAGCTGGGTGGGTGTTTAACATATAATCGCAAATTTCGTTAACAAATTTATTACCAGTAGTGCCGTATACACTTCGTTGTTTACCGCCTACAGAAACAGTTCCGCTAAAAATTTGTAATTCTGCTATAGCTTTATCTTTACGGTCTACGTATTCTTTTATAATTGCTTTTTCTTGAGTAGTAAAAGGTCTAAAACCGTTATAAAATTTTTCTATAAATATTTCTGCGCGGTGCTTAGTATTAGTTTTCTGAGTATTAGTATACAAACAGTTCAGTTCATATGTTTCGGGTAACTTGAACTGATAACAATCGTAATCATCTGCCAATGCAATAAAATATTTTTGTTGCTGAGTTAAACTATCTAACTTACCTAATGACTTAAAGTAGTTATAAGCTTTCTTTGCGCAAGAAGTGGTTTCGGTTATACTGACTTCAGCATTCTTATAAACGTCTTTTGCATTGACGTGAGTTAAGTGATGATCTATAATGATAATATTTTTTCTATCAACTAGATCGGCGTGCTTAGCAACATCTAGATCTAAAATATAAATCTTGTCAAAGTCTTTGATATTATTTTGATCTAGCCAATTAAGAAAGTCTCTTCGAAAGTTAGTAACGGTGGTAGTTTTAAACGCAATTTGCCCTGGTTTTGCTCCTAGAGCCCAATGCAGGGTTAATATTGATGTAACTCCATCAATATCGAAGTCTGTAAAAACATATATCTTGTTAAAACTCACTATAATCTATTTAAACTATAGGCTTATATTTTCAAGCTTATTTTCTAAGTCTAATATTGTATCTACACCACCACCGGATTTATTACCTGTTAATCCTATATAACCTTTTTCTTCGGTTAATGAAAGTGTGGTATAATCAATACGCATTGCAGTTGCACCGTGTTTAGGTCCTAAACGATTTTTAATACCACCTACCTTAATAATACCTAAATCCTGATCACCTTCTTCTTGATAGATAGACCAAACAACATCTGCAGTGAAAGCTACCCCTAACGATTCACTTACGGTATCCAGACTTGGCTTCTCCATACCTTCCCGGTTAGTTTGAATAGCACTGACTACAGGCATATTAAAGAAATATGATAAAGCTCTCAATTCTTCAGCGGCTACCTTACCCTGTTCATAAGAGTTCTCACCTTGTGATGCCTTTATTAGTCCAAGATAGTCTATAACGAGTATATCCGGTTTTATCCCAGACTTTACTAAAGACTCAAGATAGGCCTTAATACCTGATACAGTAATGGATTTCGGTGGAAATTCCTTAATAATTAACTTACGTTTATGTGTATCAGTAACTCCTTTAAAGTATGCATCTAACGCGCCAATTTGACCCTGAATATTATTAATAGGGATTTTAGAAAGATGACTACTTAATCTTTTTGCATACATCATTTCAGGCATTTCTAAAGATATAAGCACTGTAGTTAAACCTTTGTTAGCCATATTAGCTGCTACATTACCTAAAAAGATAGATTTACCTACATTGGTCGGCCCTAAGAACAGATAAAGTGCTCTACCGTTCTTCATTAAACCACCACCAATCTTGTCGTCAATAAACCCCCAACCGGTAGGTAATACTTCGCTCTTTGTACCTAGTTCTGTAATAATTTTTTCGTATTCACCGAAAAAGTCTAAACCAATATCACTAACTAGTGAGATATTACAAGCTTTTTCAAATAAAGATAAAAACTTAGGATAATCTGCCTTTTCTTTTGATACATCGTCTACTATCTTTAGTACTGCATTATATACAGCCTTCTCTTTAAAGAATTGCTCAGTATTAGCAATAAGCTCATCCATATTAAGAGCTGTATCGTATTGCTTATACGTTGTAACTGTATCTTTAAATAACTTTAGATCTTCTTCTTTACTGAGATAGGTTTTTATTTCAGTAATAGTAGGTAAAGCTTTACGCTTTACGTAAAAGTCTTTAATAATATTAATTACAAGCTTATTACCCGGGTTCTTAAAGTTCTCTGGTGATAAGTGATCTAATACTAAAGAAGTATAGTAAGCATTAGTTAAACATTGACAAGCTACAATGTTCTCAAAAAAATCGCTATTAACTTGAAGAGAGTTTTTCTTCATTCGTACATTATATATTATAAAATAAAAAAAGCTAAGGTTGCCCTTAGCTTTTCTTTTTATTCTTTTGTAAGTTCTTCAGCTTCTTCTAGAACTGGGTTACTTGACCCGTACCCGACTTTTTCTTTAAGAGTCTGTTCGAGTACCGGTAGTACTTTCTTATCCCAAAACTCGGTATCGTTTTCCCAAGTCTTACGATAACCAATCTTCTCTCCATTAAACTGGAATGTAGAACCGGTTTGTTGAATAACACCAAACGCTACTGCCATATCAGCTAAGCCAGCATAACGACTTAAACCAGTACGGAAGTTATTGTATAGCTCTGCTTTTAAGAAAGCAGGAACGAAACGGTTTTTAACCGTCATTGCTGACAATGTAACACCGCTCACGTTATGAGCTACTGCGATTGATTCTTCTCCTTCGTTTTTATCAATCTTTTCGTTTCGAGTCGCAAGCTGAACCAGCAAAGAAGCAAGATAAATAGGGCCAGAGCCACCGGACTGCTTTTTAACCAATTCAGGATAGAGTGAAGTTGGGTTGTCATAAATATGATTAGTAAAAAGTATAGGCACACGAGCCTTAGCTGCTTTAAAAGTTAAAGCACGCATCATTGACTTCATTGCTTTAGCCTTAGTACCCATATCTGCTGCATCCTTACCTTCAGTAACGTCGCGAAGCTCTTTAGCACTTGCTAAGTTACCAAGACTATCAATAGCAATGA